>Ga0075163_10004082_pt1 | contig 19579 bp, 19 predicted proteins | sample JI1023141ADNA_FD_71478 | JGI IMG/M metagenome (GOLD analysis project Ga0075163, IMG submission 71478) | Wastewater effluent complex algal communities from Wisconsin, to seasonally profile nutrient transformation and Carbon sequestration -... | ecosystem: Engineered > WWTP > Effluent > Algae...
TCCTTCGCTCGCCGCAGCATCTCGGACTCCGCCGCTCGCTTGCGCTCGGTGATGTCGCGGATGTATCCGGTGAACATCGGGTCGCCATCGCTGTCGAGCCGCACCACCGCGATCTCGGCCGGAAACTCGCGCCCGTCGCGGTGCATCCCCGAGAGCTCGACCCGGCGGCCGAGCACGTGCGGCTTCGCGGTCGTCAGGTAGCGCGCCAGCCCGTGCGCGTGGCCCGCGCGCAGGCGCGGCGGGATCAGCGTGTCGCCGAGCGACCGTCCGAGCACCTCCGCCCGCGTGTACCCGAACAGCTGCTCGGCCGCCGGGTTGAAGTCGACGATCGCGCCGGTGCGATCCATCACGACGATCGCGTCGAGCGCGGCCTGCATGACCGCCCGTGATTGCGCCTCGGCCTCGCGCCGCGCCGCATCCGCGCGTCGCCGCTCCGTGATGTCGAGGTTGACTCCCATCACCACGGTCGGCGTGCCGTCCGCGCTGCGAAATGCCTGGAACCGCGCGAACACCGTGTGCACGCTGTGGTCCTTCCACACCACGCGCCACTCGCCCTCGACCGGCCCGTGCGTCTGCATGGCCTGCTCGACGAGCGCGCTCGCGGTCGCGCGATCGTCGGGATGGATCAGTAATTGTGGATTCTCGATCGCCGCGTGCTCTCCGGGATCCAGGCCGTAGATCGCGTCGAGCTCGGCCGACCACACCCGCACGCCGGTGGTCAGGTTCCACTCGAAGATCCCGATCCGCGCCGCCTGGCCCGCGAGCCGCAACCGCTCCTCGCTGCTCATCAGCTGCTCGGTGAGGGTGCGGAGCTCGGTCTCGTCCTTGTAGGTCGCCCCGACGTACTGGACCTCGCCCGCCTGGCCGAGCAGCGGGAACAGCGTCACCGAGATCGCGACGCGCTTGCCCTCCGCCACCGCGACGTTGGTCAGCTGTCGCGGGTCGAACCAGATCATCGGCAGCTGCACCGTCTCGCCCGCGAACGCGCGCTCGATCAGCGGGATCAGCCCGTGCTCGCGAAGCAGGCTGTCCTCGAGCACGCGATAGTCCGGCGGGGGCTCCGAACCGAACAGCGCGCGGAAGGCCGGGTTGGTGAGCAGCGTCGAGCCATCGCGGTTCCACACCGCGAAGCCGACCGGGGCGTGCACGAACAGGTTGATCAGCAAGCCCATCGGATCCGCGAGGGTTCGCAACCGATCTTCCAGCTGCGAATGATCGTGGGGGCTCATGCGAAATCTCGTCGGCGCTCGTACGGCTGGACCAATCTACCCCACAAGCCGTGCGCGGACCTGCTAAGAAGCCCTGGTGTCGACCGTGCTCGACGGCCCGCTGCTGAAGGAGCGGTACCGGCTCGGGCCGAAGCTCGGCAAGGGTTCGCAGGGCGAGCTCTTCCTCGCGCGCGACGAGTGGCTGAAGGGCGACGAGAAGGATCGGCTCGTCGTCGTCAAGCGGCTGACCCCGCGCGGGACGTGGAAGTCGTTCGAGCTGTTCGAGCGCGAGGCGAAGGTCCTCTCGCAGCTCCGCCACGCCGGGGTGCCGCGCCACCTCGCGAACTTCGAGGATCCGCCCGGGGTGTTCAACCTCGTGATGGAGCGCGCCCCGGGTGAGAACCTGCGCGACCTCACCACCCGCCGCCGGCTGTCCCAGACCGAGGTCCGCGATGTCCTGATCCGCGCGCTCGAGATCCTCGACTACCTCCACACGCGCTCGCCGATCGTGATCCATCGCGACATCAAGCCGTCGAACATCCTGCGCGCCCCCGACGGCCGGCTGTCGCTCGTCGATTTCGGCGGCGTGCTCGATGCCGCGCGCGAGAAGGGCGGCTCGACGGTGGTCGGCACGTTCGGCTACATGGCGCCCGAGCAGCTCCACGGCGAGGCCACGCCGGCGACGGATCTCTACGCGCTCGGCGCGACCATCGTGTCGCTGCTCGGCGGCATCGAGCCCGAGGACGTGCCGCGCAAGGGGCTGCAGATGGACCTCGAGCGCCACCTGCCATCGATCGACGCCGGCCTGCGCGAGACCTTGATCGCGATGACCGATCCGGATCCGAGCAAGCGTCCGCAGCGGGCGCGCGACGTGATCGCGCTGCTCGCACAGCCGCGGCGCCCTTCGAGGAAGCCGACCGCGGAGCCCGAGCGAATCGTCGCGCTCGAGAAGCAGCGACCCGCACTCCCCGCGCGCCAGCTGTTCTCCGACATCGGCGAGCCGATGGGCACGCTGCTCCGGTTCGGCGTGCTCGGCTTCGGCGCCGGTGGCTGGATCGGGATGACGGCGATCCGGTTCTCGCTCGGACTCACGATCTCGATCCTCGCCGTGCTCGCGTTCCCCGCGTTCAAGCGGGTGGTCGGGGTCGGGCGCGAGCTCGATGCGATGCTGGTGGAGGGCCAGAGTGGCTTCACGGACATGATCCGTGGTGCGATGGCGAGGAAGAAATGACGGCACGGCTGATCACGATCCCGTTCTCCCACTACTGCGAGAAGGCGCGCTGGGCGCTCGACCACGCAGGCGTCGCCTACGAAGAGGATGGCCACCTCCCGGCGTTCAGCTACGCGGCCACGCTGCGCGCCGGTGCGAAGCGCACGGTGCCGGCGTTGATCGACGGCAAGACCGTGATTCCGGACTCGACCCCGATCATCGCGTACGCCGACCAGCACCGGCCGGGCTCGCTGTACCCCGCGAACCCGCAGGAGCGCGAGGACGTGCTCGGCATCGAGGACGAGCTCGATCGCAACCTCGGCCCGGCGACGCGGCGGTGGGCATACTTCTACCTGCTCGATCGCAAGGACCTCGACCACGTCCTGTTCGCGAACGTGCCACGCTGGGAGCAGGTCGCGTTCAAGGCGACTCGACCGGCCGCGGTGCTGTTCCTCAAGCGCGGCCTCAAGATCGACGCGGAGGGTGCCGAGCGCTCGCGTCAGAAGATCGACGAGGCGTTCCAGAACATCGGCGGGCTGCTCGGCGATGGGCGCCGCTACCTGATCGGTGATCGCTTCACCGTCGCGGATCTGACGTTCGCCGCCCTCGCCGGGCCGATCCTCGGGCCACCGCAGTACGGTGCGACGATCCCGCAGCTCGAGGCGTTTCCGCCCGCGGCACGCGAGCAGCTCGAGACCTGGCGCCGCTCGCCGCCCGGCCAGTTCGCGCTGCGGATCTACGCCGAGCACCGCCGCCAACCGCGGTAGGATCGTCGCCATGCGTTTCTCGCTGGTGCTGGTGGCCGTCGCCGCGTTGACGGAGGCGGCGGAGGCGGACTCCGACGGAACGATCGTCGCGCTCAAGGCCAGGCGCCTGTACGACGGCAAGTCCGATCGCGTGGTGTCGCCCGGCGTCGTGCTCGTCAAGGACGGCAAGATCCTCGCCGCCGGTGATCGCGTGACGATTCCCGCCGAGGCTCGCGTGATCGAGCTCGGGGACGCGACGCTGCTGCCCGGCCTGATGGATGCGCACACGCACCTGTCGTTCGAGGCCACCAACGACTGGGCCGCCGACGAGCTGGCGTCGCTCAAGAAGGAGCCCACCGAGCGGGCCCTCGAGGCGAGCCGGTTCGCGCGGGCGACGCTCGAGGCCGGGTTCACCACGGTGCGCGACCTCGGCTCGAGCGACGCGATCGATGTCGGGCTGCGCAACGCGATCGCGCGCGGCATCGTCTCCGGTCCTCGCATGTTGATCGCCACCCGCGCGATCTCGGCGCGCGGCGGGCACTGCGACCCGACGGAAGGCTATCGCCAGGGGTTGCTCAAGGAGCCGGGGATCGACCAGGGCGTCGCCGACGGACCCGACCAGATGCGCGCGGTCGTTCGCTTCAACGCGAAGTACGGCGCCGACGTGATCAAGGTCTGCGCGTCGGGCGGCGTGCTGTCGCAGACCGACAAGGTCGATTCCGCGCAGCTCACCCAGGCCGAGCTCGCCGCCGTCGCCGACGAGGCCCACGCGCTCGGCAAGCGCGTCGCGGCGCACGCGCACGGCTCCGAGGCCGCGAAGCGCGCGGTTCGAGCCGGCATCGACTCGATCGAGCACGGGTCGTTCCTCGACGACGAAGCGCTCGACCTGATGCGCGCGAAGGGTACCTACCTGGTCTACACGCCGGTGCCGTGCATCGTCGATCGGCTCGATCGAGGCAACGCGCCCGATGCGGTGAAGCAGAAGGCCAAGGCGGCGACCGGCGCGATGGAGGCCACGCTGAAGCGCGCGCTCGCGAAGGGCGTCAAGATCGCGTTCGGCTCCGATGCGGCCGTCTGCCCGCACGGCTCGCAGGGTGGTCAGTTCGCGCTGCTCGCGAAGGCCGGCATGAAGCCGCTCGCCGCGCTGCGCACCGCGATGAGTGTCGACGCGCAGCTGCTCGGCGTCGCCGACAAGCTCGGCACGCTCGAGGCCGGCAAGATCGCCGACGTCATCGCGGTGGCCGGCGATCCATCGATCGATCTCGCCGCGATGACCACGGTGATGTTCGTGATGAAGGACGGCGCGATCCAGCACCAGCTCGCTCCGCCTCGCCCGCAGGCTCAGCCTCCGACGCCACCCTCGTCCGACCGCGCGTGCAAGGTGTTCGACCGGCTCCCGAGCGGTGCCTGTCCGAAGCGCGGACAGCTCGACATCTAGGCCGCGTGCAACGTGAACAGCGCGACCTCCGCGCTGGTGCCCTCGCCGACGCGCCGGGTGATGCCCGAGAAGCCGACGCCGGGCGTGACGTACATCTGCGTCGCCTTGGACCCTGCGAGGTCGTACATGCCGCGGCGATACCGCAGGCCGACCTTCTTCATGATCCGATCGGTGATGCCCTTGATGAAGATCTGACCGCCGTGGGTATGGCCGCTGAGCACGAGATCGGCGCCGCGCTTCGCCACGTCGGGGCCGCGATCCGGAGCGTGGCACAGCACGATCCGTGGCAGTTGCTTCGGAGCGCCGGCGAACGCGGCGTCGAGATCGTCGTGGCGGGTCACCGGGTCGTCGACGCCGACGATCGGCAACGGCGCGCCGCGGACGTTCGCGACGGTGGTCTGGTTGCGCAGCACCTCGTAGCCGTTGCGCTCCAGCACCGTCCGCACGCCCGCGCCCCACACGAAATAGTCGTGGTTGCCGAGCACCGCGAGCACGCGAGGTGCCTTCAACCCGGCGAGCTGCTCCTCGGCCAGCTCGACCTCCTGCCGCTTCCAGCACACGTAATCGCCGGTGAGCACGATCAAATCGGGCTGCGAGGCGTTCGCGGCGGCGATCGCGGCGCGGATGTGGGATGCGGGGGTCAGGTTGCCGACGTGGATGTCGGACAGCTGGGCGATGCGCACGCCCTCGTGCCGGGGATCGAGCCCGACCACGGAAACGTCGTGTTCGGAGATCTTCGGTGGAATAGGACGAGGCACCCGCGCACTCTGGGTTGAGGGGCCTGGTTTGGCAATTCGATCACCCGCGCGAAGTTCTACGCACGGCGTAGATCGCTTTGCACGAGAGGGGTTTGCCTGGCAGCATTGCAGCTAATGGCCGCTGCGCGCGTGAGCCCCGGTGATGCTCGTATCCCGTGCCCGATGTGTGGTGGTTTGATCCACCCCATCGCCGGCAAGTGCAAGCACTGCAAAGGTGACCTCGCCGGCGTGCGCGGTGGTCGCCCTGCCGCAGCGCAGGCCCTGCCGTCGATCATCGCCACCAACACCGCGGCGCGGAGTCCGGCGACCAGCCAGCCGAGCAGCTACGCGCCGCCGGGCCTGTCCAACGGCTCGAGCTACAGCGGCACGAACGGGCACAGCAACGGCCAGTACGCGCCGATTCCGATGGCGGCGCAGCACGTCGCGATGCCGATGCAGCTCGCACGACAGTACGAGGAGCACGCGGGCCCGTCGATCCTGCCGCCCCGCCCCACCGGTCGCCAGTACGCCACCGCACCGCGCGCCGCGTGGTGGAAGAGCTGGCCGTTGATCGTGATCGTGCTCGCCGTGCTCGCGATCGTCACCGCGGTGGTGCTGATGGTGTGGCCGCCGGGCAAGTCCGCCGCGGCGGAGGGCGAGCCGACCAAGGCGAACAAGATGCTCCCCGCGCCGGAGCGAATGGAGACCAACCCGATGGTGCCGAAGGATCAGCCGCCCGCGAAGTCCGGCGATCCGTGGAACGACAACCAGCCCGGCGCGAAGATCGACATCCCCGACGATCCCGACGACGACCTCGCCGGCGGCAACCCCGCGCCGACGCCTCCCGGTCGGCCGGGGCGCACGCCGATCACCGGCAAGGGTGCCGTGCTGCTCGAGGTGTCGGCCCACTTCTGCGACCGCGCCGCGGCGTGCTCCAACGACGACCTGTTGAAGGCGCTGTGCACCCAGACCAAGGACAGCATGAAGGTCTTCGACGTCCAGCCGCCGCTGTCGTGCGCGTCGCGTTCGCGGTGCCTGCAGCACGTCGATACGCTCGACTGCGACGTCGACTTCACGATGGCGGGCCTGACGCAGCTGACCACCAAGATCCAGGACTGCGTCGAAGCCGTCACCAGCTGCTGAGTTGCGGTAGCGTTCGCGGGTGAACATCCCGTTCGAGATCTATCGCTCGCCCAAGACGATGCGCGCCCGGGTCCTGGACCTCCGGCGCGACGGCCGCACGATCGCGGTGGTGCCGACGATGGGCGCGCTGCACGAAGGCCACCTCCAGCTGCTGCGCGCCGCGCGCGCGAAGGCCGACGTCGTGATCCTGACGATCTTCGTCAACCCGACGCAGTTCGGCCCCACCGAGGACCTGTCTCGCTACCCGCGCGACGAGGCCGGCGATCTCGCGAAGGCGCGGACCTGCGGGATCGATCTCGCGTACTGCCCCGATGTCGCCAGCATGTATCCGCCGGGTGCGCAGACGTTCATCGAGGTCCGCGAGCTCCAGCAGCCGCTGTGCGGGGCGAGCCGGCCCGGGCACTTCGCCGGCGTCGCGACCGTGGTGGCGAAGCTGTTCCACGCGACGTTGCCGCACGTCGCGGTGTTCGGCGAGAAGGACTACCAGCAGCTCGCGATCATCCGCCGGATGGTCCGCGACCTCGACTTCGACATCGAGATCGCGAGCGTGCCGATCATCCGCGAGCCCGACGGCCTCGCGCTGTCGTCGCGCAACATGTACCTGTCCGCGGATCAGCGCGCCGCCGCGCTCGCGCTGTCTCGCGGGCTTGCCGCCGCCGAAGCGATCGTCAAGGCGGGCGAGACCTCCGCCGCGACGATCCTCGCGGCCGCGCGCGCCCCGATCGAGGGTGAGGCGCTCGCGCGGATCGACTACGTCGAGCTGCGCGACGCGACGGAGCTGACCGCGGTCGACACGCTCGGCAAGCCGGCGGTGCTCGCGATGGCCGTGTTCGTCGGCACCACGCGGTTGATCGACAATCGCGTCCTCGGCCGGTAGCGGAACTTCCTCTACTCGAACGGAGGAACCGGTCGTCAAGGCCCTACCGGTTTCGGACGCCGTACGCACGGTGGAGGCACCTCGACGCGCGCTCGCAGCATCGAGAGTTCAGGAGGGATTGATGACCAGTTCACAAGTACTGATCAGCGTGCTCGGCGGTGTCGGCGTGGTCCTCGTCGCGCTGCTCGCGGCCTCGCTCTACACCGTCGAACAACAGACCGTCGCCGTGGTTCAGCGGCTCGGTAAGTTCATCGGCACCACCGGGCCGGGCATCCACGCGCGGATCCCGGTGATCGACAAGATCGCCGGTCGCGTCAACCTGCGCGTCCAGCAGCTCGACGTCGGCGTCGAGACCAAGACCGAGGACAACGTGTTCCTCCACATGATCGTCTCGGTGCAGTACTTCGTGCTGCCCGAGAAGGCCTACGAGAGCTTCTACAAGCTCGACGACGCGTCGCGCCAGATCAAGTCGTACGTGTTCGACGTCGTCCGCGCGCAGGTCCCGAAGATCAAGCTCGACGACGTGTTCGAGAAGAAGGACGACATCGCCGAGGTCGTCAAGGTGGAGCTGTCCCACGTCATGGAGGGCTTCGGCTACGGCATCGTCAAGGCGCTGGTCACCGACATCGAGCCCGACGCTCGCGTCAAGGAAGCCATGAACGAGATCAATGCCGCCCAGCGCATGCGCGTCGCCGCGAACGAGAAGGGCGAGGCGGATCGCATCCTCAAGGTCAAGGCGGCCGAAGGCGACGCGCAGAGCAAGGCGCTCCAGGGCAAGGGCATCGCCGATCAGCGGCAGGCGATCGTCGCCGGTCTGCGCGACTCGGTCGACGAGTTCCGTCGCTCGGTGCCGGGCACGACCGCGAAGGACGTGATGAACCTCGTGCTGATGACGCAGTACTTCGACATGCTCAAGGAGATCGGCGCGCAGTCGCGGAGCAACACGATCCTGATCCCGCACTCGCCCGGTAACCTCGCGACCCTGACCGACCAGATCCGCAACGCGATGATCGAGGCGGATCAGGTCAGCGACTCGAAGGCGAACGGCGACCTCGCCGGTCACAACGGTCACAACGGCCACGCCTGAGGTCGAGGGCTGGCGTAGCATCGCGTCGTGCGGCGCTACGCAGCCCTGATCGTCGTCGCCGCGTTGCTCGGGGGGCTCGCGTGGTGGCGCTGTCGCGCTGACGCGCCCTCGCTGGCGACGACGGTGGCGGCCGATGCGGGCGGGAGCGCGAGCGTGCTGAGGAAGTCGAGTCGGCACGTCGATCTGCGGACGGTCGCGCGCGCGGCGATCACCGGGACGGTGGTCACCGACCGCGGCGCGGTCGCGGCCGTGCGCGTCTGCGTGCGGGGCGAGGCGGCGGAGCTCCCCGACGACGTGTTTCGCGAGCCCGCCTGCGCGACCACCGATGCCCGCGGCGCGTACGCGATCGAGGGCCTGTTCCCCGCCGCGTACGTCGCGACCGCCGTGCTGCGCGGCTTCGTGCCGGTGACCTGGGGCGAGCCCCGCGACGCGCAGCTGATCCGGATCCGCGCGGCCGAGCGGCGCTCCGGGATCGACTTCACGTTGCGCCCCGGCGGCGGCGAGCTCGCCGGCGTGGTCAGCGATCTGACCGGTGGTCCGATCGACAAGGCCCGGGTGCAGGCGATCGGTGGGGCGATCACCGAGACCGACGCGAAGGGCGGGTTCTCGCTGTGGGTCAAGCCCGGCACGATCGAGGTCAAGGCGACCGCGGATGGCTATGCGGATGCGCGCGAGGATGTCTGGATCCCGAAGGGGATGACCGAACCCGTGCGCGTCGAGCTGGTGCTCACGCCCGAGGCATCCGTCGCGGGCACCGTGATCGATGCCGTCACCCGCGAGCCCGTCGCGGGTGCGCGCGTGCTGGTCGGCAGGAGCACCTGGGGGTGGGATGATGGCGAGACGACGTTCTCTGACGCAGAGGGGAAGTTCCGCGTCGGCAAGCTGGTCCCGAAGCGCTACGTGGTGACGGCACGAACCAGCACCGGGGTCGGCAAGACCGCGTCGGTGCTAGTCGGGCTCGCGCAGACGATCGAGGGCGTCACCGTCGAGCTCCATCCCGCGTTCCGGATCGACGGGCGGATCGTCGACGCGGCCACCCACGCCGATTGCGAGCGCCGGCCGATCGTCGCGCTCCAGGATCGTGCGACCAGCAAGTTCTTCGATCTCCAGCACGCCGCCGATGGCAGCCACTTCGTCGAAGGCGTGCTGCCGGGCACGTATGGCGTGACGATCTACTGCGCCGGTGCGCGCATTCGCGAGAGCTATCCGCCGATCGTGATCACCGATCGCGATGCGCTCGGGCTGACCTGGGAGGTCGATCGCGGTGCGACGCTGCGCGGCCGGATCACGGCGCGCGGCATGCCGGTCGAGGGCGCGACGATCAGCGCCGAGCGACTGGGGGCTGGTCCGCGCGACAAGCACACCGGTGGTGGCGCCGCGTCGCGAGATGACGGCTCGTTCGAGATCGCCGGGCTCGCCGCCGGCACGTACAAGGTCGCGGTCTCGGCAGAGCGGCAGCTCGTGGCGCGCGAGACGTTCACCGTCGAGCTCGTCGACAACGCCGTGGTCGAGCGCGACGTGGCGCTCGCCCCCGAGCCCTCGGGCACCATCACCGGCACCGTCGTCGACACCGACGGCAAGCTACTCGGTGACGCGGAGGTGACCGCGAGCTCCCTGACGGGCAAGTCCACCACCGCGACCAGCGACAAGACCGGCACGAGCGGCGCGTTCACGATCGGTCCGCTCCGGCCTGGCGACTACAAGCTCGCGGTCCACGCACGCGACACGCTCCTCCGCAAGGCCGGCACCACCGACGACACCAATCGGGGCGAGCGCATCGCGGTGCTGGCGGGACTACCGTCGACGGTGAAGCTGATCGTCGAAGCCCAGACCGGTGTGATCCAGGGCAGCGTGGTCGATTCCGCTGGAGCACCGGTGAACGATGCCTTCATCTCCGCCGTGCGCGAGTCCGACGCCGCGGGCGCCACGAAGCTCGGCGGCTTTCAGACGCGGTGGAGCTGGAACGAGCGGCCGGTCCTGACCGCGGTCGACGGCACGTTCACGCTGACGCGGCTGTCCCCGGGCACCTACACGATCCGCGCCTATCGCCGCGGTGGTGGCGAGGCGATCGCCGACAAGGTCTCGCTCGGGACCCGCACCAAGCTGACGATCCAGACCACGGCGACGATCTCCGGCCGCGTGCGCGAAGCCAGTGGTGCAGCCCCCGATGACTTCGCGATCACGATCCGCGAGCTCACCACCGGCTTTCGCCGGCGCGAGGAGATGTTTCGGACCGGTGGCGTGTACACGCTTCGCGACCTGCCGCGCGGCAAGTACATCGTGATCGCCGAGGCGAGGGTCGGCATCGCGCAGGTCGAGCTCGAGCTCCACGATGGCGAGACCAGGAGTGGGGTCGATCTCGCGCTCGATGGCTTCGTCACCGCGACCGGCCGCGTCGTCGAGTACGGCACGGGCGCGCCGGTGGCCGGGATCACCATGTCCATACGTCGCGTCCGCGGCGGCGGCGTCTACGCAGCGAGTGAGGGACAGGACCACGTGTCCGATACCGCCGGTCGGTTCACGGTCCGCAACGCACCGCAGGGTCAGGTCGTCGTCAGTGGGTGGGCCTCCGGGGGGCAACCGTTCGACATCCAGGTGGTTCGCATGCTGCGCGGGAGCGGCACGATCGACCTCGGCGACATCGAGGCGATCCGTCGTCGCCTGAAGCCCGGCGAGATCGGCGGCGAGCTCGGCCTCACGTTCGCCGAGCAGACGTTCGACACCCCGCCCGAGCAGCGCGAGCGCAGGATCTCGTTCATCGACCCCAAGGGCCCGGCCGCGCAGAGCAAGCTGGAGGTCGGAGATGTCGTCACCGCGGTCGACGGCATCGACGTACGCAACGAGCACGCCTCGCGCGCGGCCGCCCTGATCGCGGCCCCGCCCGGGACCAAGCTCGCGCTGACCGTCGCCCGCGGGCTGACCGCCACGATCGTGCTCGCCGCGCCGTAACAAGTCCTCGGTTGTCAACCGCGCCCGTCTCGGGGCACGTTCGCAGGGTGATGCGCGTCCTCCTGGTGCTGGCCTTCGCGAGCTGTCGTTCGGCGGGCGAGCCGATGCGCGATCCGCGGGTGCTCGCGGGCGAGATCGTGGTCGACATCGCGAGCGTCTCGCTCGGGGAGGACTGCACGGGTCCCGATCAGCTGCCTTACTGCGAACCGACCACGGTGCAGCTGTCGATTCGCGCGGGCAGCGCGGGCGAGCTGCGGATCAAGCGCATCGAGCTGTTCGACCGCACCGGCACGCTCGTCGGCGAGCTCGCGCCGCGCAGCCTGACGCGCTGGGACCAGGGCTCCTACCAACCGTGGGACGGCCGCTTCGAGAAGGGTCAGCTCGTCAAGGCGAGCTCCGCGGTGAGCTCCCCGAACTGGGACGCGCTGCCGACCGGCCGGTGGTCCGAGTACAAGGTGCGCGTCACGATCGCGCGCGGCGATGGTGACCAGACGCTGGAGAAGGCGGCGGCGTTCCCGGCGCTCGACGAGGTCATCACGTAGCGACAACGCGCGGCCGGTCGGCACATGTTTTCTCGCGTAGGCCGTCGGGCGATCGCTTACGTTGAACGCCTCATGCCCAGGCTCGCGTTGGTCCTCGCCGTCGTCGGTTGCAGCTCGTCTCCCACCACCACGACCAAACCGCCGACTCCCGGCGCGATCGCCGTCGACATCGCGAGCGTCTCGCTGGCCGAGGACTGCGGAGCCGGCGCCGCGCCTGCCGACCCGGTTCGGCCGGGACCCGCTGCCCAGCCCTCGTCGACGAGCGAGCTCGGCTCGCAGTCGGGCGGCTACCATGCGGGCGAGGCTGCGTGCGAACAGACCACGATGCAGCTGTCGATCAAGGCCGGCAGCGCGGGTGCCATCGAGGTCAAGCGGATCGAGCTGCTCGACAACACGGGTAAGGTGCTCGGCACCCTGACGCCGCGCGCGCCATCGCGGTGGGTCGACGGCACCTACCAGCCGTGGGACCAGCGCTTGGCCGTCGGGCAGAGCCTGACCGCGAGCTACGCGCTGAGCGCACCGAACTGGGCGACGTTGCCGGGCGGGCGCGATCCGTCGGCGGTCTACCGCGCGCGCGTGACGATCTCGATCGACGGCGAGGACCGCACGTTCGACAAGCAGGCGACCATCGAGGGGCCGGCGCTGCCGCTGCCCGAGGGCGTGGTGACCTGAGCTACCATGGCCGCCATGCGCGTGTTGCTCGCCTTCGCTCTCGCCGGCTGCTGGACCTCCTCGAAGCCCGTCGACCCTCCGAAAGGCGAGGCCGCGCCGATCGCGGTGGCGATCGCGAGTGTCCGGCTGGCGGACGATTGCCCCGGCTCGATCGCGCAGGCCGAGCTCGCCACCAGCACGACCGCCGGCAGCTGCGCCGGTGACTGCAGCAGCGCGCGGCGCGCCTGCGAGCAGAGCCTGCTCCAGGTCTCGCTGCGCTCGACGGCCGGGATGAAGACCGCGATCGCGGTGACCAAGATCGAGATGCTCGACGCGGCCGGGGTGGCGATCGGCACGCTGACCGTGCGCGAGGCGCAGCGGTGGAGCAGCGATGGCTCGTACACCGCGTGGGATCAGGTCGTCGGCCCCGGCGAGGTGCTCGCCGCGAGCTACGCGCTGACCGCGCCGGACTGGGGGCTCGTGCCGGGCGGCCGCGATCCCGCGAAGAAGATCCGCGTGCGCGTCACGTTCAAGCTCGGCGACGGCGAGAAGACGTTCGAGAAAGAAGCCGTGGTCGCCGCGTTCTTCGATCCCAACGTCGTGACGTGATTCCCGACGATTGGGAGAGCTGGCTGGTCCGCGCCGACGAGCTGTCGATCCGCGGCGACGACCGCGGACAACTGCTCGTGCTCGAGCACCGCGGCGGCGCCGATCGCGCGCATGCGTGGCAGCTCGCCGATGCCTGGATGGCCACCTCGGCCGAGCAGCTCGGGGAGTCCACGCTCGAGCTCTACCTGTGGATCCGCAGCCTCGCGCCGATCGTCGACCCGCCGACCCCGGAGCTCGTCCTGCCGACGTTCGCGCGGCCGATCAGTCAGCTGCTCGCGCAGCTCGATCGCGACGCGACGTACGAGGCTGGCGAGGTCGCGCCGGTGTTCGCGCAGTACCGCGAACAGGTGCTCGCGGCGATGCGCGCGTGGATCGACCGGGCCTTCGATGGAGTGCCGCCACCCGACGAGGACCACCGCACGCTTCGCCAAGGCGAGGCCGCCGACAACCACGACATGGTCGACCGCTCGCTGGATCATCTCGGCCGCTGGCAGGACCTCCCCGACCGAGAGCTGCTCGAGTGCCAGTGGGCGTTGTCGCATCTCGATGCGCAGGGCATCCGCTACTACGCGCCCGCGGTCATGACCTTCGCGCTGCGGCAGGGGGTGCGCTGGCACCAGCACTGGATCACGGAGAGCTTCGAGTACACGCTGCAACGCTCGAGCGAAGCTCTCCGCGCGTATCAGCTGCGCAGGTTCGAGCTCCTCGACCGCGCGCAGCGCGCCGCGATCTACGCGTACACGCTGGTCGCTGGCCACGTCGAGGCCGCGAAGGCCTGGGCGCCCGTGTTCGAGGCCGAGCGAACCGCCGAACGCCCCGACTGGTTCGAGCTCTACTGGCCGAGCTAGCGGAACCATCGACCAATCCAGCGCGACGCGATCCGGCGAGCAACCCGTGTGCACACCGCTTGGTTCGAGTTCTTCTACCCGGCGGAGGCAGCGACGTCGAAACCCACGCCTGCGAGGCAGCCTGCTGCGAAGGCGCCACGAAGAAGCCACCACGAAGAGGTCGGCTGCGAAGAAGCGGTGATCACGGGACTGGCCTCAGGGTTCGCCGCTCGCCGGCGCCGAGCACGTCGCGAAGTTGTCTTGCACGGCGAGAAAGCTCCCGGTCACCCAGTCGACCTCGCCGTCGACGTACATCCGCGCCTCGTCCACGCCGACGGTGACCAGCCGGCCGACGATGCTGGTCCCGCGCACCAGCTTCTCGCTCGTCGGGCGCGGCTTGCGTTGACCGCGGATCGTCGTGTGATCGGCGGGGTCGTACCGATCGAAGATCATCCGGAGCTCGTCTCCCGACCGCACGGCGGTCACGTAGATCTTGCGCCACAGCGCCGACCCGCTGGTCAGCCGCTCGATGTAGCCGGTCAGCGTCGCTGGATCGATCCGGATCCGCAGGTGGCCCTTGACGGTCATTCGCGCATTGCACCGGTAGACCACCGGCAGCGGCGCATCGATCGACGCATCGACCGGCGCGATCGGTGCGTCGACCGGAGGTGGACGCGGCGGCCGTGGGTCGGGCGGTGCCACGGTCGATTCACACGCCGTCGCGATGGCGAGGAGGAGCCAGGCTGCGCGACTCACGCGGCTCGGGCGATGCTGGACAGCTTGCCGGCGAGGCCGAGCCGGTAGAATCGCCGCAGCTCGCCGAGCATCTCGGGGATCCTGCGCGGCGTCACGAACTGCTGCTCGAGGTACGCGCTGTAGCGCTGGGCGTTGTCGTTGGCGGCGCGGTAGCGCGCGTGCTCGTCGTGGTCGAGATCCGGTTCGTACTCGAAGTCCGCGAACAGCCGGCGGCGCAGCGTCGACGATTGCTGCTGTGTCTCGGTCTCGGTGACCAGCAGGCACGTCACGTACTTGTCGACCTCGGCCTGGAGCTCGAGCTCGAGCTGGGTGACGCGGCGATCCGCGCGCGCGCAGCAGATCGCATAGATGAAATGCGAGACGCCTTCGACCGCGAGCAGGAAGTCCTGCAGGTTGTGGTCGCCGAGCGACCGCGACGGGTCGTTGCTGCGGAGGTTCGCGAGCGCCGCGGGATCGATGAACAGTGCGATCGACGCTTCGTCCTCGCGATCGCCCACCAGCAGCTGCTCGCGCGACTTGCGGGCCGGGGGATCGACGATCGCGTCGCGCGTCCCCGCGGAGATCACGTAGTCGTCGACATCGACACCGGTCTCGACCCGGTAGAGCTCTTCCAGGCCGCGCTGGAGGCGCGAGAGCGTGTCCACTACTGGATCACCTTGGTACCGGGGTCGACCAGCACGCCGGCCTGCTTGAGCTTCTCCTCGACCCACTCCTCGCGGGTGCGCAGCCAGATCTCGTAGAGCTTGCCGATGTCGGTGGTCTGGTTGTTCTCGGCGATCGAGATCCGCTTGCGGACCTTCGCGAGCACGTCGACGAACGCCGGGAACTTCGCGGACAGCTCGGCATAGACGTCGCTGATCGAGCCACCTTGATAGCGTGCGAGCTGGCCGTACGCATTCTGGCCCAGCCCGACGTAGTAGTCGGCATCGACCAGCGACCGGGTCAACGATTCGGCGAAGTAGCCGACCATGTAGAGCGATGTGTCCCCTACCTGCTTGAGGGTCCGCACGCGCTCCCCCGGCTCGTTGCTCGCCTGGGCGAGCTTCATCCCCAAGGGCTCGTCCGTCATCCGGGTCCGGGTGAAGTCGCCCAGCAGCCCTACGAGGTACCAGCCGGCGGGTTCGGAGGCGTCGACCCTGGAGTCTTCCAGCGCTTCGGTCACGACCTCGTGGAAGAACTCATCCACGGAAGCAGCCAACGTCAGGTCCATGTTCTGATCTTCGGCTTGTTCGCCGAGGTTTCAAGTTCGCCACTGGTTCTCCTCGCTTACGTGCCCTCCGGAACGGGGTTCGATCCCGATGTAGGTGTCGGGAGAATGCCGAGGATCGCTGGCGGTGTAGTTATCAACGAAATCGACCGGTAAGCCCCTTGCGCGGGTGTGACGGCGATCTTAAAGACGCGGCTGTTAGCAGTCGGCTGAGGCGAGTGCTAACAAACGTCCCCCCATCCCAGCCGGGCTCTTAGAGGAGAGAAGTCATCCATGAACGTCAAGCCGCTTCAGGACCGCATTCTGGTTCGCCGTGTCGAGGAGGTCGAGAAGACCCGCGGCGGCATCATCATCCCCGACTCCGCGAAGGAGCGCCCCCTCGAGGGCAACGTGATCGCTGTCGGTAGCGGCAAGCGCTTGGAAGACGGCACGCTCGTGACGCTGGACGTCAAGGCGGGCGATCGGATCCTGTTCGGCAAGTACGCCGGCACCGAGATCAAGGTCGACGGCGTGGACCACATCATCATCCGCGAGGACGAAGTCCTCGGCGTCATCGAGAAGTAAGGAGCAAGGAACATGGCTGCTAAAGACATTATTTTCGACGAGAAGGCTCGGACTCGCGTTCTCGCTGGCGTCGACACGCTCGCCAACGCGGTGAAGGTCACCCTCGGCCCGCGCGGTCGCAACGTGGTGATCGAGAAGTCGTGGGGCGCTCCCACGGTCACCAAGGACGGCGTCACCGTCGCCAAGGAGATCGAGCTCGAGAACAAGTTCGAGAACATGGGCGCGCAGATGGTCAAGGAAGTCGCTTCCAAGACCTCTGACAACGCCGGCGATGGCACCACCACCGCCACCGTGCTCGCGCAGTCGATCTATCGCGAGGGCTCCAAGCTCGTCGCGGCCGGTCACAACCCGATGGAGCTGAAGCGCGGTATCGACGCAGCGGTCTCGTCGATCATCGAGCAGCTCAAGGCGATCTCGACCCCGACCAAGGGCAAGGAAGACATCGCGCAGGTCGGCACGATCAGCGCGAACGGCGACACCGAGATCGGCAACATGATCGCGGACGCCATGAAGAAGGTCGGCAAGGAAGGCGTGATCACCGTCGAGGAAGCCAAGACGATGAACAGCGAGCTCGACGTCGTCGAGGGTATGCAGTTCGATCGCGGCTACCTGTCGCCGTACTTCGTGACGGACACGGAGCGCATGGAGGTCGTCCTCAACGACGTCTACGTGCTGATCCACGAGAAGAAGATCTCGAACATGAAGGAGCTCCTCCCGGTGCTCGAGCAGGTTGCCAAGCAGGGCAAGCCGCTCCTGATCATCGCGGAAGACATCGACGGCGAAGCGCTCGCGACCCTCGTCGTGAACAAGCTCCGTGGCACGCTCCAGATCTGCGGCGTCAAGGCGCCGGGCTTCGGCGATCGCCGCAAGGAGATGCTGAAGGACATCGCCGTCCTCACCGGCGGCGAGGCGGTCACCGAGGATCTCGGCCTCAAGCTCGAGAACCTCACGCTGAACGATCTCGGCACGGCCAAGCGCATCACGGTCGACAAGGACAACACCACGATCGTCGACGGCGCCGGCAAGAAGGCCGACATCGACGGCCGCGTGAAGCAGATCCGCAACGCGATCGAGGAGACCTCGTCGGACTACGACCGCGAGAAGCTCCAGGAGCGCCTCGCGAAGCTGGTCGGCGGCGTCGCGGTGATCCGCGTCGGCGCGGCCACCGAAGTCGAGATGAAGGAGAAGAAGGCGCGCGTCGAGGATGCGATGCACGCCACCCGCGCAGCGGTCGAAGAGGGCGTTGTCCCCGGCGGCGGCGTCGCGCTGATCCGCGCGCAGTCGGCCCTCGAGAAGGTGAAGCTCTCCGAGGAGCAGATGTTCGGCGTCAACATCATCCGTCGCGCGCTCGAGGAGCCGCTGCGTCAGATCTCCGCGAACGCGGGCGTCGACGGCTCGATCGTCGTCTCCAAGGTCAAAGAGGGCCAGGGCGGCTTCGGCTTCAACGCCGCGACGCTCGAGTACGGCGACCTCGTCAAGGCCGGCGTGATCGACCCGACCAAGGTCGTTCGCACGGCGCTCCAGAACGCGGCCTCGGTCGCGTCGCTCCTCCTGACGACCGAGGCGATGATCGCCGAGCGTCCGAAGAAGGAATCGGCGGCTCCGGCCGGCGGCGGCCACGGTGGCGGCGGCATGGGCGGCATGGGCGGTATGGGCGGCATGGACTTCTAGTCCAGGCGCTCTGCTGACTCGAACGGCGGCTCCTCACCGAGCCGCCGTTTTCTATTTTCGGCGACGCAGCAGGCGCGCGGGCGGGATGGCGTGCTCGCGCATCAACCGCACGCAGTCGGTCTCCCACACCGCGGTCAGCCCGGCGAGCACCGTCTCGGTGACCACCCAGACGGTGACGCTGACGACCAGCGCGATCAGGAGCGACGGCAGCCGCGGCCACTCCGACGTCACGTAGTCGGCGAGCGCGGCATGCCCTCGCAGCAGCAGCAGCGGGCAGAGCACCGCGGTGATCGCGAGCGCGAGCGTGCGCCGGTTGCGATCGAGCCAGCCGACCCGGCGCGCGAGCACGGTCGCTCGGCTGTCATCACGCGCCATCCGGCGACTGTACCGCAGGGTCGCCGGTCTTGACCTCGACCTTCCGCGCCGCGAGCGTCTACGGGAGATCCTGGATGCACTCGAGCTGCGCCTGTGCGCTCTGCTGGGTCGGGTGCCCCGTCTCGGGGTTGCACTGAAAGTGCTGGACGACGCAGGCGTAGGTCGCCTGGTTGGTCTCGGCGCGCGCGATCTCGGCGTCGTCGACCCGGACGATGCCGGCGAGGCACTGATCGCGGGCGCCGCCTTGGAGGTGCTGGCAGCAGTCACCCTGGACGTCGCTGGCCTTGGCGTAGGTGTCGGTCTTCTTGCTCCCCCCTCCACCGCAGGCGGCGACCGTCGCGAGCGCGAGAGCGAGCCACCAGCGCCTCACTGCGAACCGCGGGTTGCGTGATGCGTTGATTACGAGTGTGGTGGACCGATTCGTGACTCCGCGTTCACGGATCGAGGCGGCGAGGGTTGCTCGAGACGAGGGGCGAACAGCCAAGTGGTCGGGATTGCATTCGAGGCGGTGCTGCATGCCGAGGAACGGTGGCAAGCCTCCGGCCAACCCTCCCTTCGAAGCCGCGCGATCCGCGAGGATTCACCGTGGCCGACCCTTTGCTAGCTCGGCCGCTTCATGCGCGGGTCTTCTCTCGTTTCCTTGGTACTCGCGGGTGGGTGCGCCATCAACGGCGGCATCCGCACCGAGCAAGTCGGCACTGGCCACGGCACCGTCTCCACGCGCGCCGCGGGCGCCTCGGAGGTCAGCGCGGCGCCGGGGGGCGGCGGGATGCCGCTGTCGCGGGGCACCTACGACTTCGAGCTGCGGATCGGCGTTCCGCGGGCCCAGCTCGTCGACTGGAAGGTGACGTGCACGGGCACCGAGGAGCGTCAGGGTCAGGTCGGCCAGGCGTTCGAGGACTACAAGGAGCATCGCCTCGCCCAGCTGACGCGCGAGCGCGAGCAGCAAGCGACGCTCTACGCGCGCGCGGTCACGCCTCCC
>Ga0075163_10004083_pt1 | contig 19579 bp, 14 predicted proteins | sample JI1023141ADNA_FD_71478 | JGI IMG/M metagenome (GOLD analysis project Ga0075163, IMG submission 71478) | Wastewater effluent complex algal communities from Wisconsin, to seasonally profile nutrient transformation and Carbon sequestration -... | ecosystem: Engineered > WWTP > Effluent > Algae...
TGAGCTTCTTCTAGTCTACCTAATAAACCTAGTGCTCGTCCTCTTAAGTAATGTGCTCGTGCTGATTTTGGATTGCTTGAGAGTACTGTCTCAGCAACATCTAAAGCTTGTTGTCCATCACCTAATTCTGCATAAATGTAGGCTTTTTCTTCTAATAAATTATTAGTTTGTTCTTTATTTAAAGAAAGATTTTGTAGCCTTTTAATTATTTCTAGGCTCTTATCCCATTTTTCTAGATCTCCTAGTAGATTTATATAGTCTGTATAAGAGGCTATTCTTTGGGGATCTGCATCAATAGCAGCAGTAAATAATTTTTCTGCTTCATCATATTTCCTTAAACCTACCATAGAGTTAGCTTTATAGCATAAAGCAACAGCTTTTTTCTCAGCTTGAGGCAAGGACAAATATTTATCATAAATATCTAATGCCTCTTGAAATTGCTCTACATCATGTAGCGCTCGACCATAAGAAAGTAAAAGCGATAGGGGCGCGCCTGCGGCTAAAGCATCTTTAAATAAACTTAATCTTTGTTCTTTTAGTCCTAGAAAATTTAATCCTGAGGCTTTAAATTTCCAAGCTTCTTCATGGCTTAAATCATCGCTTAAAATATAATTTGCTACTAGAAAAGCTCGCTTAATCAATCCTTTATTAAATATTTTATAAAGGTCTTCAGCGGCTTCATCTTTGGAAGAATAGGCTAAAAATCCTTCTTCTTCTGTTTTTGTTAATCCACAACCTTGACAGGTATTGTCTTGATAAGTTTGTCCACAATTAAGGCAATTATTTTTTTGAGGGACATTGAGCGCCAAAACACACATATCTAAATCAATCTTGTTACACTTTGGACATTTCCAGTTAACTCCAACAGTACCAACATGTTGCAAACTAGGGAATAAACCTATTTGTTCAAAAGCACATTCAATATTACAATCCTTACAAACTAATGGGTTAAATGACATTTTTCTTTACCTAAAATTATAGTTTTGCCTTATCCTAAAGGTTATTTCCAAAAAAATCTACTCTGAAAAAGTTAATAAAATTGCATGCTCAAGCTTAAGATTAAAAAAGAACTTTTGCCAACTCGTTGTGAAATATGCCACAAGGAAGATTGTTATCAACCAGATTTTGACTTCTGTAGTCGTTGTAGTCAGCCTTTAACAGAAATCGCTTTTAATGCTATTGAAAATATGCAATCTAAAGAAATACTTTATGATTGGCAAATCATAACTCTAAAAGATGCCCAAATTATTTGGTTAAAATTATCTATAAATTTTTTAGGATTTGTAACACTTTTGTGTTTAACTCCTTTGTTTGGTGATCTTATACTTTCTCTGTCACCAAATATGTTTGCAGTGTTTGCGCTTGCAGCATCTGAGGCAATATTTTGTTTTACTATTTTAGCGGTTTTATTTAGCGGTAAAAAAAATGTCTAAAGTAGTTCAAAAATTATAAACTTTATTAAACTAATTTTCTCATAAAACTTACTGATAGATACTATATATAATATGAAAAATACACTCTTTTTATTGGCACTCTTTGTTTTCTTTTCAAGTTCAACCTATGCTCAACAACCTTTAGACAAAATGATTGAGCAAGAACTTCCTTCTTTGGTTAGTACTTATCAAAAACTACATGCTAATCCTGAACTCTCTCATAAAGAGGAAAAAACCTCTACTTTTATAGCTGAACAATTAAGAAATCTTGGCTATGAAGTAACAGAGAAAATAGGTAAATATGACAAAACCGAACTAACTGGTTATGGAATAGTAGCTTTATTAAAAAATGGCTCTGGCCCAACTGTTTTAATTAGAACAGATATGGATGGGCTACCTATAGAAGAAAAAACAGGGCTACCTTTTTCTAGTAAAACCAAAAGTAAGAATGATTTAGGCGAAGATGTTTTTGTAATGCATGGCTGTGGTCATGATATTCATATGACTTCATTTTTAGGTACAGCCAAAATGCTTGCAGCCTTAAAAAGTGAATGGCGAGGCACTGTTATGCTAGTAGGTCAACCAGCGGAAGAACGTGGAACAGGCGCAAAAGCAATGCTTAATGATGGTTTATATAGTCGTTTTCCTAAACCTAATTATGTCTTAGCTTTACATGATAATGCTAACCTTGAAGCAGGAAAGGTTGGTTATACTGAAGGTTATTCATTAGCTAATGTAAATAGTGTAAATATTACGGTTCGTGGTGTTGGTGGACATGGCGCTTACCCTCAAACAACTAAAGATCCTATAGTACTAGCAGCACAAATTGTTTTAGCCCTACAAACCATTGTCAGCCGGGAAAATTCACCTCTAGACCCAGCAGTTGTTACAGTTGGATCAATTAACGGCGGCACAAAACATAACATTATTCCTGATGAAGTAAAACTACAACTAACTGTTAGAACATATAAAGAAGAAGTCCGTCTAAAAGTACTTAGTAGCATTGAACGTATCACTAAAGGCACTGCTATAGCAGCAGGCATTCCTGACAATCGTTTACCAATTGTTGAGGTAGTAGAAACAGAGTTTACCCCAGCAACTTTTAATAATCCTGAGCTAAGCCGTAGAATTGCAGGTGTTTTTGAACGAACCTTAGGAAAAGATAATGTAGTAAAAACTGATCCTGTAATGGGAGGAGAAGATTTTGGTCGTTTTAACTTAAATGATCAAATTCCAGGTTTTATCTTTTGGTTAGGCGCAGTTGAACCTAGTAAAGTAGCTAAAAGTCGTGCTGAAGGAACATCACTACCATCACTACATTCTAGCCAATTTGCTCCAATGGCTGAACCAACTATATTTACTGGGGTTAAGGCTATGACTCTAGCAGCACTAGAGTTATTAAAATAGGGCTTATTTAAATAATTACTATTAAATTAAAGTCTTATTTAACAAGCTCTTGGTCTTTTTGGTTTTCTTGATTTTCTTGGTTTTCTATGTTCCCTGATGGATTTTCCGCTGTTATTTGATTGTCTGTTGCTTGGTTTTCTGGATGAACAGGAGTATTTACTTTAGCAAACTGCACAACTAAATAATCTTGTTCATAATTAGCTCTTACTGGCTTATAACCAGTCATTGCCGCTGGTAGGCTAATAATACGACGTTGATTTTCTATCTGTAAAACTAACTCGTTGCCTGTATTACGAATACGCATTTTTTTACGGTCTAGCATGGGTAAACGTATTCGCATTTTATATTCCCGATTATGTTTAGTAATCTCAAAAACTGTATGTTCAAACATTATTGAGGCTGGATCAGTTTTACCATAAATATCTAAAGCTAGTTGTTCTAAGCCCTTTTGACCTATTACTTCAGCAGCATATTGTGGTGCTTGTTGAATTGGAAGCGGGGAAAAATCAGACGCTACTTCATCTAAATAACGTTGTTGAACTACTCGCCAACCCTCTAAATAGCCGCTATCAGGAGCAAGCACACGGTTAACAATCACCGAATCTACTAATAAACCATACATATTTAAATAAGTTAACGCCCGCTTAGATTCATTAATCACCATTTTTTCTGGATTCATAACTAAACGCACTGTAGTCTTGCTAGTATCAGCAAGTAGCTTTTTCATTGCTTTTAGTTTCTTAAGCATATTTTCTAGCGCTACTATAACTTCTTCTGGAGTAAGCATTTCTTCAATACCAGGAGAAAATTTTGCTAGTGGTCTAACAAGAGGTTTAATAATGTAATGATCTGCTCGACGAAGTAGTTTTACACTCCAAGAAAGTGTTTGAGGTAAGGCTAGTAGTCTTAAAGTCTCTCCTGTAGGGGCAGCGTCTACAACAATACAATCATAATTATTAGATTCACTTAATTCTTTAATTCGTGCTAGGCTAAAAAGCTCATCCATCCCTGGTAAAATCGCAGCTTCATCGGCTAATACTTCATCCATTCCTTGTAAAGCTACTAACCTAGCAATATGTGCACGAACTGCGCCCCAATTTTCTTCTAAATCTGTATAAACATTAGCTTCCATAGCCCAAAGGTTTTTACTAATCTCTTTGGTTTCATGGCCTAAGTCTTGATCAAACACATCACTTAAGCTATGTGCAGCATCAGTACTTAAAATTAAAGTACGATGACCAAGTGAGGCAGCACGTAAAGCAGCAGCAGCAGCAACAGAGGTTTTACCTACACCGCCTTTGCCAGTATAAATAATTATTCGCATTAAAATATTTTCCTTTTTAGGTCTTATTTTGCAGAAATTAGACTAAAGTATCTCGAACCTTTATTTCACCCATTAAGGTCCGATGAATAGGACACTTAGCAGCAATTTCTAATAACCTTTGACGTTGTTCTTCGCTTAAATCACCTTTTAGATGAATACGGCGACGAATTTCGTCTACTTTTCCAACTTTAGTTTCACAATCCTGACAATCTTGAGCATATTGTTTGTTATGAATAAGTACTACTTCAACTTCCTCTAGCGGCCAAGCTTTTTGACGTGCATAAAGCTGTAAAGTCATAGAGGTACAAGCCCCTAGAGCAGAAAGTAGCAAACTATAAGGATCTGGCCCTTCGTCCTCACCCCCTGCGCTTTCTGGTTCATCAGCAATTATGGTATGCCCTGCGGCTTGAATTTGAGCTTTTAACCCACTTAAAGATCTTACTGTTACTGTTACCATAAAAATATCTTGCTACCTTTCTACTAAAATAATTTTACTTTAGAAGAAGGGCGAACAGTTCGCCCCTATATATACCCGTAAATGGTTCGACCCTACGATAATAATTAAAACCTTAATCTACGAATATCGCCATGATTATTATCAATCTGGTAATCTAACTTAAAACGAGGTGAAGACCAGCGTCCAGGGATTTCTATTTGGCATTTTGGACATCTACCAGCCTTTAGCCTAATTTGCTTAATATGATAGGCATAGCGCTCAATTAATAGTTCATTACAATTATGACACCAAGTATTTTCCCATCCACCTACCCGACCCGGAGCATTGCCTATATAAACATACTTTAACCCAACTTCTCGACCTACTTCTGCGGCTTTTAGGAGTGTAGCAATATTAGTACTATCTCGATCCATCATTTTGTAATCACTATGAAAAGCAGTTAAATGCCAAGGAATAAAGGGGTCTACAGAAACTAAAAACTCTGCCATTTCTCTAAGTTCTTCTAGCGAATCATTAAAATCAGGAATAACTAAAGTAACAATTTCTAACCAAAAACCTCTAGCTTTTAGACCCTGAATAGTTTCTAACACATTAGAAAGTAGCCCACCTAATTCCCTATAATGCTTATCCCGAAAGCTTTTTAAGTCTACTTTATAGAGGTCTACCCAAGGCCGTAAATAGTCTAGTACCTCTGGAGTGCCATTACCATTAGAAACATAAGAGGTAAGAAAACCTCTCGCTTTAGCTTGTTTAAAAATAGAAACAGCCCATTCACTAGTAATTAAAGGCTCATTATAGGTTGATGTTATAGTAGAAGCGTTTTCTCGCTCTGCCATATCAAGCATTTGCTCAGGAGAAATTATTCTAGCTGGTGCTACTGCATTAGGATCACGTAAGACTTGTGAAGTAATCCAATTTTGGCAGTAGTCACAATGTAGGTCACATCCTAGCATACCAAAACTTAAGGCATCTGTCCCAGGCATAGCATGAAAAAAAGGTTTTTTTTCAATTGGATCACATTGAAGCCCTGCAACATATCCCCAAGGAACATATAAATTACCATCTTGGTTAAAACGTACTTTGCATACACCCGCAAGTCCATCAGCAATACGGCAACGATGACCACAAGAGTAACAAAATACTTTGTTATCTGCGAGTTTTTCATATAGCGTACCTTCTTGGGTATATTCGCCTAATTTATCGCTAATGACTTTTAGTTTTGCTCTTTTTTCTTCGCGTGAACCTTGACTAGACATAATTTAACCTCATTAAAAAATTTATACCTGTTCGCCTAGCCTTTCTTTTGATTTAAGTATAGCCCTAAGTAGATTAAAACTCCAAACATAGAGGCATATGCAAAACTTCTTATAACATAACCATTGACTAGAATAATATTCTAGAATATTATTCTGGCGTTATGACAAAACCATCTACCCGTGAAACCATCTTAAAAACTGCACTTGAATGCTTTAATGAGCTAGGATTTCAAGCTACAACGATTGAAGAAATTCGTGTGCGTTCACAAGCTAGTATTGGTAGTATTTATCATCATTTTGCAAGTAAAGAACAGCTTGCGGCTAGTTTATATGTAGAAGGTTTACGAAACTATCAAGAAGGTTTTTTACAAACTTTAGAAAAAAATAATGATGTTGAAGCAGGTATTAAAGCATTAGTAATCTATCACTTAACATGGGTTAGCAATAATGCTGAGTTAGCTAGATATATTTTTCAGGCAAGACAATCAGAATCAGTAGGAGCAGAAAAGTCTACCTTAAAAAGCTTAAACAAGGGTGTTTTTCAAGCATTTACAAAATGGTTTAAGCCTTATATTAAAGCGGGTAAAGTTAAAGATTTGCCTATGGATGTTTGCCTATCAATTTTAATTGGCCCTAGTCAGGAGTTTGCTCGTCATTGGCTTTCTGGCAGGGTAAAAACAGATACAACTCAAGCTAGTTTTTTATTAGCAGACGCGGCTTGGAATTCACTTATTCGCAATTAAATTTATATTAAAATCACAAAGAGTTTATAAAGGAGTTAAAAATGACTAAAATCATTGATATGTGGGCACCAATTATCCCTACCCCTAAAATGGTTGCGCATATAAGACATAATTTTCCCTCACAAATGCTAGGCTACTTACGTATTTTTTATCATCAAGAAATTACAGAAAATTCTATTGGGCAATTTGTTGATAATATGCATGGTGGAATATCAGTAGCACAATACCTACAAATGCTTGATAAAGCAGGGATTGACCAAATATTAATTACTGGTTTTGATGAATTAACTAGTTGTGGAAAAACTTTTTCTCCTAATCATTTAATTGCAGAAATTGCTAGAGAAGCACCAAACAGATTTTTAGCTTTTGCTGGAGCAGATATTTTTCAAGGAATGAAGGCAGTACGTGAAGTAGAGCGCCTTGTCCGTCAAGAAGGCTTTGTAGGATTAAGCTTAAGGCCGTTTATGATTGGGCTTCCACCTGATGATCGTCGTTACTATCCTTTTTATGCTAAGTGTGTAGAGTTAAATATTCCTGTAAGTGTTCATGCTTCTGCTAATTGGACAGAAATGCGACATAATGAGCTTGCTCATCCTAGGCATTTTGATAATGTAGCTTGTGATTTTCCTGAGTTAAAACTAATTTTAAGTCATGGTGGTTATCCTTGGATTTTAGAAGCAGCTTTGCTTGCTCGCAAACATCGTAATGTTTACCTAGAGTTAGCCGCACATCGCCCTAAGTATCTTATGCAGATTGGTACAGGTTGGGAGCCGCTTTTTACTTTTGGTAATAATATTATTCAAGACCGTGTGCTTTTTGGTACTGGAGCATTTTTACTAGGACGACCTCATAATGAACTAGTACAAGAGTTTAAGCAACTACCTCTTAGACAAGAAGTAATGGAAAAATGGCTTTATAAAAATGCTCTTTCTTTATGGCAATAAAGTAACAATAAAATGGGCAATAAAAAAGAGGTCAAAGCCTAAAGCTCTGACCTCTTAAAAAACATTTAACTAACTGATTTGATTGATTTGACTAACTGATTTAGAAGCGATTGCCCCAACCTCTACCACGGTTGTTTCTTACTGGAGGGCAACTTTGATTGTTGCGATATACTTGGCGATTATAATTGCGATCATTGCGATCATAACGATTATCTCTATCATAACGTCTGTTACCAGAATCTAATTGAGAGCGTCGGCCATCATAACCATCTCTATAGCCTGATTCATAAGCACTTCGGAAGTCACGTTTATATTGATCTTTGCTACCATACTCACCACGATAACCACTATCACCATCACGGTAAGTTTTATTACGATCTACATCATAGGAACTTCTAGAAGAACGATCATTGCTACCGGCTCCATAACCTAGGCGATAGCCATTATCCCAAGCAGAGGAATAATATCCATAATTATTATCATATCTACTATTAATGCGGGAGTTATTATCATAGTAATAGCGGTTGTTTTGAGCGTTGGCATCAACTGAGAAGCTGATTAATAAAGCGAAGACGGTTAAAGTAACAAAACTTAATTGGCGTAGAAAATTTTTTCTCATAGCAGTACTCCTTAAAATATACCTTGGTATTTAGTTTTTAATTATCTTTTCTGCTGGCTAATAAGGCATATTCTGTGCCAAAGAGAAAATTTATTATAAAAAAACTTTAACCTAGTTATTTATCAACTAAATAACTAGGTTAGTTTATTACTTTAAGAGCTTATTTTTTTATCTCTAAACGATATGGTGTAACTCAAGCTTTTTCTGTGTAGCTTTTGGTTAAATTGTTTAAATATATTCTACACATTAAATCTAAAGTTAATTATATCTCCATCATGAACTATATATTCCTTGCCTTCTAACCGAAGTTTACCAGTTTCACGGCATTTTGCTTCACTACCAAGAGTAATAAAATCTAAGTAAGCAATAACTTCAGCACGAATAAAACCTCGTTCAATATCTGAATGAATCTTGCCTGCGGCACGATGTGCAGTAGTTCCACGTCTAATTGTCCAAGCACGACATTCATCTTCACCAGCAGTTAAAAAGCTAATTAAATCTAGAAGTTCATAAGCACTACGAATAAAACGATCCCTAGCAGGCTCAGTAATTCCTAGGTCTTTTAAGAAATCACCTTGCTCTTCTATTGGTAGTTCTGCTATGTCCATTTCTGCCCTACCACACATACTAATTAATTTATAGCCATTATCAGATGCATACTGTTCAACTTCTTTTGGCAAAGCTTGTCCAATATTATCTTCATAAATATTAATTAATAGCATTATAGGTTTTTGGCTTAAGAATCGATAACCTGCAAGCATTTGCCATTCATCAGCAGAAAATTCTAGTGAGCGCAAAGGTCTTTCTTCTTCTAAAGCAGCTTTACATTGTTCAATGACTTCTTTTTCACGAGGGTTAGCTTTTTCTTTTTTCATCTTAGTTAAGCGGTTTTCTAGTGGGATCAAATCCGCCAAGATTAGTTCTGTATCAAAGTTTTTAATATCCCTCATTAGGTCTGCTGATTGGGTAATCGCGGAATTTTCAAAACCACGAACCACATGAACTAAAGCATCTGCTTCACGCATTTCAGCTACTAGTTTAGCATCAAGTTGAGAGCCTGTTTTTGCACCTTCACCTTGTGGGCCAGCAACATCAACAAAATTCATTTCAGCAAAAACTTTTTTCTTTGGTTTATAAATTCGTGCAAGTTCTTCAATTCTAGCATCAGGAACTTTAATAATCCCAATATTAGCTTTTTCCTTGCCACCATAACCGCCTACTTCAGCTTTTAAGCCGGTTAATGTGTTAAAAACGGTTGTTTTACCTGAACCAGCAAATCCGACAATACCAACTTTCATTTATTTCTTACACCTCTTTACTTAATGAACGTAAATCACGCCCAGTCATTTCTGCTGGTGGAGTGATATTTAATATACCTAACAATGTTGGGGCAACATCTTCTAGAGCACCATTTTCTCTTAATTTGCCATGAAAAGTTGGGTCAACCAAAATAAGTGGTACAGGATTAGTAATTGTATGTGCTGTATAGGGTTGACCTGTTTCATAATCAATCATTTTTTCTGCATTACCATGATCGGCAGTAATAATTGCTTTACCACCTACACGAAGTAGAGCATTAACAATACGGTCTAGACATTTGTCTAAAACTTCTATAGCTTTTACTGTTGCATCTAGCATACCTGTATGCCCAACCATATCTGCATTAGCAAAATTAACAATAAACACATCTGCTGTACCATGATCAATTTCATGACATAGGGCGTCTGTTACTTCTACTGCACTCATTTCTGGTTTTAGGTCATAGGTAGCGACTTTAGGAGAAGGAATCAAAATCCTTTTTTCTCCTGGAAAGCTTTTTTCTACACCACCATTAAAGAAAAATGTTACATGAGCATATTTTTCTGTTTCAGCAATTCTTAAGTTTCGCAAATTATGTTCAGCTAATACTTCTGCTAGGATATGATTTACATGTTGAGGCGCAAAAGCTATTGGCAAAGGGAAAGTAGCATCATATTGAGTCATACAAACATAATGAATTTTTGGTGCTGTGCCTCTCTCAAAACCTGTAAAGTCTGTTTCTGTTAATGCGCGAGTAATTTCCCTTGCGCGATCTGCACGGAAATTAAAGAATACTACGCTATCACCATCTTCAATTGAGCCTATTGGAGTATTTGCTTCCTTAGTTATTACAATTGGTTTAATAAATTCATCTGTAATATGTTCTTGATAAGATTCTTCTATGGCTTTGATTGGGTCATGAGTTCGTTTTCCTTCTCCTCTAACCATCATTTTATAAGCTAATTCGACACGCTCCCATCGTTTATCTCTATCCATTGCATAATAACGACCACAGATAGAAGCTAACTGGCCTACACCAATTTCTTTAAGTTTGCTAAGTAGTTCTGTAATATAACCTTTACCGCTATCTGGAGCAGTATCACGGCCATCAGTAAAAGCATGAATAAAAACTTTCTTTAGGCCATTATTTTTTGCCATTTCAAGTAGTGCATATAAATGGACTTGTAAGCTATGTACACCGCCATCAGACATTAGCCCCATAAAATGCAGTGCGCCGCCTGTTTCTTGTGCATGTTTCATTGCTTCTTTTAACCGTTGATTGCTAGCAAGTTCACCTGATTCAATTGCATGGTCAATTCGGGAAATATCCATTCTGATAATTCGACCTGCACCCATATTAAGATGGCCAACTTCGCTATTTCCCATTTGTCCAACAGGTAAGCCAACTCTTTGACCATAAGGAACAATTAATGAATGTTGATAGGTTTCCCAAAGATGATCCCAGCAAGGTTTATTAGCTATTTGGATTGCATTTCCTTGAGTACGTGTTTCAAATCCCCAACCATCAAAAATAATTAGTGCAATTGGCCTCATAAAAACATCCTATTTATTTTAATACTTCAAATTCAAAATAAAGATTCTTACCTCGGATAACATAACAAAGGTAAGATTCCCAAAAACGTCTTAAAAACCTTAATTGAGGGTAGCGGTTACCACAATTAACCAAAAACTCTATCCCTAAAAGCCGCCAGAGTTTTAGCAAAGTAACATAAATTTTTCTTGTTCTCATTGTCACATCACTATAAAACTCAAACTCTAATCGTTTGTCGGTAAAGTACATAAATGATTCACAAGTTAAGTGATGTTTATGAGTTGGATCACGATATGAGCTAACATCTGTATAATGAGGGGTATCTAAGCGAATAATTGCCCCAGGTTTAGCAATTCGGTAAAGTTCTCGGACTACTGCTAGTACATCATCAACATGTTCAATTACTTGATTACCAACAATTAAGTCAAATTCATTATCAGCAAAAGGATAAGGAAATTGATTAAGGTTATGTATTATGTCTGCATCAGTACGAGGATTGCAGTCAAGTCCAATAGCACCAGGGGTTTTATGTTTCCCACAACCAACATCAAGTATTTTCATTACTACTAAATATTCCCAGGGTATAAACCCTGGGTTATCATAAAAAACCCTTTCAGGGTTTAAGAAATATTTACTTTTTAAAGTGATTTAAATTCTACTTTAGATTATAGAAAGCTTTACGGCCTAAATACTTAGCACCAGATCCTAGCTCTTGCTCTATACGCAAGAGTTGATTGTATTTAGCAACTCTATCAGTACGGCTTGCAGAACCTGTTTTAATCTGACCTGTGTTTAGAGCTACAGCCAAATCAGCAATAAAAGTATCTTCGGTTTCGCCTGAACGATGAGAAATAATCGTAGTATAATTATTAACCTTAGCTAGTTCTACTGTATCAAGAGTCTCTGTTAAAGTTCCAATTTGGTTAACTTTTACCAAAATAGAATTAGCAACTCCTGTTTCTATACCACGTTGTAAGTACTCGGTGTTAGTAACAAATAGGTCATCGCCAACAAGTTGAACTTTTTTACCTAATTCGCCTGTTAAAAGTGACCAACCTTCCCAATCACCTTCTGCCATACCATCTTCAATAGAAATAATTGGATATTGACGTACCCAATCAGCATAAAACTCTACCATTTGGCTAACACTACGCTCAGACTTATCAGACTTCTTAAAAACATATTTGCCATCAATAAAAAACTCACTAGACGCAACATCTAAGCCTAAAGCCATTTGGTCACCAGCTTTTAGCCCAGCAGCATTAATTGCTTCTAAAATAACTTCTAAAGCTTCTTCATTAGATTTTAAGCTAGGAGCAAATCCACCTTCATCACCTACGCTTGTAACATAGCCGCGTTTTTTTAGTGCACTTTTTAAGGCATGAAAAACTTCTGTTCCCCAACGTAAGCCTTCTGCAAAGCTACTTGCACCAACAGGAAGCACCATAAATTCTTGGAAATCCACATTATTATCAGCATGTGCCCCACCATTAAGAATATTCATCATTGGTACAGGTAGGGTTCTTGCACCTGGGCCGCCTAAATAGCGATATAGTGGGATAGATAGTTCATCAGCAGCAGCACGAGCAGCAGCTAAAGAAACAGCTAATAAGGCATTAGCCCCTAGATTAGCTTTATTCTTTGTACCATCTAGGTCTAGCATAACTTTGTCTAAACCAGCTTGATCAAAAACATCATGATCATAAAGAGCTTTGTTAATTTTTTCATTAATATTAGCAACAGCTTTTTGCACGCCTTTACCTAAGTAACGTGACTTGTCTCCATCTCGTAGCTCAATAGCTTCGTTTTCACCAGTAGAAGCACCACTAGGAACAGCAGCACGACCACGTGAGCCAGTCTCTAGTTCAACTTCAGCTTCTACAGTTGGGTTTCCACGAGAATCAAGAATTTCGCGAGCTAAAACTTTTTCTATTCGACTCATGAAAGAATCTCCTCTTTTGTAACAACTAATTAGGAAGGAAGGCTATTTTATGCCAGATAGTAGCTAGCGAGCAACCTAGATAGGCTTAGAAGTGATGATTGATCCTCTTAAAATCACGTAAGGAACGACACAAAAGCTTTAAGATAACGATATCTAACAAAAGGTAAACAAAAAAAAAGCGCCGTCTCTTACGGCGCAGTTACCTAATATTGAGCAACTAGTTACACCATCTTCTTTACCAATTTCTATGCCATAAACAATGGAGCTATGTAATCTAATTACAAACATTAGTGTTAGTAAACATTTTTAGCTTTTGTAATTACTTATTCTATATGGTTTATTGTTCGCTTATGGGATAAGGTAGTCCCATTTATTTAACAAACTATTTAAATCTAACTTGTTAAACTTTTAACTTTCCGAGTCTTTTGGGAACCAATTTAAGTTAAGCCCGTCACTAAAAACAAAAATAACCAACAGGGTAACCATCTTTCAACTTCAAGGAGGAGGCTTTAGAGCAAACTTGTTTTGCCAGCCTATATCAAGCTTATGAAACAGAAGTTAACCCCAATACGAATTTTGATTTCATTCTTTGCAATAATCTTAATTGCTATTTTTTATTCAGTCTTTCAAACAGAATCTATGGAAGCTGCAGAATTTAACGAACTAGCAGCAATTAAAATTGGTAGCCAACTCCAAGTTACTATTCCATCTAGTGAACTTTCAGCGTTACAACCTACTGCATTATTAGTAGAAATTCTAGATGCAGAAAATAAAACTGTTGCTCGTCAACTCCTTGATGCTAGCCAAGAAAAGGCTGAAGGATGGAAAACTAACCTTTCTCTGCCAGCAGACCTTAAACAAGAAGATTTATTTTGGTATCGCTTACGTTATGGCTTTATTGAAAAAGGCCAAACCACTGCTAAAAACGCAATAATTCAACCTATTAGCAAAATTTTCCACTTTCCAACAGTAAGACTATTAGGACAAAGAGAATTAGTCTCTGGAGCAAATAATTCTTTACGTATTGTAGTTGTAGATGGTCAATCAGGTCAGCCTCTTAAAGGCTCTATGGCTCTATCACTAGATAAAGCTAATTCCGCAGACCTAAAAACTACAGCTAAAGTTGATGATCATGGAACAGCATCATTAACATTAAAAACCCCTGAAGGCTTTACAGGAGATGCAAATCTAACTGTTACTGTTGATACTCCATTAGGGACTCAAAAACTAGTAGAAAAAGTCCAAATAGTACAAAGGGAAAACATTTTACTTACAACAGATAAACCTATTTATCAACCAGGGCATTTAGTTCATATTCGTAGTTTAACCTTAGATCGCTTTTCTCGTAATGCTGTAAGTAACACCCCAATAATCTTTGAAATTGAAGATGCTAAAGGAAACAAAGTTTTCAAAAAACGCACGACTACAGATGAATTTGGTATTGCCTCAACAGAATTTCAACTAGCAGAAGAAGTTAATATGGGAACTTTTAAGCTAAAAACTATATTAGGCGATCCAAATAATTCTCAGACTACTACTCAAGAAAAATCCTTTGTAGTAGATCGTTATGTGCTACCTAAGTTTAAGATTGATATTAAGATGCGTGGTAGTGAAGATGACCGCCAACAAAAGAAATATTACAGCCCTGGAGAAATGGTTGCAGGCCAAGTTACAGCAAAATACTTGTTTGGTAAGCCAATTTCACGTGGTCGAGTAAATATAAAGATGTCTACATTTGATGTAGAGACAGTAGAAATAGGCAAAACTGAAGCTATCTTAAGTGAAACTGGTGAGTATCAATTTGCAATGAAATTGCCTAACTCCTTTGCTGGTCGTAGTTTTGAACAGGGTGCAGCACCAGTTGCTTTTCAAGTTGAGGTTACAGACGGAGCAAACCATACAGAAACACGTTCAGAGAGTTTGTTAGTATCAAGTAATCCTATTTTAATCACTGCTGTACCTGAAAGCGGTGATATGGTACCTAGACTTAATAACCGTGTTTACTTGCTAACTGCTTATCCTGATGGCAGTCCAGCTAAAACCACTATTACAACTAGCGTTAAGCCAGCTAGTTTAGTCACTGATAAAGAGGGAATTGCAGTAATAGAAGTTGATGGACAGTTAAGTTCTTTAGCTTTAACTGCTAAAGATGAAAAAGGTAAAGTAGGAACAACTAACATTACCTTAAAACGTCGGGATGTTGTAGGTGATAGCTTAATGCTACGCACACCTCAAGCCCTTTATAAAGTAGGAGAAAAGCTTGAATTTACAGCTATTTCCACTCGTCCAAAAGGCTCTGTTTATATAGATATAATTAAAGACCGTCAGACTATTTCAACTCGTGCTTTAGAACTTACTAATGGTAAAGTTACTAGTAGCCTAGATCTAACTCCTGATCTTTTTGGAACAATAGAAGTTCGTGCTTATATTTTTGGGCGTAATGCTGACCCAATTAGTGACCGTCGTTTAATTTTTGTTGACCCTGCTGATGATTTACAAATTGAAACCAAAGTAGCCAAAGATTCTTTTAGACCAGGAGAAGAAGCCCAAATAGAATTGACAGTTAAAAATAAGCTTGGTCGTCCTCAACCAGCAGTTTTAGATGTTCAAGTAGTTGATGAAGCAGTGTTTGCACTTAGTGAAAAACAACCTGGACTAGAAAAAGTTTTCTTTTACTTAGAGCAAGAACTTCTTAAACCCCGCTATGAAATTCACTCTCATAAAGATACTAATAGCCTTGTACCAATAGTAAATAATGAAGAACAAGAAGCACATCTTAAACGTGAAAAAACGGCTCAAGTGCTTTTAGCAGCAGCAAGTGAAGTAAATGTTTATAGCCTGCGTAGAGAAGAAGGCCGTAACACTTATGAAGCAAAAGCTGGTGAGTATTATGCTAAATACTACCAATTAATAGAGACACAATTACAAAAAGTAGTAGTAGGAATAAACAAATACTATGTAGAAAACAAATCTGCTAGTAATGATTTAAACTTAGAACTTCCTAAAGCTATCCAAGCTAATTACCTAAGTAACTCCGATTTGATAGATCCTTTAGGGCAACAATTCCAAATAGTATTACAAAACAAAAATGATAATTCTGCTTATTATCAATTTGTAAGTGATTGGTTTAGTAGCAATCCTAACCCAAAATTCTATTTTCAAGTTTATGGGCAAAAACAAGCAAATGCGATGCAATTTAATTTGAATACCTATTATGATCGTCAAGCAAGAAGGCTTAAGAATGGTGGTCGTGGTGGTGATTTTGCTGTAGAAGAGCGTATGGCTATGAGACCACAAGCAGCTATGGGCGGTGTAGCTGAACTAGCGGCTGCACCTAATAAAGAAGCTCGCGTAATACAAAGAGCAGATGCAAATGATAAAAAAGCATTAGCTAAAAATGAAACTAAAGACCAAGAAAAAGCAAATACTGGTGCAAATAATGATGGTGGTGGTGGAGAAGGGGTAAAGATTCGTTCTTACTTCCCAGAAACACTTTATGTTAACCCTAAATTAGTTACAGATAAAAACGGTAGAGTAATGGTCAGAATCCCATTAGCTGATTCTATAACTACTTGGCGAATGACTATGTTAGCCTCTACTAAACAAGGCGCTTTAGGCAGTAGCACATCAGGAATTAAAGTTTTCCAAGATTTCTTTATAGACCTAGATTTACCTGTGTCTTTAACACAAGATGACACAGTTTCTATTCCTGTTGCTGTGTATAACTACTTAGGTGACGCTCAAAATGTTGAGCTAAAACTTAAACAAGAAGACTGGTTTAGCCTAGTTGATGATAACCCTATAAAACAAGTTCGTGTTGGTGCTGGTGAAGTAACAGCTTCAAGTTATCGTATTCAAGCTAAAAAGTTAGGAGTTGGTAAATTAACAGTATTTGCTCGTTTAACAAATCGTGATTCTGTAGCTAATGGTGATGCAATTTCCAGACAGATAGAGATTTTACCTAATGGTGAACAACAGAACATTACTATTAATGACCGTTTAGAAACTACTGTTTCAAAAGAAATCTTGATTCCAGAAAGTGCTATTGCAGATGCTAGCAAGATTTTAGTTAAATTCTATCCTGGCCCACTTAGCCAAGTGGTTGAAGGGTTAGACAGTATGTTAAGAATGCCTGGTGGTTGTTTTGAGCAGACTTCAGCTACTACCTATCCAAATATTTTAGTTTTGGATTATATGAAGACTACTAAGAAAATTACTCCAGAGATTCAAGTTAAAGCTGAAGGGTTTATTTCTACTGGTTATCAACGCTTAGTAACTTATGAAGTACCTGGAGGAGGGTTTTCTTGGTTTGGTCAAGTTCCTGCTAATAAAATTCTTACTTCATTTGGTTTAATGGAATTTTCTGATATGGCAAAAGTCCATGAAGTTGATCCTAGGGTAATTGAGCGCACTCAAAATTGGTTAGCATCACAACAAAAGGCAGATGGTAGTTGGCAACCAGATACTAATTTTATTGATGAAGGTGCAACAAATAACTTCCATAATGACCAAGTAAGAATTTCTGCTTATATTGCTTGGGCACTTGCTTATTCTGGTTATAAAGGCGATGCAATTACAAGAGCTAAAAGCTTTATTGACAAAAACTTAAATGGTCAAGAAGATGCTTATACATTAACCATACTAAGCAATTTTGCAATAGATTCTCGTCAAGACCAAGCTTGGACAAGTCGAATGTTTAATGCTCTAATAGCCAAAGCTAATGAACAAGACAAAACTGTAGTATGGAAAATAGATGGTAAAACCCCTACTCATTCACATGATGGAATGGCTGAGATTGAAACTACTGCTCTAGCAGCACAAGCGCTAATTAAATGGGGTGGAAATAATAACCTAGCTACTAAAGCATTAAAGTATCTAACTGATAAAAAAGATGCTTATGGAAACTGGCATTCAACTCAGGCAACAATTCTTTCATTAAAAGCCTTTATACTTTCACAACAAAAAGCTGGTGGTGGAGATACTGAAGGGACGATTTCTGTAAGTATTAATGGACAAAAACTTTCTAATCTAGAGTTAAATAGAGATAATAATGAACTTATGCACCAATTAGATCTTAAACCTTATACTCAAGTTGGCGCTAATAGGTTAAATATAAGCTTTTCTGGTAAAGGTTCAATGCTTTATCAAATTGTAGGTCGTTACTATCGTCCTTGGAGTCGTCAAAATGATGTAGCACAAATAGAGCCACTTTCAATTGATGTTAAATATGATCGTAGCACTTTAGCTCAAGATGATATTGCTACAGCAACTGTGACAATTCGTAATAACACTAGTAAAGCAGCAGATATGGTAATGATTGATCTTGGTATTCCACCAGGGTTTGAGATACTTCCAGAAGATTTTCAAGAAGTAATTCCAACTAAACCTACTAATAAACTTGGGAGTTTAACAAAATTTACGGTTACAGCTAAACAAGTAATTCTTTATTTTGATGGACTACAAGCTAAACAAAACTTAACGATTAATTATAGGTTACGTGCTAAGTATCCAATTAAGGCTAAAACTTTTGCTTCTCGTGTTTATCAGTACTATAACCCAGAAATTAGCGCAACAGCTAAACCAGAAAATATAGTAGTGGTAGAAAAAGGTAAGAGATAAAACAAAATATTTGATATGTAGGGGCGAACAGTTCGCCCCTACGGTAATTTTATCCTTTGTTTAATTCACGTTCTACGGCTTCTAAAACCTGGGAAATTTGGTTACGAAACTCACCAGGGCCAGTATGGTCTAGAGCTATTTTTAGTTCTTCTTGAGCATCTTCTAATAGGTCTAGTTTAGCTAGGGCAAGTCCTAAATTAAAACGAGGCCCTGCTTCTCCTGGAGCAAAGAAACAAGCTTTTCTAAATTGTTCAATAGCGCCTTCAATATTATCTTGTTTGGTATAGAGCATTCCTAGGCCATTATAAGGACGATAGGAGTTAGCAGTATTATATTGAATAGATAGTTCAAAAGCTTCTTGGGCTTTATCTAATTCATTTACGCTATCATAAAATTCACCTAAGGCAGAATGTGCTACCCAATCTTCAGGAGATTTTTCAATAGCACGTTTATAGGATTTTTCTGCAACGTCTGCACGATCAGCCGCAGCAGCCATTTCACCTAATTCAATATAATCATCTGTTAAACCACGATGTTCACAAATCATCCCCATTACATGTAAGGAAGATTTAATATCGCCATTTTGCCAGTAAAGATCTTTTAATAGACCAGCAATATCAAAGGCTTGAGGGTTTGTACTTAAACCTTGATGACAAATTTTAATTGCATCTTCTACTCGGTTTGAATTGCGATAAAGCCCTGCAATAGCAATATATCCACGAGTAAAATTAGGATGTGTTTTGACTAATTGCATTAGCATTCTTAAGGCTTCTTCATCACGTTGTTTTACTGCTAAGGTATGAGCTAACTCAAAAAGTGCTTGAGCAGATCGTGGATTAGTAGTAACAGCTTTACGCAAAACGGCTTCAGCTTCTTCTATATGATCAGTTTCACGCAAGGCTAGACCTAAATGGACTTGAGCCATTAATTGTTTAGGATTTTCTGCTAAAGCTTGTTGTAAGACTTCAATTGCTGACTCGTATT
>Ga0075163_10004085_pt1 | contig 19571 bp, 13 predicted proteins | sample JI1023141ADNA_FD_71478 | JGI IMG/M metagenome (GOLD analysis project Ga0075163, IMG submission 71478) | Wastewater effluent complex algal communities from Wisconsin, to seasonally profile nutrient transformation and Carbon sequestration -... | ecosystem: Engineered > WWTP > Effluent > Algae...
AGTTCGTGCCCAAAGAATATAAATATAAAATTTTTAGGTAAAGCCGAAGCTGGAAAACTACCTGTTTTGGGTGTTTTGATTAAAAGCTTATCGGTTTTGGTAGATAGAAAAAGTGCAGAATCACGTCAAAGTACTTTCAGATTTATGTCTGCAGAAATTGAAAAAGGCTACTCGATTTTTATTTATCCAGAAGGTACAAGAAATAGAACAAAAGAACCGCTAAAAGAATTTTATGACGGTGCTTTTAAACTAGCTATCGACCATCAGTTGCCATTAGTAGTTTGTACATTAATAGGAACAAAAATTATAAATTCACCAGATAAAACAATGTCTTTTTTGCCTGGTAGAGTAGATGCACATTGGGAAATACCTATAGAAACCAAAGGAAAAACGATGGAAGATTTACCTGCTTTAAAAGAAGAAGTAAAAGCTTTAATGCTACAAAGATTGGCACAAGGTTTTATCTAGATTTAATATGTAATTTCTTTTCCCAATTGCCATATTTTAAATATATAACAGAAAACAATGCGATAAGCGCCCAGTAGAGCCATTCACTGAGCCACGCTAGTGCTAAATTATCTTTTACTATATAAAATGCAAAATATAAATATAGCATATAAGAGCTCATTACTATTACTTCTATAAAAATGCTTATTCTGTTAGATCCAAGAGTTACTACAGTATTAAAAATAACATTTGCTATAGCATAAATAATTAGTGCAATCAAAGAAATATCTAAAATCACTAAAGAATCTTCAATAATAGCGTCTTCCATAATTAATGAAAGAATTTGCCTTGGAAAAAGTTTTGCAATACCAACAAACGCTAAAATAAAAACTAAGCTTACCATTATCATTCTTTTGGTTAAAGGTATTATTTCGTGGTATTTCTTTTTGCCTATCACATTGCCAATTAAAGTATTGGTTGTAGAAGCTAATGCAAAAGCAGGAATACCTAATATAGTATAAATCTGCTTAACATCACTAGAAACTGCTAAAGCTACTATACCCATTTTTTCAATCATAGAAAAAAAAGCCAACCAACCAAACAAACTAATAAGACTCATGAAAACAAGCGGTGTAGATATTTTGGAAATTTTGGCAATATATTCCCATCGTATCAATTTGAAACTAAACATAAGATGTCTTTTGTGGTATTTCCCAAAATAAATACCTGCCATCATAATAAGAATTGAAACAATTTCTGCAATATTTGATGCCCAAGCTGCACCTTTTATACCCATTTCCGGAAAGCCAAATTTGCCAAAAATTAAAACCCAATTTAGAAAAATATTGGTTACTGACATTGAAGCTATAGCAAAAGCTAAAATGCCAACTTTAGAAATACCAGAATAATAAGCAATAAAAACGGCACCTAAAAAACCATACAGAAATCCATATTTTCTTATGTCTAAATAGTCGTGAGCGGCTTCTAAAACTTCTTTTTTGTCTAAGAAAAAGCCTAAAATTTCGTAAGAGAAAAAATGAAAAGTAGTAAACAAAATTAAACCAACAATGGCCAATACTAATATAGTGTTGTCTATAATAATACCTATATGAGATTGTTTATTTTCACCATCTTTTCGGGCTATAAAAATTTGTGTGCCTTTGGTGTATGAAAAACTAATCATAAAAAAAATAAGGTAAAGCAAAGCCACAAAACTAATAGCGCCTTGTTCTGCCAAACCTACTTCTTTCATAAAAACTACGTCGGCAAAAGATATAAGTGTGTAAAAAAAATTACTTATCATTAATGGCAAAGCCAAAAAAATAATGTCCTTATAAGAATAGCTAAGATTTTTCATTTTATTATATAGGCAAAGCTAATACAAATTCATCTTATCCACATCAATATTTAAAAATTTACTTAAAAATGATGCAGATAAATTAAAAAATAGAAAAAATGTTTTTAAATTGCACCTTTAATCATTAAACGGATAAATTTTAAATTATAATTAAATATATGAAATCAGTAAATGTAGTTATTACCGTTGCGCTTTGGGCTGTTGTTTTCGGCTTAGGATATTATTTATACAAACAAGTAGAAGAACCTGTTACTTTTGAATCTAATTTGGTACAAAGATCAGATGCTACTAAAAATAGATTGTTAGATATTAAAGTTGCTCAAGAATACTATAAGCAACAGCATAGAACGTATGCTTCAAATTTTGACGATTTAATAAACACAGTTAAAAATGAAAAATTAAGAATCATAAAAACTATAGGAGATCCAGATGATACTACTGCTGTTGTAACTTATGATACTATTTATGTTCCTATTTTGCAAGACATAATGGACAAAAAGAAGTTTAAAGGAACGAAAACTGTAGATGAATTGAGATATATTCCTTTAACAAACAATCTTCTTTTTGAAATGGCTATGGACACTATTCAACAACAAAGAGTTGAGTTGAGTGTTTTTGAAGCAAAAGCTACTAAAGTCAAATACCTTTCTGGATTAGATGCAGACAGAATTGCAAACCCAGTTATACAAGATTTAAGTATTGGTTCATTAGAAAATGCAAGTGGTAAAGGAAGCTGGGAATAATTTTTTCACTAACGACTTTGCTAAAATAAATAGTAGAGCTTGTTCGCTGCTGCTCAATTTTACCGAAGAAGGCTTTTCTTATACCATACTTCAAAACGATATTAATACAGTAGTTTATTCTGCTGTTTCTGATGCTGTTATAGATTTATTTCAGTTTTCAGAAACACAACTTTCAGAAATATTTAATACAGAACCAGTTTTTAAATACACTTTTGGAAAAATTATTGTTCTCATTGATACTATTTATTCTACTATAGTTCCAAATCCTTTTTTCGATGAAAATAAATTGGCAGAAATACTTTCTTTCAATTTAAATTTGCCAAAAACAGATTTACATTTCCAATACGATAGTTTTAATCGTTTAGATTATAAAAACGTATTTGTAAATTCTTTTTCTTTAGAAAAAGCACTTGCAAAAAATTTTATAGAAACATCTGTTGTTGCCTCTGAAACAGTTTTGCTCGACTTTTTAGAGAAAAGAAATGTTTCAAGTGAATATTTTCATTTGCATTTAGGTTTTAAAAAAATGCATTGTTGCTACTTTAAAAACAAAGAACTGGTGTTCAATAATATTTTCCCTATTCAAACAGAAGAAGATATTTTGTACAATGTACTCAATATTTACAAACAATTAGGATTGAACAACGAAGTATGCGTGTTGAATGTTTCGGGCGTAATTTCTCCAGAATCAAACAAATTTGAGTTGTTGTATAAGTATATAAAACATATTCAGTTTGCACAGCGCCCAATAAAGCTTAACTTTGCAGAACGATTGGCACAAATGCCAGAACATTACTTTTTGCATCATTATGCAGCTTTGCTGTAAAGCAAAAGAACAAAAAACAAAATACTATGCGAATAATAGCTGGAAAATATGGCGGCGTAAATCTTAAAACACCTACCTTTTCGCCTACACGACCTACTACAAATATTGCCAAAGAAGCACTTTTTAGTACTATCAATAATTATTACAACTTTGAAAACATTAAGTTTTTAGACCTTTTTGGTGGCACAGGGCAAATAAGTTATGAGTTTGCATCAAGAGGTTGTACCGATATTACTACCGTTGAGCAATTTGGTCAATGTGTTACTTTTATGCACAATATTATAGAAAGATTGGGTATAGAAGGAATGAAAGTTACCCAAATGGATGTGTTTAAATATATGGAATCTACCAATCAGAAATTCGATATTATTTTTGCTGGTCCACCATATCCACTTCCAACATTAGATACTATTCCAGATGTTGTTTTTGAAAACAATTTGATAGAAGGTGAAGGTTGGTTTATATTGGAACACAACCCAGAACATAATTTTAAAGATCATAAAAACTTTTGGCGTGCTAGAAACTACGGACAAACTATTTTTAGTATTTTCGTAAACGTATAAATCTTTTTTATGAAAAAAATTGCTGTTTTTCCTGGTTCTTTCGACCCTATTACTACCGGTCATCTCGATATAGTAAACAGAGCTTTACCGCTTTTTGATGAAATAATAGTAGCCATAGGACACAATGATAAGAAACAAACCCTGTTTCCTTTGGCACAAAGAAAAGCTTGGATAGAAGATGTTTTTAAAAACGACCCAAAAGTACGATGCGATGTGTATGAAGGTTTAACAGTAACTTACTGCAAAGAACAAAACGCAAACTACATTCTAAGAGGAATAAGAACCGCTGCAGATTTCGAATATGAAAAAACTATAGCACACATCAATAACAGTTTGCACGGACATATTGAAACTATTTTTATACTTTCTACACCAGAACTTAGCTTTGTTTCGTCTTCGATAGTACGCGAAATTATAAAAGCTAAAGGCGATGCTTCTAAGTATTTGCCTAAGGAAATAGTGTTGTAAGTTTTTTTTACACCTTATGTCATTTCTACCTAAGGAGAAATCTTCCATAATTACAAACCTTCAATAAATTTAAAAAATAGAATACTGAAACCTAAATTATGAAAGTTTCTGATACAAAAAAGACCCAAACTAAGTTTTGGTCTTTTGGTCTTTATAATCTAAAAATTCTAATGGCCGTGACCATCGTTTTCGTTATGTTCTGCTTCTTTTGAGTGGTCAAAAGTTAAGTTTTCCATTCCTTTAAACCTTTCTTTATCGTTTCGTTTAAAGTAGTTGTAAAAGAATTCCTCTAACTGTTCTGCGCCAATTCTTTTTGCTATTATTTTCTTGTTTTCGTCTAAAACATAAACTTGCGGTGTGCTAGCAATATCGTAAATACTTCTAAAATTAGTTTCTACATAAGGGTCAGCTACATTTATAAAATCAAGCTTATTATCATTTATAAATTTCTTCCAAACATCTATTTCTTCATAGTTAATAGTAGCTACAGAATATACCATTATACTTTTGTCTTTGTATTTGTTATAAAAATCTCTTAAAATAGGAGCAGACTTTTTACAATGGCCACACTCTGGGTCCCAAACAAAAACTATAGTGTATTTAGATGGCAAATCGTGCATTCTATATTTCACTTTTAGGGTAGTATCTCTCATTACTAAATCTGGCGAAACATTTCCTAACAAAAGTGGCGCTAAGGCATTAGCACGTTCTAACATTTTAGCCAGTTGTGCAGAATCTGTCCATTTTGCTTGCCCTGTTTCGTAGTAGCGTTTTACCAAATCTACATAAACGGCATCATCGCCCATTATTTTAGAGTTGGCATATTTGTTTAGTAATGTTACTAAAGTAAACTGAAAAACTTCTTCGTTTGCCTTAGATTTTTCTATAACATTATGACATGCCACAATTACAGAGTCTTGAACTGGCTCAACTCTTTTGTCCATAAAATTTATAAGCTTGTTATAAAAAACTGGTGTTCTCAAAATTCCGGCTTCAGAAAAATCTGTATAATCCCAGTAGTGTGCTTTCCAATAATTCCACCCAAAAGAAGAATCTACCAACTCGCCATTTGGTTTTTTTGGTGCTTCTGGTATTTCTACTTCTTTCATTAAACCCAACAAATCTGTATAAAATAAGTCAGGGTTTTCTTTCATTATTTTATCTCTATTAGCCAAAAACTCTTTATTCATAGCCATAATTTGCTCATTTGTAGCTTTTTTTGCAGCTTCATCTTTATTGGCTACTTGTTTTAGCATCAAGTCAGATTTTTTTCGCAATTCTGCCATTGCGTTCATATCTTGAGTAAAAATATCATTCTCTTTCGAGCCAATATATAGCACATCTTTAGCCAAGTTTTCTTTATTTGTTTTCAAAGTGAAATATTGGTCACTTATCAAAAACTCCATATATTGGTTGTTCATACTAGGTATTACCAATAAATAAACACCTTTTTCTTTGTTTTTTGGTCCTTCTAAAACACCTATAGCTTTATCGTTAAGCTGCAATGTGTCAGAAATATAGTGTTTGCCGCTATTGTGGTATGCCAAAAGTATTTCTTGGTTTTCTAAACCTGCTATTTCAAATACAATCTTATGCCCAGTTTTAGTTACTGCTTTCTTTTGTGCACACGAACTAAATACTATCATTAACGATAAAGTCATCAACAATAGATTTTTGCTCAGCGTAAATTTCTTTTTTGTCTTTAATTTCATTGTTTTCATTTTAATTGTTTTTAGTTTTACTTTCTTCCCATTCTGCTGTTTTGCTCGTAAGATCTTTGCATAAATTTTGAACCATTTCTTTAGCAAAAGGATTTTGCGTAGCTCTAATATAACTATCTGTAAAGTTTAGCAAAGTTCTAAAAAAGTGGCTGTGCATTTCATCGGTAGTTAAATCTACTGTCCAAAGGTTTATACCAAGCGAGTTTTTCTCTACCGGATCCCAAATCGAAATGTTAACAGACTTACAGTCGTTAAGTCTTTCGTGCTCAGAATCAGAAGCTTTCCACTTCAAATCTATAGGAATATTCTGCTCGTTAAGTCCTACTTTTATCTTTATTTCTGAAGTCTTTTTTACTTTATTATTTAACATTTTGTGTTTTTTTCCAGGTTTTTATTAAGTCTATAAATTCTGCTTGTATATGTTGGTCTTTATCTTTAATGTACCATCTGTTTAGCATTTTTATTTTTGTGTTCAAATCAAAGTCGGGGCTTTTTTTCCACTCTGCAAATTCTTTTTGCAGTGCTTCTGGTCTTGGTCCCCAAGTTCCAATTTCGTTTAAGTTTTTGTCTAAACACACCAGTTTTGGTATAGCCATACCACCGTTTGTAAGGTAGCAGTTCATAATGTCTGGGTGCGTGTCTCTAAGAGCTATTTTAAAATCTATATTGCCGCCAGACGCCAAACTCATAGCATATAGAACGGGCTGTATAAAAGAAGCATCGCCACACCAAGGTTCAGAAATCAAAACCCAAGTCCAATCGTTTATGCCTTCGCTTACCGCATTATATAGTTTTTTGTCCAACTGAAAGTTTCTGATAGTCTTGCTGGCACGGTTAAAATTTACCTCCGTATATTGAAAATACGCCTCTTGGTCGTAAGGTGCTTCAAGGTGTTTTTTGGCTACAATGTCTTCCGAAAGCTGATTGTAATCCTCTTGAGAAAGTAGTTTATCTATTATTTCTGGTGTAAATTTGTACATAGCTTGTAAAAATATTTCTTTTTTGCCAATATAGACCATACTTTGTCGAATATGGACGCAAAACTTTGTTAAAAAATTGTTAAAGTGATTTTCAAGACCATTTTAACTTAAAACAACAATGCCATAAACTTAAAATATTTACTTTTGTTTTATAAACAGCAAGATATGATTTGGTCAAAAGATTTTACCGTAGCAGATTTAAACAAAGAACACAAACTTTGCAACAATCCATTTCAAATTACTTTTATAGAAAAAGGCGACGACTTTCTAATAGCTAAAATGCCCGTAAACAAAGATACCAAACAACCAATGGGTTTGCTTCACGGCGGTGCATCAGTTTTTTTGGCAGAAACCGTGGGCAGCGTAGCAGGTTATCTATGCGTGCGCCAAGCAGATAGGGCAGTAGTAGGTTTAGAAATCAATGCAAATCATTTAAGAGCAGCTACAGATGGTTTCGTTTATGCCAAAGTTACACCCATACACATAGGTGGCAAAACCCAAGTTTGGAACATCAACATTACCAACGAAGAAGGTAAAATGGTATGTGTAAGCAGAATAACGCTGGCTGTAATAGCCGTAGGATAATTTTGTTTTTGGCGTTCGAGCGGGCTTTACGCTAAATCTTTTTCTGAAAAATGAAAAAGGATACCGCTCCAACCCCTAACGCTTCGTGAAACGTTTCTCTTTTCAGTGGTGGATTTCATCACACCACTACAATATGTCGTTCTTGCATTACTTTAAAGTTCTTCGGCGTTAATCTTTTGTCTTTTCTGTCCAACGTCAAAAACGTCTTTCCTCAAAAAAAAACCAAGAATATTTTTACCATTTACAAAACTTAAAATATCGGTTTTTCAGCATTTCCAAACACATCTGTAGTTTCTGAGCAGTCTAAATAGATATTGCAATTTGGCATTCGTTCCTTTAGTATAAAACCCTTTTCTTCAATTTCTTTTTCATTTTCTTCTGAAGATAAAAAAACTTCTTTAAGGTTTTGGTTGTTTAAATTCATACTCAAATCAGACAAACTTATATTTGTTAAAGTAATGTTTAAACGTTCTAAAAATGGCATTTGGTTAAAGTGAACGATACTTGCTTTGCTTAATTGTTTATGGTCTCTTAAGCTAAGTTCTTTTAATTTTTGAATCTTACAGATATGACCAACGCCTTCATCAGTTACAAAACTACATTTCAAATACAATTTAGAAATAGAAGTTCTTTTGGCTAAATAAAGCATAAGTTCATCATCAGCATCGCCATCTATAGAGCTAAATTCTGACATTTTAGTAGGAATATTTTCTAATTTTTCTATCCTAAAATGCTTTTGCCAAACCTTTTTTTCTTCTTTTGAGAGTTTCATTGGGTATTAAATATATGAAATTGCTTTTAAATGATTTAGTTTTTTGAATAATTTTTGTAAACTGCTTAAGATTGTGTTACTCAAAGAATATATTAAATCCCTTTTTATTTTAAAAAACGGACAAGCTGTCAGACAAAGCCACTTAGCAGTGTCGCAAATTAGCTTAGCAGCCTTAAATTGAAGCTTAGCAGCCTAGCAAGTAAGCTTAGCAGCACAAAATTAATGCTTAGCAGCGTTACAACAGAGCTTAGCAGCCTCACATTAATACTTAGCAGCCATACATTAATGCTTAGCAGGGTCACAAAGACGCTTAGCAGCGCCACCAAATCTATTTTGTCTTACAACTAAGTAGCACTGCAAGCCAACCAAGCCAAAAAAGAAAGTAACTAATAAATAAAGTAAGCGAAAAATAGTTTTAAAGAGTTCAATTCAACCTATTCATATTACATTTAATGGCTTTTCAAAGCTATATATTAAATAAATTCTGGTTAATAACCTGATGAGAATAGTTTTGATATGCCAACATAAAACAACTAACTTCTTTTTAAATGGAGCTAAAGTTTTGGAATAGAAGGTTCGTAGATGTTTTGAAATATTTTTGGAGGGTTGTTGATTAACGTTTGGTGTATGATTAGTTGCGACGATTAAGCACAAAAGTTAGCAAATAAAAACCGAATAGAGGCGCAGTTTTAAGCTAAAGAGGTGCTTATTTAGTTTAAAATGGAGCAAATTTTGGTTAAAGAGATTTTAATTTGGCTTGAAGTAGGGTTTTGGTTTATTGAAATAGAATTGTTTAAATAAAAAAGCAGCAATTCTTTATGAAATATTACAAGAAAATATTTGGATATGAAATAAAATTGATTAGTTTTGTTGAAACTATTCCAAACCATTAAACCAAAACCCTATGAAAAAACAAACTATTACATTCTTGTTTATTTTTATTGCTACGTGTTTTCTTTATGCACAGCAGAATAACAATACCAATACCTACACTTTTTGGAATGCAGATATGCAGGCTATTGCAAAACCTGAAAGTAAAGAAGGGTTGATTAAATTTAAAGATTCATTAACAACACCAATTTTAGACATCCTAAATACGCATAAGATTGCGTTTGGCTTAGGCACTTATGATAGTATGGGGATTGTTAAAAACTGGTCAACTAGTAATGGAATCGAACATTATAAGTTTCAACAATTTCATAATGGAGTTAAAGTACAAGGTGCTGAGTTTGTAATACATAAAAGCATGTATGGAGCCCTTAGTGGTAATGGAAAAATAATTCATATTCAGCCATATAGTGTAACGCCTAACATATCAATAAATAGTGCTTTAGATATAGGAATAAATCAAATAGAAACAGAATTAGGAGTTCTGTTGAATTCAATTACTTTATCATCTATAATACATACTGAGGAATTACTTCTTTTTCAAGATAAATTTAAAAATTATCATCTTGCTTATGAATTAAATATTTTTCATAGTTTAGAAATGAATAAAAAAATTTATGTTGACGCATTAAGTGGTTCAATTTTATATAATACGGACAAAAATAGGAATTATACTATTCCCTTATATACAGGATATGATGGAACTCAAAACTTAGATTTTTCAATTGCTGTTCCAGATACAACAATCACTTCTTGGGGTGCAGTGGGACAAACTTTTTATGATACTACTTATTTTACGCGTTATGAATATTTAGATACAACTAGAGGCAATGGTATAGAAGCTTTTAATATTCGAAAAATCATACCAAACAGCCCATCGGATTCTATCACTTATCCTACGAATAGATGGATTTATAATTCAGACAATAGCAATATCAGCAGTGCAATTCATTTTAATTTTAACAATCAAGCTTACTGGGGAACTCAAGTGTTTTATGATTATTTATTAGAAAAATTTAATTTAAATAGTATAGATAATAATGGTATGAAATTAAACATTTTAACATCTTCAAATTATAGTATCAGCGTAAGCCCTTGGGCTTTTTCACAAATCACAAGTGATTCAGTTATAATTAAAACCGAAGGAGGTGGAACAACTTTAGATGTAATTGGACATGAGTGGGGTCATGGCATATTGTTTTTTAATAATGGGATGGTAGATTATGGCGAGACGGGCATTTTGGCAGAAGGTATTTGTGATGTATTTGGGCATTTATTACAAAACTATGCAGTTAATAAGTTTAATTTAAGTATAACTGATCCCGATTGGGTTGGCAACTTACAATCTTCATCAAGTACGGATAGACGAAGTTTAAGAAAGCCAAAGGATTATAGTTCTTTGTCTGGGGCGCATCCTGATTTTTATAATTCTGCCATAAACTGGAAGCCTGCCCCATATCTAGATGGACATCATAATTCAACAGTATTAGGGCATTGGTTTTACTTATTTTCAGAAGGAACATCAGGTTTTAATAACAGCATAAAAATTAATGATGTTGGCGATTCTTACAATTTTGAAGGAGTAGGTATTGAAGTAGCAGCGAATGTTCTTATGAATACAATTTTAAGTAATTACATTTTAGCATATGCTGATTTTTCAGACATGAGAGAGGCAACCATAGAAGCAGTATTAGCAAATGGTGACACATGCTTACTTTCTGCATTGCTAAATGCTTGGGATGCTGTTGGTGTGTATGGCGATAATCTTCAAGGCAATATTTTAGTAAACGGACAAATTAATACTAACACTAATATAGATAGCTCAATTACATTTCAAAGCCTAACCGTTAATAGCGATACTTTAGTATTGCAGAATGCAGATTTTTACTCTTTCTCTAACACAGATATAATAGTAAAAGCAGGGGCAACTTTAGATGTTTCAAATGCAAATTTCTATTTTGGTAAAAACAGTAGTATAATTGTAGAACAAGGCGGTAGTTTAATAAGTAACGCTACTTTGTTTACATTTTGGAATACTGCATTAGATTGTACCAACGACTCTGCTACAGCCGACCTTTGGAAAGGAATTGTTTTTAATAATAACGGAAATGCTATAGGAGTCTTAAATATTGATAGTTCTACTATTTCGTATTCAGATAGTGGTTTAGTGGTTAATGCTCCATTTTTTACTTACAAAAATGGTTCTTATTTAAATAATCGAAGCCCTATTCTTATCAATAATGTCGTAATTAATAGTAATAACGCCTTAGTAAAGAATAATCTATTTAAAAATGATGATAATTTTTACCCCTACATATATAATAAAACTTTAGTGCAACTTAATGGTATTGCAAACCTTGAGGTATCTGACAATGATTTTATTCAAGATACATATATAATTAGTACAAATCCTGTGCATAGTGCCATATTGTTAGAAAATGATTATGCAGGTATTGGTAACTTTGGCAATATCAAAATAGATCATAACAGTTTTACAAATTTTCATTATGGTATTAATACCAACGAAGGGAATTTTAAAACCAAAATTGAATATAATAACTTTAACTCAACAACATTTAGCCCTAAAGGAACGGGCATTTCTACACTGAGCAATGCTTCATATTTCGACACCATTAGAAACAACACTTTTACTAATCTTGAAGTAGGGTATCGTTCTAATGATGTAGGTACAGTTTATTTAAAGGCAGATACCTTTTTGAGTTGTGCGTTAGCTATACACGTTTATTATACAGGGCATTTCGACATACTAAACAATGTAATAAAAGGAAGTTTTGCCTACCAAAAAGGAATGTTTCTTTTTGACAACCTGGGCACATCTACAGTAAAAAACAATACCATTTCTTTGGTAGGTATGGGTATAGAAATGGCAGTAGTAGAAAACACTTTAGTAGCAGAAAACAATATAAGCAAGCTACTCTATGACTATGCCAATCCTATAGGTTATGGTATTTATGCTGAGGGTTGTTGGAATTTTGAAATTAAAGACAACATTATAGATAATTCAAACATACCCACTCAAGACCAAATACCAAACGGTGTGCATGGCATAAGAGGTATAGTTATAGACCATTCCTATAATGGTAGCAACAAAATATATAGAAACCAAATAACTGCCACCCGATACGGCATACAAACTCAAGGTGTAAATACCACCCTAAGAATGAAGTGCAATACTACTAAAACTAAGTTTTCGGGTCTCTTGGTTTTTGACCAACTCGAAAATCAAGGAATTGGGTGTGATATTGACAGTTTAAATAACCAACTACTTCCGGGCAACGACTGGCTAAATGAATGCACCAGTATTACTACAAATATTTATCAAGATATAATGCTAAGCCCCTCTGCGCTCAATTATAATTTTAGCTATTTTGCACACGCCTATGGTGCTGGTGGCGAGCGTACAGCGCCAGATTGTAATAACATAAATTTAGGAATGGGGAACTATACTGTTTGTGATAATCCATCGCCAAATAGCTCTAATACTTTACAAATAATGGCTTCTAATTTTTGTGACGATACCCATTTATATACAGGCTGGCGTATGGCGGCAGTAGATGGCAGTATAAGCCAAGCCAATATACCACAAGAAATAATAGACCTTTTGGCACAAAAACTAAACTTAGCCAATGCCATGACAGTAGTACAAGCACAAATAACAAATACCGAAACCCAGCGCGAACTTGTAGATAAGCTAAACTACTACCAAAGCGAAATATCTAACCTCAACAAACTTATAGTAGATTTATATATAGCAAACGACAATACCGCAGCCGCACTACTGCTCTTAGAACAAGAGCAAAACATAGATGCCAAAATGCTTTTGGCTCAAAGATATATAGAGAGCAACGAGCCAGTAAATGCACAAAGGGTTATTAATGAAATTATACAAATGAATAGTCAAGATGAAGCATTTTTTGACAACCAACTACAAACCAACTTCGAACTCAATAAAGATTATACCGCACAGCTTTTAGAATTAGACAATACGCTGCGCAGCAGTGGTAGAAAAAGGTCTCAACTTACTGCTTTAGAAATGGCAGACCTCTACCAAATAAAAGATGCCCAACTGCCTATTTCTATTAAAGCAGAAGCATTGTTGGCTGCCAACGGTGTAGCTTTTGAAAGCCACCCTATAAAAGTACTAAGCCAAGACTATCTAAACCAACTCAATACAGATATGGTGTTTAACTACCAGATGGTACTAAACCCAAACCCAGCCAGTACAAACATTACTATAAACTATAGCCTGCCATTAGACGCTGCCACCTATATCATAAAAATAATAGACAACTACCAAGAAATAGGCAATGTAAAAGCATTGCAAAATATAAACAATACCAACAGCACTACATTCAACGTAAGCAACTATAGCAATGGCGTATATACAGTAGTAATATTTAGAGACGATTTATCTGTAGCATCGGCACAGATGGTGGTAGCACATTAATACATTATGAAAGGTTTTTTATACTTTATTATTTTATTACTTCTTGGGGCTATGTGCCCCAAGAAGCTTATAGCTCAATCTGTTGTTTTTAATAATGTGTATAATGATTTTTCACATACTTTTAACTATAGCTCAACAGATACTATTTATAACAATGAGTCTATTTATGCAATTACACAAGGTAGCGAAAGTTATTTTTTAAGTGGTCATAGTTTTACAAATTATGCCATATCGTCTGATTCACAAATACTAACATTGTTCAATATGAAAATTGATGTTTGGGGAGACACTATCTGGCAAAAAAGAGACGACATAAGTATAAGTGGAACTGAAGGTATTGGAAATTATTATGAATATTCAAATAAAGATTTGTTAAGCTTTGGCACGATATCAGATTCATTTTATACCAACTTTGAAACTCAAGATGGTTTAGTTTATAAAATGGATAGTTTAGGAAATGAATTGTGGCGAAGAAGGTATAATTTTGGTGATGATACGCATTTTACTTCAAAAGCAAACACAAAAAACAACGGACAAAGCTTTCAAGTATTAGGTTTTGCAGATGTAGATACCATAGGTGTAAATTATGATGCATTTATAAGCACTATAGACAGTAGCGGCAATTTAATAAGCAATATACAACTTGGTGGTGCCGCCAACGATTTTTTGTATGGTTTAGAATATTTAGACAATGGAAACTATTTAGTATGTGGGCATACTTTTAGTCAAGGTGCAGGAATTTCAGATATTTGGTTGCTGGAGATAGACACTATCGGAAATATAATTTGGGAAAAAACATATGGAGGTGCTGTTTTTGATAGAATAGAAAATGCGAGAGGTTTATTAATACACGACAATCATATATATATAGCAGGTCGTTCAAGTTATGGTTCTACAGCAGGTTATTTAATTAAAACAGACATGCAAGGCAACTTGGTTTGGGAAAAGAAATTTGTAAAAGGATACACAGTAGATAAATTTGTAAGTTTATCACTTTGGGACAATGAGAGTTTTATAGTCTGTGGGCAGACCTATTCTTATGGTGCCGCAAATGAACGACCTATTGGGTGGCTTTTGAAAATAGATACAGCAGGAAATATGATTTGGGAGCGTGAAGTAGCCAAATATAAAAATATCTATGCAGACCATTACGTATATGACGGCATGATAACCAGCGATGGAGGCATACTTATAGGTGGCTATATCATAGCAAACAGCGTTGTAGATATAAATGGCTACTACCATAGAAACGATGCCTGGCTTGCCAAAACAGACAGTTGTGGGTTTACAGTGGGCGATGTGCCAGAGCCAATGTTGCTAATAGACAGTATATATAATAGTACGGTGTATTTATCGGAGCAAAGCACGAACTACTGTACAGGAGTAATAGACTGGGGCGATGGCACAGCATACTTTTATAGTGCCTATGAAAACAATAAACCCCTAAGCAATAAAAACATAAGTCATACTTATAATGAAATAGATAATTATACTATAAGAACCACTGCCGTAGCAGGCGAAGAAACAAGAGATTTTGAAGTACAGGTTTTGGGTTTAAGTGTTTCCGGTACCGTCATTCCTGCGCAGGCAGGAATCTCGCTGTTTCCCAACCCTGCAAATGATTATGTGATAGTGCAGAACACAAACAGCACCGTCATTAAATCAAACTCCACCGTCATTCCTGCGCAGGCAGGAATCTCAATGAACATCTTCAACCTCAACGGTAAACAAGTAAAAAGCATTGGCTTAAATGATAAGTTATACCAGCAGAAAATAGATGTTTCTGCTTTAAATAATGGCGTTTATTTTGTTAAATTTATGCTTGGAGATTTACTTATAGGAACAGAGAAAATGGTAATAGCAAGGTAAAAAGGATAAGATTCCTATGTCTTTAGTAACGCCATAGCGTGAAGGAATGACGGTTAAATACTTAGCGTTAGTGATAGAAGCGGTATCCTTTTTTTCTTTTCCGAAAAAAAGATATAGCGCATAGCACGCTCGAACGCCCTTTTAGTTTATTTGGTTCAAAAAGTTAATGGTGCTATTAGTGTCTAATTTCGACTTTTGTTTAAAAAGTCAAAAAGTCTTTCGTCCAAAACGTCATTAGTCAAAAAGCCCCTTTGGGGTTTGGGGCTTCTTTCCTATCTCACCTTCACAAACTTCATCACTTCGCTTGCCTTATCGCTTTCTATTTGTAAATAATAAACACCTCCTCCTGGCGCTCACTTGTAGTGAGTGACAAATCTATTATTTTTATTACAGTTCGTAGCATTTGTAATGCGGCTTATTTATTCTAAGTTCATCATCGAGCCACCACCAACTTCTCCGTACCAACTAGCACACCATCCATTTCAAACCTAACAAAATAAACACCATTATTCAAACTAGAAACATCAAGTTTTTGTTGGTAGAGTCGAGAGTTAAGCCCCCTAGCCCCCAAAGGGGGAATAGCTTCTCCGTTTATAGAGTAAATAGTCATTTTTAAAGCGTCATTGCGATGAGGCACGAAGAAGCAATCTGCCGGATTGGAACAGTTAGCTTCGTTAGCACTCGCTATGAAGTTTGAATACGGATTCTGAACTATAATGTAATCATTTGCAGGGTTGGGGAACAATGAGATTCCTGCCTGCGCAGGAATGACGGTTCCGATTGAGTTATTAGACAAACCCAAAACCTGCACCTCATACTCTCTAAACTCTTCTCCAGCAAGTGCTGTGGTTCGTATAGTGATATCTCCTGTTTGGCCGTAGGTGTGGCTAAAGTGCTTTTCTGCTAGCGGTTGGTTGTTTTCATAAGCACTATAAAAGTGTGCCGTGCCATCGCCCCAATCTAGTGCTGCGGTGCAGTAGTTGGTGCTTTGGTCTGTAATGTATACCGTTTTATCTATAATACTATCTATTATAAGCATAGGTTCTGGAATGTCGCCTACTGTATAACCACAGCTATCTGTTTTGGCTAGCCAAGCATCGTTTCTGTGGTAAATTCCGTTTTCTTGAAAACCATTATTTATTACATAACCTGTTAATAAAATACCCCTATCTGGTGCAAATTCATAATCATATACATAAGTTTGAGCATCTTCATCTTCTGGATATGCACCAACTAAACGTTCCCAAATTTTATTTCCTAAAGTATCTATTTTTATTAACCATGCTTGAGGTTTACTATCTGGCAAAAAACTTGTGTCCTGTGCTGCTCCTAAGATTAAAAAACTTTCATTATCCCATTTTTCTATGCCTTTAAATTCAGCATAAGACAATGCCTTCTCATACATTTTAGACCAAAGCGTATCGCCTTGCATATCTAGTTTTAATAACCAACCTACATAATCACCATTCATCTTTTCATGCAGCCCAGCAACTAACATATAGTTAGAATCTACATACAAATTTTTTTGTCCGTTTGCATATTCAGTACCTGGATATCCATACTTTTTTTCCCATAAAGTGTTTCCTAGAGTATCTACTTTCAATATATACATATCAGACCTCCCTAAACTACCTGCTGTATTGTTAAAAGTACCTCCAGAAAGAATAAATGTATGGTCTTCTAGCATTTCAAAATCATACGCTCCATCTCTTTCTATACTCCCAAATTGCCATGTGTTCAATAAATTGCCAGAAGTGTCTATTTTTGAAATAAATGCATCTAAATTTGTGCTTAAACTAGACGTATCATTATGAGCTACAGACATTATATAAAGCATATTTTCAGGTTCTGAATATATTGTCTTAATAAAATCATTTCTTGAGCCAATATTATAATCATCTTTATGCCATAAATAGTTTAAATCTTTGTCTAACTTTACAATCAAGCCCACTATATTACCGCCATCTAAATATACATTGTCTGTAGTAAAACCCACTAAATATACACTACTATCTGGAAGCTGAATGGCATGTTTTACTTTTGATATAGTATTTGGTGCTATTTCTATTCTTATGCTTTGTATGGTATCTCCAAAGTCGTTTACTTCTACCCCGTAAACATTGGTCTGTATAGTATCTTCTCTATACAAAAAACCAAAACCTAAAGTATTGCCATTCTTTAAATTTAATATGCTACTAAAAAAATCTCCATTATAGGTATTCACTAAAGTTATGTGACTATAATCGTTGTAAACATTATTAAATACTGTTTGAGTATTTGCTTTAGGTATAAAACAAATACTCAAGACTAGAATTATGATTTTTTTTATGTTCATAGCGTGTTTAGATTCCTTTCTACAAAGGAATGACGTCAATAATGTTTAATGAATAACTATAAGTTGTTCACTAGCTACACCTTCGCCTCTTACTTGTAAATATACTAAATATATTCCTGTACTCAGCGCACTGGTATTTATAGTTGCAGAATTTGTAAGTTCATCTGCTTCTATAGTTTGTACTTGCTGTCCTGAGTTTTGGTATATATCAAATAAAATGATTCGTGTATCTTCTGCATCTGGAGGCAATGAAAACAATACCGTAGCAGATACGTCTGTAGGGTTCGGTAATATGGTCAACTGATAATCAAAATTTGTATTGGTCATATTTGTTATCAATCCTTTTTTAATAGGATGATGGGCTATTGTTTCTCCGTTTAGCGAAAGAATTTGTTCTGCTTCTAAAGATGCTGGAAGATGAGCATTCTTTATATCTATCAAGGCATCTACTTCATCGGCAGATAATTCTACTAATGTTCTATCAGAATCTTTTAAATCTATATACAAACTATTTATAGCTGCTTGATATTCTTTATTTAGATTATACTTCAACTCTTGGTTAATATCACTATATAAATAACTTGGTCTATTGAGCAGAATAATTTCTTGAAGTACACGCTGAGCATCTACAAATTCTTCATTGTGCAGATAATGAATAGCCAAGTCCATTTTGTTAATAGCAGAGTTTGTGCTTTCTAAAAAGTTTTCATAACCTAGTTTATCTTCATTTTCTAGATACAAATCTGCTATTTTAGTATTATACATATCTATTTGAGCATACTCCTCAGCTATTTGGTCTACCAACTGGTTCTGTATTTCTGGGTCTATAAGTTGTACTTGCATATTGTTTAAGTTTACTATATGCACATCTCTTTCGCCTATGGTTTGGTTTATTGCCAATGCTATAGCACCAGAACCACCAGAAACAGGTGCCATACGCCAGCCATCAAAAGGATCTGAACAAGAAGTACCACTATTATATACTTCTCCTGCATTCCCAACACAAACTGTATGTGTATAAGCTAAAGTGCCGCTAGCACAATCAGGATTGGTACTAGAATTTGATGCCGTTTCGCCAAGAGCAAAACTATGTGTCCAATGGCTAAAAGATGTAGCATTGCCATCTACAAGAATATTCTTATCACTATTTGCACTTCCACAGTAGTCGAACCACCTATTTCCTCCAGGGTGGTTATTAGCAAAACAATCTTTACCAATATCGTGTATTTGGTCATAAACAAAAAGGCCTGATACTTGCTGCGGGTTGTTATTGATTCCAAATTCATTACATTTTAAAAGCAAGGCGCTATTATCTCCTTGGCTTTGAACGCCTATATCTAAGCCTTCAAATTTGTTTTTATATATAGAAAGTCTTTGCGTCATTGTGTTTATATTTTCTGCAATAATGCCATAACTATGTAAATCGCTTAAATTTGTACCACTATTAGTATAATTTCCTTCAAAAGTATTCCCAGAAATTTCTAAATCTTCATTAAAACTACTTACTGTGCAGAAAATTCCATAAGTGTCATCTATAGTATTTGAGTTT
>Ga0075163_10004086_pt1 | contig 19571 bp, 15 predicted proteins | sample JI1023141ADNA_FD_71478 | JGI IMG/M metagenome (GOLD analysis project Ga0075163, IMG submission 71478) | Wastewater effluent complex algal communities from Wisconsin, to seasonally profile nutrient transformation and Carbon sequestration -... | ecosystem: Engineered > WWTP > Effluent > Algae...
TCTTCAAATCTTCAAATCTTCAAATCTTCAAATCTTCAAATCTTCAAATCTTCAAATCTTCAAATCTTCAAATCTTCAAATCTTCAAATCTTCAAATCTTCAAATCTTCAAATCTTCAAACTACGAACCACTTTTTCCCGCTAACAAATAAAGCACTGCCATTCTCACTGCCACTCCGTTCTCTACCTGTTGCAAAATAATCGAATTATTGCCATCAGCCACATCACTGTCAATTTCAACTCCCCTGTTGATCGGGCCTGGATGCATAATGATAATATCTTTATTAACCTCTTCCAGTACTTTTTTAGTTACTCCATAAGCAAGGTTATATTCTCTGAGCGATGAGAAAAGAACCTGGTTCTGCCGCTCCAACTGTATCCTTAAAACATTTGCCACATCGCACCACTGCAACGCCTTTTTAAGATTATACTCTACCTGAACACCCAATGCTTCGCTTATATACTTAGGGATCAGTGTAGGTGGACCTGCAACCATCACTTCGGCTCCCATTTTTTTCAGCAAATAAATATTGCTTAATGCTACGCGTGAATGCATGATATCGCCGATCAATAAAATTTTAATACCCCGCAAGGTTCCAGTTTTTTCAATGATAGAAAATGCATCCAGCAAGGCCTGTGTAGGATGCTCGTTAATTCCATCCCCGGCATTGATGATAGCTGTATCCGGTAAATGTTTTGAAAGAAAATGAGGTGCTCCGCTGGCACTATGCCGCATAACGAGCATATCAACTTTCATGCTCAGGATATTATTAACAGTATCAAGCAACGTTTCTCCTTTTGACACGGAAGATCCTGAAGCAGCAAAGTTGATTGTATCTGCACTCAGCCTTTTTTCTGCCAGTTCAAACGAAATCCTGGTTCGGGTAGAATTTTCGTAAAACAGGTTTACTATGGTAACATCACGAAGTGCCGGTACTTTTTTGATCTGTCTTTGTAAAACTTCCTTAAACTGTGTTGCTGTAGATAAAATCAGGGAAATATCATCCGGCTTGAGGTCTTTAATGCCCAATAAATGTTTGGTAGATAGTTGCATTAAGAAGCGAAGCTAAACAAAAAACCAATACGAGGCAATTTGCTGATTTGAAAATTTGCTGATTTGACGATTTGAAGATTTGAAGATTTGGAGATTATTTAACTGGATTGCAGTAAGATTACCATTTGATATAGAAAATCAATAGATAACTACCCGTTCTTTATCCCAATCCAGTTTTACTTTCTGGCTCACAAGCGTATCTATGGCTTTGCCACAATAATCGGGTTGAATGGGTAATTCGCGGTTGAATCGCCTGTCAATCAATACGCATAATTCTACTTTACGGGGTCGGCCGAAATCCTGTAATGCATCCAGTGCAGCACGTATGGTACGGCCTGTATATAATACATCATCGATTAAAATAACTTTTTTCCCTTCAATGGAGAATGGGATATCTGTATTATTGGCAACATGTAGTTCGTTCCGGATATCATCCCGGTAAAATGTAATATCCAGTAACCCGTAATTGATTTTTTCACCTGGGCATAACAACCTGATCTCTTCCACTATTTTTCTGCTAACTTTTATACCACGTGGCTGAATACCTATGAAAACCGTTTCAGATAATAAATCAGCATTCTCTACCAATTGCTGAGAAAGCCGCTTTATTGTTAAATGAAGTTGTTTTGAATCAAGTAATGTTTGCATGTATTGAAATTAGTAACCCCCGATACAACAAAAATACAGTTCTTATGGTAAGTTAAGCGCAAATGATAAAATATCCTTTTCAGGAAATGAAATTTACTGAAATCATGGTAATTTTTTATTAAAATAGGATATTAAATTATAGCACAAATAAAATTCTGCATACCAAAAAAGCCCCCGAAAAACGGGGGCGTTCTATTATTAAATGCTCAATGAAAATTATTTTCCTCCTTTCAGTTCTTCCTGAAGCGTTGCCAGTGTTTCCCAATCTCCGGAAGCAGCCAGTTTAGCCTGTTTTGGCCATGAAGCGGGATCATGTACATTGAATTTACTTCCTGCAGTATCCAAAATCAATTGCAACTTTTTCACACTGCATTTTGAAAGCTCTTTAAAAGTATTGATGTTCTCTTTAGCTAATAGGGAAGCGATCTTTTTACCTATACCTTCAATTTTTGTAAGATCATCTGAAGAGGTAATTGTTTTATCCTTTTTTGGCGCTTTTTCTTTTTTTACTGTTGCTTTTTTAGGAGCATCCGGCACTGTTAACACACAGTTTTCAACTGAATGGCCATATACTTCAGAAAAAGTTGTTCCGTTATAATCATTTACCCATCTTCCGTCGCTCAATAAATAACGGTATTCATATGTTTTACCTGCTGTTAAAGCCAGTTCTGCAACCAGTGAACCATCTTCTTTTTTCTCCAGGTGTATGCCTTCTTCCGGGTTCCAGTCATTGAATTCGCCTAATAAAACTCCTTCAGACGCACCTGCAACCAATTCTGAAGGCAACGTAAATAATACTTTCTTCTTTGTCATAAATCAATTTTTAATAATAATACAAGATTAACTGCCTCTTAATACCATAAAAGTAAAAACGTAACCCATGTGGTTATTCACATCATATTCACAAATACAGGGATCAGTCATTAGATTTTAAAAGTTTTTTATTCCATTCCATCCTGGTAAAAACAGGAATACCTGCAGGAAAAACCAGGTTATAAATACCCTCACTCATTTCTTTAATTACAAAATGAAAATTGGTTTTCGGGTAATAAATTTCAAGAGGCAGAAAAGGAAAATAAAAAAAACCTGCAGGCCCATAAGGAAATGGATAATCTATTGCAAGCAATGCAAAAACAGTATCACCTGGATTTAAAACTGCATAAGCTTCCCGGCAACGCCAGGTTTTGTAATTTGTTATTACTGAATCAATTTGAACCGGCTTTGATGCAACTTTATCAAGAATAAAAGACGGATTTTTTTTATCCGGAAATGCATTGCCTTTAAATAATTTCTTTGACGCCCTTACAAAGAAATTACTGTGATGAAAATATTTATTATTACCTGGAAGTATTACTTCCCGCATAAGCTTTTTATTATATCCGGTAATATAATTGTATGCAAATGAATCATTAAAAACAAGCTGGTACAACTTATCATCTTTAATAGTTTCTCTATGGCCGTTTATGGAAATAGCCGAAACGTATTCACGTTTATTTTCATAAATAACTTTGTACCCTTTTTGAGAAAAAGCATTTACAGAGCATATGAATAAAAAAATGCAGCATGCATACTTCAATCGCAAATCAATTAAAAATGAAAAAAAAAGCCGGTAATACATCAAAAAAAATAATTACTAAAAATTTAGTACTTCTTAATTATCTCAATGTTGTATTTCCGGCCATGGAATATTTCCAAAACTATTTTAATTTATTTCTCTTTCATAAAAGGATAACTGTAATCCGTAGGTGAATTAAATGTTTCCTTAATTGTACGTGCGCTCAGCCAGCGATACAGGTTTAATATGGAACCTGCTTTATCATTCGTGCCACTACCCCTTGCTCCTCCGAATGGCTGCTGTCCAACCACGGCGCCTGTAGGTTTATCATTGATATAAAAATTACCTGCACTGTTTCGTAACCTGTTAGTAGCCAGCTCTACAGCAAACCTGTCTTTTGCAATTACAGCACCGGTTAATGCATAAGGCGATGTATTGTCAACCAGTTTCAGTGTTTCTTCATATTTATTTTCATCATACACATATACTGTGAGTATCGGGCCAAATAATTCTTCGCACATTGTTACATAATTTGGATCCAGTGCTTCAATGATGGTTGGCTCAATGAAGAATCCGTCTGTTTTATCACATTTACCGCCTACCCATATCCTGGCATTGCTGTCGCGTTTACGTGCAGCTTTTATATAACCTTCCAGTTTATCAAAACTTTTTTCATCTATCACCGCATTGATAAAATTGGTAAAATCTTCCACAGTTCCCATTTTCATGGTCTTAACCGTTTCCACTAATTTCTTTTTTACTTCTGCTGCTATGTTGGAAGGAATATATGCACGGGAGGCCGCAGAGCATTTCTGCCCCTGGTATTCAAATGCACCACGGGCAAGTGCCGTAACAACTACATCTACATCAGCAGATTTATGTGCAATAACAAAATCCTTACCGCCTGTTTCTCCAACAATGCGTGGATAAGACCTGTACATACCCATATTCTTTCCGATGGTTTCCCACATTTTATTGAAAACCCCGGTACTACCGGTGAAGTGTATGCCGGCAAAATCAGGGTGATTGAAAACAACTTCACCAATCGTTGGGCCATCAATGAAAACAAGGTTGATTACTCCATCGGGTAACCCTGCTTCTTTTAAAACACGCATGAATAACTGGGCGCTATAAACCTGTGTGTTTGCGCATTTCCATACTACCACGTTTCCGCACATGGCAGCCGATGTTGGCAGGTTTCCACCGATAGCCGTAAAATTAAACGGGGTGAGTGCAAACACGAAACCTTCCAGCGGGCGGTATTCCATGCGGTTATTCATACTTGCCCCGCTAATCGGCTGTTGCCGGTAAATATCACTCAGGAAGTGTACATTGAATCGCAGGAAATCTATCAGTTCGCAGGCAGCATCAATTTCTGCCTGGAAGGCATTTTTACTCTGCCCCAGCATGGTAGTACCGTTAATGTATGGACGATATTTTCCGGCCAGCAGATCGGCTGCTTTTAAAAAAATATTTGCACGGTTCTCCCAGCTCATATTGGCCCACTTATCTTTTACTTTCAGTGCGGCATTGATGGCTTTTGTAACATGCTTAGCTTCGCCCACATGAAATTGCCCCAGCAGGTGTTTGCGTTCATGCGGCGGACGAAGATCCATTGTTTTACCTGTTCGAACTTCTTCATTGCCTATATACATTGGCACATCTACCTTGGTTGCTTTTAATTCTTTTAATGCTGCTTTTAAAGCTGCTTTTTCAGGACTGCCCGGCGCATAGCTTAAAACGGGCTCATTGACTGGCATTGGGTAATAAAAGTCTCCGTATTGCATAAGATTATAATTTTTGTGTTTAAATCACTTTTAGAACGAGGATAAAATTTGGTTTTTAAAATTAGCTCTTGAATAATGTGCAAATGTGCTGATGTGCTAATGTGCTGATTAAAATGCCCATTAAATTTAGTACATTTTCTCATTAGCACATCAGCACATTTTCACATTGGCACATCAGCACATTAGCACATCATCACGCATTCTCCTTCTCACTCATCAAATATGCTTTAATAAACCCGTCCAGTTCTCCGTCCATCACCGGGCCAACGTTCCCTACTTCAAAATCTGTGCGGTGGTCTTTTATCATTTTATAGGGATGGAAAACATAAGAACGTATCTGGCTTCCCCACTCTATTTTTTTCTTTTTGCTGTTAGCGGCATCTTTTATTTCGTTGCGCTTTTGTAATTCTATTTCATATAACCGGCTTTTCAGCATTTGCATGGCTAATTCGCGGTTACCCAGCTGGCTCCTGTCTTGCTGACACACCACAACTATTCCCGTTGGAATATGTGTTAACTGCACTTTTGTTTCCACTTTGTTTACATTCTGTCCACCGGCTCCGCCACTACGGGATGTTTCCATTTTAACATCAGCCGGATTAATTTCTATATTGATGGTATCGTCTACCAGCGGATACACATTTACAGATACAAAAGAAGTATGTCTTCGGGCATTGCTGTCAAAAGGAGAAATACGTACGAGACGGTGAACCCCGCTTTCCGATTTTAAAAAACCGTATGCAAAAGGGCCTTCAATTTTATAGGTACAGGTTTTTATTCCGGCGCCATCACCCCATTGCCAGTCCATTTCTGTTACGGTCCAGCCTTGTTTTTCCCCATACATCCTGTACATACGGGCGAGCATTTCGGCCCAATCCTGGCTTTCTGTACCACCTGCACCACTGTTTATCTGCAGCATGGCCGGTAATTCATCTTCCGGTTCATTCAGGGTGCTTTTAAATTCGGCTTCTTCAATTTTTGCTATGGCAGCATCAAAAGCCTCTTTCACTTCTTCTTCGGAAGTTTCTCCGGCTTTCCAGAAATCAAATAATACGGCAAAATCCTCTACAGCCGTTTCCACGCTGTGATACAGGTTCAGCCAGTATTCATTAACCTTTGTTTCTTTTAAAATAGCTGTTGCCCGGGCATTGTCATCCCAAAAGCCGGGTGAAAGTGAAAGTTGTTTGTCGTTTGCAATTTTGGCTTCTCTGTTTGCGACGTCAAAGAAACCTCCCCAAGACCAGTACGCGGTCCCTCATAGATTTAAGATGTTCTATTGTCATGCCGCAAAGATAATAGATTATTCAATTTGAGAATCGTTCAAATTTGAAATGTATTTGAACGGTTCCCGACCTCATAAGCCATTGCTAAATTGATTGAATTAAAGCTGTATCTGTCTGCAACATTTCTTATTCTTTTTAAAAATGAGTTTTACGGTAAAACCTGTTCAGCTTATTGTACTTTAATAATTTTTGTTTTCCTGTTTTCATTTCCTTGCTTAACTTCCAGGAAATAGAAACCTGCTGCCAGTTCATTTGTTTCTTCAATCATGAAACTGTTAAATCCTTTTACCACTGTTTTGTTCAGCGTTTTTACTACTGCTCCTTTGCTGTCTGTAAACCGAAGTGATATTTTACCCGCTTTGTTAAAACCGGCAGCAAATAAAAATTCGTTTTTAAAAGGATTGGGTGAAACAGTTAGATCATCGTTTGTGTTTGTTCCGCTTAATACCCGCACGATAAATGAATTTGAAAATTTACCGTCTTTGTCATTCATTTTTAACCGGTAGTAAACATATCCATCCAGGAAGCTGTTGTCTTTAAATTCATAATGATTGGTTCCGGGAGCAGATAATGCTTCAACTGATCCGATGCTTTCAAAATCCCTGCCATTATAACTGCGCTGGATCTCGAAATTTTTCAGTTCTTTTTCTTCAGATGTTGTCCAGCTTAATAGGTTTGTATGACCGTGTACAGCCACTGCAAAATCATGAAGAGATAAAGGCAAAGGCCCACCGCATTGAGGCAATAATTTAACAGAATCAATAGTTGCAAGTCCGGCAGCGTCCGTAACCGTTAGTTTAATGAACCAGTAATAATTATCACCGTTACAGCCTACCCGCGATATCAGATCTGAAGAAACCTTGTTGGTATCCAAAGGTTCCGGGTGTTCGTGATTGTTGTGCCGCAAGGAAGTTTGCCATAAGTAAAACAATTGTTCTGAAGGATGTTCTGCATCTGTAACATTTGCCTGCAGTGTATAAACCGTATCGGTACCCACTATATAAAATGAATTATTTGCCGGGCTGGTGATATATACATTGGGCGGAGTATTATTGGCAGAAATAATGATACTGTCGGTACTTGCAACATTTAAGTTATCCCTAACCGTGAGTTTAACCACAAACTTTTTTGGATCTCCATTGGAAGTGGTGAAAATATGAGCCGGGTTGGGGTCAGTAGAAACTGCTGATCCATCACCAAAATCCCAGGAATATGTCAATGCCCCGCCTTCCGGGTCATAAGAAGTAATACCTGTAAAATTAACAGCAAGGGCTGCCGGGCCAAATACCTTGTCGCTGCTTATTTGAACAACCGGTGGCTGGTTTCCGCCATAAACTACTTTTTTAACGAGGCCAGATCCAAGGTCTACACAAACAAGGCTTCCATCCAGGGGATTTTCCGTAATACATACAATGGCACTCCAGCCCGAAGAAAAACTGTTTACATTTTTTACCTGGTCTGTGAATTCAATTGAAAAGTTCTTTAACCATGATCCACCGTAATCAGCCGCAAAATAAGTATTCCGGTAGGCAGGCGGAAACATATCACCAGTATACCATGAACCGCCAACTGCGGCATTACCCCTGAAAGGCGATCCGGTAACTCCCGATGCAGCAGAACCAACCTGGGCAACACCCAGTATATTTCCGGTAAATTTTTTCACCCTTGCACTATCGGTTCCATGTTTCCAGTCAATAGCCGGAACCCGGTGAAAAAAACGGTTACTGTTTCCACCTTGTATAACAACCGAGCTGTTACAGGGATTGAACACATTCGTATTTTCATCTGCAGTTGCCTGTTTAATTAAATTCCGGAAACTGAAAAACTGTTGTGTACAACCTGCAATCCCGTATAAAGGGTTGGGTTCATCTTTATTATATGTAGTAGCACTGGCAGTATAATAATCAGATTTTGCAGTAATTCCTTCAAATACCGGCCAACCGCAATTGGATGCAGGTTCTTTAATGATCGTGAATTCTTCATATCCACTCCATCCAACATCGCCTACATAAATTTCACCAATATCGCCAGTTGAAGGATTGCTTGAACCTGTATTCGGCCTAACGTTAAACCTGAAAGGATTTCTAAGCCCCAAAGCCCAAACCCTGGAAGCAGCAGATCTTGGCGAAGCCGGATTATAATATGGATTACTTGGAACTCCATTACCTGTAACTGGGTCAATCCTTACGATTTTTCCTGCATGACTATTGATCATTTGCGATCTGAAAGAGCCAACATTTTCATTAGCCCTGATTATACCATCTGTAATAGCCTGGTTTTGATAAGTATGTGAAATATTACCAGGATCCATCACATTATAACTTGCCGCATCGCCGCAGGATGCAAGCAACGTACCGTCTGCTGCAAATGCCAGCGCACCAATTCCATGAGATTCATATAGAATAGGAAAACCAGTAGATTTTGTTTCTCCCAGCAAAATAGTCCTGGTAGAAAGGTCTGATACCAGGTTACCTGCATTTATAATTGTTTTATATCGTGTGATTCTTCCAATGGTGGCAGCATTATACTGGTTTGTAGCTGCATTGTAAGATCCGGTACCGAAGTTCATCAGGTAATGCCTGTCAACTACATAAAGTACATAGATGAGTCCATTGTTTTCAAAATCAGGATCCAGTGCAAATCCAAGCATACCATGATCTCTCCAGTTACCTACTTCGGGAGAAATATCCAACACTGCGGTTGACTGTTTAACATACGTTGAACCATTCCAGTTACAAACAAATACTTTGCCTCCCTTTTCCCAAACAAATAACCTGGTTCCGGTTCGGTTAAATGCGGCTCCCACCGGCGAATTCCATCCAGAACCAATATTGGTTGCAGAGAAACCTGATTGAAATGTCTGACCGTTAGTTGTATTGTAAATACAAAACAAGATTAACAGTAAACACAAAAATCGTTTACAAAAAACATATAAATAATTACTCATAGATCATTTTTTAAAAAATAGCATTCAATTACTTTTTGTAGAAATACAAAATCAATTTTTCTGTTGGGATGATCTTTTCTTCAGATAAGGGGATTAATACAATAGATTAGACTACTGGCAATTATTTAGGATATAAATAATTTAGGGTACGATAAGTCCGAAAAATATATATAAAAATTAAAAAAAGCAAGCAAAATGGCAAATAAATATTGGTTTTCCTGCAACATAATTGGTTCTAAATGTCTTCTCAATAAAAAATTAATGGTTGTTGTGTGAATATTCAGGTAAGTTTGTTCAAATGGCGAAGATGGAAACAAAGTTTATTAAGAATATACAGTTTACTAAACTGATCAAAGTTGATGGCAGATTGAAAGAATTTAATTTCAGAAAATCTAATAGTTCAAGGGAAGGTATATTTACAATTGATGTAATTGACGATCGTGGCAACCGCATTATTTTCAACATGGAAAACAGTGAAAACCGGTGGAAGATCATTCCAATGGTTTTACCAGCCTGGGTTGTAAGTTCAGAATCGATGCTTGAAGAAATAATTGACCAGGAATTTAAACAAGCCTGATCATTAAGATAAAATGCCGATGAATTAAATGACGGATGAGATTTTCCGGATAATAAATGTTTTAATCAGGCAATACAGATTATTACGGATAATAGCTAAAACAGCCGCTGCTTTTTAAAAAAGCGGTTTTTATTTATTAATTTCACCCTCCATTCAGACAGATCATTAAAATTAAATAAATGAAAAAGATATTATTTTCAATAATCGCACCGGGGCTTTTATTATTTTCCTGTAATAATTCAGATTCTGATGCAGATACAAATGTTTCTTACGATAGCAGCATCTCTAAAGGTATAACTCCGGCTACTACTCCAGTAAATTCAATGAACCCGGGCATTGTTGCAGATAGCTCAGCTGCTATGCAAAATATGGTACAATCAACAGTTCCTGTACAAAATGCAACTGTTCCAACAAATGTTGGCGGTGCAGGTTTAAATCCTGCCCATGGCCAGCCGGGCCACCGGTGTGATTTAGCTGTAGGTGCTCCCTTAAATTCTGCTCCTGCAAAAACAACTTCAACAATTTCAACAAATACTGCTGCAGCTCCGGCAACTGTGCAACCAACAATTACTGCAACTACGCCAAAAACTGCTCCCGGTATGAATCCGGCACATGGTCAACCCGGCCACAGGTGCGATATTTCAGTTGGTGCACCATTAAACTCCGCACCAGCAAAACCTGTTACCACAACAACAACTCCTGCTATTTCTTCAGATAAAGCAAAATCTGCAGTTTCAGAAACACTTGCTATTCCGGGAAATGCGGCCGACAGTTCAGGTAAAAAATAGTAACCTGGAATAGACAAACATGAGTGAAATTATTGCATCCCTTCTTGGATATGTTGCTTCTTTGTTATTAGCCATTTCATTACTGGTTAACAATGACCTAAAATTCAGGTGGCTCAATACTTTCGGCTGCCTTTCTTTTATTCTTTATGGAGTTTTTATCAATGCTTTTCCAATCATACTGACCAACAGTATATTGCTGCTGATCAATTTTTTTTACCTGGTAAGAATATATCGTTCCAATGAAAACTTTGATCTCCTTGCATTTAAAGCCGGAGATGAACTGATCAACAAATTCCTCGCATTCCACCAAAAAGATATCAAAGCCTATTTCCCTGATTATGATCCTGCAGATGAAACTAACGATATCAATTTTGTTGTTTTAAGAGATATGGTCATTGCCAATATTTTTGCTGCATCACTCATGAAGGATGGTACAGCCATTGTAAAAATTAATTATACAACCCCAAAATACCGCGATTATAAAATTGGCAAATTCCTGTTTCAAAAAGAAAAACAATTCCTGTTAACGCATGGAATCCGCAGGCTGGTTTATACCCATGTATTTAATAAAAAACACGAGGCATACCTGCTTAAAATGGGGTTTGAAAAAGAACAGCTTAATGAACAGGTTTATTTTCATAAGAATATCGTTTAGCACGCATTCTTCCATTAAATTCAACTGTCGTTAATTATTCTTTTAGAAGAAATGATGGGCAATTGATAAATTATTATATTATTCCAGGCTCAATTTACATTCTTTATTACATATTATTATATATTGTGATATTATTCAATTCTTTTAACTACTGACGAGATTTTTTTTAAATTATAATACTATATTTACAACCTTAAATAAATCAATCAAAACAAAATTGCATGAAAAAATCTTTACTACTAACACTATTGTTTGTATCGGTTGCCATTGCAGGTTTTTCTCAAACAGGCAAATATTGGTCTGTGAATGCTGAAAACCGTAATAACATCATTACAGACAAAGCTGTTGCAAGACTAACTTTTCCTAAAGAGTTCAAATTGTTTAATTTGAATCTTGCAGCATTAAAGCAGCAATTGTTTACTGTTGTTGATAACAGGAACAGTCATTCTACTATTATTTCTTTACCGAATGCTGATGGAAATCTTGAGCAATTCGAGGTATTTGAAGCATCAAATTTTGATCCGGTATTGCAGGCACGTTTTCCTGAGATAAGGGCATTTTCCGGTAAAGGGATTACTGACAGATATGCCATGCTGAAGCTCAGTATTTCACCGCAGGGAATACAAACCATGGTTTTCAGGGCAGATAAAGTTGCTGAGTTCATGGAGCCTTATTCACTGGACCACAGCGTTTATTCTGTTTACAAATCTCAAAGACAAAATGGACAGACATCATGGGTTTGTTCTACCCCTGATCAGGAACTGGCTACAGGATTAAACAACCAGGTAGCTACATTCCAGCCGGAAAGCAGTGCAGGGCAATTAAAAACAATGCGCCTTGCCCAATCGGTTACGGCTGAATATTCAAATTACTGGGGCGCTACCAGCAGTGCACAGGTTGCACTGGTGCTTGCAGGTGTAAATGCTACCATGACACGTTGTAATGGTGTTTATGAAAAAGACCTTGCGGTTCACCTTAACCTAATTGCCAACACTACGGATGTTTTCTATTACAATCCTTCAACAGATCCTTACTCTGCTGCCGGAGCCGGTTCAGCTGGTGCCTGGAACGGAGAATTGCAAAATACTTTAACCAGTGTAATCGGCGAAGCAAACTACGACATCGGTCATCTTTTTGGTGCATCTGGAGGTGGTGGTAATGCAGGTTGTATAGGTTGTGTTTGTGTGAATGGTTCAAAGGGAAGCGGATTTACTTCTCCTGCCGATGCTATTCCACAAGGTGATAATTTCGATATTGACTATGTAGTACATGAAGTTGGTCACCAATTGGGTGCTTACCACACTTTCTCTCACAGCAACCAGGGTAACCCTGTACAAAAAGAAGTAGGTTCAGGAATCACTATTATGGGATATGCAGGTATCACCAGCTTTGATGCGGCGGCTCACTCTATAGATATTTATCATGAAGCTTCCATTGAACAGATCCAGGTTAACCTGGCTGGTAAAACATGCCCTGTTACAGTAGCTATGCCACCAAACAACGCTACTCCGGTAGTAGCTCCGGTAGCAAACTATACAATTCCTATCAGTACACCATTTGCACTTACTGGTTCAGCAACAGATGCGGATCCTAATGATGCACTTACTTATTGCTGGGAGCAAAATGATCTTGCCACCACATTTGGAGCAAACAGTGTGGCGAGCCCAACCAAGGCAACAGGCCCTAACTGGTTGTCATTCCTTCCCTCAACCAGTCCAACAAGGCTGTTTCCAAGATTGTCTACCATTCTTGCGGGTAACCTGATTACAGGCCCAACAGCAGGCGGTAACGTCAATATTGAAGCATTGAGTTCTATTTCCAGGACCTTAAACTTCCGGTTAACTGTAAGAGACAACTGCCCATATGTACCTGGAGTTAAAGCCGGACAGACTTCATATACAGATATGGTTGTTACAGTTAGTAACACTTCAGGTCCATTTCAGGTTACACAACCCAATACCAACCTTTCCTGGCAAGCTGCCAGTGCACAAACTGTTACCTGGAACGTTGCCGGAACTACCGGTGCACCCGTGAGTTGCGCAGATGTTAAGATAACTATGTCAATTGATGGCGGACAAACATTCCCGTTTGTACTTTCAGCCGGAACTGCAAATGACGGAACAGAGATCGTTAACATCCCTAACGTTGCACCAAACACAACTGCAAGAGTAAAAATTGAATCTGTAGGCAACATTTTCTTCGATATTTCAAATACAAATTTCACGATCACTGCTGCAGTTTCCGGTTTTACATTTAACCCAACCACTGCAAATACAGAAGCGTGTAACAATCCTTCAAGTTCAAATTTCACCTTAGGCACTTCCACTTCAGGTGGTTTCTCTACTCCGATTAACCTTTCGGCCATATCAGGAGTTCCCGCAGGTGTTACAGTTTCTTTTGGATCAAATCCTTTGACACCGGGTAACAGTACAACTGTTACACTGAATGGTATCAATACTTTATCTAACGGCACATATACGATCACCATACAGGGAGTAGCAGGTGCTGTTACACAAACTGCCAATCTTACTTTAATTGTTTCTGCAGGTGCGGGGCCAATATTAACCGGTTTAACACCAAGTCAGACTGTCTGCGAAGGAAGTCCTGCTTCATTTACAGCATCTGCAACCGGGGTAACCAGCTATCAATGGCAGGTAAATACCGGTACAGGATTTACAAATATCACCGGGGCGAATGCGGTAACATATAATATTCCCGTAACAACTTTTTCACAGAACGGATATGGTTATCAGTGTGTGTTAACCGGGCAGTGTAATACCAGTACAACAAGTGTTGGTACATTAACTGTACAGACAGCACCAGCTATAACAGCACAACCAGCCAATGCTACTGCATGTGCCGGTACCAGTGCTACATTTACTGCAGTTGCTACAGGTACAAACCTTAGCTACCAATGGCAATCAGGACCTGCAGGTGCAGGTTGTGCAGGACCATGGACTGATATTCCTGGTGCAACATCTGCCAGCTATACTGTTTCAGGTATCACAGTTGGTATGGACAATACCGGATACCATGTGGTTATTTCAGGTACCTGTCCTGCTCCGGTTACTTCAAACTGTGCGGTACTTACAGTAGGTAATGCTGCTGCCATCACCGGACAACCAGCCAACACTACAGTTTGTGAAGGCGCCAATGCTGTATTCACGGTAACGGGTAGTGGCTCTATCAGCAGCTACCAGTGGCAGGTAAACACCGGTACAGGATTCACAGATATTACAGGTGCCAACAGCGCTACACTTACACTGAATGCTGTAACGGTTGCCATGAACGGCAACCAGTACAGGGTAAATGTATTCAGCTGTACCGCTACTCCAATAACATCCGATGCAGCTACATTAACTGTTAATACTTTAGCAGTAATCGGTACGCAGCCGGCCAATGCTACATTATGCCTGGGTGGAAATACCAGTTTCTCAGTAGCTGCTACAGGAACAGGACTTTCTTACCAATGGCAATATGCCTCAGCTTGTGGAGGAACTTTTACAAACATTGCAGGAGAAACATCCGCTACATTGAATCTTAATAACGTAACGCTTGCCAATGCAGGTGCTTACCAGGTTGTAGTAACCGGAACATGTAATCCTGTTACTTCCAGCTGTGTAACGTTAACCGTTAACAGCCCAATCACAATCTCTGCCCAGCCGGCAAATGTTGATATCTGTCTGCCACTTAATACTGCTTCATTCAGTGTTACTGCTGCAGGAACAGGACTTACCTACCAATGGCAGGTAAGTACCAATGGCGGAACAAGCTGGAGCGATTTATCCGGGCAAACTGCTGCAACACTAAATCTTACCAGTTTAACAGCAGCTTTCAATGGCAACCAGTACCGTGTTGTACTAAACGGAACATGTACGGCTAACCTTAATTCTTCTGCTGCTACACTAGCTGTAAACAGCCCGGTTGATATTACTACACAACCAACAGATGTTTCTTCATGTGCGGGTTCTGCTATCAGTTTCAATGTGGTTGCAACCGGCTCTACCATTACCTACCAATGGCAGGTGAGTGTGAACGGCGGTGCTTTTGTTGATCTGAGCAACACGGCTCCTTTCTCTGGTGTTACAACCAGTACTTTAAATATCAGCCCTGTTTCAACTGCCCTTAACGGTTATGTGTTCAGGGTGATCGTTTCAGGTGTGCCTTGCGGATCAGTTACTTCAGACAATGCAATGCTGGAAGCAAATGCTTTACCGGTTGTGGTTTTAACTGCTGCTTCTTATTCTAGTATTACTCCTTATATCAGGACTACACTTTACACAACTGTTAGCCCTGCCGGTAATTATTCTTACCAGTGGTTCAGGGATGGCGTTTTAGTTCCATCATTAACTACAGACAAATTTGCGGTAACTGTTGATGATCTTGGTTCTTATGATGTGATCGTAACCGATAACCTGACTGGTTGTGCAAGCAACAGGTCTAACAGCGCATCAGTTGACTATGTTGAATCAAGTGAGCTGTTCATTTATCCAAACCCAAGCTCAGGAAGCTTCCAGGTAAGGTATTTCAGTTCTTCAAGCACTACTGCACGTACTTTGAATATTTACGACAGCAAAGGTGCAAGGGTTTATCAGAAAGCTTATACCATTACTTCTCCATATACAAAAATGGATGTGAATATGGATAATGCAGCTTCTGATGTTTACCTGGTAGAACTGAGAGATGCAGGCGGAAAACGCATCGCTACCGGAAAGATCGTGATCAGGTAATTTTAAATAATCAATACATTTTTAACTCCCGTTTTTTAATTAAAGCGGGAGTTTTTTTTATTTACGAAATGCTTTAAGGGGAAATCAACAAACCTGATTTGTTTACGATCTGATTATTTTACGAAAAACGGGAAGGCTTCATGTTGAATAAACATTTTTATTGTGTAGTTCCATCCATTTTGCAGGATCTGCAATATCAGTCCATCCGTATTTACGATAAAGCTCATGGGCATCACCCGTAAGTAAAATCCAGCGTCTTAACCCTTGTAATTCCGGATAATTCATAATGGTTTCAATAAGCCATTTTGAAATTCCATGGCCTCTTTTTTCTTCAACAATATATACATCTCCCAAATAGGCAATTGTTGAGAAGTCGGTAATTACTCTTGCGAACCCGATTTGCTTTTTTTCCTGGTAAACTCCAAAGCAAAGTGAATTATCTATTGAAGTCTGTACTTTCTCTTTTGGAATGTTTAAACACCAGTAAGCTTTGGTTGATAAAAATTCGTGAATGGCATCTATATCCAGTTCCCGCTTGTCTGTTGAAATGTAAAATCCTTCTTTGCTTATTTTAAAATCAGTCATTATCAGGTTTCTTGAATTTGAATTTTTGATTTCTAAGTTATAGAATTTATGAGTCACAATTCAAATAATTTACCTTTCGTTATTCCAATAACCTCTTACCTTTTATAAACTGTGTAAAGCAATACACAAAAAGATAAAGTGATAATATTACGCTGAATAAACACAGTTAAAGGTTTAAAAATAAAAGCGGGCTCCTGTATAAACAGGAGCCCGCTTTTATAAAAATATTAAACTAATCAGAAATCTGCAGAAACTGTAATAGTTGGTTCTTTAGCTACTTTACCAGCAGCAATCGCTTTACCGGTAACCTTATAATCTTCCAGTTTTACTGAAAAAGAAGATTTGCTGTTTATCTTACTTCCTTCAACTGTAATAACAGCCTTTGTTTTCACAGGGTTAGTAACACCATGAATGGTAAGACTACCTTCCACATCAGCATTGTATGAACCATCTTTTGCAAAGTTTACATCAGCAAGGTTGGTAATATTTCCTTTAAAAGTTGCTGTTGGAAACTGATCAGAATCCATCCATCCGCTGCTGTTAAAATGTTCCTGGATCATTGGATTGGTAAAATTAAAATTCTTTATTACTACTTCAAAAGCAACCGTACCTTTTTTGGTATCAAGGGCAGCTACAGCAGTTTTATTTTCAGCCTTGGGTAAAGCATCAATACTGGTTGTTGCATCAAAATCAACTGAAGCAGAAGTGGTTGTTTTCTTTTGTGCAAATAATGCACCTGTTGATAAAGCCAAAGCCAGGAATAGAGTTGTTTTTTTCATATTTGTTTTTTTGTTTTAATGATATTTTAAAATTGTTATTTCTATTTATTGATTGCACACCTTTTAAAGCTGATCAGTTCTGTTTCCAGTATTTCACTAAAGGTACCACCACTGCAGGATCCTTTGATGGAAACCTTATCACCGGCTTTTAACTTTTTTGCATCAGCCAGGTGTTGTTGCTGGAATGCGAAAATGATATATGAACCAGATTCGCTATCAATCATTTTAATATTTGTAGTGGTATCTGCGGATTCCACTTCGGAAACAGTTCCATTAACAGCAATTATTTTTTCTGTGTATTTCTGATTGGCAAGTTTATTGTCTTTTTCAAATTCTTTTATAAAATCCATGGCATCCACCGTGAATTCAACCTTCCTGTGGGCAGTATCGGAAAATGTATCGGTAAAAAGATACCAGGCTACTGCTGCACCTGCCAATACCAGTATGATTATAAATGCACCAATTTTTTTTGTCCTGCTCTTCATAATAATAATTTATCCCCTTACTAATTACATTTGCAAATATACAATGTTTAAACATTGAAATTTATTTTTCATGTAAAATTTTATGTTAAAGTGAATAAACAAATAAAGCGGTAGTTAGTTGCAGGAATTCAGATTTATTTGGGTTTATCCGGTTGTTGGCGGAATATTTTAACTAAAAAATCATATAGTTGAGGATGTTTTTCCTGTAAAAGGTCGGGCCGTTCAAAAAAATACTCAGATACAACTGCAAAATATTCAGCAGGATTAGTAGCTGCATAAGGATTGATATCAGATTCATTTTCTCTTAATACGTCAATATTGTGACGGATCATGTTAAGCCAGGGCAGTATAGTATCATCCGGCATTATTACCTCGGGTATTCCATCAATTTCACCGTCTGTTTTATCAATCAGATGAACAAATTCATGAATGGATGTGTTGTTTTTACCGGTATTGTTCATAAAACCCTGCCTGAGTTCTGCTTTAGATAATATCATTACATGCTGAAATGCCCCTGTTCCCACTACACCCAGTATATCACGGCCACTACCCTCTTGTTGAAATTTTTCATTAAATGAATCGGGATACAGTAATACCTCATGAAGATTAAAATACTCCCATTCCGGAAATGCAAAGATCGGAATGATGGCGCTGGCAGCAATCAGTACTTTGTCCAGTTCATCAACATTAGTATTAACACCGGTTATTCTTACATTTGATAAAAAGCATTGCACCCTTTTTTCAAATTGTTCTTTTTTACCCGGATCCAGTTTATTATAAAAAGGAACAAACTCTGACAGGATCTTCGCTGAACTAAGAGGCAATGGTTGTAACAAAATTTGTTTCCGGGGCCTCATTCTTATAAAATATGCAATCAACAGCATGATTACTGCCAGGATAAGTATTAATATCAGTATTATATCCATATAAGGATGAATATAGTAAAGAGTTTTTATGTATTTAATAAATTAACATACCGGTCACTTAAAAGAATGTTCATTATATATTCTTTTGCTATAAGTTTGTTTTTATAAGAAAGCTGTTAATAGCTTAAATTTAAAAAATTCTCTTCACAAGGTTATGAAGTTCGTATTTGTAGTTATTTCATGCTTCCTGATATCCCTTAGCTGTTCTGCACAGAATAAAAATGGCAACACATCCATCGGGCTTACTTTAAGTGGCGGCGGAGCAAAAGGGCTTGCTCATATTGGAATATTAAAAGCCATCGACAGTGCAGGACTGAAAATTGATTATATAACGGGCACGAGTATGGGTGCTATCATTGGTGCTTTATATGCTGTGGGTTATAGCGGAAAACAAATTGAACAGTTATGTAAAACGCTTGAATGGGACCTGTTATTTTCTAACCAGATTCCGCTGAAAGCATTGTCAATGGAAGAGAAAAACCAATATGCCAGGTTTGCACTTGAATTGCCATATATCAACAACAAAATAAAATTGCCAACAGGTGTAATAGAAGGCCAGGAACTCAACATCAAATTCATGGAATTATTTTTTCATGTTTTTGACAAGAAAAAATTCTGTGACCTGCCGATATCATTTCAATGCATGGCTACTGACCTGGAAACCGGCAACCTCGTTGTATTAGACAGCGGCAACCTTGTTAAAGCCTTAAGAGCCAGTATGGCCATACCTTCTGTATTTACCGCTGTTTCAATTAATGATAAAAAACTGGTGG
>Ga0075163_10004087_pt1 | contig 19570 bp, 12 predicted proteins | sample JI1023141ADNA_FD_71478 | JGI IMG/M metagenome (GOLD analysis project Ga0075163, IMG submission 71478) | Wastewater effluent complex algal communities from Wisconsin, to seasonally profile nutrient transformation and Carbon sequestration -... | ecosystem: Engineered > WWTP > Effluent > Algae...
ATTTTTCTGCAAGTGCTCTCCAATTTAGCGAATGACTATGGTGATTCTTTAAACGGTGCCGATCATGAGGGCAGGAAAGGCCCTTTGAGAGCCGTTCAATCGGGCGTAATTTCAGCTGCTCAAATGCGCAGTGCGGTTATAGTATTTTCATTACTGAGTCTCATCTGCGGATTATTTCTTTTGTGGGTATCATTCGGCACTAATTGGCGCGCCATGGCCTTGTTTTTTTGTTTAGGGTTGATGAGCATAGCAGCTGCCATTGGTTATACAGTGGGTAAGAAACCCTATGGCTACATAGGCCTTGGGGATATCTCCGTGTTGATTTTTTTTGGATTGGTAGGCGTAATGGGCTCATACTACCTGTTTACCCACACTATTAGCTGGAAAGAACTATTGCCCGCCCTCAGTTGTGGTCTTTTTTCTATAGCAGTGTTGAATATTAACAACATACGGGATATAGAATCTGATCGCATTGCCGGTAAGTACTCCATTCCTGTAAGGATTGGGAAGGAAATGGCCGTCAGATATCATTGGATTTTATTGATAGGAGGTATTTTGTCTGCCATTGTTTACATAATTCTGCATTATAAGTCTCCGTGGCAGTTCCTTTTTCTGATCACGGTTCCATTATTTGTTAAAAATGGCTTATCCATTCATCACAAACCTTCTGAAGAGTTGGATCCTTTCCTCAAACAAATGGCACTTTCTACCTTATTATTTGTTCTTTTGTTTGGAATAGGCTTAATCCTTTAAAAACTTGATTTAAATCATCTTTTTTAGCACTTTTGATACAATGGCGAAAGTAGAATTCAATATTGCGTGCACGCTCTGCGACCACCTGAAAGATTCATTATTCAATGGTTTGAATCCTGAGGACATGAGCAGGATTAACAATCACAAAACCTGCATTCAATACAAAAAGGGTCAGAATATTTTTTATGAAGGCACTCGCCCAACCGGCTTGTACTGCATGAATGGCGGCAAGGTGAAGGTGTATAAAAACAATGTTCAGGGTAAAGAATTTATCATATACATTGCAAAGCCTGGTGATTTTTTAGGCTATCGCGCTTTGTTGAGTGAAGACTTTTATAAAGCCACAGCCACGGTGCTGGAAGATGCCAAGATTTGCTTTATCCCCAAAGAAAGTTTTTTTGAAGTGCTGCAAAAGAATCCAGTCTTTATGAGACGAGTGGTTCAGGCAGTTTGTAATGAGATGGGCATCATGGAAGAAAAGCTTGCAGAACTCGCGCATAAATCCGTACGCGAACGATTGGCTGCCAATCTTCTTATGCTCAAAGAAACCTATGGCATGGAAGGCGAAGGGAGTACATTAATTGAGTTGGCACTATCCCGCGAAGATCTCGCGAGTATTGTCGGTACAGCAACTGAAACGGTCATCCGGTTATTATCCGAATTCAAGAATGACGGTCTGATAACCTTTGAAGGAAAAAAAATCCGGGTGCTTGATGCAAGAAAACTTGCCAAGCAGGCGGACCTGATCATAGCCTGATTTTGATCTGGTAAATAATTAAATCCAATTTTCTTATCGAATTGATTATCAGGGTTAAGTCCACTTGATAGTCCAATCAAAACTGATAAAAGTCATCTTTTTCGTTGATACCCATCATTAGCCTGCGGGAGGGTATGTAATACTTTTGGTTGTATTTAAACCACTAAGATTATGAAACGGATATTGGTTCCCTGCGATTTTTCCGACCCAGCGGTGCAGGCCTTTAAGTTTGCCGTGGATATCGCTAAAGAAAGCAGAGGTGAGGTTATCCTGCTCAACGTAGTTGAGTTACCGGTGATGCACGAAAGCGTGCTGATGCCCACACTCTCTTTTGAAGAGGCTTTCATCAAAGACATGAAAGCTCATGCAGAAAAGAATTTTGCAAAAATGAAAGACAAGTGGGCTAAAGAAGGACCTAAGGTTACTTCATTTGTTGAATTTGGCGGAGCTACTCCAACGATTCGTGATTTTGTTAAAGATAATAAAATTGATCTTCTGGTTATGGGCACCCATGGGGCCAGTGGACTTAAAGAATTTTTTGTAGGTTCTAATACTGAAAAAATTGTTAGGACATCAGAGGTACCTGTAATCGCTATTAAAGGGCAGGTTAAAATGTCCTCTATTAAGAATATTGTGTTCCCCAATACTTTTGGTATGGAACAGGAAGAACTTACCCTTAAAGTAAAAGCTCTTCAAAATTTCTTTAAAGCCACCTTGCATGTTTTGTATGTGAATACGCCTTCAAGTTTTAGAAGGGACATTGAAGTGAAAAAGGAAATGAAGGCTTTTGCAAAGCGGTTCATGCTTAAGGACTATACACTCACAATTTTTAATGATTATAGTGAAGAAGAGGGTTTGCGGAATTTTGTTGCCGATACAAAAGCGGATATGGTGGCGATGTCTACTCATGGTCGAAGGGGAATTAACCATTTGATGAGTGGAAGTATTGCTGAGGATGTCGTGAATCATTTAACCTGCCCGATTTGGACTTGTAAGATCAGTTAACTCAATACTATCGTGAAAAAGAATATACTCTTTCCGGTTGATTTTCAACCAACTCAAATACATTTAGCCGATTACGCTAATTTGTTTTCTCATGTGGATAGCAAGAGTTTTTCAGGTTTTTTCCTGAAGGATTTTGTTAAACATCCGAAAAACAAAGTGGTAAGCACCTCAGATGCTGATAAGTCAGCACTTCAATCCTCGTTGGAGCAAGAAGCCAAAGCGTTAAATCTGGAAGTCAGTTTTATTCGTTGCCAGGCTAATGGCAATTCGTTATTGAACCAAAGCAGGTTTGCTGATCTGGCGTTGATTACTCCGATCACACACGAAAATATTGGGCAATTGCTTGAATCTTTCCCTGAGAATTTCTTTAAGGAAGTTGGATGCCCCATTTTCCTTTCGGATGATTTATTGCATCCCTATGAGGAAATCCTTGTGCTTTTTGATTATGACCAATCTGGGTTGGCAGCACTTAAGTCATTCCTGTCCTTTTTTGGAAAAGAATCCAGTAATAAGAAAGTAACTATTTTGACAGTAAGCCCTGATGATGCTCCGGAAATTCACCTGGAGAAATACCTTGTCAGCTACCTGCAGAAGATTTTTACCAATGTGGGAATTGTGCCTATGAGTAATAAAGATCTGGCCAATCAGCTCGTTAACTATGCTGCAAAGCTCAATAAACCAGTTTTGGTGATGGGACGTGCCGCTTTAAATTTGCTGGATAATAACGAACTTGCAACACAGGTGGCAGATCATCACATGTCTATTTATTATTCGAATAATTAATGACGGAGGTTCAGGAAGACTTGAAGTGTTATCACTGCGGCTTGCCGTGTGAAGAAGATAAATTTCATGTCGAGGATAAGAGTTTTTGTTGTTATGGATGCAAGACCGTTTATGAAATCCTAAGCGAAAACGATCTCTGCGAATATTATTCATTCGATAAAACTCCTGGTGTTACATTACGTCATGTAAGTGATGAATCGTTTGCTTACCTCGATGAACCAGCGATCCGGAAGAAAATAGTTGAATTTGATTCAGACTCTTTTATCAGGGTACGCTTTTATATACCCGCTATTCATTGCATCTCGTGTATCTGGTTGCTTGAGAATTTGCAACGGTTGCAAAAAGGAATCGTTAAGTCAGAAGTAAATTTTTCAGGAAAAACAGTAAAGATTGATTTCAATCCTCAGGAAATTCAACTCAGTAAAGTTGCCCGGTTACTTACTTCATTAGGATACACACCCAAAATCAATCTAAAGAAAGAAGAAGTATCCAACTCAGTTGAGTTTAATAAATCGCTGGTAATCAAACTGGCGTTGGCCGGGTTTGCTTTTGGTAACATCATGTTGTTGAGTTTCCCGGAGTACCTGGGATTGGATCAAAGCGATGTTGCTCTGCAGAGGGTTTTTTCGTTTTTGAATATTGCCCTTGCCGTACCGGTAGTTTTTTATAGCGGACAGGAATATTTTATCAACGCATGGAAAAGCTTTTCACAAAGACAAATAAATATAGATGTACCGATAGCCGTTGGTTTGTTAGCCTTGTTTTTCCGAAGTGTTTATGATATCCTTTTTCATATTGGACCTGGATATCTCGATTCATTATCAGGTCTTGTATTCTTTTTGCTGATTGGTCGTTGGTTTCAAAGCAAAACATATGATAACCTGGCGTTTGATCGTGACTACAAATCATACTTTCCATTGGCTGTTCATAAACTGCTGGATGAAATCTGGAAACCGGTAATTGTATATGAACTTATGCCGGGTGATACGATTCGTATTCGCAATATGGAGATTGTACCTGCCGATTGCGTTCTTGAAAGTGATGAGGCCTTTTTAGATTATAGTTTTGTTACCGGAGAGTCCAAACCGGTACATGTAGCAAAAGGAGCATGGGTGTATGCCGGGGGTCGTCTGATCGGCCAACCCATTTTGCTGAAAGTTGAGAAACGCACTTCTCAAAGTCACCTCACCAGTTTATGGAACGAAGCGGCTTTTCAAAAGCCAGAGGAAAGTAAGTATAAACGAATGATCGACCGGGCAGCACGCAGATTTACCTGGGCGGTTTTGGTTATAGCATTGATCACAGCGGTGGCCTGGTATTTCTATGATCCAACCCGTATGTGGCTGGTTTTAACTTCAGTTTTAATGGTAGCCTGTCCATGTGCATTAGCTTTGGCAGCTCCCTTTACATTCGGAAACATGCTTCGGGTTTTTGGCCGTCATGGTTTTTATTTGAAGAATGCAGAAGTAATTGAACGGATGGCCACGATTGATTCTGTTGTTTTCGATAAAACAGGCACCATTACTCATGGGGCAGCCAATGTTAAGTTTGTTGGTGTGTTGGACGATCAGGAACTTGGCTGGATCAAATTGCTTACATCGGCCTCCACTCACCCACTTAGTAGCTTAATTGCGAAGAGTATTTCGCACGATACCACGCTATTTGTTGAAGAATTTAAAGAGCGTGCTGGCAGAGGGGTACAAGGAATAATAGCTGGAATAATTGTGAAAGTGGGGTCTGCTTCTTTTACAGGATTTGACGGAGTAATCACCGATTTATCTTCCAAGGTGTTCGTATCAATTGACGGCCAGGTACGTGGATATTTTCATATTGAGACTTCAGTAAGGCCTCAGATGCACGAAGTGGTCGCGAACCTGGGTAAGCGATGTGTGGCTATGCTTTCCGGTGACCACAATGTAGAGGAGGACCGAATGAAAAAGATTTTTCCTGTGCATACCAAATTGTTATTCGATCAATCTCCCCACGATAAGCTTGGTTATATCTCATCCCTGCAGCAAGGCGGGGCCAGAGTAATGATGATTGGTGATGGACTGAATGATTCAGGCGCTCTGCAACAAAGTGATGTAGGGGTGGCGGTCACCGATGATACTGGTGTATTTACTCCTGCCTGTGATGGTATTCTGGCGGGTGAAAGAATGGGTCAACTGGATCTATTTCTCAAGTTAAGCCGGTCGGCTACTACAATTCTAAAGTTCGGATTTGCTATTTCATTTTTCTATAATATTATAGCGTTGAGTTTTGCTATCGGGGGCTATTTAACTCCTTTAATAGCGGCCATTCTAATGCCAATAAGCAGTATTAGTGTAGTAGGATTCAGTACAATAGCTGTAACATTAGTGGCCAACAGGACTTTTAAAGTGAAAAAATAAAGATGCTGATTATCATCCTGCTCATAGCGATTTCACTAACCATAGCAATCCTTTTCCTTGTTGCGTTTATCTGGAGTATGAAGAGCGGACAGTTTGATGATACTTACGGTCCTTCTGTGCGGATGTTGTTTGATGATAAGAAGAAGAAAAAGGATGTGACCCCTGAGAACTCAAAAAGCTAGGTCAAGTTTCTCACATTCTACGATTTTTGGCCTGAAATCAACTATTTTCATTAGAATGCTTTCCTACTCTTGGCCTTGATGGATATTTTTTGGATTGTATTAGGTGGAATTTTTATTGCTGTCGGTATAATTGGCTGCTTTATACCTATTCTTCCGGGACCTCCGTTAGCTTTCATCGGACTATGGATTCAACAAATAAAGTCGCAGGAACCCTTCTCAACTAAGTTTCTTTGGCTTTGGGCTGGCATTACACTTCTTGTAACTGCCATGGATTATTGGGTGCCTGTCTATAGCACAAAAAAGTTTGGAGGTAGCAAGTATGGCATCTGGGGCTGTACGATCGGTTTATTTCTCGGGCTTTGGATGGGGCCATTTGGAATTATCATGGGTCCCTTTCTTGGAGCTTTTATAGGCGAGATACTTGCCTATAAAAATTCAGGAAATGCTTTTCAGGCAGCTATAGGATCATTCATTGGATTTCTTTTCAGTACACTCTTAAAGTTAATTGCTTGCCTGGTGATGCTTTGGTATTGGGTAGAAAGTTGGTAATAAAAAACTCCTGAATTTCTTCAGGAGTTTGGGATTTCAAGGTTATCAAATCTTAATCAAATCCAATCATCATAAAGGCCCCCCAATAGATTGGTTCAGGGTACTCTACTCTGAGTTCTTTCTTCGCATCAATAAAACTTTGGCGAAGATTATTAGTGTTTAGCCATTTCCGGTAGAAATTAAGGATGAGTTTTTGCGTTGCCTCATCATCCACTTTGAACATACTCATGATTAGTACTTTCGCACCTGCCACTAAAAATGCCCGCTGTAAACCATATACACCTTCACCATTCGAGATTTCACCCAACCCGGTTTCGCACGCACTCAGCACAACCAGATCAGTCTGATCTAGGTTCAAGCTCATGGCTTCATAGGCAGTGAGAATACCACTCTCCATATTATAGTTGTACTTTGTTTTGTTCAGTACATCTCCTGCTCCGGTTAGTAAAAGTCCTGTTTTTAAGAGAGGGTTTTCAGTTACCGTTGCTTCACTTTCAGTAAGGCTTTCTAACTCATCAGGATTAACAGCGGGTGTATAAAAGCCGTGTGTTGCAATGTGAAATATTTTAGGACTGGCAAGCACTTTCACTTGATCTTCACTGGCTGATTTTTCAATGTATTCATCAGTAACCCAGCCTTTTTGCTTTAACAATTCCTGTAATTCCTCAACTTCCTTTTCAGTGCCTGGGAGCTGAGGAATGTTTCGGTTTGTCGAAGCAGTCATGTAGAAGGTTGGATTTCCAAACATAGTTGCTGTTTTGGAACTGGCCACTGTTTTAGATTTTACTTTACGTAGATACAAATCCTTGGTATTGCTAACCATTATAACATTGGCATTGTCAATCAAGTATCGCCCATCAGGAGTAGGGATGGCCTCCAGATTGATCTGATTATAAACACCATCGGCTGAGAGATAAATCGTAGCTGCAGTACCAATCGCTTTCTGTAGCGGTTCCCAAAATACTCCATAGGAATATTGATCAGGTATTTTGCCAATGATTGAGTTTCTATAGTAGCGGAAAAACCGAGTTTCCATCCGATGACCTTCTGGCATAACAACTACTTTAGGCCGTGCGTTATCATTTTTTATATATAAGGCCGCATAGATTACCGAATCGGTAAAGGAATGATTGAAGTAGCGGTACCTGATAATTTCAACCGCTACTTCATTTTTATTAATCGATTTTTGAACATCCTGGTATTTGATTTTCTTGTTATCAAAACTCTGACCAAATAATTCAGACTTTTGACTAATCTCTTTTTCCAATTTCTCGACTTCTTCATTTAACGTATTCGGATCAATACCATTTTCAGTTAGTTGCTGAGTACTCATAGAAAGGGCATTGGTGAGGAATTCCTTCTTTTCAATCCACAGGCTGTAAGAAGTCTTCAGATTTTCATCTGTGCTATTTAAAATTCGCTCCCTGATTTTTATGGACGAACTTAACAACAATGCTTTGGTCAGCAATTGGTAGTCGTATACTTTACCGCTTAGATCTTTAAAGTCCTCTAGTTGACTGAAGGCAAGGGTATTGTAAAATTCAAAGTCGCCTTTAATGGTATTCCAGTATTTTGCTTTCTCGCGCTCACTCAATGCCGGGAAATATTGCTTAATAAATACTTCGTAGTTGTTGAGTGCTTCTTCAATATTTTTCTTGGCCTTCTTAAAGTCTTTTTCCATGTAATATACTTTCGCTTGCTTGGAAAGAATTTTTACATATTCAGGGTGGGTACGGCTAAAATATTTTTCATAGATGTCACGGGCGCTAGTATAAAATACTTCAGCTTGTTTGTAGTTTTTTAACTGGTAGTAAACATCTCCGCTAAGGGTATAGATGGCTGCTGCATTAATATTCGTTTTGGTCCCTGTCTTGGCACGCCAGATTGCTTCTGCCTGAGTGAGTACGCTAAATGCTTCGCTGTATTTTTTTTCTGAGATTTTAACAGTTGCCACGCTTTTCAAAATCTCAGCATACTGGGGATTCTCCTTACCAAGTTTGTTACCCATTATCTCCCGAGCTTCGGCAAGAATTTTTTCGACTTCTGCTGGCTTATCGCCTTTATAAAATTTAATAAGAGCTAGTTGGGCAAGCGATTTAGCAACTTCAATATGATTGCGTCCAAATTGCTTTTCCTGGCTAGCCAGGGCCTTGAGCGTCATTTCTTCTGCTTTTTCGTAATCACCAATTGCGTAGTCAATATCGGCTAGTAGTTTTTGAGTAGGTGCGGTCTTGGTGGATCGCTCGCCATAAACTTCCGTAGCAATTTTATTTACCCGCTGAGCGATTTTCTCGGCTTGCGTATAATCTCCTTTGGCGAGGTCCAATCGGCCCTGGTCAACTAAAGGATCAATGAGCCTGATAGAGTTAGTTCCATATAGTTTTTCAGATTCGGCAATCAACTTGGTAAGAATTTCCTCTGTCAAAGAGTATCGTCCTAATTGAATAAACAAGGAGGAAAGTTCACGTGCTGTTGTTAATTCATCAAGCCCGACTAACGTGTTATTCGCACGACTGATAATTCTAGCTGAACGATCGAGAGCATCTTCCGCTTCATCAAACATTCCCTTTATTCCAAAAAGAGTGGCTTGAGCTTCAATTGCTCGTACAAGAAAAACTTTCTTGGAATCATCTTTCCGGAATTCTTCCAGAATTTTTAAGGAGGTGTTAATATGCTCTTCAGCTTTTTCGTAAAGACCCAGTTTGATTTCAAGACGGGCTATGTTGGTTAATTCAGCTGCGTATTGATAGTCAGTCTTACTATATTTAGACGCAGCTACGTAACCAGCCTTATCAAGAGTATTAGAAGCATCAGCGTATTTGTCCGTCAACTCATAAAGGATAGCCATGTGGTTAAGGATATCCAAATGATCTTTGTGCCAGGCCCCAATTTCTTTAGAAACTACCTTGGTATAACTTTCTTCGTAGATTTTAGCAGCGTCATTTATTTTGTTGGTATTGTCTAAGTAGAAGTTAGCCAGGTGCAATCGTGCCAGGTGTGTTTCCGGGGCCTCGGTTCCAAATAGGCTTTCTTTTATTTCTATAATATCCTTAAGATACTTTTCTGCATTGGTGTAATTTTTTTTGTGCAGGGCTAATCCATAAAGGAAATCGCTGACGTTTGCGGTTACAATATTGTTATGAGGTAACGATACCGTATTAGCAATGAGATTATTCGCCTGGGTCTCTAGATTTTTGGTTTTATCTTTATCCAATTTGGCATCAAACTCTACTGCTTTAAGTCTAACATTATAAATACTACTGGCGTTAAAACTTTTATTTATCATTTTCTCATACTCCAACTTGGTGTTGAGGTACTTGGCCTGACTATTTTCTTTCTGTAGTTCTTTTAAATACTCCTCATAAATGGAAATGCCAAGATAATGAGAACCGCTGTGTTTGATTTTCAGGTTATTCAACGTGCGACTGTAGTCCAGATCTTTAGGAAGATTTTCGTTCCCGTTTTCAACCAGAATATTGGCATTATAAAATTGATTTCTCACAAATGCCAAACTGGATTCATCTAAACTTCTTTTTATCCAACCTGCAGCATATACAAAGACTGAATCAGCACTTTTTAAACTTCCCTGCTTTCCATACGCATTGCCTAACAGAGTCAATAGGTTGGCATAATCATTAAACCGTACAATAATTTCTTCTTCCGAAAGCTTACGGCTTTTCAGATTGCCCTTATCGTCAACATAAGTTTCCTGTTTTACGGCTTTGCCCACAAAATACTTTTCCTGTTCATTTAATAGTTCAATTGCTTCTTTGAAATAACCTTGTCCGGTCTGGGCTTCCGCAAGGGCTAAACTATATTGCCCTTTAACAGCATCTTTCATGAAGCCACCATCATCGAGCACTTTTCTGGCCTGCTCAAGAAATTCGCGCGCCACCCGGTAAGATCCATTCAGGTTATGAAGTTCAGCTGCCTCTACAAGTTTTACACCGTATGCCTGGCTGTTTTCCTTATCAATGCCCTTACTGCTATTGAGGGCAATCTGTAAATTGGATTCAAACTCAGGAATATACCCAGAGGCCAGATTATATTTAGCTTGCAACATGTAGTACGTAGGAGTGTAAACATTTTGCTGGCCTAATTTTTTGAATGCTTTCTTTTTGAATTTTGCCAGCGAACTCATGGCTTTTGTGTAATTACCTGCTTCATAGTTCGTTTCGGCAGCTTTCAGCATTTTATCATACTTGCTTTGGCCCACACCCTGAAATGAACCAAGTAGTGCAATAAATATCAAGGTGATGTGTGAAATGCGAAATCGTTTCATAACAATGAGTTTTCCATTTTAAAAGTAAACATTTCTAACGGCTGTTGCCAATGAAACTTCATTTCGATGCCAGCAGGAAATAAAGAGGCTTATTCTTCCAGTAATTTCTGCAAGATTTGTTTTGCAGACTCGGAAACAGGAGTGCCAGGTCCGAAAATTCCGGTCACCCCGGCTTTCAATAGAAAATCATAATCTTTAGGTGGGATAACACCGCCTGCTACAACTTTAATATCAGGTCGACCAATTTTTTTCAAGGCATCGATAAGTTGCGGAACCAACGTTTTATGCCCGGCAGCAAGGCTGGAGGCCCCAATTACATGCACATCATTTTCAGCAGCTTGCTTCGCAACTTCTTCCGGTGTTTGAAAGAGCGGGCCTATATCAACATCAAATCCTAAATCCGCAAAACCGGTAGCAATAACTTTTGCTCCACGATCATGGCCATCTTGTCCCATCTTAGCAATTAAAATTCGCGGCCTTCGACCATCCAACTCAGCAAACCGATCGGAGAGCGCGCGCACAGCTTCCACTTCTTTCTGATTTTTCATTTCCCCCGAATATACACCGGAAATAGATTTGATAGTGGCTTTATAGCGGCCAAAGGATTTTTCCAGGGCAGAAGAAATTTCTCCCAAAGTTGCCCTATGTCGAGCGGCTATGATTGCCAATTCTAATAAATTTCCATTGCCAGATTCAGCAGCTTGTTCCAATGCCAATAGAGCTGAAGTTACTGCTTCCTGATTTCGTTCTTTCTTTAGGTGTGTGAGTTTCTCAATTTGTTCATTTCGAACGGCAGTATTGTCAACTTCCAAGATCTCAAAATCCGTAACCTCTGTAGTTTGATAGCGATTAACTCCGACAATCACATCAATGCCTGAATCAATGCGGGCTTGCTTAGCGGCAGCAGCTTCCTCTATTCTCATTTTTGGAATGCCACTTTCAATCGCACGGGTCATGCCACCCAAACGTTCAACTTCCTCAATCAAAGCCCACGCTTTTTTCACCAACTGTTCGGTAAGGTATTCTATATAATAGGATCCCCCCAGGGGATCTACTACTTCGGTAATGCCTGTTTCTTTTTGAAGAAATAATTGTGTGTTGCGTGCAATGCGTGCCGAAAAATCAGTGGGTAATGCAATGGCCTCGTCTAATGAATTGGTATGCAACGATTGTGTTCCTCCTAACACCGATGCCAATGCTTCGATGGTAGTACGGGTTACATTGTTATAAGGGTCTTGCGCAGTCAAACTCCAGCCAGATGTTTGGCAGTGCGTTCGCAACGCCATTGACTTAGAATTTTTAGGATGAAACGACTGAACCAGCTTGGCCCATAAAACTCTTCCAGCTCGCATCTTGGCAATTTCCATAAAGAAATTCATGCCAATGCCCCAGAAGAAAGACAGCCGTGGAGCAAAATCATCAATCGCTATACCTGCTTTTAAACCAGCTCTTAAGTACTCCAACCCATCAGCTAAGGTATACGCTAACTCAATGTGGGCTGGTGCACCAGCTTCATGCATGTGATACCCACTAATGCTGATGCTGTTAAACTTAGGCATATGTTTCGAGCAATACGAAAAGATATCAGCCACAATGCGCATCGATGGTGCTGGGGGATAGATGTAGGTATTGCGCACCATAAACTCCTTTAAAATATCATTTTGAATAGTGCCGTTGAGTTGAGATGGGTTTACCCCCTGCTCTTCCGCTGCTACAATGTAAAATGCCATGATGGGAATCACTGCACCATTCATCGTCATTGACACCGACATCTTATCCAAAGGAATTTGGTCAAAGAGAATTTTCATGTCGAGCACGGAGTCGATGGCCACTCCGGCTTTGCCTACATCGCCTGCTACCCGTGGATGATCGGAATCATAACCACGGTGTGTAGCAAGATCAAAGGCAACCGATAATCCTTTTTGCCCGGCAGCCAGGTTACGTCTGTAAAATGCATTGGATTCTTTTGCGGTGGAAAATCCAGCATATTGTCGGATCGTCCACGGACGAACCGTGTACATCGTAGCGTAAGGTCCACGCAGAAAAGGTGCAAGGCCAGCAGAGAAATCTTTTAATGAATTAGTTTTCAGATCATCCTTCGTAAGTGAAGGTTTGATTTCAATTTTTTCAGGCGAAAGCCAGGGAATATGCTTGCCTGAACTTATATCCGGATTAAACTGATGGAATTTTATTTTTGAAAAGTCTGGTTTCATATCGTCATCTTCGATTGAAATTTCTGCCAGGCTTTTTCTGATAGTTCTGCGGTTAGTGAATCGAGGTAGTAGGAGCCGGCAGTAGGATCGGCTACGCGTGAGAGATGAGATTCATCGCGAAGTATAGAGGAAACATTTCTTGCAATCCGGCTCATCATTTCAGTACTGTGATCTTCGGGTTCTATTGTCAGGCTATCGCACCCACCCATAATAGCAGCTAAGGCAGACGTTGTGGATTTAATAAGATTGCCATGTGGTTGAAATTCTTTATTTAACCATGCAGTTGAAGTAACATGAATATGGAGAGGTTTGATAGTAGTAACTCCATAAGCACCTTGAATCTGATACCATAAATACCTTAACGACTTGATCTTTGCAATTTCGAGAAAGAAATCAGTGCCTATTGATACAGAAAATGAAAAATCATTGATCGCTTCATTTACTGAGATACTTTGATTGGTTATCAGATCAAGAACGTGAACGGCTTTTTCCAGCGCCTGTGCGATTTCATCTTCAGCATTCTTTTCATTGTGAACCAAAATACCCAGGTGAGAATAACTTTTAGATTGATGACTAAGAATTTTTTTGAGATCCGTAGTAGGAGGGATCTCCCAGAATAGACTGCCAGTAATCGTGCTGGAAATCTTTTCTTTCTCTACCCAGTCCCTAAAATCAAAGGCGCTTTGAGAAAAATTACTGTGAATCAGAAATGAAATCGTGCAGAATTCTGGTTTTATGTAGTTTAAAAGGACATCAAATTGAATATTGGCTTTAAGGGGTTCAAACAAAATTCCATCGGCACCACTATTAAGGTAGTGGAGTGCTAATTCATGTGCACTTTTTTCGTCTGTTACAGCGATTCGTGGAGTGTTCATCCAACTTCGCGCTCCATAATGTGGATTAACAGCTGGTTTGAGTGCGAAATTAGAAAAATCGTGTTTTGATGATTCTTGATAATAAGGCTTGATTTTTAAAGAACCTTTTAAAACACTGAGCTTTTCGATTGGACCGGCTCCATTGAGCTCAAGCCGGGCCGCTTCCAACCAATCTGAATAAGATGGGGTGCTAAAATTGAAGTCAGGAAAATTTTCTGAAGTCTTGTGATCCATGAATTCGATTGAAATTCAACTTTCAAGTTGATGGATAGTTATGAGTAATGCAATCTTTTTATGATTTTCGTCAGGTTTCATTACGCCAAAAAAATCTTCAAAAGCAAGACTGATTTTTGTTTTTTTGTTCTTCTAATTTTTCACACCTTTGTTTCCCGCCCCTAAAAAAATTGGGGCTTTTTCATCAAACTGCAAGCTAAGAGTAAATGGTAGTTGATTGCGCAACCGTATGGAGTGACTGTCTCGAAGTAATTCGCAAAGAAGTAGACGATCAAAATTTCAATACCTGGTTTAAGCCGATAAATCCAATCAAAAGCGAAGATGATGTACTTACCATACAAGTGCCTTCGCAATTTTTCTATGAATGGCTTGAAGAACACTATGTACCCGTACTTAAAAGAGCTATTCATCAGGTGTTAGGTGCCAATGGAAGGTTGGAATATTCAGTAGTAGTAGATAGTGGTAATCAAAAAAATCCTCCGTTGATGGTTAACTACCCCAACGGCAATGGTATGAAGCGTAATCATCTTCAACCCATGAATGGAAATGGTGCCCACGAAGACTATTCTCCTTTTAGCTTTAAGGCCCTGAATCCGCAAACCGTAAACTCAAGATTAAATCCTAATTACACATTTGATAATTTTGTTGAAGGTGATTGTAATCGGTTAGCGCGATCAGCAGGTGTGGCCGTTGCGAAAAAACCAGGAACTACTTCCTTCAATCCATTGATGCTTTATGGAGGTGTAGGGGTTGGAAAAACACACCTGGTGCAGGCAATTGGTAATGAAATAAAGAAGAACCTTCCTGAGAAGATTGTTTTATATATTGATCAGAATGATTTTACGAGCCAGTTCTTAAATGCCTTGCAAAATCACAAGATCCAGGAATTTCAAAATTATTATTTGCAGGTAGATTTATTGATTTTGGATGATGTTCAGTTTCTTGCTGGTCGTGAAAAAACGCAGGAAATGTTCTTCCATATTTTTAATCAATTGCATCAGTCTGGTAAGCAAATCATCATGACCAGCGATTGCCCGCCTCGTGACCTTAAAGGATTTCAGGAGCGTTTGCTTTCTCGTTTTAAATGGGGATTAACCGCGGATTTGCAAGAACCAGATTTTGAAACAAAGTTGGCGATCATTCATAATAAGATGCAATCCGATGGAATCGAAATTCCTACGGAAGTAGCCGAATATCTGGCCTATAGTGTAGATACAAACCTGCGCGATATGGAAGGCGTTCTAAATTCATTGCTTTTCCATGCTACATTGCTCAAAAAGGATATTGATCTGGAACTTGCCAAAGAGGTATTGAAAAATATCGTAAAGGAAATTCAATCGGATGTAAGTGTAGATTTCATTCAGAAGACCATAGCCGATTATTTTAAAGTGAGCCTTGAGCAAATGAAAAGCAAGGTGAAGAAACGTGAGATTGTAATCCCGCGGCAAGTGGCTATGTATTTTTGCAAGCGTTACACACAACTTACCTTAGCGCTAATCGGAGAAAATTTTGGAGGCCGTGATCACAGCACCGTAATCCATGCACTAGAATCAGTGGAGGACATGATGAAGACCGATGCCAATTTTAAAAACAGTGTAGACGACCTGACCAAGAAGTTCAAGTCGCGCATGACTGGCTGAGAATCAAATTATATTTATTTCTTATTGAAGGTAGAAAGAAAGCGGAACTTCCTGTTTCGAGCTATTTAGTCCTACCATGTATACACGGCCTTTGTATTTGTTAAAAAATTCAATTACATCCTGTGGATCTTTAACCCTTTGACGGTTGATGTAGGCGATAGTGAAATTCTCGGGTAGTCCCAGCTTCTTAAAAACTCCGTCTTTAATATTAAATACGCGCACCCCGTAATCCACTGATTCCAGACTGGCACCCACCGTAGTGTCAACAAATATTTTTCTTTTCACAAGGCTAGTATCACCGTTCTTGTTTAGCAGTGTTAGTACTGCATTGTTGGTCTTATTGTTTCGAAGAAATGTTACGTTTATCTGATCTCCCGGATACCGGTAGCTTAACTCTTCTTCAAAAGCACTTTCGCTGTTGATTTCAACGTTATTGATTTTGATAATGATATCTCCCTCTTGTAAACCCGCATTGTCTGCAGCTCCAGGGCGATCTACTTTACCAATCAAAACTCCTTTGAATTCTTTTACATCCCCATTAAGGCCATACTTCTGTGCATTTTGATAATCATATTCTATCACACGGCCACCAAAGATCGCTTTTTGTGGTACCCCATGTTTGATTAAATCTTCGACTACCTTTTTAGCAATATCAACAGGTACGGCAAAGGCATAACCTGTGTAGGATCCGGTACGGGAAAGTATAGCAGTATTTATTCCAACCAAATCGCCATTTTTATTTACCAATGCGCCACCGCTATTGCCAGGATTAATGGCAGCATCAGTTTGAATAAAGGATTCGATTGGAAAGCGGGCATCGACAATATTAATTTTACGGCCCTTGGCACTTACAATACCAGCAGTAACTGTGGAAGAAAGTGAGAATGGATTTCCCACTGCCACCACCCACTCACCAACAGAAAGATTTTTAGAACTACCGATGGTAACAGCGGGTAGGTTGGTTTCTTTGATTTTCAATACGGCAAGATCTGTTGAGGGATCTGTTCCGATTAGTTCAGCATCGTATGATTTTTTGTTGTAAAGCACTTGAATTTTTTCTGCCGATTCGATCACGTGATTATTTGTAACGATGTAGCCATCGGCTGAAAATATTACCCCTGATCCACTGCTTACCTGGGTTTGTGAACCATTCCCTCCAAAAAGGAGATCCCAATATGAGTATGCCGGGCTGCCTTGTGAGATACTATTTATGTAAACTACACTAGGAGTTGCTTTGCGCGCGGCTAAACTAAAATCCACGTTTTCCGATGGATTGACAGCTGTTTGGGCAGGATCGATAATGTTTGGACGATATACTTCGGTAGGCTTATAGTCAGATACTTGCGCCAGATTTTCTTTTTGTTGACGTGCTTCTTTTTCCTGTTGGTACGAATAAAAGGTATAGGCTCCTGCCAAACCGGCAATAAATCCAATAATCACAGTCTTCAGGGTATTCATACAAGTTCAGATTTTCAGTACCAACGATCTATTTAAACTTTTGTTACCAGGTAAACCAGGTAACAAACTTCTCTCAACTCAAAAACTATCCCAAATTTTAAAAACGGAAGGTTTGTCAGTTTCGGGTTAGCTTGCACCCTCACTGCCTTACGCTTATTTTTGCCCCTATGGGTATACGTTCAGTGCTCGCAAAACCATTCGCAGCCTACATCGCGAAGGAAACAAAAGAATGGTCATTAAAACCAGTTCAGTATCAGCAAAAAGTTTTTAATCACATCATTGAAGGTGGCAGGGGCACACTTTTCGGAAAGGATCATGGCTTTGAGTCCATCCGCACCCACGAAGATTTTAAAAAGCAGGTCCCCATTCGGGATTATGAAGATTTAAAGCCTTATGTAGAGAAGGTTTTGCATGGCGAATCGGATATTCTCTGGAAGGGAAAGCCAGCCTATTTTGCAAAGACTTCAGGCACAACTTCAGGCACAAAATATATACCCATCACAAAAGAATCTGTTCCTAATCATATCAACAGTGCACGCAACGCGTTACTAAGCTATGTACATGAAACCGGGAATGCTTCTTTTCTGGATGGTGGATTAATCTTTCTTTCTGGTAGCCCTGAGCTTGACGAAAAAGCTGGAATAAAAACCGGCCGTCTTTCAGGTATTGTGAATCATCATGTACCGGGGTATCTGCGCACCAATCAAAAACCCAGCTATGCTACCAATTGCATTGACGACTGGGAGACAAAACTGGATAAGATCATTGATGAAACAATCCATGCCAACATGACTTTGATCTCGGGTATTCCTCCCTGGGCACAAATGTATTTTGATCGTATTGTGGCCCGCACCGGCAAAAAAGTGAAAGACGTGTTTCCTAACTTCTCCATGTTTGTGTATGGAGGTGTCAACTTTGAGCCCTATCGTGCAAAGCTTTTCGAAACGATTGGTAAAAAAATTGATTCAATTGAAACGTACCCCGCCTCGGAAGGATTTATTGCGTATCAGGATTCGCAGCGGGCGGAAGGGTTACTCTTATTGGTAAACTCAGGAATATTTTTTGAATTCATCCCAACCGAAGAGTACTTCAATGATAATCCGCGCAGACTTTCCATCGAAGAAGTAGAACTCGGGAAAAATTATGCGGTAATCATCAATAGCAATGCCGGCTTGTGGGGTTATTCCATTGGCGATACTGTAAAGTTTGTTTCTAAAAATCCATATCGGATTGTGGTGAGCGGAAGGATCAAGCATTTCATTTCGGCTTTTGGAGAACACGTGATTGGCGAAGAGGTAGAGAAGGCTATGAAGTTCACTATGCAAAAATTTCCGGAAGTGGAGTTGGTAGAGTTTACCGTGGCGCCCAATGTGGCACCAGCCGAAGGTATGCCCCACCATGAATGGCTGATTGAGTTTGCAAACTCACCCTATGACATGGCTGCGTTTTCATTAGAATTGGATAACCAACTGCGTACGTTAAATGTGTATTACGATGATTTGATCTCCGGCAATATTTTACGAACACTCGTTGTTACATCCTTGCGCAGAAATGCTTTCATCGACTTCATGAAATCGCAAGGCAAACTGGGCGGACAGAACAAAGTTCCGAGACTTGCTAACGACAGAAAAATTGCTTCAGATTTGATAAAATTAAGGTCCTGATCAGAAAATAAAATAATATGCCGCGCATATAAGGCGGGTGTATTTTTATCAATTAAATAAGTACATTGAAAGCGCCTTTCCTCATTGAGGGATAGCCTTCAATAATTTGCAAGATGTACCCATCACACAAAATCGAATTGTTACCGAAATAATAACACATTCATAACTACTATGGGAATGAAAAAAGACAAAGTCAACAGTATAGCGAATAATTCGCGAAGGGACTTTATTAAAAAATCGGCACTCGCATTGGGAGCCTTTGCTATTGTGCCTCGCCACGTGCTGGGTGGAAATGGTTATCTCGCACCTAGCGATACACTCACAAAAGCAATTATTGGTGTAGGTGGCATGGGTCGTGGGCACATTGAATACGAAGGCACAAAAGTGCTGGCTATGTGCGATGTGGACAAGACTCATCTTAAAGATGCCATTGCATTAGCCGGTGGAAATGTGCGTGGTTATTCCGATTTCAGAGAGCTGCTGGCACAACCTGATATAGACGTAGTACACATTGCTACACCTCCGCATTGGCATGGGATCATGTCGGTAATGGCCGCACAGGCAGGCAAAGATGTATGGTGCGAGAAACCCATGACCCGAACAATTGGCGAAGGTAAGCGAGTGGTGGAGGCAATGGAGCAATATGGTCGCATGTTCAGGCTTAATACCTGGTTTAGATTTCAAGATAATTTCTACGGACTTGGAACAACCGTTAAGCCCTTGAAAAAAGTAGTCGATAGTGGAATATTAGGCTGGCCCCTAAAAGTAACAATCAGTGGCGTGAC
>Ga0075163_10004088_pt1 | contig 19568 bp, 15 predicted proteins | sample JI1023141ADNA_FD_71478 | JGI IMG/M metagenome (GOLD analysis project Ga0075163, IMG submission 71478) | Wastewater effluent complex algal communities from Wisconsin, to seasonally profile nutrient transformation and Carbon sequestration -... | ecosystem: Engineered > WWTP > Effluent > Algae...
AGACCATGTCGGCGCGCTTCCTCAACGAAGCGCGGGCGATTGATGTGGTGGACCATCCGGGGGTGGTGAAGATCTTCGATATCGGGACGCTGCCGACCGGGCAGCCCTATATCGCGATGGAGCTTTTGGCGGGCGAGTCGCTGCGCGAGCGGCTGAATCGGCAAAAGGGGTCGCTGGGCGAGCAGACGCTGCTGCTGGTCAGGCAGGTGGCGCAGACGCTGGCCGCGGTGCACGCCAAAAAGATCATCCATCGCGATCTGAAGCCCGAGAACGTGATGCTGACCGGCAGCGACGAGGAGCTGCGCTGCAAGGTGCTGGATTTTGGCATCGCCAAGTGGGTGCAGAGCAGCCAGGCCGCCGAGCAGGTCAAGACGCGCACGGGCGTGCTCATCGGCACGCCGACGTACATGGCGCCCGAGCAGTGCGGCGGCGATGGCGAGGTGTGCGACCGCACCGATGTCTATGCGCTGGGCGTGATGCTGTACGAGCTCCTGGCGGGTCGGCCGCCGTTTACGGGCACCCAGGACGCGCAGCTGATTGGCAAGCACCTGTTCGGCATGCCGACCTCGCTCGTGGGCCTGGTGCCGGGCATCGATGCGCGCTTAAACGAGCTGGTCATGCGCATGCTGGCCAAGGCGCCGCCGCAGCGCCCGACGATGAAAGAGGTCGCGGGCGAGCTTGAGCAGCTGCACGGCGTGGCCTCGATCGGGGTCAGCGACCCGAGCGTCAGCGGCGTGGTGCGGACGGTGATGGTGCGAAGCGAGCCGCGCCACACGACGCTGGGCAACGCGACCGGCGCCACCGGTCAGTCGCGGCGGCGGCAGCTGACGACGCTTGCGCTGGCGGCGCTGGGTCTGGTCGTGGTTCTGGGCGTGGTGCTGGCGCTGCGCCCGCGGCCCGCGCCGCCCGCAGCGCCGGCGGTGGTGCCGAGCGCAGCGCCGGGAGCAGTGGAGCCGGGCGGGACGCAGCCGGCCCCGGTGGCGACCGCCCCAGCCGAGGCCAAGCCAGTGCGCAAGAGCGTCCGGCCGGTCAGTCGGCCAGTCAGTCGGCCGGTCAGTCGGCCCGGCAGCCGGCCGGCGGCCGCGGTGCCGCCCGTGACGAGCAAGCCGCTGCGCAACGACCAGGTGCCGCTCTTTCACTGAGCGCGGCGGCTGGCCCCGGGCTTGGACTTGGGCTTGGCGGCCGCGCCCTTGGCCGGTCGCGCCGCGGCCTTTTCGATGTAGGCGATGGCGTCGGGGGTCTTGCAGGCGGTGTCGCCGTGGTCGACCTGGACCTTGCCGATGCGGCCGGCGGCGGCGATGGCGTCGGCGCGCAAGGCCGGCTTGTAGATGCCGATGGCGATGAGGGCCATGTTCATGGCGGCGCGGGCGCGGTTGGGCGAGCCGTGCAGCTCGCGCTCGATGACCTTCAAGATTTTGGCTGCGTCGGCATCGGAGATCGAGTCGGGCTGTTCTTTCAGGCGATGGGAGACGAGGCTGTAGCCGCTCTCGCGCACGAGCTCGGCGGGGTCGCGCATCCAGCTGTGCATCTTGGCGTCGGCGTGGGGGCTGCGGCCCACGAGCGCGGCCAGGTAGCCGACCAGCACGTGCCAGCGGATGTCGCGCGCCCACTGCTCGGCCTGGTCGGCGGTGAGCGCGGCGGGATCGGCGACCATGAGCGCCAGGAGGCGGGCCTCGGGCTGGCCGCTCTGCCAGAGTGCGAGAGCGAGGGCGTGGTTGCGCTTGATGCGGCCGGCGATCTTGCCCAGGTCGGCGAAGCTGACGCCGAAGACGCCGTCGCCGCCGTGGCGCTCGTAGGTGCGTTTGGTCGTCGGGGAGCCGAGCCGGGAGAGCTCGGCGAGGGTGTCGGCGCAGGTCGCAGCGGTCATGGTTGCCTCCGCGCCCCTTATAGCGCAGGCCCCGGGGCTGGTGCGATACCCGAGGCGATGGCCAGGCGCCAGGAAGAAGCTAGAGGCTGCGCTGAAAGCGGACGGCGTAAAACCCGTCGGCCGCGTGCAGGTGGGGAAAGGTGTGCAGGGCGCCGGTCTGGCCGTCGGTGAGGCCCTGCCAGAGGCTGCCGCGGGGCGGGAGCAGGCGGAAGTCGGGGCGCTGGCGCAGGAGCTCGGCGGCCTGCTCGGAGCCTTCGGCGGCCAGGAAGCTGCACACGGCGTACACCAGCACGCCGCCGGGAGCAACATGGCTGGCGAGGTTGGCGAGGATCTGGCGCTGGATGGCGGCCAGCTCCTGGATCATGGGGCGGTTCAGGCGGCGGCGGGCCTCGGGATGGCGGCGCAGGACGCCAACGCCGCTGCACGGCGCGTCGAGGAGGATGGCGGCGTAGCTGGGGCGCAGGCGGCCGGCCAGGCGCTCCCGGTCGAGCAGGTCGACCTCGACGGTGCTGATGCGCTGGCAGCCCAGGCGATGGGCGTGGTCGCGGCAGAGCTCGAGCTTGCGGCTGGAGGCGTCCACAGCGTCGAGCTCGCGCTGGTTCTGGGTGAGGGCGCTGAGGTGGGTGGCCTTGCCGCCGACGCCGGTGCAGGCATCGAGGAGGGCGCCGGGCGGCAGCGCAAGCGGGCCCTGCTCGGTGTCGGCGAGCAGCAGGCGGGCGACGAGCTGGGCGCCCAGGTCCTGGGCGGTGAACCAGCCCTCGCCGTAGGCGGTGCCGCCGAAGGGGTGGCCGCTGGTAATGCGCACCGCTTCGGGGAGGGTCAGCGCCTGCGGGCCGGGCTCGACCTCGATGGCTTCGCTGGCCAGGGCGGCCAGGGCCTGGTCGCGGTCGCCGCGCAGGGGATTGAGGCGCAGCCACACCGGCGCTGCGGTTTCGAGGGAGGCGCAGAGGTCGGCGGCGCCCTCGCGGCCGAGCTGGGCGAGGACGTCGGCAACGAGAAAGCGGGCGAGGCCGTGACGGGCGGCGAGCGCGTCGACGAAGAGGCTGTCCTTGGTCTCAGGGGCGGGCAGCGCGGGCAGCGGCGCCTCGCCTTCGCGGGCGAGCCGGCGCAGCAGGGCGTTGGCAAAGCCGCCGAGACCGGGGCCGCGCAGCTGGGTGATCGCCTGGACCACCTGGCTGACGGCGACGGGCGGCGGGATGCGCATGAACAGCAGCTGGTAGGCGCCGAGCCGCAGCAGGGCGCGCACCTGCGGGTCGAGGTTGTCGAGACCGCGCGGGGCGAGTGCGGCCAGGGAGCGGTCGAGGCGCACCTGGCGGCGGAGGCTGCCGTAGACCAGCTCGGTGCAGAGAGAGCGTCCGGGCTCGGCGAGGCGGGTTCGTTCGAGCTCGCCGGACAGGGCGAGCGTGGCGTAGGCGCCGGCCTCGACCCGCACCAGCACACGCCGAGCGACATCGACGGCGCTGGTGCCGCGGGCGAAGCCGCTCAGGTTGGGTCGGGGGAGGTCGCCCTCGACGGGCTGTTCGTCGTGGGCCATGGTCGTGGTTCCGGGATGCGGAGAGGAGGCAGCCTGCTGCTACTGCTTGGCCGGAAGAGGCTGGGGCTGCGCGGGGACCGGATGCGCAGGCGCGGCTGCGCCGGGGGTCTTGGGGGCAGGCGCGTCCGCGACGGTGCCGGGCTGGATGGGGTGGTGGGGATCCGGCTGCGCGCTCGGGGCAGCGGCCGGGGCAGCGGCGCCGTGCTCGGCCGGAGCAGGAGCTGCGCCGGGAGCCGCGTGGTCGCCAGCCGGGGCCGCGGCGGGTGCCCCAGCAGCGGGCGCTGCGGGAGCCGGAGCCGGCATCGGCACGGGCTTGGCCGTGTACAGCTTGTAGTAGTGCTGGCCCTTCAGCGGATCCAGCGTGCCGCGGGTGGCAAGGTCGATGAGCGTCGGCGTAAAGAAGATGCTCACGAACAGCAGGCTGCTGACCAGGATGATCAGGTTCAGCTTGTTGTCGTAGTAGAGGTGCATGAAGAACAGCGCCACCAGCGAGCCCTTGATGGTGGCCACCAGGAGCGCGATGAGGGTGTTGGCGCTGCCGAAGTCGAAGCGCGACACCGCGACGGTGACGGCAGTCAGGACAACCAGCGCTGCCCAGACTGCCAAGTAGACGCTGATCGGCAGGATGTGCGGCTCATGGTGCTCATGGCCGGGGGTCTCGCTGCCGTCGTGAGGATTCGTGGAGATGTTTGCCTGGGTCATGTTCTTAGCCCACCAGATACAGCAAGGGGAACAGGTAGATCCAGATCAGGTCGACAAGGTGCCAGTAAAGGCCGACCAGCTCGACGGGGAAGAAGTACTTGGAGTAGAACTCGCCGCGCAGCGTGCGCACCAGGACCCAGCTGATTGCGGCCATGCCGATGAGCACGTGCAAGCCGTGGAGTCCGGTCATCAAGAAGTAGATGCCGAAGAAGATGTGCGGGCTCTCGACGTTGGCGAGCTCGGGGCCTTTGTACGTGTAGTACTCGCCGGGCAGCGTGCCGACGTGGATCTTGTGGCTGTACTCGAAGTACTTGACCACCAAGAAGGCGCAGGCGCAGAGCAGCGTGACGACCAGCAGTCCGGCAGACTGGGCGCGCTTGTTGGTCTGCGCCGAGCGCACGGCGAGCGCCATGGTCAGCGACGAGAAGATCAGGACCATCGTGTTGACGGCGCCGAGCTTCCAATCGAGCATGTGGTGCGCCGCTTTGAACATCTCGGCGTGGGTGCTCCGGTAAGCGGCATAGGCCATGAAAAGGCCGCTAAAGAGCAGGATTTCAGTCGCCAGGAAGATCCACATCCCCAGCTTGCCCGCTTCGGCCTCGGCGGTTGCCGTGGGGAAGTGGTGCGCGTGGTGATATTCGCGGCTTGGCGTATCAGGGGTAGCTGTGCTCATCGTCGTTTCCAGCTCAGTTCCGATCGTAGGGGCCAGCGTTTATCACCGGCTGATCCAAGAAGTTCTCAGTTGGCGGCGGTGACGAGGTCTTCCACTCGAGCGTGGTTCCACCCCAGGGGTTGTCGGGGGAGTCTTCCTTCTTTCGCAGCGAGCCGAACAGGCAGACGGCCGACAACAGGAAGCCGAATCCCAGCACGTAGGCGCCGACGGAGGAGAAGGCGTGCAGCGGCTGGAACTGATCGAGGTAGTTGTAGTAGCGGCGCGGCATGCCCCGGGCTCCCAGGATGAACTGGGAGAGGAAGGTCATGTTGAAGCCGATGAAGGCGAGGGTGCAGCCGGCCTTGCCCAGCGTCTCGTTGTACAGACGGCCGGTGAACTTGGGCCACCAGTAGTGCAGACCGCCGAGGAACGCGAACATCGTGCCGCCCATCATGACGAAGTGGAAGTGGGCGACGACGAAGTAGGTATCGTGAAGGTGGATGTCGACAGCGACGGTGGCCAGGTACAGACCGGTGAGACCGCCGACGGTGAACAGGTAGAGGAAGCCGATCGCGTACCACATCGGCGTGTCGAGCACGATCGAGCCCTTGTACATGGTCGCGACCCAGTTCAGGACCTTGATGGCCGTGGGGATGGCGACGAGGAAGGTCAAGAACGAGAAGATGAGGCCCGCGATCTCGCTCTGGCCCGAGGTGAACATGTGGTGTCCCCAGACCAGGAAGCCGATGATGGCGATGCCGATCGAGGAGAGCGCGATGGCGCGGTAGCCGAAGATGGCCTTGCGCGAGAAGGTGGTGATGAGCTCGCTGACCACGCCGAAGCCGGGCACGATCATGATGTAGACGGCCGGGTGGCTGTAGAACCAGAAGAAGTGCTGGAACAGGACCGGATCGCCGCCCATCGCGGGATCGAAGATGCCGACCTTGAGCACGCGCTCGGCAATGAGCAGGAGCAGCGTGATGCCGATGACCGGGGTGGCCAGGATCTGCATGACGCTGGTGGCGTAGAGCGCCCAGATGAACAGCGGCATGCGGAAGAAGGTCATGCCCGGGGCGCGCAGCGTGTGGATGGTGGCCATGAAGTTCAGGCCGGTAAAGATCGACGAGAAGCCGAGGATGAACACCGCCAGGGTCATGGAGATGACGCTCTGGTTGGTGGTGCTGGAGTAGGGGGTGTAGAACGTCCAGCCGGTATCGACGGCGCCGGTGATGATCGAGTAGAGCGCGAAGGCCGCGCCGAGCATGTACAGGTAGAGGCTGAGCAGGTTCAGGCGCGGGAAGGCGACGTCTTTGGCGCCCAGCTGGAGCGGCAGGATGATGTTGCCCAGCGACGCGGGAATCGACGGGATGATGACAAGGAAGACCATGACCGCGCCGTGCAGCGTGAAGACGCGGTTGTAGGTCTCGGCATCCATGATGGTGCGGCCGGGCGTGAGCAGCTCGGTGCGAACCAGCAGCGCGAAGATGCCGCCGAGCAGGAACGAGCTCAGGACGAACATCAGGTACATGAGGCCGATGCGCTTATGATCAAGCGTCAGGAACCACGACTTGATTCCGCGCGGTGCGGAGTAAAACGCCGGCGGATTCTTCGACCGGTCGTTCGAGGTTGGGCTGTACTGGGTCATGGGGCAAAACCTCGATTACTTCAGAGTCTTGATGTAGGCGATGAGATCGCCGATTTCTTGGTCGTTGAGCACGCCCTTGAAGGTGGGCATGGCGCCGGCGGCAAACCCTGCCACCGTCTTGGCGTTCGGCATTTCGATCGACTCGCGGATGTAGTTTTCGGTTACGACGCCGGTGGTGCCGTCCGTGAACTTCTCGGTTCGTCCGAAGGCCTGGTACAGGCGCGGGCCGATGACCGGCTGCGGCTGTTCAGCCTCGCTCTTGACCGAGTGGCAGGCCATGCAGCCGCCCTTGCCGTTGAAGATCTTCTTGCCGCGCTCGTGGGGCGCAGCGTTCTTGTCCTCGGAGTGATCCTTGACCCACTTTTCGAAAGCGGGCTCGGAGAGCACGTGGACCTGGGCCAACATTCCCGAGTGATCGAGGCCGCAGTACTCGGCGCAGAAGACCTGCTGGTCGCCGAGCTGGGTGGCCTGGAACCACAAGGTGGTGTAGCGGTTGGGCACGACGTCCATCTTGTTGCGGAAGCTGGGGACGTAGAAGCTGTGCAGCACGTCGCGCGACGTCATGACCAGCTTCACCGGCTTGCCGATGGGCACCGCAAACTCCTTGGAGCTGGTGGCGCCGTTGTCGTACTCGAAGTTCCAGACCCACTTCTGGCCGATGACGCGCACTTCCATCGCATCGCGCGGCGCAATGGCCATGTCGAGGTAGAGCCGGAAGCCCCAGACAAAGAGGCCGATAACAACGAACAGCGGGATCACGCTCCAGGCGATCTCCAGCGTCGTGTTGTGCGTGATCTCGACCGCCTTGTGCTCGCCGCCTCGGTACCGGTACTTGTACACGAAGTAGGTCATGGCGCCCATGATCAGTACGAAGCAGAAGATGCACAGGTACGTGATCGATAGGTAAAGAAGGTCGTAGCTCGGCGCCAGCGTCGATGCCTGCGGCGGCAACATGAACGAAGGGGTGTTCGGGTCCATCATCCATTCACCGAAGCGCGACGCTCACGGCGCCACGCGGACAGAAGAAACATTCCCAGTAACACAACCGCCAGGCCCCCGCCGATGCGCATGATCCCCATGGGAGTGATGCCGTAGCGACGGGCCTCAGGGTCGTAGTGGTAGCAAAACAGGAGCAGCCGGTCGATAGGCGACCCGATGCTGCCCTTCGATGCTTCGACGAGCGCCAAGCGGAGGTCGCGCGCCGGAAACATCATGCCGTACAGGGTGCGCGACAGGCGCCCCTCCGGCGTGAGGACGAAGATGCCTGCTGCGTGCGCATACTGGTTGCTCTCGGCGTCGAAGCGGTAGTTGAAGCCGACCGCCTTGGCGACGGCTCGCACTGCCTCTTCGGTTCCGGTCAGGAACGGCCAACCGCCGGGCGCTGTGGAGCGGCCCAGGCTCATCATGTAGGCCTCGCGCTTGGTCTTGGCCAGCGGCGGCTTCTCCCGCGGGTCGATCGAGATCGAGACGACCTGGAAGTCCTTGCCGACGTTGAACTCAAGCGGGCGCATGCCATCGACGAGCGCGTTCATGACCAGCGAGCACAGCGTGGGGCAGCTGTAGTAGTTCAGCACCACGATCACCGGCCGCTTGGGCGCGAAGTAATCGCCGAGCTTCACAGTTGCCCCATTCTGATCAACCAGCTGCGTATCCAGAGGCACGTTGGCGCCGAGACGCTCCTCGATCTCGATGCCGCGCAGCTCGCGCGGAATCGTCTCTTCAGCGCGCACCACACCCGCAAGCGTGGTCAGCGCCGAAAAGCAGACGAGAAGTGTCGCGACGGACAGTTTCATTTCTTGGCGTCCTCCACGACCTTCTGCATCGCCACGTCGATCGGGATGCGAACGACCTGCTTTTCCTTGTCGACGTAGCCGTAGGTGGTGAGGCGCTCCTCTTCCTGGGCCCGGATCTGCTTGAGCTCCTGCGAGTCCACGGACGCCTTCTGGTCCAGGAGCTCGGAGCCCATGTGGTTCAGCACGGAGAACAGCACGCCTGCCGATCCGAAGAAGACCACGGCGGTCAGCGTCATCATGGCCATGATGCCGCCGTTGGAGAGCGAGGTCTCCTCGACGGCGACATCGCCGTGCCCGCCGTGCGCGTCTGAATGTGGCTGATTCTCAGACATTGTCGTACTCCAGCGAAGCGTTGAGCAGCGGATCCTTGACGGGGATCAGCGGTCCCGTGCCCAGCCGGTTCAGGAAGGCTGCCAGGCCGAGGCCGGTCATGCCGATGAGAGCCGTGAAGTCGCGGAAGTGGAACTGCATCTCGGACCGCTTGATGGGCATCACGACCCAGAACAGGTCGACGTAGTGCATGCCGATGAGCAGCAGCGAGATCACCAGCATGATGGCGCGGTTGCGCTTGGCATGCCGCGACAGGATCGCGAAGAACGGAATCAGGAAGTGCAGCAGGATGAGCGCGATGGTCAGGGTGCTCCAGCCGCCTTCCCAGTGCAGCCGGTACCAGTGCGTCTCCTCGGGGAGGTTCGCGTACCAGATGAGGAAGAACTGCGAGAAGGCGATATAGGCCCAGAACACGATGAAGCCGAACATCAGCTTGCCGATGTCGTGGAAGTGCTCCTCGTTGATGATGCCCTTGAGGTAGCCCGAGCCCTGGAGGATGAGCGCGGTCAGCACGATGGTCGAGAGCGCGCTCAGGATCGTGCCCGCGAAGGCGTACACACCGAACATGGTCGAGGCCCAGGTCGGATCGATCGACATGAACCAGTCAAAGCCCGCGAAGGTCAGCGTTAGACCGAACAGGATGACGCCCGGCGCGCTGAGCTTGCGCAGCAGCAGTACGGTGCCCACATCGCCGGTGGTGTCGATCGAGCGCGAGCGGTTGTAGAACACCAGGCCGAGGATCGCCCAGATGACCACGTAGCCGACCGAGCGGATCATCCAGAACGGAGTGTTCAGGTACCCGGTCTTGGCCGCGACATCCGGCTCCAGGTGGCCGCCCGATGCCCACGGGAAGATGTAGGGCACGCCCCAGGCAATGGGGATGAACAGCAGCGCCACCAGCGGCAGGATCGCGCCCATGTTCTCGGCGATGCGGCGCACGGTGACGCTCCAGAAGGCGCCGACCAGATACTGAAGCATCGCGAAGAACAGCCCGCCCACCGCAATGGTGGCCAGGAACATGTATGCAACCAGGTACGAAGTCAGGGCATCGGCCCGCTCGGCTTCATTTCCGAAGCCCAGCGCCGTCACGACAATCCCGATGATTCCGATGACGCCAAAGACCGCCGCCAAGCGGTTGGCGTTCGACGACGGCATTTCAAGCCGCGCGTCTTTGAGAATGCGTTCCGTGGCGCTCATTTCAGGTTGTTCCTCTGGCTTTCAGGGACGTCGGCCAGCACCGCGCGCTGGCTGCGCTGTAGCGCTCGCACATACGAGACGATGGCCCAGCGGTCGCCGACCGGCACTTGATACGAGTACCCGGGCATGGTGCGCACGCCGTTGGTGATCGTCTCGAAGAGCTGGCCGATGGGCATGGCCATGATGCGGTCGTCGAAATACGACGTCGGCTGCCAGCGGCCGAGCTTGTTGGCGCGCTGGATGACGGTGCCGTTGCCGTTGCCGGTGCGGTCGTGGCAGGGGGCGCAGTAGATGTTGTAGCGCTCCTGGCCGCGCTTGAGCAGATCCGTCGAGACCTGCACCTCGCTGGGCCACTTGGCGACGTAGGCGCCGGTGTCATCCTTGCCGGTGCGGTAGGGACCGGGGTCCACCGCAGCGCTGGTCGACACCGTGCCTTCGACGATCGGCCGCATGGCGCGGTGATCCTCGAAGAAGGTGTTTTCGCGCTGCGCCTTGCCCTTGTCCTGGGTGAACATCTGCCGCTGCAAGTGAATCGGCGGCTCTTGCGACGTGTTGCCCCGGCAGCCGACGAGGCCGAGCAGCGCCGTCCCTGCGTAGAGCCAGTTTGTAGGATTCCGAAGGGTCATTGGCCTACGTCTCCGAGATATCCCTGATGGTCGTGATGTGTTGGCCGCCGGCTTTCTCCAGAGCTGCCTTGGCCTTGGCCTCGTTCCACTGGGGATCCGAAGCCTCGACCGACAGAAAGAAGCCATCGTCCGAGAAGCGGGCAAAGCGCGCATGCGTAAACAGCGGGTGGTAGGGCCGCGGCAGCATGCACATCGCCAGCAGGGTCAGCACTGTGGTGAACGCCGACAGGAGCACCGTCAGCTCAAAGCCAATCGGAACGTACGCCTGGTACGAGATGAAGGGCTTGCCGCCGATGCGGAACATGTAGTCGTAGCCGTTCATCCACCACTGGAGCGCGATGGCGCTGGCGGTGCCGGTGAGGCCGCCGCACAGAACCAGCCAGGGCAGCTTGCTGCCCGGGAGCCCCATGGCCTTGTCCATCCCGTGGACCGGGAAGGGTGTGTGGGTATCGATGCGCGAAAAGCCTGCTGCCCGCACCGCCTTGACGGCCTCCAGCAGATCGTGCGGCGTCGCATACTCACCGACGACGCCGAAGATCTTGGGCTCGGCGCTCTCGTCTGTGGTGACAGTGGTGTGAGCCGACATCAGTGATTCTCCTTCCCAGTGGCGCCATTCGCGGGGGGATGCGCATGCGGATCCGCGTGCGGCGACACGCCCTTCAGCTCAGAGATGGCGATCATCGGCAGGAAGCGCAGGAACAGCAGGAACAGGGTGAAGAACAGTCCCATGGTTCCCACGTAGGTCGCGATGTCGAACAGGGTCGGCCGGAAGTAGCCCCACGAGGTGGGCAGGAAGTCGCGGCTCAGCGACGTCACGATGATGACGAAGCGCTCGAACCACATGCCGATGTTCACGAAGATCGAGATGATGAACATCGCCGGAATCGACCGCCGGATCGAGCGGAACCAGAACAGCTGCGGCGAGATGACGTTGCACGAAATCATCGTCCAGTACGCCCACCAGTACGGGCCGAACATGCGGTTGATGAACGTGAACCGCTCGTAGGGGTTGCCGCCGTACCAGGCGATGAAGAACTCCATCGCGTAGGCGTAGCCGACCATGGTGCCGGTGACGAGCATGATCTTGTTCATGTTCTCAAGCACGCGCATGGTGACCAGGTGCTTGAGGCCGAAGAACTCGCGGGCCAGCACCATCAGCGTCATGACCAGGCCAAAGCCCGAGAACACGGCGCCGGCGACGAAGTAGGGCGGAAAGATCGTCGTGTGCCAGCCGGGCAGCACCGAGGTCGCGAAGTCGAAGGACACGACCGAGTGGACCGAGAGCACCAGCGGCGTCGAGAGGCCGGCCAGGATGAGGTAGGCCTTTTCATAGTGCTGCCAGTGGCGGTTCGAGCCGCGCCAGCCCATGGCGAAGATGCCGTAGATGAGCGCCCGGGTCTTGGTCTTGGCGCGGTCGCGCAGCGTCGCGAGATCCGGAATCAGGCCGACGTACCAGAACAAAAGCGAGACCGTGAAGTACGTCGAGACCGCGAACACGTCCCACATGAGCGGCGACCGGAAGTTCGGCCACATCGACATCTGGTTCGGCAGCGGCAGCAGCCAGTAGACGGCCAGCCAGGGGCGGCCGGTGTGGATGATCGGGAACATCAGGGCGCAGATAACGGCGAAGATCGTCATCGCTTCGGCGAAGCGGTTGATCGACGTGCGCCACTTCTGCTTGAACAGGAACAAGATCGCGGAGATCAGGGTTCCGGCGTGGCCGATACCGATCCACCAGACGAAGTTGGTGATGTCCCAGGCCCAGCCGATCGGCTGGTTGTTGCCCCAGATGCCGATGCCCTTCCAGAAGAGGTACCCGACCGCTCCCAGAAAGACGCCCAGCATGCCCAGGGCGCAGACGAAGCCGATCAGCCATCCGATCGGAGTCTTGGCGACATCCAACTCCACAGGAGCGCAGATCGCCTCGGTGACATCGTGCAGAGACGGATTGTTCTCTAGTAGCGGCTCGGGTGTCAGGGCACCCACGCCTACGCGGCTCGCTGCACTCATAGGTGGCTCGCTCCAGCTTCAGTCTTATGCTCGCCCGCGGGTGCCCCGTGCTCGCCATGCTCTCCATGAGCAGCTTCGGGACGCTCCGGTTCGAGCGCCGGGTTCGGGTTGCGGATCCGCGCCAGGTACGTCGTGCGCGGCCGGGCGTTGAGCTCGGCCAGCATGGCGTAGTTGCGCGGATTCTTCTTTTCGCGCGCGACCCGCGAGGTGGGATCGAGGATGTCGCCAAACGCGATGGCGTCGGCCGGGCAGGCCTGCGCGCACGCCGGCGTGATCACACCGTCGGCCACGCGGTCAGTCTCGGCCTGCTTGTTGGCCAGCTTGAGCTTGGCGTCGCGCTGCGCGCCGCGGATGCGCTGCACGCAGTAGGTGCACTTCTCCATGACGCCGCGCGAGCGCAGGGTGACATCGGGGTTGTACTTGAGCTTGGCAACCTCTTCGACATCGCCGCGCCAGTCGAGGAAGTTGAAGCGACGCACCTTCCACGGACAGTTGTTGGCGCAGTACCGGGTCCCGACGCAGCGGTTGTACACCATGTCGTTGAGACCATCGGACGAGTGAATCGTCGCGGCAACCGGGCAGACGTTCTCGCACGGCGCATGCTCGCACTGCTGGCACGCGACCGGCTGGTGGGCGACCTCGGTGTTGTTGTCGGTGAGGTCGCCAGTGTGCTCGAAGGTCTGCGGCGTGAACGAGAAGTAGCGATCGATGCGGATCCAGTGCATCTCGCGGCCCTTGCGGACCTGCGCCTTGCCGACGATCGAGATGTTGTTCTCAGCCTGGCAGGCGGTGGTGCAGGCGCCGCAGCCCACACATGCCGACAGGTCGATCGTCATGCCCCACTGCTGACCCTTCTTGAGCTCCTCGGGGTCATCCCACAGCGCCAGCAGCGGCTGGTGATGCACCGCGTGCTCGGCGAAGTCGGGCTGCTTGCGGAAGCGGGTGAGCGTCGCCTCGCGCAGGAGCGGACGGCCCTCCATCGCGAAGTGATCCTGCGTCGAGACCAGGCCGGTGAGCTTGACGACATCGCCGAACCAGTCGTCGCGCTCGTCGGTGTACTTGCTGCCGAGCTTCTCGACCTTGGCCTCGTCGAAGCTGAGGCCGTCGAGGTGGCGGATCTGCGTGGCGTTGAAGCCCGCGCCCTTGGCGATGCGGCCGCCGTTCGGGCGACCGTAGCCGAGCGCCAGCGCGACGGTGTTGCTGGACTGACCGGGCTGCACGAACACCGCAGCGTCCACGCTCTTGCCGCGCACGGTGATGCGCACCATGTCGTCTTTTTCAACGCCCAGCGCCTTGGCGGTCTCCAGCGACAGCAGCGCCGCGTTGTCCCACACCAGCTTGGTGACGGGATCGGGCAGCTCCTGGAGCCAGCCGTTGTTGGAGTAGCGGCCGTCGTAGACCTTGGAGTCCGTCTGAAACAGGATCTCGAACGCCTTGGGCGTCACTGCGGCCAGCGCCGGCAGCGCTGCGGCGATCTCGGGCGCCTTGAGGCCCGGCACCACCGGCTGGAAGGCGGTCTGCTCGACAATGCCGTCGCGCAGCGTCTTGCGCCAGAAGCGCTCGAAGAACAGGATCGGTCCGTTGTCGGGAATCGCTGCCGGCTGCGCCGGAGCGGCCCCGGGGGCGGCTGCCGTGGCTTCGCCAGCTGCGGCCGGCGCCGCGGCTCCAGCCGTCGCTGTGGGAGCCGGAACAGCCACCTTCAGCTCGCCCGCCTCCGTGGCCCGCACTGCGCCTGCGGCCTTGGCTGCGCCTGCGGCGGCCACTGCGGCCGGCGCTGGGGCCGGTGGGATCTTGTTCTTGCCCTTGCCTGTGGGCGGCGGCGTCACTGCGGCCGGCTCCGGAGCAGGTGCGGGCGGCGGCGTGGGCGCGGGCATCCGGCTCACGGCCAGGCCGCGCCAGGTCTCGCGGACCAGCTCGAAGCCGCGGCTCTGCCGGCCCGAGCACAGGAACGAGATCAGCTCCAGCTCGGACCAGCCCTTGTAGAGCGGTGCAATCAGCGGCTGCACGATGCTGGCAGTGCCATCGCGTCCGCGAAGATCGCCCCACGACTCCAGGAAGTGGGTGCCGGGGATGTGCAGGGCCGCCAGCTGCGCGGTCTCATCGCGGTACATGCCCAGGTGGATGAGCGTCGCCTTGCTGTTCTTCAGCCGCTCGGCGAAGCGGAAGTCGACCGGCGCGTCGTAGGCGGGGTTTGCACCCAGCACCACCAGCGTCTGCACCTCGCCCTTGTCCAGGGCGGTGCCCAGCTCGGTCATGCTGTCGCGATCGAGCGGGCGGCCGGCATCCAGCGCCTGGGTATAGGTGACGGTGTTGCCCACCGAGCCGAGCGCGCTGTGCAGCGCATGCGCCAGCGCGTGCAGCTCCTTGGGCTGGCCGTGACCCACGGCAATCGCGGCGCGACCGCGGCTCTGCACGAGGTCGTCGGCGACCGCGGCCAGGAACTTGACGTCGAAGGTTGCCGGCAGGCCCTTGGGCAGCGCTTCGGCGACGCCCGGAGGCATCGCGATGCCGCGCTTGGCCAGCTCGGCGGCCAGCGCCACCGCGAAGCTCGTCACTTCACTGGGCTTGACGCGCAGGCGGTGGTCGGCGTTGGTGCCGGTCACGGTCCAGGCCGACTCGACCACGTACAGCCGGTTCATGCTGTCGGTGGTCTTGTCCGGGCGGCGGCGCTTGGCGAACCCGCGGCCGTTCTTCACGGCGTCGGGATGGATGCCCAGCGGATCGGCGCCCAGCGTCAGGATCACATCGGCCTTCTCGAAGTCGAGGTGGGTGACGAAGTCGGTGCCGAACGCGATGCGGCTGCCAGCGACGCAGTTGTCCTCGCTGACCGCTTCCCAGGTGTGCCAGCGCGCCTTGGGCAGATCCGCCTTCATCTGCTCGCGCATGCGCAGCAGACTCGGCGAGGTGATGGTGCCGGTCAGGATGTGCAGGCCCTGGCCGCCCTGCGGCGCCAGCTTGCCGCGGACTTCCTTGAGGAAGCCCACCACATCGTCTTCGCCCAGCTTGATCTTGGGGATCGCGGCGGCTTCACCGTGCTCGCCATGCTCGGCGGCGCCGTGCTCGCCATGGGCCACTGCCACCGGGGCGTCTTTTTCGTCCTTGCCGGCGAGCATCGGGCAGCTCGAACGGTCGGGATCGTAAAGATCCAGGATCGAGGCCTGGATGTAGGAGTTGGTGGCGCCGAGGCTGTAGGGATGCTGCGGGTTGCCTTCGAGCTTGGTCGGGCGTCCTTCGTTGCTCTCGACCAGGAGGCCGTACACCGCCGGACCGATCGCCATCGCGGTGGCGTAGTACGTCGGCAGCCCGATGACCATGTCCTCAGGAGCATGGGTGTAGGGCAGGATCTTCTCTTCGGGACGCCGGCAGCCCGCCAGCCCGGCCATGGCCAGGGAGGCTCCCATCAGCGACATGAAGGAGCGGCGACTGATGGGCGAGCTCAGCTCGGACGCGCCTTCCGGGAACTCTCGGTGCAGAAAGTCGCGGAACTCGGGCGTTTCAGCTAGCTGGTCGAGGCTGCGCCAGTAGACCTTCTGATTCGGGTCTGGGGCAGGCCACTGTATCGGGGGTCGCTTCATCGGTGGCACCTAGAGCAATCAGTAGGAGGCGCGATCTTCTCGCGCTCAACAATCTGTCGGCCAAACTCGGCGCGCGCTTCATCGAGAGGCTGGTCGGGACGGCTGCGCGGCGGCTCCCAGTCCATCGTGGTGATCTTGTCGACGGGACGCAGGTGCGAGCCGGGGTCGCGGTGGCACTCAAGGCACCAGCCCATCGACAGCGGCTGCGACTGCCGGACGATCGCCATCTGATCGATGCGGCCGTGGCACTCGACACAGCCGACGCCGCGGGTCACGTGGCGGCTGTGGTCGAAGTAGACGTAGTCAGGGCTCTTGTGAACGCGCACCCAGGGGATCGGCTTGCCGTTGCCCCAGCTCGTGCGCACTGCGTTGAGCAGCGGCGAGTTCGGGCGCACCTGGGTGTGGCAGTTCATGCAGACCTGAGTCGGCGGAACTGACGCTACCGAAGACCGCTCCACGTTTACGTGGCAGTATCGGCAGTCCATCCCAAGGTCCCCGGCGTGGAGCTTGTGGCTATATGGAACCGGTTGTTCCGGTTCGTAGCCCACGTCGGTGTGTCGGGGAGAGAAGTAATACCATACGCCGGTGATGGCCCCGACAAGGCCAAATACTGCACCCACCAGAGACAGGAGGGGCAGCACGTTTGTCCACGGCGGGAAGACAAAGCGCGGTTGGGGTGTCGGCTGCGTCGTCATTTGGTAACGCCTCGTAAGCAATCTCTATGCCTTCGACAACTCGGGTCTGATGTCGTCGAGACAGGGCAGCTGGCAAGACCGGCAGAGCGGACATGTCTAGCTGCCCTGCGGCAGGATGCCGCGGCAATATGCCGCGGTTGAACTGAGGGGTTTTCTGCTTGTCCGGCTTGCAGGTCCGGACACTTAGGCTGCCCGCGCAGGGCACACATCAAGATTTCGAGTCGGCGCGCGCTACTCATCTTGCCAGTCAATATCCAGGCTGCGCAGCTTGCGCTGAAGGGTCCGGCGATCGATTTCCAGCAATTTAGCCACGGTGGTGATGTTCTTGTGCTCGCGAAGGAGGCGCTCGATGTGCTGAATCTCCAACTCGCGAAGAGACAGCGGCCCTCCAGGCACGGCGGCAGAGCCTATCAAACCCCCGCGTTCAGTGACAAGAAAAGAAGTGCGATTTTCCCCTTTTCCAGGGTCCGTTTCTGTCGGTGAGCGTCCGGCTGCGGCATTCCCCAGGCCAGCCCCTGCGAGCCCCTCCGGACGCAGGGTGCGGAAGGGATCTTCGGCCAGCATGCGGCGCACCAGCGCCCCCGAGATCGGACCCGCTCCCTCGGCGCGGGCGAACAGGGCGACGCGGCGCACGATGTTGACGAGCTCGCGGACATTGCCCGGATAGTCGTGCTGGAGCAGCTCGCGACGCGCCTCATCGCCCCAGCGCAGCGGTGGGCCACCCGGGCTCTGTGCGTCGATCTTGCGCAGCCAGTGCTCGGCGATGGGGATGATGTCGTCGGGGTGCGCGCGCAGCGGCGGCATCTCGACCGGCAGCACCGCCAGCCGGTAATAGAGATCTTCGCGAAACAGCCCCTGCCGGGCGAGCTGGCGCAGATCGCGGTTGGTCGCGCACACGAGCCGCGCCTGAAGGGGCTGCTCGCGCGTCTCGCCCACCGGACGAAAAGCGCGCGTTTCGAGCACGCGCAGCAGCTTGGGCTGGAGATCCAGCGGCAGCTCGCTGATTTCGTCCAAAAACAGCGTTCCCTGACCAACTTCGGCGAAAAGCCCGCGCTTTTTGCGATCGGCGCCGGTGAATGCGCCGCGCGCGTGGCCGAAGAGCTCGCTCTCGACCAGCTCGCGCGGCAGGCAGGCCAGGTTGATGGCCACCAGCGGCTGACCGCTGCGCCGCGAGCGCTCGTGCAGAAACGTCGCGGCCACCTCCTTGCCGGTGCCGGTCTCGCCCGACAGCAGCACCGGATCGCCGGACGGAGCGCAGCTCTCCAGCACCTGGCGCAGCTGCCGCATCACGGTGCTGTCGCCCACCAGCTGCTCGCGGGCGGCCCGCTCGGCGCCCATGGCCTGAAGCAGCACCGGCACCAGCTCGTCGGCATCGATGGGCTTGAGCAGGAACGAAAAGGCGCCGAGCCGCATCGCCTCGACGGCGTCGGGCACGGTGCCGTGGCCGGTCAGCACCACGATCGGGCAGCGCCGCCGCGGGGTGCGCCGCAGCACCTGCATGCCCGACACATCGGGCATCTGAAGATCCAGCACTGCCACATCGGCGCTGCTGTTTTCGCCGGCGAGCGCGGCGATGGCGGGGGCGCCGCCGTGAAGCTCCTCGACCACGAAGCCCTTGCGGCCCAGCGCTTTGGCCATGGCGCGGCAGAACGTCGCGTCATCATCGATGATGAGGACGCGGCCCGGGGATGTCGATGGCGATGGCGAGGGCGCGCCAGCAGCGGGACCTGGGGTTGGCGTCGGTGGCGGTGCTGGGCCAGCGGGATCGCGGTCGCTCGGGCTCATGGACAGGGCGCTCCTTCTGGGGACAGTGGCGCAGCCGGGCTCACGGGCAGCCGCAGCCGCACCAGCACGCCCTGGGTCGCAGCGTTTTCGATGTGCAGCTCGGCGCGCAGCTGCTGGGCCAGCCGAGAGCAGGTGTAAAGACCCAGGCCAGTGCCCTGACCGGGCGGCTTGGTGCTGACGAACGGCACGAACATGCGCTCCTGGACCTCGCGCGGGAGGCCGGGGCCAAAGTCGCGCACCGCGATCTCGGCGTACGCGGGCTCATCGCTGTGGGCGCTGAGCGTGACCTCGACCGGCTGATCGCTGGCGTCGCTGGCGTTCTGGAGCAGGTTGACCAGGATCTGGAGCAGGCGGTCGCTGTCGGTGATGCAGGTGATGTTGGGATCGCCCTTGACCTGGACGCGGCTGCGCCTCTGGCCATAGGTCAGGCGGGCGGCGCGACGCACGACCTCGCCGAGCACGGTGCGCACGGGGCTGGACGAGCCGGTGCGCGCGGTGGACAGGAGCTCGCGCGAGATCTGCTGGCAGCGGCGGGCTTCATCGACGATGAGCGCCACCGATTCGGCGGCATCGGGACTCTGCACGGCATGCGACAGATCCACGGCCAGGGTCTGGATGCTGGCGAGCGGCGTGTTGAGCTCGTGCGCCACTTCCTGCATGGCGCGTCCGAGGCTGGCGAGCCGTTCGAGCATGATCGCGCGCTGCTCATCGACCGTGGCTTCGGTGCGATCCACATAAAGGAATGCGCGCACGCCATCGGTGCCCCAGCCGCCGAGCGGCAGCATCTCGACGATGCGGGTCTCGCGCGACTCGCCGCGCTGTTCGGTGTAGGCGAAGCGCCGCGTCTCGCCGGGGGCCGGGGCGTCGGTGGGCAGTCCGGCCGGCATCTGCCAGCGTCCGCCGGGGCAGGGGTGGATGGCCACGGCGCGGCTGTTGCCCAGAAGCAGCCGGCCGTCGGGCGCCACCAGCTCCAGGCCCACCTGCAGGCGGTCGAGCGCGGTGAGCAGCAGATCGTAATTTCGCAGGGCGCGGCCCTGCTCGTGCTCGACGAAGCGCAGCACGCTCAGCGAAAAATGGGCGAGGCTGAAGATGGTCGCCAGCGCCGCACACGCCATCAGCCACAGCGGCGGCGACAGCAGGGGCGGCGACAGCAGGAG
>Ga0075163_10004089_pt1 | contig 19565 bp, 14 predicted proteins | sample JI1023141ADNA_FD_71478 | JGI IMG/M metagenome (GOLD analysis project Ga0075163, IMG submission 71478) | Wastewater effluent complex algal communities from Wisconsin, to seasonally profile nutrient transformation and Carbon sequestration -... | ecosystem: Engineered > WWTP > Effluent > Algae...
GTGGCGGAGACCTTCTCGGCGCGCGGCGTATTGTCGTCCGCCTGGGTGAAGCTGGTCACGCTGCGGGATTCGTCGTCGAGGTCCTTGGTGACCTGGAAGCTCACCTCGGGCAGCAAGGCCCGGGTGCGCGTCCGGGTGCGCATATTCTCGAAGATTTCCGGGTGCATGGCTGAGTAGTCGAGCGCGGCACGCTGCACCTGGTTGACGTTGGGCTCGCCATCAAAGCGGGCCAGGAGCTCACGCGCCTTGGCGTCGGGGGCCTGGGCCGAGGCCGACGAGGCGAGCAGCAGGAGGGAGATCACGAGGCGCATCAGCGGGCTCCTGAAGGTGTCGGGCCGAGCGCCTTGCTCCAGGCGCCGCCAGTCAAGACATCGAGTCCAGCGTCGAGCTCAGCGACGCGGAGCAGGCTCACCGCGCTGGTCTGGTCGCCGCGGGTGGTATGCATCTGGAACATCAGGCGCAGCCGCTCCTGGTAGAGCCGCCGCACGTCGGTGAAGAGGCGGGTGCGGTCGCGGCGCATCTGCCGGCGCTCGGCCACCAGCACGGCCAGCGCGAGGTCTTCCGCGGTGGTGGCATCGGTGGTCTCGGCGTCCAAACCATCAATGGAAACGAGGACTTCCTGATCAACGTCCACGATGTCTTCGGTGAGGTCGGCCGCGGTATCGAGGAGCCGCTGGTTGGCCTGCAGCTCGGCGTCGCCGTCCAACGTGCCCTCCGACTCGCCGTCGGCGTTCAGCGAATCGGCCCCAAAGGTCAGGAAGTCGAAGTTAATCTTCCACACCGCCAGCACCTGCCACTGGGCCCGCGGCGGCTGCGTCTCGATGGTGGGCGTGCCACCAAAGAACGTGGGCCGGTCCTCGCTGCGGAGCGGGTGCGTCACCGCAGTCAGGCGCAGATCGGGCAACAGCATGCGCCAGACCGGCCGGTTGCCGTAGCCAGCGACTGCGGGGTCCAAGGCGCGATCCACCAGGGCCGCCTGGTAGGTCGTCTGGAGGGTAGGCAGCTCGGCAAGGCGGCGCTTGAGGCCCTCCACCTCGGTCACGGCCGTCAGATCGGGATCGTGGGGGCCCAGCAGGAAGACGCCCTCGGAGGTGGCCGCCCACACCCCCACCAGCGAACCCGCTGCATCGTTGAACCGCAGTCCGCCCAGCCAGGGGGCCTCGTGTCGCGTCCACTTGGAGCATTGCCGGTCGGTGGCGTAGAGCACCTGGTCGCCCACGGCCAGCAACTCATCGCCCGTGCTGATGAGGCGCCGCGGGGCCTCGGTCAGCGCGGGGCAGAGGGTGTAGGCCTCGCCTTCACGCCGGTAGATCGCCAAATCGGTGGCCACCCAGAGAATGTCGCCGCCGCTGGCCACCAACCGGGCCTGACCGGTGGGTGTGGGCAACGCACGGGGGCCCACCTGGCCGTCGTCCCACCACGCCTGACCCTCGGCGACAAAGGCCGCGCGACCGTCCACCCGGGCGAGGCTGGTGGCCGTAAACTGTCGCCATCGCTCAGCTTTTCCGTTCACGACCCGGTAGAGACCCTGGGGCGTGGCCGCCACGACCTCGTGCTCCGTGGCAGCGAGATCGAGGATGGGCGCCAGCTCAGCGATGGGGCCGGTGACGCCGCCCGCAGAGGCCTTGAACAAGCCGCCGCCGGTGCCCAGCCACACCCCATCGGGCGCGGTGGTCATGCGGGCCACGGCGTACGGGCTCTCGGGGCGCGGATCGACTTCGGTGGCGTAGTCCTCAATCAGGTCCACGACGAGATCCTCGGACACCCCCTCGTCATCCGCACTGACACCCACGCGCGTCTCCAGCGCAGCGGTCAGCTCGTCTTCCACGGCATGAAGGAAGGCGGGCGGAAAAGGCCCGGTGGCGTCAAAGCCGTCGTCCTCGCTCCAGCGGAGCTGAGGGACGTACCAGCCCACCGCCTCCCAGGCCTGGCCGGGGGCCATGCGGTAGACGAAGCCTTGTCCAGCTGCGTAGAGCGCGCCGTCACCCCCCGCGGCGATGGCCTGCACGGGGTGGTCACCCGCCGGTCCAGCAGTGGGCAACCAGCTGCCTCCTTCGAGGGCGGGCGAAGGCAGCAGGGCCAGCAGCAGGGGGAGGAGCGGTGACATGCGGGAAGGTTTTACCGCCTTGGCGTGCGGGGAGCAATCGGGACGGGGCGACGTTCACGTGACGGTCGAGAGGCGACCGTGGGGCACCGATCTCAGCCGCCCGAAGGCGTGGCTGGCCGCCGAAACCACGGTTCACCCGCGGTCAAAACCTCGAAGCCGGTGGGGGTGACCAGCACCGTGTGTTCAAACTGCGCGCTGCGGCGGCCGTCGCGGGTCACCGCCGTCCAGCCATCATCGAGCATGACGCAGCGCGGATCACCGAGGGTGAACATGGGCTCGATGGTGAAGACCATGCCGGCCTGGAGGCGCAGCGTGGCATGGCGATCGATGCCATGGGAGACATCGGGTGGCATGTGAAACCACTCGCCAATGCCATGGCCGGCGAAGGCCAGCACATTGCCCATGCGCTCGCGCCGGGCGACCGCGGTGATGGCGCGGCCGATGGCATCCAGGCGCTGGCCCGGCCGCACGGTGCGGATGCCCGCCCACATGGCTTCGTAGGTTGCGTTCACCAGCCGACGGCTCTCGGCGTCGGGTGAGCCCACAAACACCGTCTCGGAGCAGTCCCCGTGCACGCCTTCGGTGAAGACGGTGATGTCGCAGTTGATGATGTCCCCCGCCTTCAGCCGGCGCCCGCCCGGGATACCGTGGCAGATGACCTCATTGACCGAGGTGCAGATGGAGCGGGGATAGCCGTGGAAGCCCAGCGGGCTGGGATAGACGCCCAGGGCGCTGCAGGTGGCCATCGCCACGCGGTCGAGGTCGTCGGTGGTGACCCCCGGGGCGACGGCGGCGAGCACCGCTTCGAGCACTGCTCGGGCCTTGCGGCCAGCGATGCGCATGCGTGCGATCAAGTCGGCATCGAGGCAGGGCGGGTGCTTGGGGGGCGGCGTCACGCGACCCGCGAGGACGTACTGCGGGCGAGGGATGTGGGCGGGCACCAGCCCGGGGCCGACAACAGGTGCATTCACGGGCGTCTCGGTGTCGCTTCGGAAGGCCGCAGCGTAGCACATTGCCCCCATGCGCCGCCTCCCCGACTGGACCCGCCTCACCGCCGCTCAGCAGCTTGATCCCCAGAGTGTGCGCCAGCGCGCGGCGTTGGCGGGGGCACTCGTTTTGGGGTTTGTGGGCTTCTCGCGGGGGCTGGCGCCGACGGAGCGGGCGCGGGTCCGCCTCGCGGTGCGGTGGACGCTGGCCGAGGCCAGCGGGCCGGTTTGGGCGGTGAGTGGGGCCACCGATGTGGGAGTGCCCGCCGAGGTGCACGCCGAGGCGACGGCGCTGGGGGTGCTGAGCGTGGGTCTTACGGCAGCGGCCGCGGCTGCGTACCGCCTCGCAGCACTCGACATTTTGGTGGTGGTGGGGCGCGCCTTCGGTGATGAATCACCAGTATTTTTGCAGACTTGTGATGCATTTGTGGCGGTGGGCGGCGGACCGCAGGCCGCGGCTGAGCTGCGCGGTGCGTGTGCGTTGGGTAAGCCCGTGACCGTCTGGCGGGGGTTGGGCGGGCTGGTGGACGGCCTGGGGCCCGCAGATCTGCCCGGTGCCCGCTGGCGCCTTCTGCCCGATTGAGCGGCAGTCGGGCGGCTGCGCGGGGGGTGGTTGGGTGACCTCCCCGATGCCTGCTAGGTTGTGCCGTCACTGCGGAGGGGTCGGAACATGCAACGCGCGTATTGGCTGGTAGCGGTGGTGGGCCTGTGGGCCTGCACCGAGGACAACGATCGGGTCACCCCCGACAACGACAGCGGCCAGGTGGTCAGCGACATGGGGGGCGCGGGCGCTGCCGGTGGCGCTGGCGGGGCCGGAGGCGTCGGAGGCGGGGGGGGGGTAGGCGGAGTCGGTGGAGCTGGGGGCGCCGGCGGGGTTGGTGGGGGCGCTGGCGGGGTCGGTGGTGCCGGGGGCGCTGGCGGGGTCGGGGGCGCAGGTGGGGCTGGAGGCGCGGGCGAAGTCTGCGTCGAGACCTGCACCCGATTCGTCGCCTGTGCGGTGGAAGTCTGCAATGGTCTTGGGGAAGCGGGCCAGGCCACCACCGAATCGCTCTGCCTCGCCGGCTGTGCGGCCAACCCCTCCTTTGCCCCGGTGGCGGGCGGCACCGACCGCTGCAGCGACCTGGTGGCCTTCGGTCGGCAGACGCTCGATCCCGCTTTTGGGGCGCTGTGCACCCAGGATCCCGACCACCCGCCGGCGCTGCCGGAGTGCGCGTCCTTCGGCGACAACGTGGCGGGCTGCCTCGTGGCGCAGTGCCCGGCCACGGCCGGGGTGGAGGACGTTTTGGCGCGCGCCTACGCGGGCTACTGCGATCAGGCGGTGTTCCAGGGCCAGCTGGCCCCCATGGATGCGGCCGCCCTGGGCTCGGTGGGCTGCAACAACCCGACGCTGGCCAGCATTGTCGACGAGCAGGTGAGCGGCGATCTGGCGGTGTTCTGCGCCGAGGGGCCGCGCACCGATCCCGAGGTCTGCCGGGCGGCGTGTGACGTGTTGGGGCCCTGCCTGCCCGCCGAAGGGGATGGTGCGGCCCTGCGCAACCCCGACGTCTGCGTGCAGTTTTGCGTGACGTCTCCGGCCTTTACGCCCGCCGGCTGGGCGTGCATTCGCGAGGCCAACCAGTGCGATGTGGTGTACGCCTGCATCCAGGCCCAGAGCGAGCCGCCCGTGCCCCACCCGGAGTGCACCGCCTTTAGCGTGCGCGCCGCGGCCTGCACCGTGGACGTCTGCCCGTCGGCGGCGGGGCTGATCGAGGGCCTCGCGGGGGTGCTGGAGAACCTCTGCAACACCCAGATCAACCAGGGCACGCCCGTGGAGACCTATGTGGTCGGCGACGCGCCCTGCGACGATGCCCGCCTCGCTGGCCTGGTCAGCTACCTGACGGTGGACGATCCCCAGGTCGAGGGCGATGGCGGCCTGGCGCCGGTGTGTGCAGACGGGCCGCTGCGCAACCTGGACCTCTGCCGGGCCGGCTGTGAGCACCTGGCGCCTTGCATCCCGGAGGGCAGCGATGGGGATGTCCTGCGCGATCTCGACATCTGCGTCTGGTACTGCGGCACCAGCCCGGAGGTGCCCACCGCCGCCTGGCAATGCCTCGCCGACGCGCCTGCCGGCTGCGATGCGGTGGGGGTCTGCCTCGGGGGGTGATGGAGCGGGTGGTTCAGGACGGGTGCGGGAAGTACCCGTCCTGCAAGTGCCCGTCCTGAAAGGGCCCGTCCTGAAAGGGCCCGTCCTGAAAGGGCCCGTCCTGAAAGGGCCCGTCCTGAAAGGGCCCGTCCTGAAAGGACTTTTTGGCGAGAAGGCAGTCCGGTCGGCTAGCCGCGGCGGGCCAGCCGGTCGCCCAGCACGTCGCGGATCTGGCCGGCACGCGCCATCGCGAGGGCCTCCACACTCTGCACCTCCAAGAAGCCCTGGGAGCTCACGGGGTTGAGGCCCGCGCTCTCCTCCATGGAGGAATCGGCCTCGTTGTAGAGGCTGTGGGGCACGTCGGTCATGCTCAAGAAGAACAAATTCCCCTTATACATCCCGATCTTGACCGTGCCGTGCGCGCGCGCGGCCATGCTGTCGATGCCCGCAAGCGCCGCCTGGGTGACCGGGTCGTAGAGGCGGCCATCGTAGATCTGGTTGGCCACCAGATCGGACAGCTGCTGGAAGAGGCGCTGGCTGCGGCGATCGATGGTGGCCTGGTAGACCGAGCGCACCGCGAAGCCGAGCAGCTCCATGCCCGGGGCCTCGTAGACGCCGCGGCTCTTGGTGCCCACCACCCGGTTCTCGAGGGCGTTTTTCATCCAGACGCCGTTGCGACCCGCCACCGTGTTGGCGAGCTGCATGGCCTGGAAGGGCGTCACTGGCTGGCCGTTGATGGCCACCACCTCGCCGGCCTCCACCCGCAGCGTGATCTCTTCGACGGCGTCGGGCGCCTGCTGCGGCCACACGCCCATGATGGGCTGCACGATCAGGCAGGCGGTCTCCAGGCTCTCCAGATCCTCGGCCTCGTGGCTGAGGCCCGCGAGGTTGGCATCGGTGGAGTAGCGCTTCTTGGGGCCGACGTCGGCCTCCACGCCCTTCTGGCGCAGGTACTCGGCCATCTGCTTGCGGCCGGGGAACTGCACCAGCAGGCCGGGATCGCGCCAGGGGGCGTAGACCCGCATCTTCGGGGCCAGCACGTTGGTGTAGCGCTCGAAGCGCACCTGGTCGTTGCCGCGCCCGGTCGCCCCATGGGAAAGCACTGTACATCCGTGGGCTTGCATGGCCCCCAGCAGGCCGCGCACGGTGACTGCGCGGGCGATGCCGGTGGTGTTCCAGTAGCCGCCGTCGTACATGGCCTGGGCCTTGAGCACGAGGTAGCAGGCCTCGGCCATGGCGTCCTTGCAGTCCACCACGATGGTCTGCGCGCCGGTGGCGGCCATCCGCCGGGCGACGTCCTGGATGTCGGTCTCGTCGGGCTGGGCGAGATCGGCGGTGAAGGCCATCACGTCGACGCCCGCTTCCAGCAGGCGACGGGTGACGGTCTTGCTGTCGAGGCCGCCGGACACGCAGATGCCGACTCGGTGGCCCTGGAGGTCTTCGAGGCGCATGGCGCCCTCCTGGCTCGAAAGTGGATGGAGCACCACCGGGCGCGGCCCAAGGCCGGCCGCCCAGGGCGGAAGCGGGCGCACGCTAGCGGGGACGCCCCGCGAAATCCAGGGGCATGCAGATCGGGCCCTCCGGGTGGCGGCGCTTGCCCCGGTGGGGGCCGGCCTCTGCGGCGGCCCAAAGCGGCCTGGGTGGGGCCCAAGTGTGTGGCCATCGTGCATGGAGACCGCCACCTGCGCCCGAAGATGTGCGCATATGTGCCCGAAAAAACTAGATAAAGCCGCCGCCGGCCGCCGCCAACCCGTGGTGCCCGGTCAAAGTTCAACCAGGGCGCAAAAGCCCCAGGGGCCGGCCGTCTCTGGGAAGCTGCCGCGCCCGCTCGCCCCACCGCCGGCGGGTTTGCGGCCCTCACTCTGGACGCTGGTTGACTTCCGATGCCGCCGGCCTACGATGCGCGTACACCGGGGCGCGCGCCCCCAAGCCCTGTCTGCCCATGCGCCACGCGGCTCCGCCCGCGGGGTGGGGGTGGGGCGGGTCCCACGGGAGCCGCCGCGCCGGTGGCCTGCCTGATCGCTCTGCGCCCGGAGGCGTCGCTTGACCGAAATCATCCAGGCTCGCCTGGAGGCCACCTGGAGCATCCTGCGCGACGAGCACGATCTGGCGGTGCCTTTGGACGCCTTCGTGAGTCGGGTGGACGCGGTGGTGGCGGATCGTCTGACCGAGGGCCTCACGGCCACCGAGGCCATCGACGGGCTCGTGCTCGGCGACCTGTACCTGGTGCTGGGCTGCTTGCGGGGCTCCGACCGCGCCATTCGGCTGTTTCTGGAGCGCTTTGGCGCTTACCTCAAGCGGTTGAGCCACCAGCACGCGCCCTCGGGTGCCCTGGGCGACGACGTGGAGGCCCAGCTGCTGGCCACCCTCTTCACGCCGCGCAACGCCGAGGATCCCACCAGCGCCCGGCTCTTTTCATACCGGGGTATGGGCACCCTGCAAGGGTGGCTGCGGGTCACCTGCCGGCGCCTGATCATCGACCTGATCCGGCGGCAGCGCCCCGAGGATGGCAGCCAACCCATCGATCAGATGGCGGCGCCTGGGCCGCGGTTGGACGCCCGCGTGGAGCGCGCGCAGGCCACCCACCTGTTGGCCCCAGTGTTTGCTGCGTGCGTGGGGGAGTTGACGGACGAAGAGCGCGCGCTGCTGCGCCGCTACTACCGCGATGGCCATGTCCTGCGGGAGATCGCCGACGACCTGGGCATCGACACGTCGAGTGTCTTTCGGCGGCTGGGCTCGGCGCGGGAGAAAATCTGGCGGCGATTTCAGCGGCGTGCCCGCACCGAGCTGGGTTTGACGGAGAGCGACCTGCGGGCGCTGCTGGGCAGCCTCGCCGCGGGGCTCGACCTGGACCAGCTCTTCGCGGCGGCGCTGGTATTCGTCGGCCTGTAGCGGGTGTCACAACCTGCTTGAATGATTCACTTTTTTTCAAACTCTGGGCGCGATGGTGGGCTTCGAGAGACGCCACCCCCGCCGCCCCCTGTGCTGGAGCCCTGCCGCCATGCCAAGCCGGCTGAGCCTGTCCGCCCGATCGGGGGGTGCGCCCCGTGATGTCGAGCTCCACCAGTTCTTTGAGCAACTGGTGCCCGCCCTCGACCCGCCCACCGGCCCGCTGCCCGATGCCGAGCGCCTCGTTGCGCTGGCCGAGGGGCGCCTGTCACCCGGCGAGAGCCGCGCGTTGTTGGATGAGATTCGCCAGAGCAGCGCGGCCCGCACCGAGCTGCGCGCGCTCTACCCCGACCGCCACGCGGCCCTGCTGGGCGAGGTCGCACAGCCTGCACCGCCCGCCAAGGTGCTTGCGTTCCCCGCCCGGCGCTGGTGGGCGGCGGGCGCGGCGTTGGCGGCCGCTGCGGCGCTGGTGATCTGGCTGCCCGCGCGCCCACCAGAGGGCGGGGGAGCCGAGCTCGAGGCCCGCAGCGAGACCGTACGCGGTGGGCAGGCGGAGCCGGGCGACCGCTTCCACCTCCGGATGCACCTGGGGCGACCGGGTCTGCTCGACCGCGTCCGCGGCCGGGCGCCCTGGGGCGCGCTCTTCCAGGCCGATCCGAGCGGCGTGCGGCTGGTCTGCACCAGCGCTGATCTGCGGTGTCGGTCCGCGGGGGACACCCTCTCGTGGACGTTCACGGCCCCGATGCGGGCGAGCACCACGGCATTTGCCTTCGTGACGGCCGGCGAGGCCCCCGATCCGGCGGCGCTGGACGCGCTCACGCGCACACTTCAGGATCAGCGGACACCCGAAGACTTGGCGGCACGCCTCGAAGGCGCCAGCGGCGATCTCGGCTGGCAGGTGCATCGCCTGCAGTCGGTGGAGGTCCGCTGACGGGTCCCCGGTGGGCCGGTGCGGCCCTGAGCGTGGGTGCCACCACGCCTCGGCCGCCTGATAAGGATAAAAACTGTTGCACTTCGCGGGCGCATTGGGCATCATGCGCCGCCAACGTGGGTCCTCTTGGGCTCATCTGCTTGAATTCTGAGGAGAATCGGCCCAATGGCCAAGAAGAGCAAGATCGCCAGGAACGAGCAGCGCCGCGCGCTGGTCGCCCGCTTCGCGAAGCGTCGTGCCGAGCTGGTTGCCGTGGTCAAGGATCCCGCCACCAGCATGGAAGAGAAGTTCACCGCCCAGGTCGCCCTGGCCAAGATCCCCCGGGACGCGAGCGCGACCCGCGTGGTGAATCGCTGCGTCCTCAGCGGCCGGCCCCGCGCCTACTACCGCAAGTTCGGCCTGTCGCGTATCGCCATGCGTGACGAGGCCCTCAAGGGCAACCTGCCCGGTGTGGTGAAGGCCAGCTGGTAGTCCTGGCCGGCGGGCCACCACGACCCGCCGCCTGTTCTCACCCGCTTCGCTGTCCCCCGAGTCGCTCGCTCCTGTGCTCGCCCTTCGGGCCGGCCCAGGTGGCTTCAGTGCGCCCTTGAGGGGGTCACCCACAGCTGTCGCCTGGTCAGGCTGAGCGGCAAGAGGCGGCCCCCGCGGCGCCCTCGCCAGCGGCTTCCTGGGCGGCGTCACGGTCGTCCAGGCCATTGCACACCGACGCGCCGGTCCGCCGTGCGCGCGAGTCGCATTGGATCAGGCGGGCTGACCTCAGCCGATTCAACTGGCCATCTGCGCTGGTTCCGGTGTCGACCGGACTGTGCCAAAGTACCCCCGATGCAGTGGGCGAAGCAGATCAGCACGGCCGTGGCCTGCGCCGCTGGGTTCGCGGCCGCGATCGCGGGCGTCCCGCTGCTGTGGGTGGGGGTGGCCGCGCTGGCCTACGTGCTGGGCCGCCGCCTGTGGTCGCGCCGCAAGCGGCGCCCTGCCCGCCGCACGCTGCGCTTCACCCGCGAAGGCCGCTACCTCGTGGCCATCACGCTGGGCATCGGCTTTGCCGCCGTCAACACCGGCAACAACCTCCTGTTTCTCATCCTGGGCATGCTGCTCTCGCTCATCGTGGTGAGCGGCATCCTGTCCGAGCACACCCTGCGCGGTCTCACCATCACGCGAGAGTTGCCGCGCCAGGTGCATGCAGGCCGGGCCTTCTTGACCGGTATCACCCTCCACAACCCCAAGCGCCGGCTGCCCTCGTTCAGCATCCAGGTGGAGGATGTGGTCGAGGGGCGGCCCGTGGCCAAGAAGTGCTATTTCTTAAAAATTCCGGCAGGTTCCAGCCAGCAAACCAGCTATCGGTCGGAGTTTCCACGCCGCGGCGCCCATGCCTACGAGGGCCTGCAGGTCAGCACCCGCTTCCCCTTCGGCTTCTTTACCAAGGCCCGCCGTCTGGAGGCACCCGCCACCCTGGTGGTTCTGCCTCGGGTGCGCGAGGTGGCCCAGCTCCCGCTGCCGATCCAGGCCTTGCTGGGGGAGTTGGTGCAGCCGCGCCGCGGCGGCGGGCGCGAGTTCCACGGTCTGCGGGACCACCGCCCGGGGGACGACGCCCGCGATGTGCACTGGAAGCGCTCGGCCCGCGAGGGGCGCCTGGTGCTGCGCGAGTACGCCAGCCAGGGCAGCCGTCGCCTCCTGCTCTTCGTCAATGACCGGGTCCACGAGAGCCTGGATGTGAGCCAGCCGGCGGTGGTGGAGGCGCTGGATGAGTGCTGCGAGCTGGCGGCCTCGCTGCTGGTGCACCTGACCCGCCGAGGCTTCTCGGTGGAGCTGGCCACCACCGACCGCACGGTGCCGGTGGATGCGGAGGGTCGCGGGTTGCCCGAGGCCATGCACCTGCTGGCCCTGCTGACCTTCCACCCGGCGGCACCCGACACGGAGCCGGCTCGGCCCGCGCGCGCAGAGGCCGGGGTGTTGATCAGCCACCGCGGCGGACGCCACCTGGTGGCCGCCCGGTTCGCCCACGTCTTCGAGCCGGGGGCCTAGCCATGCGCTTCATCGCCGTGCACAAGGCCGTCAGCTACCTGATGGTGGTCACCGCGCTGGCGGCGGTCTTGCTGAGCGGGGAGGTGGGCGCTCTGGCCAGCGGCCTCCTCATCCTGGCCACGCTGATCTCCTGGTTCTGGGAGGCCCCCCGAGCACCGGTAGAGCGCCTGGAGCTGGTCTGGAACATCGCCACGCTGCTGATGCTCGCCCGCAGTGGGCTGGCGGTGTTCAACGGCGAGTCCGTGCTGCTTTCCGCCAATGCTTTCGTGCTGTTCCTCACCATCAACCGCCTCTTCAACCGCCGCACCAGCCGCGACTATCTGCAGCTCTACATCCTGTCCTTTCTGCAGATGACCGCGGCCACCGTGCTCAACGCCGATTTGAGCTACGGGCTCCTCTTCCTGGTCTACGTGGTGGCCACCACCTGGACGCTCATTCTGTTTCACCTCAAGCGCGAGATGGAGGAGAACTACCTGCTCAAGTACGGCGGCTCGCTGGAGGGCCGCCCGGTGCGGGTGCAGCGCGTAATGAACTCGCGCAAGCTGGTGGGGGCCCGGTTTCTGCTCGTCACCAGCGCCCTGTCGCTCTTGGTCTTCATCGGGGCGGGCACGGTGTTTTTCCTCTTTCCTCGCGTGGGGTTTGGCTACTTTTTCAAGAAGCACCGCGCCGGCATCGCCATGACCGGCTTCTCCGATCAGGTGGAGCTGGGCCACTTCGGCCTCATCAAGAACGATCCCACCGTGGTGTTGCGCGTGGAGCTGGAGCGCCCGGAGCTGCGCAGCCAGCTCCCGCTCTACTGGCGTGGCATCGCCTTCGATCACTACGACGGCCAGCGGTGGACCAAGTCGCGGGCGGGCATGGATCGCCCACTGCGCATGGACGATGGCGTCTACCCGGTGGCCGATTGGGGGAGTCCCGCCGATCCTGTGGTGGTGCAGCGCATCTACCTCGAGCCCATGGAAGCCCGCGTCCTGTTCGGCCTGGCGCGGTTGGAGGCCGTCTCGCTCGACGGGCCGGCCACCACGGTGGCCAAGCACCGCGCCGTCCGAATCGATCCCGAAGGGGATGTGGCCTACGAGCAGACCGATGAGCTGGCGTTTCGCTACAAGGCCTACAGTCGGCGTGAGCGCATCGACGCTCGCCTGTTGGCCGCGCCCCTCGCCACCTACCGTGAGCGCGCCCGGGCCCGGGCCGGGCGCTACCTCCAACTGCCCGCCGACCTGGATCCCGAGGTGGCCCGCCTGGCCGCCGAGATCATCGGGGATGCGCCCACGGTGGGGGTCGCGGCCCAGCGGGTGGAGAGCTGGCTACAGCGCAACCTCTCGTATTCATTGGATTTAGGCCGCGACCCGAGCCGCGCCCCGCTGGAGGACTTCCTGTTTGTCCAGCGGCGCGGCCACTGCGAGTACTTCGCCACCGCGCTGATCATCCTGCTGCGCACCCAGGGCATCGCCGCTCGCAACGTCAACGGCTTCCTGGGCGGCCGCTGGAATGAGTTTGGCGGCTACATGGCCATCAGCCAGGGCGAGGCCCACTCCTGGGTGGAGCTGTGGCTGGATGACAACCGCTGGATGACCCGCGATCCCACCCCGGGGGGCGGGGCGACCCAGGCGCCGGGCTTGCTGGAGCGCCTCAGCCAGCTCACCGATGCCCTGCGGATGCGCTGGTACAAGTACATCATCGAGTACGACCTCGACTTCCAGGCGGGGGCCGTGCAGGCGGTCCGCGACGCGTGGCGCAGCCTGTTTGCCGACTCGTCGGAGCCGAAGCGCTCCGCCGAGGGTGGGCAGAGCCACTGGGCTCTGGTGGCCCTGGTGGCGCTCCTCACGGCGGCGGCCTTGTTGTTGGGACGCTGGCGTCGATCGGGTGCGGCCACGGCGCGCAACCAGGCCTCGGAGGCCGCGGCGGCCCTGCTGGAAGCCCTGGTGCGGGCCTATGCCCGAGTGGGCATTCTCCGACGGCCGGGCGGCACGGCGCGGGAGTACCTGGCCAGCCTCACCCAGCACCAGGCACCCGACCTCGCCCTCGCTCAGCAGGTCATCGAGCGCTACGAGCAGGTGCGCTTTGGAGGCGACGTGTTTGGGCCCGAAGAGCTCAAGGGGCTGCGCGGCGCCGTCAAACGAATCGGGCGCACGCGGCCTCAGTCGACCCGGCCTCGGCCGGGCTGAACTCGGTCAACTCACCGAAACTCAAACGGATTTTTCGTCGCTCAGGCGGGGGCGCGCCCACCGATGAGCCACTCGAGAATGGCCTTCTGCACATGCAGGCGGTTCTCCGCCTCATCAAACACGCGCGACTGCGGCCCATCAATGACGTCCGCCGCCACCTCCTCGCCGCGGTGAGCGGGCAGGCAGTGCAGGAAGATGGCATCGGTGCGGGCCTGGGCCATCAACGCGGCGTCCACCTGGAAGTGGGCGAAGGCGGCCTTGCGCTGCTGGGCCTCTGCCTCCTGGCCCATGCTGGCCCAGACGTCGGTGTTCACCACATGGGCCCCCACCACCGCCTCGGCGGGATCGCGGACCAGCTTGATCTGAGCGCCCGCCGCCTGGGCGCGCGCGAAGAGGGCGGCGTCGGGGTCGTAGCCCTCGGGACAGGCCAACGCCAACGAAAACCCCAGCACCTGGGCGGCGTTGATCCAGGAATGGGCCATGTTGTTGCCGTCGCCGATCCACGCGATGTGCAGCGTGTCCAGCCGCCCGAAGGCCTCCTGGCAGGTGAGCAGATCGGCCATCACCTGGCAGGGGTGGGTGAGGTCCGTCAGCCCGTTGATGACGGGCACGTCGGCATTGCGGGCGAGCTGCTCCACCATCTCGTGGTGGAACGTGCGGATGAGGATGGCATCCACGTACCGGCTCAAGACCCGCGCGGTGTCGGGGATGCTCTCACCGCGGCCGATCTGGAGGTCTTCGCGCTTGAGCATGATGGCGCGACCGCCGAGCTGGTGCATGCCCACATCAAAGCTGACCCGGGTGCGGGTGCTGGCCTTTTCGAAGACCATGGCCAGCGAGCGCCCCTCCAGTGGGCGGTGCTGGCCACCCAACCGCATGATGTGCTTGAGTTCCTGGGCCCGCCGAAGCAGTCCGTGCAGCTCGTCGCGGCTGACATCGATCAAGGTGAGCAGGTGACGTGTGGCCATTTTACTTGCCTCCGGCAACGGCGTGGATGGCTTCGGCGAGGATCTCGATCGCCTGATCGATGTGGGCCGGCCCGGCGATGAGCGGCGGGCAGAGGCGGATGGTGTCGTAGCCGGCGGTGGTCAGCAGCAGGCCCCGCTCGCGGGCGACGCTCACCACAGCGGCGCGATCCAGGTCCTCGGTGTCCACCACCAGGCCCTGCAGCAGGCCCAACCCACGCGCACCCACCACCCCGGGCAGCCCCTCCAGGCCCCGCAGGCCGGCGGAGAGCCGCTCACCCTGCTGGCGAGCGTTGTCCACCAGGCCCTCGGCCTCGATCGTGTTGAGCACCGCCAACCCCGCCGCGCAGGCGAGGGGATTGCCCCCAAACGTGCTCGCATGGGCCCCCGGCGCAAAGCCCGAGGCCACCGCTTCCGTGCAGACCATGGCCCCGATGGGCACGCCGCCTGCCAGACCCTTGGCCAGCGTCATGATGTCCGGCGTCACGTCCGAGTGCTGGTGGCCGAACCACCGCCCGGTGCGCCCGATGCCCGTCTGCACCTCGTCGAGGATCAGCAGGATCCCGTGCTGGTCGCACAGGGCCCGGAGGCCCTTCAGGTAGCCCGGCGCGGCCGGCTTGACCCCGCCCTCGCCCTGCAGCGTCTCCACCACCACCGCACAGGTCGTGGGCTCGATGGCGGCCTCCACCGCGGCCAAATCGTTGAAGGGCACATGGGAGAAGCCCGGCACCAGGGGCGCGAAACCCTCATGGTACTTGGGCTGGCCCGTGGCGGAGATGGCGGCCCAGGTGCGGCCGTGGAAGCTCTTCTCCATGCAGATGAAGCCGAAGCGATCCTCGCCCCGCACCAGCCGCATGTAGCGCCGCGCGAGCTTGAAGGCCGCCTCGTTGGCCTCCGCGCCGCTGTTGCCGAAGTACACCCGCTGGGCGAAGCTCAGCTCGGTGAGGCGCTCGGCCAGCCGCAGGGCAGGCTCGTTCAGGAAGAGGTTGCTCAGGTGCAGGACGGCCGCCGCCTGGGCCGAGATCGCGCGCACCAGGGCCGGGTGGTTGTGGCCCAGGGCCGACACCGCGATGCCCGCCGCGAAGTCCAGGTAGCGTCGCCCCTCCAGATCTTCGAGCCACATGCCGTCCCCCCGGGCGAACACCACCGGCGGGGGCGAGTAGTTGGGGGTCATGACACGGTGGGCGAGCGCCACCAGCTCCGCAGTCTTGCTCATGGACCTCTGCTCCGGCACCAAAAGGCGGGCAATATAGCGTGGTGGTGGCCGGAAGTCAGCGCTGTGTGGTCGTGTGCGCTCCAGAATGCTGCGGAAGTACCCGTGCGTGCTCGGGATTTTCAACGCGCCTCGCGCAGGCAGCTCGGGATCGGTCGCGCCCCACCGGTTCCCCTTGCGTTTTGGGTGGGCGCTGCCGTATAAGGCGCGGCGTTGCACCTGTAGCTCAGCTGGATAGAGCGCCGGCCTCCGGAGCCGTAGGTCGCAGGTTCGAATCCTGCCAGGTGCGCAGAAGCCCGCAGACCCCGTCTGCGGGTTTTTTTTTGCCCTTGGCAGCTCCTGGCCCCCCTCGTCCTTCTTCTGCTGTTTCTGTCCTCGAACATGGACACCATCCGCGGTAGTCTGGCAGGCGTTCATCACTGGCCTGCGAGAGTCGTCCTTGAGAACCGCCAGCCTCGCCCTCCTTGTCCTGAGTGCCTGCTCGCCCCTGCGCACCAACGACGCCCTCCTCAAGAAGATCGGCGAGGCGTGCGAGCAGCTGGAAGACTGCGGTGCAGCGCTGGTGTGCGCGGCCGATGGCGTCTGCACGCCGGTCGGTGAGCCCGGCACCGCCGACCGCGAAGAGCCCTGCGCAGGCGACACCGACTGCCGCATCGAGTACGTCTGCGGCGGCGCCGGGCGCTGCGCGCGCAGCCGCCAGGGCGAAGTGGCCGACACCTGCAACGGCGACGAGAGCTGCGGTGGCGACCTGGTGTGCAACCGGGAAGGGCGATGCGGCCGCATGGGCGAGCCGGGCACCGTGCCGGGGGGCGGGATGTGCACAGCCAGCGAGGAGTGCGGCTTCGGCCTGGTCTGCGGGGCCGACGGCCTCTGCAATCGGGTGCCCCTCTGGTCCGGGGTAGAGTGCGAGACGCTCGATGGCCCCACCCGGGTGCTCTTTGAGGTGCCCGAGGGTGGGCGGACCACCGATTTCTACCGCCTGCCCTTCCCCAACGACGTCCTGCGCACGGGCACGGCCATCGACTTCGACGGCTATCCAGGCTTGGAGCAATTCCCGGAGCCGGGCGTAGCGGTGGGCAATGTGCTGGCGGCCCTTGAAGTCGAAGGTACGGGTTTCAGCCTCAACCCCGCGATTATTTTCCGTTTTAGCCGCGCGGTGGAGTTCGCCACGGCCACCTTCAGCGGCGACCGCCCCAACTTCATCTTTGTGGACATCACGGCCGACAACCCGAGCCGGGGTCGCCGCCCGCGGGCGCGCTTCTTCGCCACCACCGACCGCGCGCGCTCCATTTGCCAGAGCTATTTGAGCATCCGCCCGAGCGAGGGCACCCCCCTCGAGGTGGGGCACACCTACGCCGTCATGTTCCTGACCGGCTTGCTGGACACCAGCAGGCAGCCCGTCAACGCCGATGCGGATTTCCGCGACGTCATGGGCCCCACGCGCCCCCGCGCCCCCGCCCTCGCCGCCGCCTGGGACCGGTACCAGCCGCTGAAGAGCTGGCTGGCGGAGTCGGAAATTCCAGTGGACTCGGTCATTGGCGCCACCGTGTTCACCACCGGCGATCCGCTGGCCACGATGGCCGCCATGCGGCCTGCGGTCCAGGCAGCACCGGCGCCGGAGCTGACCCGCGCGGTGTCCTGCGACGACGCGCGCTCGCCCTGCGCCGGTAGCCCCGGCCGCGGCTGCGGTCCGCGCAACCCCGCCTTCATCGAGGTGGATGGCATCGCCACCTTGCCCGGCTTCCTGGAGGGCGTGGCGCCCTTTGAGCGCAGCGGCGGCACCGTGCACTTCGAGGGTGGCCGGCCGCGGGTGCAGCGCCAGGAAGAGGTCTGCGTCGCCCTCACCGTGCCCCGCAACGGCCCCCGCCCGGTGGGCGGCTGGCCCGTGGTGGTCTTCGCCCACGACCTGGGCGACCACTACCGCAGCTTCATCGAGCGCGGCCTGGCCCAGACGCTGGCCGAGGCGGGGTGGGCCACCATCAGCTATGACGGCGTACTGCAGGGCGCGCGGGGCGGCGGGGCGGATCCGCTGACGGCCGTGGAGCTGGAGACGCGCTTCAACGACCCGCTGGATCCCGTCTTCATGCGCGACCACGCGTTCCAGGGCGCCGCTGATCTCTTCGGGCTGGTGCGCATGTTGCGCTCCACGCGGCTGCGGGTGGGCATGGCCGATTTGGGCTTCAACCGCGAGCACATCGTGTTCCTGGGCCACGGCCGGGGCGGCGAGTTGGGGGCACCTTTTGCCGCCTACGAGGCCGATCTCCAGGCGGCGATCTTCGCGGCCTCCGGCGGCTCGGTGGTGGACCAGCTCCAGTACACCCTCAAGCCCGTCAACGAAGGCGCGCGCTTCGGGGTGGCCCTCGCTGAGCCCCACCTCAACGGCATGAACCCGGGTCTGCACCTCTACCAGAACTGGTTGGACACCCGGGATCCCATGAATTACGCGGCCTTACTGCGCTCGCCCCCCGAGGAGCTCCTCGCCCGCCATGTCTTCTACATCTATGGCACGGGCGACACGATCACCCCAGCCCGCACCATGAACTTCCTCGCCACCGGCGCGCGCCTGGGTCTCGTGGGCACCGCCTTTGAGGAGCTGCAGGCCATCCAGCCCGTGGATGGTGGCCCCATCGGCCAGGGCAATGTGCGGATCAACGGCCGCAACGTCACCCAGGTGATCAAGCAGTATCGGCCCGGCGCGGGCGCCGATGGCCACTTTGTTCTGTTTGATAGCCCGGAGGTCAAGACCGACCTGAGCACCTTCCTGCGCGCCCTGATCGACGCCAATCAGGGCATCCCCAGCGTCGCCCCCTGAGGGTTTTCACGGCCGACGCCAGCCGCCCGACTGGTGGAGCAGGTGAAAAAACGCAGTCAAAACGAGGGCATGGCTGATCTCACCTGAGGTGACATACCCGGGGATTTCCGTCAGCGGCACCCGCTCCACCCGAATCACCTCGCCGGGATCAAGGTGCTGGCCGTGGGTCTGCACCGCATCGAGGGCCAGGAAGATGTGCAGCTGGTTGGTTTGGAAGGCCGGGTTGGGCTCCACCACACCCAGGGACGCCCACCGAGGCGCCACGTAGCCGGTCTCCTCGGCCAGCTCGCGCGCGGCGGCGGTGAGCGGGTCCTCCCCCGGATCCACCAGGCCCCCGGGGATCTCCAGCGTCACCGAGGCGGTGCCGTGCCGGAACTGCCGCACCAGCACCACCTCGTCCTCCGGGGTCAGGGCCACCACGTTCACCCACGGCGTGCAGTGCACGATGGAGAACCGCCCCACCTCGCCGGTGCGGGGGTGGGCGGACCGTCGGCGGCTCACCCGAAAGATGCGGTAGTCCTCCGCGGCGTCCTCGTCCAGGGTTCGCCAGCGCAGCTCAGGCCAGGGCAGTGTGTCGTCGCTCATGAGCACCTCCGCCGCCATCCTCGCGCCTGGGCGCCGCGCGTCAAGCCCACCGCGTGCACAGCGCGTTGCCCCGAGGTCTCGAACACGATCCAGGTTGAGCGAAGTTGGTCCAATATCCCAATTTGATTGAGCTTTTTCGGACGTGGGTGCCCGGGCATGACGCCCCATGTGCGGGTCGCTTGCGCAACGCGCGTTCGTGCTAGGATGCACCTATCCAGGTGGACTGTGTGCCAGGGAGGGTGGGAGGCGGATGGGGGAGGCCTTCGACGATCCGATGTTTGGGCTGTTTGTGCTCGGCGGGACCGCCGTGAGCCTGGGCGCTTTTGCGCTGTTTGCCCTGCCCCTCACGTTCATCGCCTGGCGCGATCCCCCAGCCCTGCGGATCTACCGCATCCAGCGCCGCGGCCCCTCGCACCCGGGGGCGCTCGTGCGGCGCGGGGTGCTCACCTGGCTGGCCAACAATGCCTTGCTTTTCGGGGTGTTGCTGGCCGCCTGGCCGCTCCTGCGGGGGATCGTGCGCGTCCATGGCGGCCCGGTGCCGCCGTGGTACGTGGTGACCGGCCAGGTGCTGTTTTTCATCTACCTCGATGACTTCCTCTACTACTGGATGCACCGCGCGCTGCACCGTCAGCCCTGGCTCTGGCGGCGCGTGCACCGCTGGCACCACCGCATCAAGACGCCCTGGGCGGTGGTGGGCCATGACATGCACCCGGCGGAGTTCCTTGCCACCGCGGGCCTGATGCTCGTGGGCCCCATGGTCCTTGG
>Ga0075163_10004090_pt1 | contig 19564 bp, 23 predicted proteins | sample JI1023141ADNA_FD_71478 | JGI IMG/M metagenome (GOLD analysis project Ga0075163, IMG submission 71478) | Wastewater effluent complex algal communities from Wisconsin, to seasonally profile nutrient transformation and Carbon sequestration -... | ecosystem: Engineered > WWTP > Effluent > Algae...
CGCCAGAGACTTGAATGGCGATGCTGGTCGGCGGCGTTTCGGTAACGCCGGTATGAGAAACCAACTGGTAATTCTTCGAATCACCCGCCTGTACACCTGTCAGCCACCAGCCTTGTGCCACGAACCACTTACCACCCGCGAACGAACCAAACGGCGCCGGGGCATTCTCGGCATATGTCTGACCGGGAAGAACCCGGTAGCGCCAGCCCGGAACACTGTTGAAGGTGATCGTGCTTGATTCTGAGCAGGCCCACATCAGCGCTTGATAGGCGTCGGACAGCGCCACGCTGCCATCAAGTGTGATGGTTCCCTTATGCAGCAATGACCCTTGGCCGCCACCCAAGTCCTGCGTCGTGTCGCCATAAGCGATAGTGATCTTGGGTGATGCACCACCTGTGCCGCCGATGGCCGTAGCAAAGTAGCCAGCAGCGATAGCGGGCGTCATCGTGCCAACCGCTACGTTGGTATCCAGCGCCGTTGACAAGGCGGCAGACTGCTCACCACCGGCTGATAGGTCAACGTCAAAGTGGCTATAGCTCTGTCCATACTTGCGCGAGAACACTGTGATGTTCTTTAGCGTCGTATCGCCGGATGTCGCCTTGGCCTTGACAAGAATCTGGAAGTTCGCCGCATCGGCATCTGCCCAATACTTCGTCAGCTTTGCGCCATTCTGGTAGATGTAGATCGGACTAGAAGCTACCAGCGAACCAAGCACCTTTAGACCGGTATAAAGTTGGTTTCCTGTGTTCTGCTCGATGGACCCGAACTTGAACCACTGCGCGGTTGCATCCGTAATGTTGAAAGCATTGAGCAGTGTGAGAGCCATCGGGCGAGCCGCGTTCCGCTTACCGGCCAGCTCGGAAGGATTCACCCCGAGGATGGATACCAGATCACTATTTGCCGTGTCTGGCGCAGCGTTGTCAGCAAGGTCTTGCAGCCACTGGTGAAGGTCTAGCGTGTTGTACCGTGCGCTGGTTCCGGGAACAAATGCAGCCGTCTGCGTGATATTGCCAGAGGCATCAATGTTGAAGTCGGTGTTGATAGTCATAGATGCCTCACTCGTCTGGAATCTGAGAAACGTAAATTGAAGTTGAGCCTACGCTTGCGGTCATCAGCGTTTCATAGGGCTGGTAATAGGGTGATGATGATGCCTTGCGCACCTTTACCCTCCAGTTGTTCAGAGCGGCCCCTGCCGAATAGACATCAAGGCTGATAACAACTGTCGATGCAGCCGCCAAATCATCGTAAAAGGTGGTCGTTCCAAGCTGGTCACGAATGTTGATGCGCGACCCGATGACCACGTTGGTTAGCGTCAGAACACATGTACCAATTGCATCAGATGGAAGTGGGGCCAGAAACAGGCCAGCAGAGGGCTGGAAGGCCGACCTCCGACGCTTGAGCGCCCCCATCTGAACGAACAGGGGAACGCCCTTGCGTGACGTGATGCCGAGCGAGGTAGCGACGTTCTGGGTCATTACGCAACCACCAGATACGGATCAACGAAAATCCAGCGGCCCGTCTGGGTATTCGCTTTATGCACGGTCATCCACACGCGCATCATCGATGTCGCCTTGACTGTCGTCGGCGTGGCCGCCACAAACTTGTACTCGTTGTAGTTCTTGGCACCGAGGTACGTCTTGCCGGCGTTGTCCGGATACCACCCTGAGCCGGCAGTCAGCGCAGCCGCATCGACCTTATCGACCAGCGTCGTGACGTACTTCATCTCGCCCGTGGCGCTGTCCTGATACTGGACGTGCATGGCGATCTCGGACGTGTCAAAGGTCAGGTTGTCGTCGCAGGCGATATTGCCGGTGATCGTTTTTACCGCCGCCGATGTGTCAGCGTTATAGACCGCCGAGTCAAAGATGACGACGCCAGAGTCTGCGATATAGGCAGAGTTGGTAGAGTGCTCGATACGAATGGACGCTGGCTGGTTTTCTTCCACGATACCGTTCAGGTAGGGGAACCCCTGACCCGGTATCCATGAGGCATGAACGGACGCCGTGTCGCTCATGTACCCGTTGCCCTTGATGCCTGACATGGTTATACGCCAGTCACGCAACGCACCGTTAGTGTTGTCGGTAGTTTGAATAATAGAGTTCGGACCCAGCAGCTTGAAGTTCTCGGCGCCCAGACAATCCACCAGCTCGATCTCGTACTTCGTCACGTCGCTCGCTACCGCCGTGGCCAGCAGAGAATCAACCGGGATGCCGGTGAATTTCGTGCCCTTGAAGAGCGCAGATAGTCGCGCCACGGAGCCACTACGAATGAATGGTCCTGCCGGTGCCGCTGCTAGACCAGAAAATGCAATTTCTCCACCAATCCACTCGAACAGGGCATGCTCATAGGAGTACCCAAAAAAGCAGCTTGTTATTGTCCAGTTGAGACTGGAAGCGTACTTGCAGTTGATGAAACGCGGACGACGCGTGTTGTACCCCTGAACGCGGAACCGCCAGTTGTCATTGGCCACCGTGACCACGCCGTCACTGAACTCGGTGTTTCGGATAGTTGAGTAAGCCTGTCCGTAGAATACCTGCCCACCGGCTGCATTGCCTCCGCCAGCCATGCGGTGTCTAACGGCAAAGTTGCGTGATCCATCGCTATTGATCTTGCCGTTGATAATGACGCCGCCATCGGTCACCGAGGAGGGCGCGGTTACGAAGCCAAGGTTCCATAGCACATACGACGATGTGACGTTGTAGGCCACCTGAAGCTGGCTATTCAACCCGGCATCGGCTGTCCAGATGGTGCCATTATCAAATGAGAACACCACTGGCAACGATTGTGTGCCGCGCTTGAGCCATGTCCAAGTTAATGCGCCGCCGGACCCAAGGTCTAAGGTGATCCCTGATACGCCATTACCAGTTCGAACATTCACCTTGTCTCCGTTGGCGATGACATAACCGACCGGCTCGGCTACCAGCACACCGTAGGTGGCTACTGCCTTGGTTCCTGATGGCCAAGCGAGACTTCCTGTGTTGGTGAGCCAACCGAAAGCACCTGATGTACCCCCGGCGAAACCAGATACCGTTGCTCGACCGCTGCTACTTGTTGCGATTGCGACCGCGTTCCAGTCAGCAGATCCGATGCGGGTATGCACCGTCACAACGGCACCAGACACACAGGCGTTGAACAGGTCGCGGAACTGATACCCGTTGCCAACAGTCCATGGCGTGGTGGCCGACAGGGCGTTGATCGCAGCAGCGATGTTCGTAGCTGTAGCCGAGGCCGAACCACCGATGGTGAAGTCAGTCCCGGCAGTGAAGGTCTTGCCGTTAAAGCTGATCGTGTCACCGCTGTTCAGGTTTGTGCCGATGGTGATCGTGCCAGAGGCTTTGGCTGCAACACCTGAAGCCTTGCCGTCGCCTTCATCGGGCTTGGTCGGGGTTGTACCTGCCGCTACGGGAGCAGCGTTGTAGCTGCCCGCGATGGGTAGGGATGGATCACAGTACCAATTAGCCATTGAGAACCTCGGTCACTTCCTCTTGGGTCATCATGCCAAGCATCACGTACAGTCCAAGACCGGGTACCCATCGGGGATCATCAAGATTTACGTCCCCTGCTTCACGGTAGTTTTTGAATGACGTGCGGATGTCATCCTTCTGCGAGTCGGTCAAGAACGACGCCTGCTCAAACTGGACCTCGAACCGGTCGATGGCCTTGAGAGCCGCTTCTGGGAACAGGCTACGGAACTCCAGCTTGGTCAAAATGCGACGGCCATCAAACCGAGTAGGAACAACTGCCGAGGCATCAGAACGAGCAATGTGGTTATGAGTGATGAACTCAAGTCCTTGCCATTCAATAGGAGTTTCCCCCAAATACTCGAAGACCTTGTCACCGTCCGACTTTCGGAACACGTCATAAATCATTTCCGGTACTCCGGTGCGCTCTGCGTGCCGTCCATCTCGCTGATATAAGCAGCAGCGCAGTGATTCGGGTCGCGGAATATGAAGTTGATCAGGCGTTCCGTTCGCTTGTGCTGTTTGCGGTGCGCCCACGCGCTGATCGTTTCATCAGCCATGTGTCCAACAATGATGCAGGTTCCGACAAACTGGTCGAGGGCAATTGCACACTGCTTGCCATTAACCGCTAGGCCGATGCTGGTCAGCACAACGAACAGCCAGCCAATCAAACCGAAGACCAAGAACAGATAGTGGAAAAGTGCAAACATCAGAATGCCAACCCCAGATACACGCGACCGTTACCAATCTGCTCGTCGTCTGGCAAGATGCGCAGACCCATCGTCGGCAGGTGCTTTTCGAGAAGGAAATCCAAACCACGTCGGTCGAGCGCCATGATGTCGCTGCCGTGACCACGCTGCATTAACCACTCGGTAAGGGCATTGATCTGTTCAACGGTGGCAGCTTTCTGCCCTGAACTCACGTTGTCACCTCTTTTGTGACACTGACCTTGCCACTTAGAATCGCTGTGACAACGCCGCTGGCGCTGACCATTTCGAGATCGTAGACGCCGGCTTTCCATGTAAAGTCGTCGGTAGCCGTTGCCGGTATGGACAGCGTGATCGTCTTGGTTGCGTTGTCGATAGCGATAGCCAGCACGTTCTTCGGCGCATCGAGCGCATCGGTAGAGGCCAGCACTGTACCGCCTACCTTATCCTTGATCTTCATGCGGGCGGTGTAGCCTGTCAGATCGACCGGTGCATTCCAACAGAGGAATCCCCCATCAGTGTACGCTGGCCATTCACGACCATTATCATCAACAGGTTCAATGTCGTTGAACTCGACGGTGCCAGCGTCGATGATTGTAGCCGGGTGAAAGTCGGTCGAGCGCGGAGGTATGTTGGCTGAGTTGATCTGCAGCATCCCCTTTGCGCGGGAGACATACGTACGCCATCCAGCGGTAAGCCCGTGTGCTGCGACAGCCATGCGCGGTGCTCCTGACGCCAGAGAAATTGCCGTGATCGGCTTGCGAACAACAAGGTCTCCGTTCTCCCAGCGCACAGGCAGCGAGAAGGTCTTGCCTTGCAAGATGGGTAGGTCTTTAGTGTCTGCCATTATCTTGTTCCCAAATAGGTCAGAAAAGCAGTAACCGCGGCGACAGCCAAATAGCCAAACACCTTTCCAACAACATCAACCTTCACCTTGTGCGCATCTTCCTCGGCCTGGCGCTCCTTCATTATTTTGTTCTCGGCCCAGCCGATGACTACCTCCATCTGTTCGTCGCGCTTGATGCGACGATCCAGCCACTCATGGTCTCGGTCGTGGTTGAGCGCGTGGCCATTCAAAACAGTTTGCCGAAGGGCGTGTTCGTTATTCAGTACGAAATCAATCTTGCCGCCAATCTCTTCAAACACGCCAAGGAGCAGTAGCAGTACAGTCTTCATCGCTGGATCATTGGTTTCGCTGATCGCTTTCATGATCCCGGATTTGGCATCGAAGCTCATTTATTTGTACTCAGCGATTTAATGGTGTCGTCCTTCTTCTGGCTGCGCGCCGTGCTGCTTCGGTGGAAATTAACCACCGTCATGCAGAGCGTCATGAGGGAGCCGAAGGCGGTATAGAACAGTTCCTTGTTGGCGGTAGGAACTTCTCGGAACAGGATCAGATAGACCATACCGATGGTCGATGCGACGATGGCGATGTCAAGCCAGTAGCCAACGTTCTTGGCCAGGAATCCGGCGTTGGCGCTTTCTTGAATGCGGGCGTTGGCTTCGCGCGCATTGGCGGTATCGGCCAAGTAAGCCTTGGTTTCCTCGACACCGAGCCGGTGATTTTCATTCTCGGCAGCCAGGCGCTCTTTGTCCGTGGTGATGAGTTCACCGGCGCCTTTGACGACGGTTTCAACGAGCGATCCAACGCCTCCGGTCATAAGATCAGAAATGATACTCATGGCGCTATCCTCAGTGCTCTTGAAATCCATCCAGGCCACCAGACACGCTGTGTCTTGTCGCGCATCCCGATAGCGTGGTAACGGGCAACCATCGCAATGCACAGCCGGTCGAGAAAACGGTTTGGCTCGTAAGCGTTGATAGCATCGATGGTCTTTGGACCGATCTTGCCGTCAGCTACTACGCCGAGAACAGCCTGCGCCAGCTTGATTGCCGTAGTTTCCATGTTGACGTACTGGCTGAACAGCGCTTCGGCAATGCGCTGGTCCTTGATCTGGTCTCCCCGGATCGGCATCCAGTATTCGACGTGGTAGAAGTCGCGGACCAACTGCGTCGGCGGCGTGCTGCCGACATCGATGTATTTCCAGCCTTCCCACTTGGGGTGGAACTTGCGCGTGATGCCGGCATAGGTCAGGCCGCCACGGTCTTTCGCGTGGTCCGTCAGGCTGATCGACTCGTCGCGCATGAGGCGCTGGAATGCTGGCTCGAAATCAGCCATGGCACACCATTGATTCACACGCAGAGCACACGATGGCCACATGGATGGTCAGCATAGCCCCGGCGTACCAGACAAAGAACTCAGTGGCGCTGCGCGTAGCTTCCATCAGATCCATTGGAATCGGGAATGCCGGCAATTGCGCGGCGCGTTTGCTGCGTTGCTCGTCGATCTGGAATATTTGCGCGTCCATGATGTCCTCACGTATGGATTCGATTGCGATGTGGCCGGTTGGCGTTCTGCCGGCGGCGGAGATCAGCATTCTGGCGCTTTCCGAAATAGGCGGAAAACCGTTCTTCGCCATCCTTCGACTTGCCCGGATTCATCGTATCGGCATCCGGTTTCTCATAGGCGCGGAACTCAACCCAATCGACTAGATGGATGTGGTGCTGCTCGGAAATCTCCGGCTCATCGCTGTCAGCCTCAAGCGGGCTATCTGGCGTCCTGAAAAATTCGAGGTACAGCGTGTAGTCGGCATCCGGTACGGCGCCCAAGATCAATGTCTTGTCGTCGTGGATGTAGAACACCGGCTTTTCATTGGCGGATCTCCAACCAGGACGCAGCGCATCAAGCGTCAGGCGGTCGGTGCCAGTGATCTCCTTGACCGTGCCATCATCGGCGCGAAGCTCGGCGTACTGGATGTCGAACAGGGAACTTGGCAAGTCGACGCTTGCCTCTCCGGCCGTGATCGTGAATTCATCACTGCCACGGATCAGCTTGGCGCGAATGGCGCCCTCTTTCTCCGCTTCGGAAAACCATGGCGCGATTTCATCATCCGGCCACAGGTAAGGGCGAACCTTGTCCTGTGCCTTGGTCCGGAACTGATCGATTAGCTCGCGCAAGTTCATGGCTTAGTCCGTCCCGAACTGGTCGAACATGCCGGTGACTTTGGTACGCATGTCGCCGACTGACAACTTCTTGTCGAGATCCACGCTGAAGGTCGTCTTCGCGTAGGTGACGAGAGCGCCCTTGGTCATGTTGGCGATGGCATCGCGGGCCGTCTGGTCCGGATCATCGTCCTGGGTGACGGTGTTCTTCTTGGCTTCGGCCGGGGCTTCAGCCTCTTCCTGTTCGCCGCGAACATAAACGTCGGTGTGCTTGAGCATCTTGCGGGCGATGGCATCTTCGACGTTGACCGTCTGGTCAGGCTCGAACGCGATACCTGTACCATAGATGACATCGACAAAATTCCGGCGATGCCCGATGTACTTGACTGCAATCATGGTTTTCTCCGCTGAGAAAGGGCCAGCCAACCGGGCCAGCCCTTTTGCTTCCGTTTAGAGCGGGCCTTGCAGCACGGCATCGACCAAGACATCGATGATGCCAACGGCAGAGTCAGCCGCTCCCTTGCGGGTCAGGACCAGATAGGCATCCTTCGGCAAACGGACCGGAGCCTTAGCGACTGTCGAACGGGTACGTCCAGTAGAAGACGTAGCCAGCGCCGAGAAGAAATAGGCTCCATCCTGCGGAACCGCAGTGGAATCCACGCCATCGGCGTACAGGAAACCAATATCGGCCGTGGTCGAAGCTGCAAAGGCATCCGACACAATGGCCTTGGCATCATACAGTTCGGTACCGGACGGCAGGAAGGCAATGCGAACGATGTCATTGACCTGAACGGCAGTGGCCAGGTCCGAGTTTTCGGCAACTCCGGTAGAGCGGGTCGTGAAGTTACCCTTGATGACGGTCTTGTTGCCCGCCGGATAAGTGAATTGGGAATTCTTCATCCCCTTGATCGAAACTGTACTCATGGTGCTTCTCCTTGAAGATCAGAAGAGGCCGGGATTAACCCGGCCTGCTTGCTTTTGGTTAGGCAATCGCCACAGCGGTATCGATGGCCATTACACCGAAGTCGGTGTATTCCTTCGAGGTGCCGCCGTTGTCGATCAAGAACTGGATCTTCGACGTACCGGCCATCATGCCGAGCAGGATTTCCAGCTTGTCGCCGTGGTCAAGTTCCTTCTCGCTGAAGAAGTACGAACCTTGCGACTGGCGGAACTTACCGTAAGCCTGGGCAAGCGCCTGGCCGCCGAGCAGCAAAGCGCGGTCGACGGCGAAGCCCGTGCCGAAAGCGGCCGGCACCAAGTCTGTTGCCGTTTCGGCGTTCGACGTGGTGGTAGGACACCAGCGCAGGCTGTTACCCGAGTAGAAGCGGATCGGCTTCGGCATCTTGACGATCAGAATGCCGTTCCACATGCCAGCTTCACCCATGAAGAGCGGGTTCTGCTTGGCCATATTGGCGCGGGCCATGGCGTTTGCCTGCCAAGTGCGGAAGTTCGTGGAGCGCACCAGCGAGGTGTACTGCTCGGACGAACACAGGAGAACGCGCATCGGCGCATCCTGGCTCATCTGGTCGCCCTCGAAACGAACCGGCGGCGGCGGCAGCGGCATGGAATCCAGCTTGGTACGCAGGGCATCGACCAGATCGATGTTCATCACGTCGGTCGTGGCGATGGTGATTTCGTTGCCAGCGGCGACGATGGGTTCGATACCCGAGCCGGTCGACATGAAGTGACGGTTACGGGTAGGCGCCTTGATCGTGTTGACGCAAATGTCGGAGAAGTCCGGATCAGCGGCCAGCGGTACAGCCCACTCGATGTCGTTGGCGAAACCACGGGCGCCGGCCAGATGGACAATGCTCAGTTGGTCTTCGAGGCGCGACATATAGTTGTGACCAAGCGCCTGGGCCAGCGAACGAAGCTGGTGCGGGGTACGCTGTTGGGTCATCTTGCCGCCGGCATTAATCGGCTTGCGGGTCTGGTTGATGCGCAGGGAGTCTTGGCTGAAGTCCATGCGGTCGCCCTTACCCTCGGCGTAGCGTTCGCCCATGATTGGTTTGCCACCAATCGGGTTGATAAGGTCGAACGTGATTTCATCGCCGGCAGTCTTCGACAAGTCCTGGCAACGAACGATCGGCAGTTCGTTACCAGACTGGCGACGCAGGACGGCTTCGGCATCGGCCTGCTGCGGCAACTTGCCGGTCAGGCGGTTAAGCGTGGTCTGGCGCTGCATGGAAGCAGCAAACAGACCGGCAGATTGAATCTTTACAGCCTGGGGGCTGCCATACGGAATGACTGTATCAGCCATGGTAATTCTCCTGAAGATGGATAACGCGGCTCACGCCGGGTGTGGGTACTGCTTAAAGAGCTTTCGCCATGATTCGCATAATCTCGTCTGGAGATTTGCTCTCAAGCGATTGAGCAAGGCGCTGCATATCCATGCTGCGAATAGCTTCCGATTCGTCGTGATGGGCTTTTGACCCAGCCGGCGCTTGCGAAAGGCTGGTAGCAACAGGGGCTTTAGCCTTTGAAATAACCTCTGCGGCCTTGGCGGCTACGTCGGCACTCGTTTGTTGGGTCGTACCCTTGTCGAACAGGGGCGCCACCTTGGCGACGGCTTGCTCGATGGCATCACCAAAGGCAACGCCTTCAGCCATCAGCTTGTCGCGCTGGGCAACCACCAGATCAATAGCGTCCTGATTGGTTGTCTCGGTGCCGGGCTTCAGGAAAGGAAACTTGCTGACCAGTGCATCGGCGCGGGCCAGTGCATCGGCAACTGCGATTTCCTGTTCTTCCTTGGCCTTGTCCTGCGCCGCTTGCTCTGCGTTCTCGGAACGCATTTCCTCCTTGGCAATGAGGCGATTCAGTGCGTCGGCTTCCTTACCCAACTTCTCAGCCAGTTCGGTATCCGTCGCATACATCGCTTCCCGCTCTTCACGCCGCAAACGAAGCAACTTGTCTTCGTTCGATTCGGTGTTCTGATTGGCTTCACCTTCGGGGGTTTTGTTCTCTGCCGGCTGCTGGGTCGCCGGGGTTGATTTCAGAGCAATCAATTCCTGCTCAAGCTGTCGTGCGCGTTCCCGTGCTGCTTCCAGTTCGGCAAAAGGAATGGTGTGCTGACCATCTTTAGCCAACACAACGGGTTCAACGACGGCGGTGGTTTCGGTTTCTTTCGGATCGACAATCACATCGTCGGGCGGATCGATGTTTTCCTCTACCACCTTCGCGGTTTCGGTATCGCCCTCCAGGGATTCGCCGGCAAATAGCCGCGCCCTGTCTTCGTCGGATAGGGCATCAAACGCCGCAGTATCCTGAAAGAAATCTTCAATGTTACGACCTGACATATCACGCTCCATCTTCGGGATGCCACGCCATCACGGCGTTGCAGCCGATCACTTTTCGCCGTGACGCGGTAGTGAGCGGTTTAAAACAGTGCTCCCCTCCTTACGGCGAGAAGCTCCAGCTACGGGATTAAGCTTGCTTCACAACAAGCAAGCTGAGTTTATCACTTGCAAGCAAATTGCAAGATGTTTTTATAGTGGATTCCGATTGTAACCATTACAGCTCCAGTGTCTTCCACTCGCCACGACTCAAGCCGCGATCATTGTTATAAACATTGGTCATCGCTTGGTTGGCATGGCCGAGCAATATCATGGTGTTGATACCCTGTGCGCGGCACAGTCGTTCGGCCAGTGACCGGCATTCGTGAAGAGGGGATTAGAAAACGTTGGCTGGTGTATCAACCTGCACGTAGTTTGTGCCATTGCATGTCACATGCCTATTTTGCGTCAGGGTTCCGCGTGCTGCTCCGATGTTGAAACAAAGGTTTCCGGCAGTCTTTGCTACCCCGGTTGCGCCAACATCAACACGAATGTCTAGCGATTTCGGGTTGTACGTTCCAGCAGCGCAGACGACACGCTTGGCATCAGCAGTAGATGGATACTGACAGCCTGACTCCCAATCGTTTACCGCCGTAGCTGCTGCGTTGTACACATGTACGACGGCCCCGGTGATGCTTTCAAAAGTACAGCCGTGACGAACAACATCGGCGTTTGAAGACAAGGCCAGTACGTCATACGTTGACTTAAAGCGACTGTTGTTCAGTACGATTTGCGGAGTATCTGTAACCGTCGATCCTTTGTTTATGATGCAGTTTCCGCCTTCAACAGACACATTGTCCATGCTTATCTTTTTAGTCCCGGCCGTAGTGCCCGCCCACATGACCAAACGGCCATTGCTTCCTAGCGCGTAACGGCCACCAACAATAGCCAGTTCCTCAACAGTGCCGTTCAGGATTAGTCCAATGCCCACCCCGCTCGTGCCTAGTGCGTCATTACTAATGCAGTTTTCTACAGTCAGTTTCTTCACTGTCGCATAGGCACCGAATGTCACATATGAGGATACGTCGGTCTTGGATTGCAAGCAACTATCGCGAATAATCAGCGACTGGATAGTAAGCGGGACAGTTCCCCCACCGTAACTCGAAATATTGATTGCGCCCGGCGCAGAAATCCCAGACAAAACCAACTTATTAATGCTTCCGCCGTCCGTTGGGTCACCGAATACATTTACGGTGGCATTGGCGCAGTACCCGGTGATATTCGAATATTCGACATCATCCATCACGTAACCAATATGTGAGAATATCTGAGCCAACGCTGTTGCAGATGTTCCAGACAAGTTCGAAGCGCGCACCCCGATAATGTCTCCGCCGCTCACATCAACCCAATTACCAGTTAGGTCGCGCGATGAAACCGCAACTAGATCGTCGCCAAAGTGCCCCGTTATTCCGTCAACTACTACGTTGCGAGCCGGTCCAAAAACATGCACTCCATCACTAAGAGTCTCACCGTGCAACCGCAATACTCTTCCGCCGAGCGTGTTGTACGTGAAAACACAGTATTTCAGGACAGACCTAAATGATACATCCTCAACTTTCCATCCACGGCAAAAAGCCATGATGACGCCCATAGTCCCCATATCGCTGGCGGATGAGCCGGTATTGAAGTCGATATATCCATTCTTGATAGCAATGTTTTCGGTCGGGAAGACTGCAAACCAAGTTCCGGAAGGCGATGCGGTCGGTTTCCTTGGGAGAGTGACTGTAATATTTCCAGAATCAACAACAGAAGCGACACGGAACACGCCTTGAAACGTCGAAGGTGTTCCCGTTCCGGCTGGAGTGCCATAAATACAAATGTAATCACCAACAGACTTACCGTGAGCCGCCAATCCTATCGTGGCGGTAACACCGCTAGACCACGATACGGTTACTGATACAGGAGTGCTGGTGTAGGACTCGGTAACAATTGAGTTCTGGAACGTCGTTGCTGTTCGCTTAAGTGTATTGCCACCAAGATCGAGAGTCGTGTTGCTTCCGATGATAAAACGGGCGTTATGGTAGATGACACCCAACCCGGTAGGAATCTGAACACACCCATGCCGGTCAAGAGCCGCTTGTATTTTCGATGTATTGGATGTTGCTGCTGCTTCGTCACCGGGAACTAGGCCGAATACTAAAGATAGGTTTGCACCCCCTTCCTCGCCACCGAAAATTTCAATCCTCCCGGTGAGAGTCTTAGTTGCTTGCATCGGGCTACTATCACTTCCACCAGATACAGTCCACGAAGCCGGATTGTTTCTGAATTTACTAACGAGCGAATCATGAACCTCGCGGCTTTGTCCAATCTTCCACTCAACGCGACTACCAGGGAAGTCCTCTTCCCATGCTGCTACTTTTGCTGTTACGAGGTACATGATATTTCTCATTTGTGCGGCCATGCCGCATGATTGTTACTCAACGATGCGCCAGTCTTCGGCAAGCATATCGGACTGAGAAGCAAGCCAGCCCATTAGGATTTCGCCGGTAGCGGTCTTCATGGTGATGCACGGCAGAACTACTGCGCTTCCTCCGTTCTGACGCGCATACTCGCTGTTGTTGTTCGACCAGAAATTTTCGGCTGCAATCTCCCGGGTTCCTGCGAATGCGTCACCACCTTGATTGCAGGACAATGATAACCACATGCCTTTGCCGTTCCATCCCATGCGGGCAACTCGGCTTCCTGCCTTCATCGCCTCGATCGCCAGGCCGAAGGTCATTCCGACCGTCTGGCGATAGGCCCGATCGAATACATCCTTCGGCGACCAACTGATATAGCCGGCGAAATCAGGGTGATTTGACTGGCCACCGTCGACGTACTCGACCAGTTATGCGGCGGTGTCGGCGCCTCTTTAAATTTATGCAAAAAGCTCTTGCGCATACACGCAATGCGTGTATAATTCAGTTCATGGCCAGCGCGTTGCTGACCACCGCGCCTCGGGATCAGGGGCAGGAGATGAAAATGACCACCACTAATTCCGCCGAAATCGCCCTGTTCTGCACCAGCGGCATCGTTCAATACGCCGAATCTGTCGAAGCGATGCTTGCCGAGTACAACAGGAACGGCCGCTTCTACGAAATCCGCACCAACGAAGAAGGCGAGCAGATCATGTGGCACAAGAGCCACCGCCGCACCTGTGGCGTTTTCAAGGATTCCGACCGTGCCTAACCACCCGAACCGAGGGCCGAAAGGCCCTTCTGAAAACCCTGCGCCGGCAGAGGTCCGCGCCGCTCGCGAGGCTGCCGGGCTTTCGCAAACTGCCGCTGCATCGCTCATCCACTGCACCCTGCGTGGCTGGCAGGAGTGGGAAGCTGGCAACCGGCGGATGCATCCCGGTCTTTGGGAATTGTTCCGCATCAAAACCTCCTCATAACACGTCAGTCGAGCCGACTTCGCGCGATAATGCCGCGCTCGTCGGCTCACTTTTTGCGATCTGCATCCGCAAGATGTTGAATTTCCGGATTTCAAATTTTTGACAAACACGATCCGCTCTGTTCCGCAGTCGCAACGGCACAAGGCTCGGCGCATGCCGTTGCTTTTTTCAACCTCATGAATGATTGTGTATCTACCGTATTTGTCAGCCATTTACGCCACCCTCTATTCCCAAGTTCATTCCGGCGCCTGGATTTTCTAGTCGAGCCGGAAATTGCGGTGACGTATTGCGCCGGCCGAGAATTTCACGCGCCGTCGATGGTTGCTGGCGCTGAATCGCTGCTACCTGTTGCGGGTCAAGTTCAGCCGGCCGTCCTTCCATAGCCGGCATGGCACCGGCCACGGGAACCGGAGCACTCGGCATGATCGTTCCTCCGTTTGCATCCACGAAGCCATCCGACTGCAACAGGATGTCGGCCAGCGGCGCCGTCTGCGGAATAGCCGTGATGGTCTGTGCTGTCTGGATGGCGCCGAACTGAGCCTCGACGTTCTTGTTGACCGACTCGGCGTTCGTCTTCTTGACCTGGGCATCGATGAGCGGCTTCTTCATATCCAGTTCGCGGGTCTTCAGTTCGACCATGGCCTTGGTCAGTGCGGCCTGAACGGCATCGTTGATGCGCTGCTGGATCTGCTCTTCGCTCTGCTGTCCATTTCCAAACTCCTTGATTGCCTCGATGATCTCCTTCTTGTTTGGCACGTCCATCAAGCTGAACAGGTGCGGCATCATCACCTTCTGATACTCGGGCGGCGCCGACTTGAATGCTTCTGACATCGCCGCAAGCTGGTTGGTCCGGAAGCTCGGCGTACTCGGCACATCGGCCAGCGTGACTTTCAACTGCGTGCGCTGCACATCGTTGTCCAGATACTCGATGCCGGTATCCGGATCAACAGACGGCACATTCAGTTCAACTACCCTGTCATCCTTGAGCGACTGGCCATCAATGAAGACCGATTCTTGGTTGTTTCCCATGTCCTCGATAATCAGCGATAGCAACAAATCGCCGACTGCCTGCCGGGATTCCTTGAAGTTGTCGTTGATGTCGGCGAGGTTCTGGCTTGTCTGCTCGACCAATCCGGCCTGCATCACACCCGATTGCGACTGGGCGCCCTGCCCCATGAACGCATCGCTGATATTGCCGACACGCTTGATCCCTTCGCGGGCATCAACCAGACGGTTGAACTGCTGCTGATTCAGATCAAAATCGCGTTCGACCTTGAATACGCCACCTTGGCGCATGGCCTCGGGGTCAAGAACAATGTCGGCATCCGGTCGGCCAACTTCATCGCGGAACGTATCGTCGTCATCCAGCACGGCGCCATCGGTGCGGGTCGTGCGCGTTGCCGACAATCCCCATTGCATCCGGGCGATACGGGCGTTCACCTCGTCTTGCAGGTAGATCATGCCGCGAATCAGGCCATACGGTACGTTGGTGCGGTCCTCGCGCTTGCCCCAAAACGGCACATAGGGGAATTTGTTGTGCTTGTAGGGCGTCTTCATGTCGGCCAGCTTGTGCGGACCCATGAACCAAGCGAGGCGCATCTTGCCAATCACTGCCGAGGAAACCTTGACGGCGCCCAAAGCAACGGCCTGCTGGTGCATGATGTTCGCCGGGTCATACTCAATCACGCGGCCATCCGGAGACGTAATGACCGTCACGCGCTGCCAATCCCGATACCAGACCTCGAACAAACACACTTGCTGATTGTGGATGTCGCGCCATTGCTGCTCTTCAATCGACCAGCCGCGCTCATCCAGCCACGCATTCGATAGGCCAGTCGAGGCGCCACCTTCAAGGCTCAACATGCCGGGGTCAAACTGCTGCCAGCCGGCGCCCGCGTGTTCGATCAATTCCGCCTGGGCCGGGATCATCAGCGCCGCTTGCTTGCGGTGCATCCACTTCTTGCGGATCAGGAAGCGGGAATCGCTCAAGTCAGGCTTGCCCTTCCAATCCCACCAGATTTCGTTCCGGTGGATAGATCCGCAGCGGTACTTGTACTTGAACGGGTCTTGCTCACGGGCCACTTCCACCCAGCCGATACCGACCTTGATTTCGCTGGCGTAGGCTTCGCCGCAGGCTGTGTCGGCCTTGGAATGGCGCTCGGCTTGGTTCAGCCGGTAGTTCAACGCCTCGGCCACATCATCGTTTGCCTTGTCGCTATCAGGAATCACGCGCCAATCGGTGCGGGTCTTTGCCTCCATGCCCAGCACAGCATCGATTGTTGGTCCGATAAGAGGCTCAATGGCCGGAGGCAATCCGCGCTCCTTGGCCTTGCGCATCACCTCCGAATCAAGCTGGTTGCCGTCGTAGTAGTCGCACTCGCGGTCAGCCTTCGAGCGCCACGCCGGTTGATCCTGGCATTCCTGAACCCATTGCGTGAAGGTCAGCAGATCCAGACAGCCGCAGTCTTCCTCGCCTTCTGCTTTTTCCTCGGCTTGATTCTCTTGTTCCTGGCCTGCTATAGGAGGAATGTTTAGGCTGTTCATAATAAAAATCCTTTGCTTTGCATAAAGATCAGTGGGTGCTTGGCGCCCTTGCTCATGTTGCATTTGCGCCGCAATAATTGAATGTTTGAATCCCTGTTTGGCCCGCCGAGCGCAGAAGGAACGATGTGGTCTAGGTGAAAATCATTGCCGAGCGGAAATCCGCAACACGCACACTTGCCCTTTTGTAGAGCGAATAGCTTTTTGGCTAGTCCGGGTGAAAGCCTTCCACCGTTTTCGCGCTTCTTGGCGCGTTTGTTCTGCAACTGAATCCTTGCTCTTTCCGGGTTTTCCGACCGCCACCTGGCTGAGTCAAAAGATGCTTTGTTTGGATTACGATCCCGATACCTTGCGCTATTGGCGTTCATCTTTTCTCTATTACGACGCGCCCAATCGGCCTTTCTGGCCATGTCTTTATCTATGTTCTTTTCGCGCCAAGAGGAAAACCCAATCGAGCGACACGCCTTGCAGTTCGACTTCAGTCCATTCTTTGAAGTCTTGCTTGCATGGAATTCAGATCGTGGCTTTTCAGCACCACACTTTGAACACGCAACGAAAAGTGAATCGCTCATGTCTTCTCCTAGCTTATGAGGCACGCCAATCTGGCGTTTGGCGCTTACGTCGTGGGGCTTCGATAACTGGTTTCGCCCGGAATCCCTGGGCAAACTGCCGGATTGAATCGGCGGCTTCTGAATGGATGTCATGGCGGGGACGGTCACTCCAACAACCCAGCCGGGAATTCCATTCCTTCTTGTAGAGCGACAAGTGGGCGATGCCATCCTTGCAGCCGATTTCGTTGAACGTGCATTGGCTGAACGCCTCGCGCATCTTCTGGATACCGTTATTCACGTCCTCGACACGAGGGACGATCACCCACTTCCCGCCAATCTCGAACTTCTGCAATTCCTCGATGGGCGATGCCACCTTGTCGGCCTGCTGGCGCTTGTGGTCGCCGTCGTGCGGTAGATAGTGAGAACCCCACACATAGCCGAGCGCCTGCATCTGGCGAACGAAGAAGCTGTACGGCTCGCCCCAACCTTCAATGAACTTTATGAAGCGGTTCTCGGCGCCGATGCGCTGGTGGAACCAGATAGCCGTTCCGTCGCTGTTGCCAATATCCCAAAAGGTATTGACCGGGATGCCGGCCGCGTGCGGGAACAATCCGATGCGGCCTTCCTTGCGGGCTGCGGCCAGTTGAACCGCGTAATAGGTGCCTTCGGTCGATTGCTGGAAGGCTTCCTTCGACGTGCTGGGGTACTCCTGCCACATCTTTTCCGGGTCGCCTGAGAAGTCGCTATCACGGGTGGCGATGTACCAATTGCGCTGTTGCTGGTCTAGCGTCTTTCCTGTCTCGGCCTCGACCTGGGCGAAGTATTCCTCGTCCTTCTCGGTCATCACCACATTGGTCGACGCCATCCGGTAGCCTGGTTCGTCGTGCCACGGGAAGAAATGGAACCGATAGTCGCGCTCGGAAAGCTCGGCGCCCTTCTCGTCCAGCGCCTCGGCCCGCTTCGTCATGTTATAGAACTCGCCGCCCTGCCCTTCGGCGGTCGATTCAATGATGGCGATACCATTCAGCGGAACAGCCGGCAATGAGCCGGTCACTACTTCATTCGCCTTGTCGGGAAACTTTGCGCCAATCTTCCCAAACTCGGATACGTGCAGCCTATGAATGGTGCCGGATCGCATCGACGTGGCCACGCGAATCGAACTGTTGTTGTGAGCAAACAGCAATTCGCTCTTGTTCTGTGTGGCCAGCGGCATCGCCGCCTTCAACTGCTCGGGAAGTCGGTCATATGCCAACTTAACTTTGTCGCGGAAGATGACCTCGGCGGCCTCGCGGTCCTGGGCGATGATGCCGCAACGCTGGTCAGGAACGAACAGCGCGTGATCCAGCCACATGATCGCAATCAGTGTTGTGAAGCCAAGCTGACGGGCCTTAAGGATAATGTTGCGATGCCAAAGCCGCTTGATGAGTTTGCGTTGCGCCCGGTTAGGAATGAACGGAACAACAGACCCTTCGCCGTCATCCGATTTCACCATGATCTTGTAAAGCTGACCGGAGCAAAGGCGCCACATCGGGTCAGACAGGCAGCGCGCCAACTCTTCCGGCGTCGTCGGAACAAAATCAAAGGGGATAGCGTTACTTGCCATTGCCCCTTACCACAGGCAACGGGGAACCAGCCATGCCGCGCAGCAACTCGACAAGCGGATCTGTCTTCTGCTGGTTGTCCTCTTTGTACAAGCCGTGATGCTTGAACAGCTTTTCCAGCGCCGAATTCTTGTCGGCTATCTTGTACTTCTTCGTGAAACCGACGAATACACGATCATCGCCGGAACCAACGAACTCTTCCAGCACATCAAGACCAGCCAGCGCGGCAGCCGTATCGTCGTCCAGTTCATTGATCGGCTTCGGGCTGCCGTCTTCATTGAACAGGCGGCGAGGATCAAACAGAGCGAGTCGAGAAGCCTCCAATAGCACTCTTGCGGCACTGGCAATGCCGGTATTTGTGATGCGCTCCCGAAGCTCTTCTACCCTAGCCGCAACCTGTGCATTACGCATCAAGGCACTCGCCTTGTTATGTACCGAGTCGTCCTTCCACTTCTTTGAGCGAGGGTAAGCCTCACGGTACGCATCAGCCTGCGTCTTTCCGCTCGCCACGCCCAAAGCGAACTTCTCCATCTGGGAAGTAAGCTTTGCGCTATGCGCCATGGCCAACCCCATGCGGATTCTTGAACGGGCGGAAGTTACCTACCCGGTACGTCAGACCAAAGCCAATGAACTGGAAGGCATCGACGCTACCGATTCCGTCGAACTCTTCGCCGGGTTGAACATCGTCCATGCTGCAGGCGATTTCATAGTCTCCCCATTCGGAGAAACTGGACATGACAGGATTACCAACATAGCGCAGCGCCACATCCTCGGTGATAAAACGAGGAACGATGAAGTCCAAGGCAAACAGCAGAGTAGTTATCGCCCTGTCGAAAAGATCAACCATTGGATACCTCCTTGGCGGCGAGCACTGCCGCCACGCGCGTACCAATCACCGCAATGGCCATGCTCCAGAACAGGCAGTCGGAAAAGTCCTCGTAAGGGATAACGACCTTCTGGCACTCCGTTGTCACCGTCAGCGTGCGTTCCGCGTC
>Ga0075163_10004091_pt1 | contig 19562 bp, 17 predicted proteins | sample JI1023141ADNA_FD_71478 | JGI IMG/M metagenome (GOLD analysis project Ga0075163, IMG submission 71478) | Wastewater effluent complex algal communities from Wisconsin, to seasonally profile nutrient transformation and Carbon sequestration -... | ecosystem: Engineered > WWTP > Effluent > Algae...
CTGGCCATGCTGGTCGCGAGTGTGCTGGCCGGCGTGTTGTGGGATCAACTGGGAGCGGCGTTCACGTTTTATGCTGGGGCTGCATTCTGCGTGGTCGCCCTGGTCGGCTTGGCATGGCAGCCCGTTAGCCGACCAGCAAGGCTTTGACGTGCCCTGAAGTGCGGCGGCTTGAGCGTAAGCAGCCACTCCTGCCGTGTGCCGGGTCCATTGAACGCAGTGCGCGCCAACGTACAGAAGCAGTCTTGGTTTGTGGGCAATATCAGCTTTTATCTACGGCGTTTCTGCCAGTGAAGGAATGAAAGTGACAACCAGCAGCCTAGGCCTCTCGCACCAAGACGCGCTGATCCGACAGTTCTATACGCTGGCCGCACGTGCGCGCACGCCCTATTGGCCCGGTGTTTTTGTCTCTTTGGTGGCCTTGGTCATGTTGATCATTTTTTATCAAGTGGTCAGCCAGGGTGTGCAAGCCAGCGAACTGCGGCTGCAAACCGCTGCGGTACACGAAAGGGCCAACCTACGCTGCAAAGCCATGGGTGGTCGATCCGCGCGCGACGACTGCTTTGAACAGATCAGAGTCGACGCCATGGGCAACACAGAGCCGCCGTTGTAGAAATTCGGCCGGCCTGAGGCGCTTGCGCGGGAATTGGATTCAGGGTTAGCATCGTCACGTCGCTTGGCCTCGACCTCGTACCCGATGGCTCACCTGCACCGATGGATAAATTGGGAGTTCTATGAAGCGCACACACTTGCAGATCGTTATGGCCACATTGTTGGCCATTGGTCTCGTCGCTTGTGGGCGTGAGCAAGCCGCTCCGGCGGCTCCGGCCCAGGCCATTGATGGCAATTTGAAAGACGGCAAGAAGGTGAATCCTGCCGACAACGCACCTAAAGTCGTCGATCCGCTGAAAGACGGTTATTGACTGATAGGCGAGTCCGGCCGGCATCGATCAATCGCGTGCTGCGCCTGTGCCGGCCGACATAGCCAGTGTGACGTAGGCCTCGCCGAGAACCACCTTTGTGCCAGCTTGTTGCCATCCTGGCTTGATCACCGGGCCGGAGCTTTGATGGCCCAGCGAAGCTTGGCCGAGCTGGACCGCGGGTTGGCGCGGCGCTCTTCGAACGAGGCCCGGATCGGGTCCGGCGCGACGCTGGAGTACACGCCCGAGCGTTCACCACTCTGGAAGGCTTTTTTCACCCGCCGGTCTTCGCCCGAGTGGAAGCTCAAAATGGCCACCCGACCGCCGGGGTTCAGGCAACTCGGCAGTTGTGCGAGAAAGCGGTCCAGCACACCAAACTCGTCATTGACTGCAATACGCAGGGCCTGAAAGCTGCGTTGCAACACCTTTTTGGTTTCCGCTTGGCGCTCTTCCTCCGGCATCGTGCGTTTGAGTGCGCCGTCCATGGTCTGGCGAATCAGCTCGGCCAGTTGGGTCGTGGTTTCTATGTATTGGCCCTGCAATGCAGCAGCCAGGGGAATGGCAAAAGGCTCGTCCGAATTTTCCTCCAGCAGGTGCCGCAAGCCTTGACGCGTGACGGTCTGCAACAACTCCGAAGCCGATTGACCACGGCTGGGATCCAGGCGAAGATCGAGCGGGCCATCGGCCTTGAAGCTGAAGCCGCGAGCCGGGTTGTCGATTTGCATGGATGAGACGCCCAAATCCGCCAGCACCACATCAAAACCACCACCGGCCTCGGGCAACAGGGTCGCCAGTTCCGCAAAATTGATGCGCCGTACGGTGAGTGCTTCAATGGGATGGCCCAGCGAGCGCAGTCGTGCCTCGGTGCGGGGCAATTCGAAGGGGTCGACGTCGACGCCGAACAGGCGACCCCCCGGCATTAACCGCCCCAGTATTTCCTGGGCGTGGCCGCCAAAACCCAGGGTCGCGTCCAGTCCCACTTCACCCGGCTGCGGGTTGAGGATGGACAGGATTTCACTGACACAAATGGAGCGGTGCATGCCGGCCGGAGTTTGTCCGCGGTCCATGACTTTCTGCACTTCCTGCGCGTGTTGTGCAGGGTCCAGCTCTTTGTATTTCTCTTCGAATTTGCGCGGGTGGGTGCCTGCATAGCGCACCCGGCGCTGGTGGGGTTTGGCGTCGTCGGTCATGGACCGATTGTGGGGCACAGACCGGGTGAACCTGCCGACGCGGCGCACAAAGGCGGTTGGCACCCAGCCGCAAGGCATGCGTCTTAAGATTGAAAGAATGTGTCTGGACTCGGTGTAAGCTGAGGGGGTAAGCCACTCAAACGCCACACATGACCATGACTGTCCTTCGCCTGAACCCCCTCGACGCTGCCTGGATCGTGACCGAGACCCGCGCCACACCCAACCATGTGGGTGGATTGCTGCAATTCAAGTTGCCCGACAACGCGCCCAACGACTTTATGCGCAAGATGATGGCCGAGTTCCGCGGGCACCGCAAGTTCACTGCGCCCTGGAATCAGCGGCTCAAACCGTCTTTCAGCCTGAATCCGATGCGCATCTGGGTGGAGGATGACAACATCGACCTGGAGTACCACGTGCGCCACGCCGCACTGCCTTGGCCCGGCGGGGAGCGTGAACTGGGCGAACTGGTGGGTCGCCTGCAGAGCACACCACTGGACCTGTCCCGCCCGCCCTGGGAGTGCACCATCATCGAGGGCCTGGAGGGCAATCGTTTCGCCCTGTTCATCAAGATGCACCATTCCCTGATCGACGGCATCAGTGGCGTCAAGCTGCTGCAACACAGCATGTCGGATGACCGGGCCAAAAGCCTGCACTTGCCGCCGTTTTGGGCCTCGGGCAAGGTGGCGCACACCCATGCCTCCAGGCCGCGCAGCCGTGAGGCGTTGTTGCCCACGGTGACCCACGCGATTGCCGGTGCTGTTGAAGAGCTGCGTATGCAAGCCACGACGATCCCGCAATTGGTGGGCGCGTTTGGCAAACTCGTCAAACGCGCCCTGGGACCCGGCGGTGGTATGGCCTTGCCGTTTGATGCGCCGATCTCTGTGCTCAATGGGCGTGTTCGGGAAAAGCGCCGCTTTGCCACCCAGCAGTTCTCTCTGGAGCGCATGAAGAGGCTGGCCACGGCAGCCGATTGCACGCTGAATGACATTGTGCTGACGATTTGCGGCGGCGCCCTGCGGCGCTTTCTTGACGAACGCGACAACCTGCCTGACAAGCCCCTCACCGCAGGCATTCCGGTGTCAGTGCGCCCCAAGGACGACGAGGGCACGGGCAATGCGATCACGTTTATTGTGTCGACGCTGGGCACCGACATTGCCGATGTGCGGGAGCGCCTGTCGACGATCCGCCAGTCGGTCAAGCAGGCCAAGGAACATGTGCAGAGTTTGCCGCGCCAGGCCATGATGCAGTACACGGTGCTGCTGATGGCGCCCACCATCCTGACCCTGCTGACTGGCATTGGTGGGCGGACGCGGCCCATGTTCAACATCACGATTTCCAACGTGCCGGGTCCGGACCAGCCCTTGTATTTCAGGGGTGCTGAAATGGTGGCCACCTATCCGGCCTCCATCGTGACCCATGGCCAGGCACTCAATATCACCTGCCAAAGCTATGCCGGCCATATGAATTTTGGCTATACCGGCTGCCATTCGTCCATGCCCAGCATGCAGCGCTTGGCGGTCTACACGGCCGATGCCCTGGCCGAGTTGGAGGCTGTCTATGCGCAGTCGGGTGCCGGGACGCCGAGAGTGCCGGCGAAAAAGGCCCCGCGTGCCGCAAAGCCCAAACTGAAAAGTCCGCGCAAGACCACAAGTAAGGAGACATCACATGCACCCTGAAACCATGAAACACAAGGCCAGCCTGTGGGCCGGTGCATATGGCGACTCACGCCACATCACCGACGTTTATTGGGAGGGCGACATCACGCAACAGGAGTTGGCCGATGTGGCCGATCAGATTTCACCCGATTGGCAAACTATCGACCTGGAGTTGGACGCCACCCACCCGAACCATGGCCAGACCTACCGCTTGCACAAAAACTGGCCCAGTCACGACGATGAGGCTTTTGCGCTGCGTGTGCTGGAGGCCGAGGACCAGTTGGAGGGCCGCTACGTCTGGGTGCACTGTTGCCGGCATGTAGATGACCCGGACGGTGAACTGCAGGACACCGCGGGACGCCGTTACCGCCAATTCTTCAACACCTTCATGTTTTGCGTCGAGTTCACATCCTTCGATGAAATCGCAGACCAGTGTGACGAGCACTTTGGCACAGGTGAATGGGACGAGTACGAACTCTACCTGGATGACGAGTTGCCCCAGCCAGTGGCAACCTACGATTAACCCGCCATCAATCCACCGCTTTGGGTGGGAGTTGGGTGTTGAGCGACGCGCGCACCTCGTGTGCCTGCACGTCGACCACCTCCCCACCGTCGGCACCTGCCCCTGGAGTGGCACCCGGCCACCTTTCAGGACGAAACTGTCGGGCCGCCTGGTTGAAACGGGTGAAGGTGGTGAAGACGGCCGGTTTGCGCCCGGTCAGTACAAAGCGGATGGCCGTGGCCAGTACGACGACGAGCCCAACACATAACACTGACAGCACCAGGATGATGCTGAGCACAAGCACCACCACTTTGACCAATCCCCGCAGGATGCCGGACACAATTTCCGAAAGCAGATTCATACCGATATTTTGCCTTGGCCGCCAAAGACCGCATGGGGCCGCAATGGTACTGGCAATTCGGCCCAGGGTATTTGAGCCGCGCGGACGATTAATTGATCTACGTCGTATTGCCGGGTATTGGCCTTGGTACAGTGTGGCCCACCCGAACCGATCAATTCGTCAACTGGAACAAAGAGGACACCCATGGCCACCGAAGCATCCAAAATTATTTACACCCTGACCGACGAGGCGCCGTTCCTGGCAACCTGCGCGTTTCTACCGATCGTGCGCGCCTTTGCGGCACCGGCCGGTATCGAAGTCGCCGAGTCGGACATTTCGGTGGCAGCACGGGTGTTGGCCAGTTTCCCCGAGGGCTTGACTGAGGCGCAGCGCGTCACCGACAACCTGGCGGAACTCGGCAAGCTGACCCTGCTTCCCACCACCAACATCATCAAGCTGCCCAATATCAGTGCATCGGTGGGCCAGTTGATCGCCTGCATCAAGGAATTGCAGGCCAAAGGCTACAACATCCCCGACTACCCGGAAGACCCCAAGACGGATGAAGAAAATGCCATTCGCGCGCGTTATGGAAAGTGCATTGGCAGCGCCGTGAACCCGGTATTGCGTGAAGGCAATTCTGACCGCCGTGCCCCCAGGGCGGTCAAGGAATACGCCCGCAAGAACCCCCATTCGATGGCCGAATGGAGCCAGGCCTCGCGCACCCACGTTTCGCATATGCACCATGGCGATTTCTACCATGGTGAAAAGTCCATGACGCTGGACCGCGCCCGCGATGTCAGGATGGAGCTGATCACCAAAAGCGGCAAGACCATTGTGCTCAAAGCCCTGACCAAGCTGCTGGACCGCGAGGTCATCGACAGCATGTTCATGAGCAAGAAGGCGCTGATGGAGTTTTATGCCAAAGAGATCGACGACGCTTACAAGACCGGTGTGATGTTCTCGCTGCACGTCAAGGCAACCATGATGAAGGTGTCGCACCCTATCGTATTTGGCCACTGCGTCAAGATTTTTTACCGTGATGCGTTTGACAAACACGGCAAGTTGTTTGAAGAGCTGGGCGTCAACGTCAATAACGGCATGGCCAATCTGTACGAAAAAGTCGCCACGCTGCCCCAGTCCACCCGCGAAGAAGTGCTGAAGGACTTACACGCCTGCCACGAGCACCGCCCCGAGCTGGCCATGGTGGACTCGGCCAAGGGCATCACCAACTTTCATTCGCCCAACGACATCATCGTCGACGCTTCCATGCCGGCCATGATCCGCAATGGAGGCAAGATGTGGGGCGCGGACGGCCGCTTGAAGGACGTCAAAGCTGTGATGCCCGAATCGACCTTTGCCCGTATCTACCAGGAAATCATCAACTTCTGCAAATGGCATGGCGCTTTTGACCCAAGCACCATGGGCACCGTGCCCAACGTCGGTCTGATGGCCCAGCAGGCCGAGGAATACGGATCACACGACAAGACCTTCGAGATCACCGAGGACGGCGTGGCCAATATCACCGATATCCATACCGGCGAAGTGCTGCTGAGCCAGAACGTGGAAACCGGCGACATCTGGCGCATGTGCCAGGTCAAGGATGCTGCCATTCGTGATTGGGTCAAGCTGGCCGTCAACCGTGCACGCAACTCCGGCACGCCGGTTGTGTTCTGGCTGGACGCCTACCGCCCGCATGAGGCGCAACTGATCACCAAGGTCAAGATGTACCTGCACGAGCACGACACCACCGGTCTGGACATCCAGATCATGAGCCAAGTGCGTGCCATGCGTTACACGCTGGAGCGCGTGATCCGGGGTCTGGACACCATCAGCGCCACAGGCAACATCCTGCGTGACTATCTGACCGACCTGTTCCCCATCATGGAACTGGGCACCAGCGCCAAGATGCTGTCCATCGTGCCCTTGATGGCCGGTGGCGGCATGTACGAAACCGGTGCCGGTGGTTCGGCCCCCAAACATGTGCTTCAACTGGTGGAAGAAAACCACCTGCGCTGGGACAGCCTGGGTGAATTCCTGGCGCTGGCCGTAAGCCTAGAGGACCTGGGACTGAAGACCCACAACGCCAAGGCCAAGATTCTGGCCCAGACCCTGGACGCGGCTACCGGCAAACTGCTGGACAACAACAAAAACCCGTCCCCCAAGACGGGCCAGTTGGACAACCGTGGCAGCCAGTTCTACTTGTCTATGTACTGGGCGCAAGAACTGGCGGCGCAAACCGACGATGCCGAACTGCAAGCCAAGTTTGCGCCACTGGCCAAGGCGTTGGCGGACAACGAGGCGCAAATCACCGAAGAGTTCAAGGCGGTGCAGGGCAAGCCCGTTGACATTGGCGGTTATTACCTGGCCGACATGCAGAAAGTGACTGCCATCATGCGCCCCAGCACCACCTTTAACGCGGTTTTGGCAACGCTCTAAACCTCACTCGCGTGCTGCCGCCATCACAGCGGCAAAACCGATAAACACACCACCGGTGATGCGGTTGAACCACCGCATCACCGTGGCACGTTGCAGGTACACCGCCAGCGACTTGCCGCCGACGGCGTAGACAAAATACCAGCCCACTTCGATCACCGTGAACGTTGCCAGCAGAATCCCGAACTGGGGCAACTTGGCGGCATCAGGGTTGATAAACTGCGGAAAAAATGCCGCAGCAAACAGAATTGCCTTGGGGTTGCTGGCGGCCACCAGAAAGGCCTGGCGGTAAATGCTGCTGTTGTGCGTCGAACGTGCCGCTGTTGATGGAGCGCCCGCTAATGGCGGCGTGCCGTCTTCCGTGGACCGGTCTTCCACAGGTTCGCGCCACACCTTCACTCCCAGGTAGGCAAGGTAGGCGGCTCCGGCCAGGCGCAGCACTTCAAATACCTGAGGCGAAGCCTGTAACAAGGCGCCCAGGCCCGCCGCAGAAATACTCATCATGGCCAACAAGGCGGTCATGCACCCCAGCATAGCGATCACCGCAGCGCGCAACCCGTGGCGGGCGCTGGTACTCATGATTAACAGCATATTGGGGCCGGGAGTGGCGGAGACCACAAAGGTCATCAGGATGAACAGCCACCAGGTGCTGAGGGTCATGGGGAAAGTGCCAGTAGGTGAAAGGACCAAGGAGATTACCAGACCGGCAACGCGTGGCCGATGTCGCGTCCATAGAATCACACCATGACCAACACGACCGCTACCACCATCGCCACCCACCATGGCAGCTTCCATGCCGACGACGTTTTTGGCGTCGGCGTCCTGATGGGGGTCTTCCCATCACACACTCTGGTGCGCACGCGTGACCAGGCGCTGATTGACGCGGCCGATTATGTGGTGGATGTCGGCGGCATCTGGGACGCTGAAGCAGGCCGCTTCGACCACCACCAACGCGGTTTTGACGGCGCACGCTTGGCACGCCAGGTGGACGGGCAGAGCGTGCCCGGTGTCGGTTATGCCAGCGCGGGCTTGGTGTGGTCCGCCTTTGGTGCCGCCTACGTGCAGGCTTGGGCAAAAGCCCAGGGCCACAACCTGGATGCGCACGCCGTAGACGAAGTGGTGCGCTCCATCGACCACTCGCTGGTGCAATACCTCGACATAGTGGACACCGGGCAGGGCGATGTGTCGCCCGGTATCTTCGGCCTGAGTTCACTGCTGGCGCAGCTCAACACGCATTGGATGGAAGAGCAGGGTCTGGACGCCGATGCCAAAGCCCAGTTGCAGGAAACCCGCTTTCGCGAGGCCATCGCCATCACCCGCAAGTTTCTGGACCACGCTATCAGCAAGAAGCTGGCGCAGATCCACTCGGTGGAGACCGTGCGCCAGGCGCCACGCCTGCTGGGCGGGCGCGTGTTGCACCTGCAGGAGGGCGGCATGCCGTGGACGCGCGTGGTGGTGGATGAAATGCCCGACGTGCTGTTTGTGATCTACCCCGACTCCGACGGCAACCAATACCAGCTCAAGACCGTGCCGGTGGAAGCTGGCTCGTTCACCGCACGGAAAGACCTGCCCAAGAACTGGTCCGGCCTGCGAAACCAGGAACTGGCCGCCGTGACCGGTGTGCTTGATAGCGTCTTTTGCCACCTGAACCTGTTCATTGGTGGCGCCCGCAGCCTGGACGGCACCGTGCGACTGGCGGAGCTGGCGCTGGCGGATGGGGTCTGATTGTCAGTCGCTACTAAATTAGTAGCTGTCTACGCTTATTCCACGGGGGCTAACGGCCATTTCGGCATAAAGTTTTGCCGCTGGGCCACAAACCGGTCAAACGCAACCAATAGCGGCTGCCAGTGTGCGGCATCTCCCTCCACCTGCGCCAACGCCGCGCAGGTGGCCTCCAGCGTGGAGAGCTGCCCCGGCTTGTGCGCCTTACGGATCGTGTAGCGGCCTTGCGGCACGTCCGTCAAGGGCAGGCGCGGCAGGTGTTGCAACGCCGGGCTCAAATGCAGCATCTTGCGGCTCTTGCGCCAGGTGGCGTCCAGCACCACCAGTCTGAGTTGGTGTGGATCGGCAAGTCGCATCGTGTCCGGCGGTGCGGGTGCCGCGTGGCCCGCATAGTCCGTTGGCGGGTACAGCAGCACGGTGTAGCGCGGCTCTGGCATCAGCGCCTGAAACGCCACATCGTCAAACGACTCGCCCACCACCAAGCGACTGCCGGGCAGGCTCAGGTGCAACAGGCGCGCACTGTTCTTGGCGTGGTGTTGTTCCATTGGGTGCTGCAGGATCAGCACTTCGCACGCGGTCGGTGTGGGCGTGACGAAGCCGCAAATGCAGGTGGATTGGGGGCGCTGGCATGCGGCGCACTCAGGGCGTAATGCCATTCATTCACCACCGCTCTGGGGGGTCACGGAGTCGCTTCCCAATGGCCGCCCTTTTGCGGGCCTACATATTTCAATCGCCCCTCTTTAACCAGTTTGGCTGCGGCCATCTCAATGGCGCGCGGGGTTTTTCCGATCTCTATCGCGACCTCCGCCAGCGTCATGGACGGGGTCGCCGTCAACAGTCGCAGGATTTCCGCTGGCGTTTTCACCGAAGTTTTCACCGAAGTTTTCACCGAAGTTTTCACCGAAGTTTTCACCGGCGCATGTGCAAACGTAAACGTCACCCACACCCCGCCGTCCTCCAACTGCAAAACCGGAGCCTGCAATCCCACGTCGATGCAGGCTTGCACCATGCGCTCAATACCGCGGCCCCAAGACTCGATCTGCCCACCCCGGAAAAAGGCATTCGCCACATCCGGGTTAAACGGCGCCGAGGCATGTTTGCCCAGCAAACGCTCCACCGTCCACTCGGGGGACAAACGGCCTGAGTTCCAGATCATCAGCTTGTCGGCGTACACACTGATCTGGATTGGCGCGCCACTGGTGTAGTCCTTGTGCACCACCGCATTGAGCACCGCCTCGCGTAGCGCAGGCAGGGGCACCGGCCAGGTTTCCACGCGCTGCAAACCGTCGTAGCTGATCAACGCCTTCATGTATTTGGCTTGCAGCACCTCAATGGTCTTGTTCACCTGCACCAGCAGCGGCCCGCTGACCTCATCCTGGTAGAGCAGATCGGCATCGGTCTCAAAAAAACCAATCTTCACGAAGGCACCGGTAAACCAGCGCCCCGGATCGGCATGAAACAGCAGCGCCGTGGCACGCTTGCACACGCCGCCGTCCAACAAGTGCAGGCGCTCCAGCAGCGCAGTGTCATGCTCTTGCAGTGTGGCGTCCGGTAGCCGCTGGCTACGCACGGCCTGCTGGCGAAACAAGGTCAATGCACCCGCGTCCAGGTCGCCCACCTTGAGGCCGGGTAGCGCCACACTGTCCCAGTGCAGCCCCTGCTTCTTCAGCAAAAAATGCGACAGCGCTGCACCTTTCAACTCCTGCTTGGTGCTGCCGCTGCGAAAGTGGTATTCGCCCTTGTAGCTGATGGGGCTGGGGTAGGGCTCCACGCGAATCTCCAGCAGGTCTTTGCCATCCTCAATCACCAGATTCACGTCCACCATGATGCCCAGCACATCACGCACCTTGTTGGGTATTTCCTCCAACAGCCGGGTTGCTTTGGCCACGCCCACTGCCTGCCCTCGGTCATTGCGGCCAATCACCAGAACCCCGCCCTCGGCATTGGCAAAGCCGCACACCCAGCGCAGGTAGTCGTCGCGCCAGGACTCCTTCCATTCGGTGTGTTGGGACTCTTGCATGGGAGGTAGCTTATCCGAAGGACAGTAGCGGACAGGATGGGTTGGCCTGACATCGACCAGCGCCCCCGCAGCAAGGTCGTGGAGTGCAATCCTCCGAGCCGCGCATGGGTTCAGAATACTGCCCCTGGCCACCATCTATCATCCGACACATGAAAGTCGCTCTCAATCATGGTCATGGAATTCAGCAGCTCAAACATATGTTCACGCCAGCTGAATGCACGGCGTTCATGGAGCAAGCCGAACGAATAGGGTTTGAACCGGCAACGATTACTACCAGGAATGGCGCAGAACTTCGTCAAGAGGTCCGGAACAATGACCGCATCATTTTCGACAACTTCGAACTGGCCTTGCGCATTTGGAGACGTGTTGCACCTGCGCTGCCCGACGTCTGGATTGCCCGCAACTTGGCTGACCTCAATGAGCGATTCAGGTTTTATCGCTACAGCATCGATCAGAAATTCGACTGGCACTACGACGGCGCTTTTGAGCGCAGCAATGGCGAGAAAAGTCTTATCACCGTACTGCTCTATCTGGGTGGTGACTACGCTGGAGGAGAGACCACCTTTGACATTGAAGGGAAACTGATTGAGGTGCGTGGGGACCAAGGCGACGTGGTGTTCTTCCCCCATCGCTTGCGCCACAGAGGTTCTTTGGTCACGGAAGGTACCAAGTACATGCTTCGAACCGACGCCATGTACTTTCCATTGGTGGGGGTTGGGAAATCTGCGTTCCCCAGCCTAAGCGAACTCCATACCGATACGACCACCCACTCCTAAACAATTTCGGCGTCCGTTGTCCCAACTTACTTTTCCTTTAGGCCGGTGACCTTGCACACACTTTCAAAGGAGGCCTTCCTGCCGAAACGCCCGCTGAATGAACATGAGCGCCGGGAGTTCCTTGCCCGTCGCAATCGCATGTACTCGCTGTGTACACCGAAAGAGCAGCAATGTTTGTCCGAGTTGGCGCATTGGTATGCAACTGCTCGGCTCGAACTCATTGCAAAACCCAATCTATTCACCGAAAGTTACGCTGCTTGGTTCGAGCATCGCTACTCCTTCGGGGCTAGGCCCAAGCTCAATCCAATCGTGCTCGGGTTGTCCAAATTCCACCTCCTGATTCACAAAATCGAACGATGGCTTAGCGTGCGTGCACAGTCGAATTTGATTGCACGCATGCGCCCACTGATTGGTGGTGATGGAGCAGACACGTTGGTGGCGCCTATCTATTTCTTCCGAGTGCTCCCGCTGGAATTCGGCTTCACAGAGAGGGTTGCTCTCGAAACCCGGTTGGATGCGCTGTTGGATGAGTGCCTCACGAGTCGCCATGTTTCCGCTGTCAGGCGGTTCGACGCAGTGAGACGTTGCGCCAAGTGGTCATATGAGGGAAATCGATACGTATCCCTATCGCACGGTTCTGGTTTGAACAAGCACGCTTGGCCGCTGCTGCTGGAGGTTGCGCAAGAAGACGTCGAGTCTGCGGTGGGTCTGGTCGATGCGCATTGGAATCAGACGCGGCCTCCACAGATCCTGACGACGCTGCATTTGCACGAGCGCCCCGAACTTGCCTACAAATTGGCCATGAAGCTCAAGCCGCATCGCACGGACTTTGCGGCGGACATGTTGTGCGCATTGATTTTCGACGCATCGTACCAAGTCAAGAAGTTGGACCAGGCTGCAGCCGAAGTGTTGGCAAGCATCATCGACTCCTCCTGCAAGTTGTTGGCGGAATGGATGTTTGAGAGATCGTGGACCACCTCGCAAATCGCGCTTCGCTCTCTCGATCACTTGCTGCGATACGGCGATCCGCAAGCAGACTACTGGATAAAACTGGCGCCTGAAACCCTGACCATCCTGAAGACTGTTCCCCTAAAAGAGCTGGATCAGCAATTGCGGTTGCTCGCGGCAGTAGTGTTCTACAGTGGGGATTCCGGGCTCATCAGTGAGGCGTCCGCGGTGTTCGAGGGCTGCAGTGCGCGCAGGCTCGACATAACGGGTGACTGGGAGTGGGCCGTAATGCCTGCGATTTCCGACGTCTCGCAGTCCTTGTCCATTCTCGAGGATAAGGTCATGTCCATGCGCAATCGGCACATCGCGGCCAACCCAAACCATCCCCTGCTGCACTTGGTGGAGACGCAGCTACAGGTATTTTTGGCTCGTCTCCTAACGGCGGAGCCTGCTTGCGCCCTGAGCAATCTCGTGTTTTTAACGCTCGCTCTCTCAAATGAGACCTTGATTCGCAAACACCATCGAATACTGCGGGATGAATTCTCGGCACGGGTACGTGAGCACCCCATCGATGCCGGGCTTGCCCTCAAGAAATTGATTCAATACTGCGGCTACAGCCAGATGGACGATGAGACGTACCGCAAGGAACTGTGCAAGGAGTCCTTCAATGCGCTTTTGCCGCTGCTGGAATCAATCTCATCCGTCGACGCCGCAGTAGCCCGCACCGGGATCGGCTGGAGTCCTCGCGGGGACATCTGACTTCAACCGAGGACGGCCACGTGGGGAACGAAGCAGCGTCACAACTCAAATTCAAATCACCCCCGCCCGCTCCAGCATCGCATGCAGCAGCACATTGCACCCGGCCGTGATGTGCTCCGGCTTCGCATCCTCAATCTCGTTGTGGCTGATGCCGTCCTTGCAGGGGATAAAGATCATGCCGGCCGGAGCCAGCTTGGCCATGTAGACGGCGTCGTGGCCGGCGCCTGACACGGCGGGCATGTTGCTGTAGCCCAGCTTCTTGGCGGCGCGGGCCACGGCGTCCACGCAGTCGGGGTGGAAGACTTGCGCGGGGTAGCTGGACACCATTTCTATCTTCACATCCAGCCCGCTGTCCGTGGCGACTTTGGCGGCAAAGGCTTTGACCTCGTCGGCCATCTGGTCGACCAGTGCGTCGGTGGCGTTGCGCAGGTCGATGCTGAACTTCACGCGGCCGGGGATCACGTTGCGGCTGTTGGGGTGCACGTGCACCATGCCCACGGTGCCACGGCCATGCGGCTGGTGGCGCATGGCACAGGCCACCACCTCCTGCATGAGGCGCGCCGAGATCTGCATCGCATCCTTGCGCAAGGCCATCGGCGTGGGGCCGGCGTGCGCCTCCATGCCGGTCACGGTGCAGTCAAACCAGCGGATGCCCAGCACGCCCTGCACCACGCCAATCGTCACATCGGCATCTTCCAGCACCGGGCCCTGTTCGATATGGGTCTCGAAGTACGCGCCAATGGGGTGGTCTCCCGGCTCCTGCTCGCCGATGTAGCCGATGCGTTCCAGCTCACCTTTCACGCTCTTGCCCTCGGTGTCCGTCGCTGCGTAGGCATGCTCCAGTGTGAAGGCCTTGGCGAACACGCCCGAGCCCATCATGACCGGCACAAAGCGCGAGCCTTCTTCGTTGGTCCAGAAAGCGACTTCGATCGGCGCCTCGGTTTCAATGCCCAGATCGTTCAGCGTGCGAACGACCTCAATACCCGCGAGTACGCCGTAGTTGCCGTCGAACTTGCCGCCGGTGGGCTGGGTGTCGATGTGGCTGCCGGTGACGATGGGTGGCAGGCTGTTGTTGCGGCCCGCGCGGCGCATGAAGCCGTTGCCGATCTTGTCGATGGTGACGGTCATGCCGGCATCGACGGCCCAACGCAACACCAGGTCGCGACCCTGTTTGTCGAGGTCGGTCAGGGTCAGTCTACAAACGCCGCCCTTGGGTGTGGCACCGATTTTGGCCAGTTCCATCAGGGAGGCCCAGAGGCGTTCGCCGTTGATGCGGATGGTGTCGATGTCTGTTGCGGTGGCGGTTGTCATTTGGTGTTCCTCGGAAATTGTTGGGTTGCGTGGCAGGCCGGGGGTCGGCCCGGCGGCCGACTCACTTTCTCTTGCTTCGCCAAGAGAAAGTAAGCAAAGAGAAGGCGAGCCGACGTCAGGGCCGCTGCGCGGTTCCTTGCGCTGCTCGCAGCCTGCGGGGTCTGGCGCGAACTCGCTGCGCTCAAACATGCGCCAGCCCTTGATCCGCAGTCTGCTGCGCTGCTCAGCCCTGCCTCAACGGCGGGGGCGAAGGTGGCACTTTGCTGCGCTCGTGCCTTGGGCGCGGCGCGCCCAATCGTTGCGTGCCAGCGCTGCCTCGGTTCGCCGGAGTGGGGAGTGCTGGGGGCCGATTTGCGGGACCAGCAGGGACTGATGAGGCCCCCGGCATTCCCCATTCCGGCAGGTGACGCGCCGATGCATGAAAGGCAGTTTGCAGTCGGGCGCATATTTCAGCGGGGGTTAACGCTTCACCGCAGTAGGCGCCAACGTCTCCGCCCGCAATTTGTTAGCCGCAAAGTTGGACCCAAACGCCGGCCGTTTGATGTACCGCCCCTTCCCCTGCACCGCCCGCAAATCGCCCTGTACAAACACCAGCTCACCCTGGCTGATGGTGTGGCTGGGGATGCCCTTGACGGTACGGCCCTCGAAAATGTTGAAGTCGCCCTTGCTGTGTTGGGTCTTGGCGGACAAGGTTTTTGTGCCCGCCGGGTCCCAGATCACCAGGTCGGCATCCGCCCCCGCTGACACGCTGCCTTTTTGCGGGTAAATATTGAACAGCTTGGCGGTGTTGGCGGACGTGATGGCCACAAACTCGGACGGCGTCAGGCGCCCGGTGTTGACACCCTCGTCCCAGACCACGGCCAGGCGCTCTTCCACGCCGCCGCAGCCGTTGGGGATCTTGCTGAAGTCGTCCTTGCCCGCCGCCTTTTGCGCGGCGCAGAAGGTGCAGTGGTCGGTGGCGGTGGTGTGCAGGTTGCCGGCTTGAAGGCCGCGCCACAAAAATTCTTGATTGCCCTTGGGGCGGAAGGGCGGGCTCATCACGTGCGCCGCGGCGGTCGCGAAGTCGGGGTGGCGGTAGACGCTGTCGTCCACCACCAGGTGACCGGCCAGCACCTCGCCATACACACGCTGGCCACGGGCGCGGGCGCGGGCGATGGCTTCTGCCGCTTCTATGCAACTCACATGCACCACGTAGATGGGCACGTTCAGCACATCGGCAATGGCGATGGCGCGGTTGGCGGCTTCGGCTTCCACCATGGGTGGGCGCGACAGTGGATGGCCCTCAGGCCCTTTGATGCCCATCTCGGCCACGGTCTTTTGCAGCAGGAAGACCAGCTCACCGTTCTCTGCGTGCACGGTGGGCATGGCGCCCAGTTCCATGCAGCGCTTGAAGCTGTTCACCAGGGTTTCGTCGTCGCACATGATGGCGTTTTTGTAGGCCATGAAGTGCTTGAAGCTGTTGACGCCCTCCTGCCGCACCAGCGTGCCCATGTCGCGTTTCACGGTCTCGTCCCACCAGGTGATGGCGACGTGGAAGCCGTAGTCACCCGCGGACTTTTCGGCCCAGCCGCGCCAGGTCTGGTAGGCCTCCATGATGGACTGCTGCGGGTTTGGTATGACGAAATCGATGATGCTGGTGGTGCCACCGGCCAGACCCGCCGCCGTGCCGGTGAAGAAGTCGTCCATCGTCGTGGTGCCCATGAAGGGCAGCTGCATGTGGGTGTGCGGGTCTATGCCGCCGGGCATGACGTACTGGCCACCGGCGTCCACCACGGTGCAGCCCGCGGGCTCCATCAGGCCCTCACCCACGGCCACAATTTTTCCGTCCTTGGTGATGACATCGGCCTTGAAGGCCCGGTCGGCGTTGACCACGGTGCCGCCACGGATAAAGAGAGTTGCCATGAATACTCCTAAAATAATAGCGGCATACGCAGTTTTTGCGAGGGCTAGAGGTCGATTTGGCTTACAACATTAGGCCGAATCGGCTGTGCGTATCGGGTTGTTGGTGTGTGTCGTCCAGTTCGCGTATTTATCGCTCACAACCAGCCCCGTGCGCAAGTCTTTTTCGCCGGGGGCCAGATCGCGCAGGGTGATGCATTCGGGCACCGGGCAGACCACAGTGCACAGGTTGCAGCCCACGCATTCGTCTTCTTTGACCTCGAAGTGGCGCTTGCCATCCTTCATGTTCATGATGGCCTGGTGCGAGGTGTCTTCACAGGCAATGTGGCAGCGCCCGCACTGGATGCAGCTGTCCTGGTTGATGACGGCCTTGCTGATATGGTTCAGGTTCAGGTACTGCCAGTTGGTGACCGTGGGCAGGGCCTTGCCGACGATTTCGCTGACACTGGTGAAGCCCATCTCCTCCATGTAGTTGGACAGGCCGTCGTTCATCTCCTGCACGATCTTGAAGCCGTAGACCATGGCGGCGGTGCACACCTGCACGTTGCCGGCGCCCAGCGCGATGAAGTCCAGCGCATCGCGCCAGTTGCCAATGCCGCCGATGCCGCTGATGGGCAGGCCCGCGGTTTGCGGGTCGCGCGCGATCTCGGCCACCATGTTCAGCGCAATGGGTTTGACAGCCGGGCCGCAGTAACCGCCATGGCTGCCCATGCCGCCGGTATTGGGCGACATCTTCAGCGTGGTCGGGTCCACACCCATGATGGAGTTGATGGTGTTGATCAGCGAGACGGCATCCGCGCCACCGGCCTTGGCGGCGCGGGCGGGCATACGCACATCGGTGATGTTGGGTGTGAGTTTCACGATGACCGGCAGCTTGCTGTAATGCTTGCACCAGACGGTGACCATCTCGATGTACTCCGGCACCTGGCCCACGGCGGCGCCCATGCCGCGTTCACTCATGCCGTGTGGGCAGCCGAAGTTGAGCTCGATGCCGTCGGCGCCGGTGTCGACAAGGCGCGCCAGGATCGCCTTCCAGCTTTCCTCCTGGCAGGGCACCATCAGCGACACGACCATGGCACGGTCCGGCCAGTTGCGTTTGACCTCGCGTATCTCTTTGAGGTTGAGCTCCAGTTCGCGGTCGGTGATCAGTTCGATGTTGTTGAAGCCCAGCAGGCGGCGGTCGGGCGTCAGCAGCGCGCCATAACGCGGGCCGTTGACATTGACGATGGGTGGCCCGGCCTCACCCAGCGTTTTCCAGACCACACCACCCCAGCCGGCCTCAAACGCGCGGTTGACGTTGTAGGCCTTGTCGGTGGGCGGGGCGCTCGCCAGCCAGAAGGGGTTGGGGCTTTGGATGCCGGCGAAGTTGGTGTGTAAATTGGCCATGGGGACCTCTCGATGCGATGAGCGATGTTGGGAGTTGCGCGACGGCGTTACGTGAGTTGTCGTGCGCGAATCAAGCCGCCGCGCCGTCTGCCTGGACCTGGACGTGTTGCGTAAGGTTAGCGTGAATCGCCAATGCAGATTGTTTGCCGTGCTCCACCGCCTCCACTGTCAAGTCCAGCCCACCGGCACGGCAGTCGCCGCCAGCCCAGACACCGCTCAGGCTGGTCTGGCCGGCGGCGTCGGTGGCAATACGTCCGCCTTGCAGCACCAGTCCGGCATCGGTCAGCATGGGGTTGCCCAGTTGCTGGCCTATGGCCTTGAGCACCATGTCGGCCTGAATGGCCTCGGTTTCCCCGGTAGAGACCAGCTTGCCATTGGCAAGGGTCTGGTATTCAAAACGCACCGCACTGACATGGGCCTCCGCGCCGCTGCCGGTACCCACGATTTCGACCGGAGCCATCCAGTAATGAATGGTGACGCCGTTGGTTTGTGCCCACTCTTGTTCCGCAGCTGACGCCGACAAGGCTTCGGGCCCGCGCCGGTACACCATGTGCACAGACTCCGCACCCAGCAGCTTGGACTGCACGGCCGCGTCAACCGCGGTCATACCGCCGCCAATAACAACCACCCGGCGGCCCACCGGCAATGTGGACAAGTCCTCACACTGGCGCAGTTCGGCAATAAAGTCCACCGCGTCGCGCACACCGGGCAAGGCCTCGCCGGTGATGCCCAGCGCGTGGGTGCTGGATAAGCCCATGCCCAGGAATACCGCGTCAAAGTCACTGCGCAAGGTTTGGAGTTGGCTGGTGGTTTCCAGTTTCCAGTCGTGGTGCACCGTGATGCCGCCGATGGACAGTAGCCATTGCACCTCGGTCTGGGCAAACTGGTTGGGCGTTTTGTAACTGGCCAGACCGTATTCGTTGAGGCCTCCGGCTTTGGGCCGGGCATCAAAAATGACCACGTCATGTCCCTTGCGCGCCAAAGTGTGGGCACAGCTCAGACCTGCAGGACCAGCGCCAACCACCGCGACTTTTTTGCCGGTAGCAGGCGCGCGGCTGAAGATTTGCGGTTTGGCGCTTTCCATCAGCGCGTCCACCGCATGGCGCTGGAGGCGGCCGATGGCGACCGGGCGATCCTCTTGTGTATAGCGCACACACACGGCCTCACACAGGTTTTCGGTCGGGCAGACCCGGGCGCACATACCGCCCAGCGGGTTGGACTCCAGAATGGTGCGCGCCGCACCACGCAGGTTGTCCTCCGCAATGCGTTTGATGAACGACGGCACGTCGATGCTGGTCGGGCAGGCTGTTGCGCACGGGGCATCAAAGCAGTAGAGGCAGCGTTCGGCCTCCAGCAGGGCCTGGGAGCGAGTGAGCCGTGGTTGTGCATCAGCAAACGCTTTGGCGTATTCAGCAGCGCCCAGGCGGCCAGGACGAACATCGGGATGGTGAGAGGTGGACACGCAGGCACTCCTGTATCGAAATATTCTGACCGTTTAGTCAAGTTCCCCAAAGAATGCTAGCAAGTGTGGTGCCAGTCTGTATCTAGGGGTTTATCCGTGGGCGGGGTCCGCTGCCAGTGCCAGCCACGCGGTGAATAGCGCCAAAGCCGCCGGCGCCTCGGAGCGCAGTGGTGTAACCAGGTAATAGGCCCGTTCACCCCGCATCGGCTGGTTGCAAGCCACCACCAGGTCGCCCCGGGCCA
>Ga0075163_10004092_pt1 | contig 19561 bp, 11 predicted proteins | sample JI1023141ADNA_FD_71478 | JGI IMG/M metagenome (GOLD analysis project Ga0075163, IMG submission 71478) | Wastewater effluent complex algal communities from Wisconsin, to seasonally profile nutrient transformation and Carbon sequestration -... | ecosystem: Engineered > WWTP > Effluent > Algae...
TGGGTGTTTCCAGGACAAGTGTGGGGCAGACGTTTCCCTTCACAAGCGGTCCGATACCCATGTGTGATACCAGCACCTTTACGGCCAACGTCGCTGGTGTGGGCTGGTTGATCGTACCGGACGGTTGGAATTGGGGCCCTTATTTGGAAAGCGTTCTGATCAACATCACATCGAACCATCCGCAGACCCTTTCGATCTCACTGACCTCTCCCGCTGGTACCACCGTGTTGCTGTCCGCCTTCAATGGCGCAGGAGGACAGAACTACACGAATACCGAATTCTTTGATTGGGCGTGGATGGATATCACGACCGGAACGGCACCATTCACCGGTGATTTCAGGCCACAGGGTGGCTTCTTGGGCGACTTTGCCGGGGAGAACGCTGACGGGACATGGACGATCACAGTGGTCGATACGGCTTGTGTGAATGGCGGTACCGGACCGGGCGGCACCTGGATACCGGGCTGGTTCAGCGGGGGAACGGGTAGCGGTGCATTCAGTTTCGGCTTCAGCAGCCCGCCGCCGCCATGCATCGTTGATATGGGCTATCAAACGACCTATCTGTGTCCGGGGGAGACGGTGGACATGCAGGCCTATTACATGAGCAATTGGGACAATGGCAATGGGCTGGTCTTTGATTATTACTTGAACGGCTGGATCGCAGTACCTGACCCATCGGCCGTTAGTGAACCCGGATCGTACACCGTGAACGGCTGGGATTGGGCCGGTTGCTCATACTATGGCACCTACGATATCGTTGCTGCGTCCGCCTTGGACCTGGGTCCTGATCAAGTGGTGCAGCACTGCACGGGTGCTGGTACATTGGACCTTCATTCCTTGTTCGACCTGGCCAGTGCATCTACCATCGACTGGAGTTTGGATGGCGTTGCGATCACCGCTGCCGCCGCCGCTGCAGCAACCACTCCGGGTGTATATGGATTGACGGCCACAAGCCAAGGCTGCACGGACCAGGCGCAGGTCACACTCACGATCGTGACTTCGCCGTCGCTGGGTGCCGATCAGTTCGTCAGTATTTGTCCGGGAGGCGAGGCCGACCTCGGTGTTCTGTACACCACGACCGGGCTAACGACCGAGTGGTGGTTCGGTGGCGCAGTGATACCGATGCCGGTTGCTGCAACGGATGCAGGAGACTACACGCTGGTTGCAACGAATGCAGGTGGATGCGCGGATACGACGGTGGTAACACTGGATGTGCAGGCGCTTGCATCCTTGGGTGCGGATCAGTCTGCCCAGATGTGCAGCAATGCCCTGTTCGACCTCACCACGCTCTACACGACCACAGGTCTCCCTTCCGCATGGACGCTATCGGATGTGCCGGTGAGCGACCCCACCACAGTGAGTGCTGCGGGAACCTATCGGTTGGTGGTCTCCAACGGTTCGGGCTGCGCCGACACGGCCTTTGTGGTCTTGGATGTGATCGCAACACCTGTCCTTGGGTCGAATACTTCGGTTTCGATCTGTTCGGGCGATCCGGTGGACCTCACCTCGTACTACAACACCGTGGGGCTCACCACAGCATGGACCACTTCGGGCTCGGCTGTGAGCGACCCTTCTGCTGTGACTGCAAGCGGACTTTATGCGCTCACGGCGAGCAACGCCGATGGATGCAGTGCGAGCGTTACGGTGGATCTGACGGTAGCGCCGAACCCGGTTCTTGGTGCCGATCAAGATGTGGTGGAGTGCTTCGGCGTTCCGGTCGATCTGACGGCGCTATACGCTACGGGGGCGAATACGACGGCTTGGTCGCTGAACGGAGCACCGGTCGATGATCCGACATCCGTGACGGATGCGGGAACGTACACCCTCACGGCAACAACGTCAGCAGGTTGCGAGGCATCCGCTGTGGTCACGCTATCGCTGGTTCCTTCACCCGATATGGGTGCCGATCAGCAAGTGCAGATCTGTTCGGGCTCCACGTTCGATCTTTCGACGGTGTTCTACTCCACCGGTTTCAGTGAGGTTTGGACGTTGAACGGCGCTTCCGTTGCTGATCCGTTGTCCGTTGCTGTCACGGGCAATTACCGGTTGGTCGTTGCGAATGCCGCCGGTTGTTCCGACACGGCCTTCGTGCAGCTCACGGTAAACGATGGTCCTGCGCTTGGCGGTGATCTTTCGTTCGCGTTGTGCCCTTGGCAGTCCGTGGATCTGCCCGCGGTCTTCCCGGTCGGTGATGCATCCGCTTCTTATACGTTGAACGGGGAGGACGTTGCCGATCCGACCGTGGTGACCGATGCCGGCGTGTATGTGGTCACGGTGATCGATGCGAACGGGTGCAGCGACCGAGCAACAGCGACCGTGATGAATGTGGAATGCATGTGCGTTGCGGACTTCGACGTGGAAGGACGGTGCATGCAGGACCCGATGCGCTTCACGCTCGTAGCGGACTCGGTCGTGCTGGCGGCGCAGTGGCTCTTCGGTGATGCAGCACCTGCTACCACAGTGATCGATCCGACAGTGATGTTCCGATCCGAGGAGGATGTACGCGTTACCCTACGTGCGACTTTGAGCTGCGGTGTGGTGGATGTGGAACGGATGATCCGGATCGAGGATTGCTCCGATTCGTGCACGGTGTGGATCCCCAATGCCTTCACGCCGAACAACGATACGTGGAACGACAGCTGGACCTGGTCCGGCGAATGCGAACCGGAGGATTTCTCGGTGGAGGTCTTCGATCGCTGGGGCGAGCTGGTGTTCGCATCCAAGGATCCGGAGAAGTCGTGGGATGGAACTTTCGGCGGTACCGCGTTGCCTTCCGGAGTGTTTGCCTACCGAGTGGGTTATCGATTGCCTTATCAGGATAGGACGGAAATGACAGGTTCGATCACGTTGGTGCGTTAGACGTTGGATCGCCGAGGATCCGTTGTCGAACTTCGTGTTCTCGCATGAACGAATTGAAAGCCCTTTGGCGCCAATACAGCCGCTACTTCGTTGATGTGTGGCAGTACTTGCTCATCATCGTCATCTTCATCATCGCGGCGCTGTTCGTGTTGTGATGATGTTCATGCGCAAGCACTTCGGCTGAAGGCTACTGCCGGATGTACTATCGCAACATCGACACGATCGCCTTGCTATCAACATTCGGCACATACAGCTGAACAGGACCGTTGTTGTTCACGAAGAGGATGCCCGGTGCATGGTCGGCGCCGACGCGGATCGGCAGCACGTGGCGTGTGTCATACGGGGCGAAGATGCCGCTCTGCTGCACGGACCGTGGAGTGAAGCGGAGTTCGCCATCGCCCAAAAGCAGCATCCCAACGCCTGCATCGTAACGCACCGTCTCCACTTCGGCACCGTACATGTTGCCTGCTACGACCATGTCCTTCTTGCCATCGCCATTGAAGTCGGCTACAACGAAGTCGCGGATCGGGAAGAGCTGTGCTGCGTTGGGCAGGAAACTCGCGGTGAAGCTGCCTTTCCCGTCGTTGCTCAGGATCACGCTCTTGAATTCGGTCGCTGCATACTGCACGGCCTTCTTGAGTTTTTCCGGTCCGTAGATCCTTTCGAGATCGGCTTCCGCGAAGGCTTTATAGGTCGGGAACTTGTCGAGGATCACCGGACATTGTTGCGAGGAGCATTCGCGCCCGCGCACGGGCAATTCGTTGTTGTCAGTGGTCTTGGCAAGTACGATATCGTTCGTGCCGGAACCATCGAGATCACCGGAGTACACCTTGAGCGGATGCTCTTTCGTGGGATGGAACTTGTTGTTCATGCCGAGGTTCCCGGCTAGGATATCGAGGTCGCCATCGCCATCGATGTCCTCGATCGCAAGCCCTTGCCACCAGCCGATGAGGGTGGAATCGAGCACGGTCGCGGAGATCTCTGTGAAGTGCTTTCCGTCGTTCTTGAACACGCGGATCGGCATCCATTCGGCGGTCAACACCAATTCATTCGTGCGGTCGCCATCGAGGTCGGCGAATTGCGCACCGGTGATCATGCCCAAGCCGTGGGCGTTGGGTAGCCACGCATCCGATGCATCGGTGAAGCGGCCTTTATCATTCAACAGGACGTGGCTCTTCGGCGAGAAGGGGTAGAAGCCGGGCACGTTGCGACCACCAACGAAGAGGTCAAGATCACCATCCCCATCAACGTCCTCGGAACGCACACATTCCGTGCTCTCCAGGAATTCAGGCAACGCTCCTTTCGACTCCACGAAGTAGCCTCTTCCTTCATTGATGAAGAGGCGATCCTGGAACGCAGGAGCACCCGGACCGAATTCGGTACTTCCCGCTGCGAGGTAGAGGTCGGGGTCGTTGTCTCCATCGGCATCGAAGAAATGCGCACCGATGAATTCGGAACCCGAGAAGGCCGACCACGGCTGTGATGGCGCTTTGCTGAACCGACCGCCAGCATCCTGCACGTAGAGCGCAGCCGATGAGCCCACCGCACCGGTGACGATCAGGTCATCGAGGCCATCACCGTTCACATCTGCGACCGCGCAGGCAGGTCCATGTTGGCTTTGGCTTTGCGGCAATAGAGGCTCCTTCTGGAAGTCATCGAAGGGGTTCTCCACATGCGCAGGGATCGAGCGCAGGATCGATGATCGGTCCGCGAAGAGTGGCGTGATATCAGGTGCTTTGGGTCGCGGTCTAGCGTCCGACATGTTCACCGCCAGCCGCTGATCGATGCTCGGGGCCACGATGACAGAGCGTGTTCCATCGTACCAGTCGATCGTGACCGAATCCACGGTTGCATCACCGAGTCCAAAATGCACCAACGGCTCCATGCTACTTTGAAGCCCCCTGCCAAGCCATAACTCGAACAATTGCTTGCTGCCCGCATGGGAGATCGTAACGCTACTTCCTATCGCGTTCGGATTGTTCGCGCCGCCTTTCAGCACAAGTTGGAGATAGTGGGCAGCGTTCATTTGACGCGCGCGGTTCTCGATCACTTTGCAGGGCACGTCGACATCGGCGGTCACCAGATCCATGTCGCCGTCGCCATCGAGGTCGGCGTAGGATGCGCCCGTGGCGGTGGAAGCATTGTGATAGTTCCACGGATCGGCGGCCTTCTCGAAGGTGAGGTCGCCTTTGTTCCGGAACACCATCATCTCCTTGTAGTGTTTCGGCGCCATGTCGAGCACCTGCCTGTAGGTCGGACGAACCTCTTGTTCATTGAACATCCGATTGACGGCATCGTTGAAATCGACGTTGCCGATGTCGCGTGGGATGCCGTTGGTGATGTGCAGGTCTTTCCACCCATCGTTGTCGAGATCCACGAAGAGCGGCGCCCAGCTCCAGTCCGTCTTGTCGATCCCTGCAGCCTGTGCGATCTCGGCGAATTGGCCATGGCCGAGTCCCATGTGCAACGCATTCACCATGTACTGATGGTTCATGTCGTTCTTGACCATGTTCCAGAACTGCGTCGGCCGCATACTGGCCATGTTCTCCTTGCTGAGGCGATGATCGCTCAGCGCCATGTCCACTTCGAAGAGGTCAACGATGCCATCGTTGTTGAAGTCGGCGCGATCCACGCCCATGGCGAAGTAGGAGATGTGGCGCAGGCGCTCTTTGGATTCATTCGTGAAATGAGGAACGCTCCCACGGGCCTTGGTTCCATCATTGATCATCATGCGGTCGGGTGAGTAGAAATCGCACGACGTGAAGATGTCGGGTCGGTCGTCGCCATTGAGGTCACCGATCGCAGCGCCCCAAGCGAAGTTGCGGCTCATCAGTCCAGCCTCGGCAGTGTGGTCTGTGAAGTGCCCAGTTCCATCGTTGAGGTAGAGCCGATCGGTCTGTTCCGGAACCGGGAGGAAGCGAGGGTCCGTGATCGCACCGCGCAACGTTTCGAAGTCGATGCGATGGCCCAAAAGGAAGAGGTCGAGGTCGCCATCGCCATCCAAGTCGCCGAAGCAGGATGTTTCGTTGTGTCCCTCGTCGGCAAGGCCGCGCTCGGTTGCTTCGTCCACGAATTTCAAACCACCCTTGTTCATGTACAAGCGGTTGCGCCGGTAGCGTGCCGGCCAACGTGCAGGGCCGGAGGCGCACACGTAGATATCGAGCAAGCCGTCGGCATCGGCATCCACCAAGCTCACGCCTTGTGCCCAAAGACCGTTCAGGCTGAAGCCCGAAGAAGAGCTGACATCCTCGAACTTCAGATCGCCGAGGTTCCGGTAGACCGCACCCCCGTTCCGGTTGCTGATGAACACGATGTCCGGCCGTCCGTCATTGTCGAGGTCTCCTGTAGCGACGCCACCACTGCTGTATGCATTCCGATAGATGAAATAGTGCGCACTATCATCTTCGATCACCTTGTTCACGAAGTGGATGCCTGTCCGTTCTGGACCGAGGATGACCAGCAACGGTGAAACCACCTCGGAAGGATCAGCCTGTTCCGCACCATCCGTTGCTGCCGGTTCGCCCGTGCAAGACCAGAGGCTAGCGAGGACCAGGACGAAGAGTGCATGCAGCGCATACGCGGACGTCGAGCCCCGTGCACTGGACGGAATGTTCAGGTGTCGCATCCCTGCCAAAATACGGGCTTTTGGCAAGGTGACCGGATGCCCTGCCGCCTCACGATCCCATTGACCGATCCGATCAGGGCAGGAGGACCTTCACGGCTTGTTCAAGTTGTTGATCGCGTCCTTGGCTCACAGCGCCGGGCTCCAACGGTTGCTTCACATCGGGTTCCAGCTGTTGGTTCTCCAGGTAATTGCCGTTGTTGTCGATCATGCCCACTTGCGGTATGCCGAACCACATGCCGTTCTGCAGCCCTTCCCACCAAACGGCGGTGCCGGTACCGGCCACGGGCATGCCCACGAGCTTGCCGATGCCCAACGCACGATAAGTCACCGGGAACATGTGTGCATCGCTGTAGTTGCCCTCACTCATCACCACCACACTGGGTTTGCTCCACTTGAACTGTGGTTCGGTGCCCAACTTCTGTCCGCGCGGTTCTTCGCGCATGTACACCTTACCGCTAAGGAAGGTGGCGAGGTCATCATGCAACCATCCGCCCCCGTTGAAACGTGTATCCACCACCAAGCCTTTCTTGTTGTGGTAACGACCCAAAGCCTCTTCGTATACGGTGCGGTAGCTGCGATCATCCATGCCCTCCACGTGCACGTAGCCCAGTTGTCCGCCGCTGAGGCTATCCACCAAATGTCGGCAACGTTCCACCCAGCGGTGGTAGAGCAGGTCGTACTCTTCCCACGTGCTGATCGGCTTAACCACCTCGTCCCATCGGGTGTTGGTCTTCGGGTCGAAGAGCGAGAGCAACATCGGCTTGTCGGCCTTACGGTTGAAGTAGCGGGCGGGATCCACATCTGCTGCGATCACCTCGCCATCGATCTTCTCGATCACCTGTCCGGCCGCGATCTTCGTTCCTTGCTTGATCACCGGGCTCTTCTCCATCACCTCGGTGATGCGTAATCCGGGGCCGGCTTCATTGGCGTAGAACAGACCCAGTGCTGCTGTGGCATCGCCGTTGGGCATGCGCTCGTTGAATCCACTGCCCGTATGCGAAGCATTGAGCTCGCCCAGCATTTCGCTGCACAGCTCGGCCATGTCGTAATTGTTGTTGATGAACGGCAGGTAGCGTTGATACTCTGCTTTGTACTTGTCCCAATCCACGCCTTGCAGGTCCACGCGGTAGAATTTCTTCTTCACCTGTCGCCAGATGTGCTCGAAGACGTATGCACGCTCGGCACTTTCGTCAAGCAGCATTTCACCGTTGATGCCGATGCCCTTCACTTCGTTCTTCTCCACATCGAATACGCTGATACCGCCGTTGGTAAGGAAGAAGAGGTGCTTGAATTCCTTATCGGGTGTCAGTCCTCCGGCCCACCCAGCTCCCAGCTTGTTGATGATCTTGGCTTCGCGTGTGCGGATCTCGAACTGCCACAGGTCGTAGCCCTTCTCGAATGCGGAGAGGTAGTAGAGTTTCTCACCGTCGGTGCTGAGCACTGCGCTGCTGAGGTTCGATGAGTTCGGCGTGAGGCGCACCTTGCGATCCTCGAGGCCGGTGAGATCGAATACCAAGGGTTTGACAGGTTTCTTCTCTTCTTCTTTCGCCTTCTTGTCCTTCTTCTCTTTCTCGTCCTTTTTGTCGCCGTCCTCGCCCTCCTTCTTTTTGTCCTCGGCTTCCTTCAGGAGTTCCGCCTCCTCCTTGCTCAACTTGAATTTGTCGTAGGCTTCTTGCGACAGGAAGATCGCGTAGGCATCGCCTTGTCCACCCCAGCTGGCGTGGTTCTTCATGCCATCACGGTCACTGAGGAAGACGACGGCCTTGCCTTCCATGGCCCATTCGGGGTGATAACCACCGTACCCGCTCTTGGTCAGATCCGTGATCTCCTTGCCGCCCTCGGCGCTCACCAAACCGACCTGGTTGATCCACTGTTCATCGTGAAGGAATTCCACGAGGAACCACTTGCTATCGGGGCTCCAGCTGTACCATTGGTCACCATCGGAATAGCTGTAGTTCTTGTTGCCGGGAACGATGGTGCGGGTCAGCTTGCTGGCGATGTTCACCACCTTCAACGTGGTGCGTTCTTCCAAGTAGGCCACCTCTTTACCATCGGGCGAATACTCAGGTTGGAACTCTTCCGCCGGCGTACTCAACAGTACTTCCTCCTTGAGCAAGGTGGCGTTGAAGAAGTAGGGTTCTTCCTTGCGCACGATGGTGGTGGTATAGAGGTCCCAGCTGTTGTTACGTTCACTGGCATAGAGCAAGGTTCGGCCGTCGGGGCTGAAGCTGACATTGCGCTCCTGTTCGGGCGTGTTGGTGATGCGTCGCGTAGTACCTTCTTTCACACTGGTCACGAACACTTCGCCGCGATGGATGAAGGCCACTTCCTTCCCATTGGATGAAACCGCCACCTCATCGGCGTCGCCATTCACGCTCTTCGTGCTTACGGGGTTGAAGCGGCCGTCGGTGTGGATGCGCACCATCACCTTGTTCGGTGTTCTGCCATCGGTCATGGTATAGAGTTCACCGCGATAGCTGAAACAAAGCACTCCATCGTTACTCATGCTCAAGTAGCGCACCGGGTGATCCTGAAGAGTGCTCACTTGTGTGCTAGCCCCTCCTGATGCCGGCATCTTGTGGACGTTGAAGCTGCCGTGTTCTTCGCTGAGGTAGTAGATGGTCTTGCCGTCCTTGCTGAAGATCGGATCGCGGTCTTCTCCAACGAAAGTGCTGAGCTGCTTGTATTCGTTCGTGATCGGGTTGAAGGTCCAGATGTCGCGGGTGACCGAGCTGGTGTGGTGCTTGCGGAAACTGTCCTCGTAGCCTTTACGGTCGTGCCCGATGATCAAGGTGCCTGAAGGGTTGTACCGAGCGGATTGAAGTGGCAACGTGCTCAAGCGCATCGGGCGGCCACCGTTGCTGGGTACGGTGTAGAGTTCGCCGAGCCCACCGACGGGGAAAAGCTGGTTCTTCACATCGTCCTGTCTTCCGCCATAGAAGATCACGTTCGCGTCATCGATGGAGAAATCCGTGGGCACTTCGCCCGAACTGTGGTAGGTCAGTCGCGCAGGTGCTCCTCCAAAAGCAGGCATCACGAACACATCACTGTTGCCATAGCGCGTGCTGGCGAACGCGATCCGCTGGCCATCGTGGCTCCAGACCGGACTGTGATCGTATGCTTCGTTCGTGGTAAGCGGAACGGCATCGCCGCCGGTGGTCGGCACGCGCCAGATGTCGCCTTGGTAGCAGAAGGCGATGGTGGTACCATCCGGACTGATCGCTGAGTTGCGCAACCAGAGCGGTTCGTTCTGCGCTGCAGCAGCAAGGGCGATCAGAAAGCCGGAGGTGAGGAGAAGCGTGTGTTTCACGGTGTTGTGGAATTTGCAGGGCGTAAAACTATTCGTCACAGGGCTGCTATCATCACAGGATGAACGGTTGGGGGCTCAGGATCGTCCTGACGTGCAACGTCCCCGGTCGCCCTGTTGCGGAGGCGAGGCCGGGGACGCGCACATTCGCCGCGCAAGCGGGAAGCCTCAGCGCGCAACGACCACCATCGTCGATCGCCGGACATTGTTGCCGCGCATGGCGACCTGATAGATGCCGTTCGGTAGATCCTCCAACTCGATCGTGAACCGGGGTTGTGCAGCGGTGATCCGTTGGGTCTTCACCAAGCGTCCATCGCTTGCGCGGAACTCCAGGATCCCGGTATCGACATCGGCAAGGGTGATGGAGCCGGTCGTGGGATTGGGGAATAGCACGAGAGGATCAACCTGCCCGATCTCCTTGATGCCCACCAGTGAAGCTTCGTCGATAAGCTGTCCACTGCGCGAAGTCGAACCATCATAACTGGTGAGCGCCACCAGATGCAGAACGGGGTGGGGTATGCCATCCACATACCAATCCTTCGTTACGCTGATCGTGGAGTCTGTTGTGCTTTGCAACGCAGTGGCCCGACGGGTGGTCACAAGTTGTGCGTTCACATACGTTCCGAAGGGCAATTCGAGCGTTCCTCGTGCATCCAGGGAGATGCGTGTTGATCCACAGTACGCCGTATTGCTACCTCCACTGTTCGAGACGAAACAGAAGTCATCTTGTTTCGATCCATTCAGATCAAGCGGGTACGCAAGAGCCATGGTGCTGGGTCTGAAGTAGGTGTTGAACACCGGCCCGAGGGTGCCGAGTTCCAGAACACGATCGTCCTGCACTTCATGGAACGTATGGCTGGGCGCAGGGTCGTTGTCGGCCACTTTCCGTATGGCCCGATCCGCGGTTTCGTACGCACTGTGACCGGCAACGGTGCTGGGGTCGAGCACGGTGTAGGTGGCGCCGAAGACGTCGTTGCCGACCAGGTTACCGTATGCCCAGGTGATCGGTTCGATCAGCAGTTCATCCACGGGTACGACTTGGAGAGCGCGCATGTGCCATGAACTACCGACCGCAGGCAATTGGTCCTGCTGGGTAAGGCTTTGCGCGGGGAGTGCGACGGCCAGGGATCCGAACGCGAGAAAGGGGAATGAGGATCGAAGTAGGGTAGTGGTTCCGGCGTGTTCCATGGTGCATCGGCTACGGGGTTTGGTGTGCGTTCCGTAGCTGATGCAAACCTACCGGGGCCCTAGGGGGACGGGCTCTCCATTGGCCACAACCCCAACGCTTCATGGATCGTGATCGCACCTCCCGGCACGCGTATCGGTGTCGAACGGTTCAAGAAGACCAAGGAGCCTACCAACGGAGGACCACCTTGCCCATGGTCTCGCCACGTTCCAGTGCGGTCAACGCTTCAGGAAGTTCCGATGCAGGGAACTCGCCATGCACATGCGCTTTCAGTTCGCCGCGTGCTTGAGCCTTGATCATCCCCGCGAGACATTCTGCGATGATGTCCGGGTGTTGCTCTGCGATGCGTAGCATGTTTACCCCCAGTATACTGCGGCTCTTCATCATCAGGAAGATGGGAACCACGAGGCCCATTCGCCAAACGAAACGGAGCGTTCCGAACGGACCGATGCTTCCGCGTTCAGCACCGCCGAACAGCACGATGCGCCCCCCGCCGCCAAGCAAGCGCATGTCCTTCGCAAAGGATGATCCGCCCACGGCATTGAAAGAGACGTCGAGTTTCGCACCGTGCAAAGCCTTGGTCAATTGGTGCTCTACATCGCCTGCTGCGCGATCGATCGCATGGTGTGCGCCGAGTGAACGCAAATAATCCAACTTCCTCGCTCCACTGGCGACAGCGAACACTTCACATCCGGATCGCAGAGCGAGCTGCACCAACAAATGGCCCACTCCTCCGGCTGCACTGTGGATCAGCACGCGTTGGCCTTTTCGTAGCGGACAGAGGATGCGTGCGGCATACCAAGCCGTACAGCCTTGCGTAGCCATGGCAGCGGCCTCTCCAGCGAGGAGTTCCTCGGGGATCTCCGCTATGGCACGGTGGTCGGTGATCGCGTATTCGGCATAACCACCGAAGCGGGTCATGGCCACTACCCGTTTGCCGATAAGGTCCTGTTGAACGCCGGTGCCGACCGCATCCACGCGGCCCACCACTTCATAGCCCAACACACTGGGTAGGGGTGGCGCTTCGCGATAGAGCCCTTTCACAGCCATCACGTCTGCGAAGTTCAAACCGAAGGCCTCGCAACGGATCCGGACTTCATTGGCTTTCGGTTCCGGAAGGTCCTTTTCGCGTAAGGACAACACCTTGGCAGGGGCACCATGACCGGTAAGGGTCCATGCACGCATGGTCTAGTTGGTGCCGAGCAGGCCCGCTTCAAAATCCACCACGCACTGTCGGATGGGGTCCATTTCATCGCGAACCCCAACACATTTGAAAAGTGGTTCGAACTTGGGATATTCCGTCCGGAAACGACCACTCACCGACCGTGTGTCCTCCTCTTTGAAGATCGCAGGGACGATGGGCCCTTTGATGTCCTTGCTCAAGTAGGCGGCATGGCCGAGTTCGAAGCTGGCGTTCTCAGTACTGTCGCGCTGCATGATCAAGTGGGCGTATCCGTTCTCGTAGTAGCACACCGATCCTTCCACCATCAAACGCACGGGGAGCGGCCCTTCCTCATTGATCCGGAACAGAACGCCCTTGTACGTGAAGCCCCAGATGTCCTTGCATTTCACTTTGCGCTTCTCTCCATTCTTTTCGAAAAGCAAGGTCCACTGGCCCATGTTCGGGTAGAGGTCCACGAAATCTCCTACGGGTTCCCCGATCGGCTTGTTTGGGTCGCTGGTACGTTCCTTCAGATAACTCTCCGAATCGTAGTGCAGAAACGCTTGAGCCCTAGCGCTTTGGACTGTGCCTAAGAGCACGAAAGCCGCCAAGCAAGCGGCGCGTCCCAAAGAGGTTATCAACAGCATTGTGTTGACAAAGTAAACACCGGAATGGCATAGTTGTATGCCGAATGGTGGGAAAAGTCGCAACGCCTCAGTCCTCGGAACCGCCGATCACGAGCACGAATTCACCGCGAGCGTCCTTCGCTTCGAAATGCGCTGCCAGTTCGGCAAGGGTGCCACGTACGGTCTGCTCATGCAACTTGCTCAGTTCGCGCGAAGCGCTCGCCTTTCTTTCAGGGCCAAAAGCTTCGGCGAGATCGGCGAGGGTGCGGGCGATCCGATGGGGGCTTTCATACAGGACGATCGTTCGTGGCTCGGACTTCAGCACATCCAATCGGGTGCGTCGTCCTTTCTTCACCGGAAGGAATCCTTCGAATACGAAGCGATCACACGGCAGGCCGCTATTCACCAAAGCGGGAACGAATGCGGTGGCACCTGGAAGACATTCCACGGTGATGTCGGCAGCCAATGCGGCACGCACCAGCAGGAACCCCGGATCGCTGATGCCTGGAGTACCTGCATCGCTGACCAATGCGAATCGTTCTCCATCCCGCAGGCGCTGGACCAATTGCTCCACCATGCGGTGCTCATTGTGGGCATGGAAAGGGATCAACGGTCGAATGATCGCGTGATGTTGAAGTAGCCGTCCGGTCACGCGCGTGTCCTCTGCAACGATCGCGTCCACTTCGGCCAACACATTCAATGCCCGCAAGGTGATGTCATCCAGATTCCCGATCGGCGTCGGCACGAGGACCAGAGCGGCGTGGAACGAACTCATCCGTTGGTCAGGGGCGCAGGTGTGGGGCGTGCATTCATTTCAAGCTGCTCAGGTAGTCCTTCAGCAAGGCATACAGTTCTGGGAACTTCGTGAGCGGCAAGGTCTCCTCCTTGTCCAGCACATCGTGGTAGGCTGCGATGCCGCCCATGGTATAGATGAAGAGGGCAGGCACATTGCGTTTCACGAACGAGCAATGATCGCTGTTGCATGCCGGACCGCGGGACTTCACCAGCGGCAGATACTTCTTCGCGGTATTGATCGCTACCAGTTGATCGAAGAGTTCAGGGTGTGCCGTGGCATTGACCACCGTGATGCCATCATCACCCGTTCCAAGAATGTCGAGGTTCAACATCAACTTCACCTTCGATAGATCGATCGGCCGATCCACGGCGCACCACTCCGAACCGACAAGACCGGCCTCTTCACCTGCGAATGCTGCGAACAGGATGTTGTATTTGGGTTTGTTCTTCGCGTACCATTCCGCGAGTGACAACATCATCGCTACACCACTCGCATTGTCGTTCGCACCAGCAAACAGTGCATCAGGTCCCATCTGTCCGAGGTGGTCGTAGTGTGCACCAACGATGATCCACTTCTTGCTTTTGCCTTTCACCATGCCCAGCACGTTGCGGGCCTCGTGCCGGGTGATCAACGTGTTCTGGATGCGCATGTCGATCCGAGCGGAACTATCGGTGAGGGCATCGTTCTTCACCTGGATCAACGGAAAGGGCAAGGCCTCTTGGGCAACGCCCCACGTGAGCTTTCCATTCATCGCGCGCACAACAGGACAGAAGTGCATGAGGTCCTGCTCAATGGCGGCGTACTTCGCCAACGAATCGGCGTTCGTGGTTGCCGGGAAATGCAAACACGCTGCTTTACCGTTCAGCACGCCCATGGCCATGGCGCGACGAGCGGGATCGAAGAGGTCATCGGTCGTGAGGTGCACCAGATCGAACGAGCCGACCGCCTTGCCCGATGCTGGATCCACGATGAATTCGGTGCCCGGATCGAGCCGATCGCCATCGATGCTCACTTGCACACTATCCGGAAAACTGTTCACATTGAATTGGAAAGGCTCGAAGTAGTCGGCCTTCACCGGAAGCAGACCGATGCGCGCGTATTGCTGGGCTAGCCAATCCGAAGCGACGCGGTCGCCATCCGCCACATAGCCGCGGCCATGGAATGCTGGTGAGGTCAGGTTCTTGATGAACTTGCGGGCATTGGCACGCACCGCATCGGCATCCTGCGCGGTGACCAGGAACGGACCGAGAAGCAGGGCAATAAATAGGCGGGTTCTCATGCGTAGCGGCGTTGGACCAGGTCGGTGAACGTGGAGAGGGCTTCGGGGTCGGCTGGTTTCTTGAGCTTGGTGATCACCTCGGTTTGTAGGAAAGCCTTCGCATCGGCCAAGTTCCCGAAGCCGTTCAATTGCTCGACCGCTTTTTCGTAATTGATCCGGTCGCCATTGAAGAGTTCGGCAACGAACCAGAATTTATGGCTCAATGTGATGGCCTTGTGCAGATCGCCTACAGCGGCCTTTTCCAGTTTCTCTGCCACGGAAGGAGGTGGTTTGTTGCCCCCTTTCGTCGCGGTAGAGGGAGTTGAAGAGGATCGTGCAGCTTCCGGAGCCTGCTCTTGTTCGGTGTTCTCGATTGCCTCGATCAACGAGGTTTGGCGCGGTGAAGCATCCTGAGCAGGTCGGGTGTCCAAGCGGACCGGAGCCGCGACTTCCTGGAGAGCAGGAGGCGTTACGACCGGCTCTTCCACCATCGGAACCGCCGCAGTGGTCTGCGCCATGGATGCCGTCGGAGCTTGCGCTGGATGATGACCCACAGCCGATTCCCGTGCCTTGTGACGCAGCACCACCAAGCGCTCGTACAATGCACGCGCATCATTGCATGCCGCCTCCAGTTCCTCCAGCCGCAGCGTTCCGGCGGTCAACCCTTTCTCGGCGTTCACCAATGCATCCACCAGTTCCTTGAACTTGCGAAAAGACGTCTCACTGCTCATGCGTTGCTGTTTCGTGTGGTCCGTTCCCTGCGAAGATCCCTATTTTCGCGGCACCACGATACAAGCCGAAGCTTTTTCGCGGCGCACCCCTTTCCATGTTCTTGGAGCACACCGGACCGCAGGGCCCTCGAAAGGGCTGGATCGAGGTGATCTGTGGCAGCATGTTCTCCGGCAAGACCGAGGAACTCATCCGCAGATTACGACGGGCGGAGTTCGCCAAGCAACAGGTCGAGATCTTCAAGCCGGGTGTGGATACCCGATACCATGAAGAGGAAGTCGTGAGCCACGACCGCAACGCGATCCGCAGTACACCCGTGCCGAACAGCAGCAACTTGCTCTTGCTCGCTAGTCACATCCAAGTGGTAGGTATCGACGAGGCGCAGTTCTTCGATGACGGTCTACCCGCCGTATGCGAACAGCTCGCCAACGGCGGTGTGCGCGTGATCATAGCTGGCCTTGACATGGATTTTCAGGGTAGACCTTTCGGACCCATGCCGAAGTTGATGGCGATCGCAGAATACGTTACCAAAGTGCATGCGATCTGCATGCATTGCGGAGGCCTCGCTACGTTCAGCCACCGCAAAACAGCCAGTCAGGATCTGGTGGTTCTGGGCGAAACCGACAGTTACGAGCCGCTCTGTCGCGATTGCTTTGTTCGCGCTTTGACCGCGCAACAGCCCGCCAACGGATGAGCAGCAAACCCTACCCACTGCGCACACTTTCCGATGTCGTGGGTGGTGTATTCTCGGGTTCGGATGCCCCGATCGCCCACCTGTTGATCGATTCACGACGTACCATCAACCCAGAGGCGGCACTCTTCATCGCTTTGAAGGGCCCACGTCACGATGGGCGCCACTACCTCCCGGAATTGTTCGACCGAGGGTTCCGGAACTTTTTGGTCATGCAGAAGCCTAACGACGATCTGCTAAAGAAGGCCAATGTCATTCAGGTGCCCGATACATTGGTCGCTTTGCAGCAACTTGCCGCGTGGCACCGGTCCCATTTCCACTATCCCGTGATCGGCATTTCGGGAAGCAACGGAAAGACCATCGTGAAAGAGTGGCTTTTCCAGATGCTCAAGGGCGAAGAGCGCATCGTCCGCAGTCCCGGAAGCTGGAACAGTCAGGTTGGTGTGCCGCTTAGCGTTTGGGAAATGGGTCCGGAGCATACGCTTGGTATCTTCGAAGCAGGCATCAGCGAGCCTGGGGAGATGAAGAAGTTGGAGGCGATCATACGACCGACCATCGGCGTGCTCACCCATCTCGGCGATGCTCACGATGCTGGTTTTGGTGGTGATGCAAGGAAGAAAGCCTTGGAGAAGGCCGTGCTTTTCGGGCGTGCCGGTGTGATGATATGCTCGGATGATCCAGGCGGAGCGGTCGCTCACCTGCGAACTCATCATTCCGCGGGGTCCATCCTTCGCATTGCGCAAGGCGACCCCTCTGCGACGTTGAATGTGCTTTCAACGACGGTGCAAGGTGATGCAAGTCGTGTGGTCCTGCGATACCACGAGACCGAGCTTACGTTCGATATCCCCTTCAACGACAACGCCAGCGTCGCCAACGCGATCACCTGCGCTGCGGTCCTGCTTCACCTAGGTAGGTCAGTATCGTGGATCAACGAACAACTCGGGCAATTGGTTCCAGTGGATATGCGATTGCGCACCATGCAAGGAGTTCATGGGACCACGCTGATCGACGATAGTTACAGCAATGATCGTTCATCGTTGGCTGTTGCCTTGGAGCATCAACAACGGATCGCCCAAGAGCGCGAACGCATCCTCGTCTTGAGCGACCTCGCGGAAAGCGATCGGAGTGATGCGGACCTCTACAGCGAGGTGGCCGATCTCGTCCGCCGTTCCGGGGTTTCCACGGTCATCGGTATCGGGCCGAAGATCGGTGCTCAACGTGCCCGATTTCCGGATGGTTCCCGTTTTCACTCGGACGCAGCAACACTTTTCGTAAGTGAAGACCCCAAGACCTTCCGTGGGGCGGTGGTGCTGGTCAAAGGAGCCCGGACTTTTGCATTGGAACGGGTGGTGGCGCGCTGGCAGCAACAGGTACATGGTACTGAGTTGGAGATCGATCTCGAAGCCATTCGGCACAATCTGAACCACTTTCGGGGCTTGCTCCCGGTCGGCGTTCGTACCATGGCCATGGTGAAGGCTTTCGGTTACGGCTCCGGGGCATTGGAACTCGCAAGGCTTTTTGCGCACGAGCAGGTCCAGTACCTCGGTGTGGCCTATGCCGATGAGGGCATCGAGCTGCGGCAGCACGGGATCACCCTGCCGATCATGGTGATGAACCCAGAGCCGGTGGCCATGGAAACGCTGCATCGTTTCGGGCTGGAGCCGGAGGTGTACGATGCGCTTTCCTTGCGAGCCGTTATCGATCATATCCGGATCGCGGGTTCGTGTCCGCCGATCCACCTCAAGCTGGACACGGGCATGCACCGCTTGGGTTTCGTTGAAAGCGAGTTATCGGAAGTGATCGACATATTGCGGGAGAACCGGTCCTTGAAAGTGGCCTCGATCCTTTCACACCTTGCAGCGAGCGACGATCCATCAGAGGATGGATACACGTGGGACCAGATCGATTCGTTCAAGCGGATGTCAGACACCATCATGGATGTGCTGGGCTACTCCCCGCTGCGGCACTTGGCGAACTCTGGCGCGATCGGGCGGTGGCCCTCCGCACACTTCGACATGGTGCGACTGGGGATCGGCCTGCATGGGATCGGGGTCGACCCAAAGGAGACCGCACAGCTCTTGCCTGTTGCATCGCTGCGCACGCCCATTGCCCAATTGAAACACCTCTCGGCGGGCGACACCGTTGGCTACAACAGACGTGGGGTGATCACCGGAGATCGCACCATCGCCACATTACCGATCGGCTATGCGGATGGTCTTTCCCGTCGCCTGAGCAACGGCGTGGGCTGTGTATGGATCAACGACCAGCGCGCCCCCATCATCGGCAACGTGTGCATGGACATGTGCATGGTAGATGTGACGGGTATTCCTTGCCTTGTCGGTGACATGGCGGTCGTCTTCGATGCTGCCCACCCGGTTGCTGAATTGGCGAAGGATCTTGGCACCATTCCGTACGAAGTACTGACAGGCATCGCGCAGCGTGTGAAACGGGTGTATGTGCGGGGTTGAGCCTCAGGCTTCCAAGCCCGACCCACCTTCCTGCAGTACCAACGGCTTGTCCCAAGCGTCGCCTCCTTAGTTTTGTTCAGAATAGTTCCACACCGTATGCGCAATTCGATACTCGTGGCCATCCTGGCCTTTCTTGTTCTGACACCCACCTTGGTGCATGCTCAGCGCCCAGTGGTTCTGCCCGGCGATCTTCTGGTCATGTTGAGGTCCGATGGCTCACCCGAGAAGGTGGCTTCGGACCTGGCGTATTTGAACGGGGTGGCCAATGGCTTGCACGTGGAACACCTGGTGAGCCAGCCCATGCGGACCTGGTTGCTCCGATTCGATCCGCAACGGGCAGACCAAGCGATTCTGTTGCGCGCGGTTCGCAACCATCCGCAGGTGCAGTTGGCGCAGAACAACCATCAATTGGAATTGCGCGAGGTACCGAACGATGATCGATATGCTGATCAATGGCATCACCAGAACATCAACAGCGAAGCGGCCTGGGACATCAGTACCGGTGGGCTGACCGCAGATGGTGATACGATCGTGGTGTGCATCATCGAGAACAGCAACCTGCCGCACGACGACCTGATCGGTAACGCGTGGTTCAATCATCAAGAGATCCCCGGTAACGGGATCGACGATGACGCCAATGGATACATCGATGACTACCGTGGCTGGGATGCGAATGCGGAAGATGATGACGTCTATGGTGGGGGCCATGGTACGCAAGTAGCAGGTATGATAGGTGCCACCGGTGACAACGAGATCGGCGTTGTTGGAGCCAGTTGGACCGTGAAGATGATGGTGGTGACCAATACCGGTGCCAGCGATGAAGGTGTGATCGCGTCACACAGTTATCCGTTGACG
>Ga0075163_10004094_pt1 | contig 19558 bp, 17 predicted proteins | sample JI1023141ADNA_FD_71478 | JGI IMG/M metagenome (GOLD analysis project Ga0075163, IMG submission 71478) | Wastewater effluent complex algal communities from Wisconsin, to seasonally profile nutrient transformation and Carbon sequestration -... | ecosystem: Engineered > WWTP > Effluent > Algae...
GGACGCCGTCGGGCTTAGCGGAACATCGACATGGCGCCTACCCTGCCAACGGCGCGCCCGGCGATCAAGCACAATCCGGCGTCGGGCCTGCGCCCGCACGCACGCCGCGCACCTGGACGATCGTGCGTCGTCGCCCGTGCGACCGATCACCGGTGCCACCCCGCGCCACGCACACAGGCGCCCGCCTGCGGCACGATCGGCACATGCCTGGCCTGCGTCACGCTCTCCTCGCCACGTCGCTCCTGCTCGCCGCCTGCGCCGACGACCCGCAGGTCTGCCACTTCCCGAGCGGGCGCCCGTGCGCGCCTGGTCAGCTGTGCTTCGGCGCGCCGGGCAACGAGTGCAACTACTACACGTGCGTCGACGGCGCGCTGGTCGGGACCGCGGTCGCGTGCAGCGCCGCGCCGCTCATCCCCGTGCCCGACGGGCCGTTCACCTGCGACCCGGCCGCGGTGCGCCTGCGCGACGACGCGATCACGCCGCCGCTGGAGCCGTGCCCGCTCGGCGGGCTGTACGCGCTGCAGGTCTCCGACGCGTTCGTCGGCGGCGCGCAGTTCCAGGCCTGCGTGGCGGTCGACACCTGCGCGCCGATCACCTGCGACCCGGCGTACGGCGGCGACGGCTGCCCGACCGGCTACGCCTGCGACGCCGCACGTCGCCGCTGCATCGTCGCGCGCTGAGTCACTCGACCGCGGGCGCCGCGGCCGGCGCGCCGGCGCCCGGGCGCTTGCGCAGCGGCACCAGCAGCGCGCCGTTGGTGCGGTTGGCCAGCTGGCCGCACGCGGCGTCGATGTCGTCGCCGCGCGGCGTGCGCAGGTAGGTCGGCAGGCCGTGGCGCTTGCACTCGTCCTGGAACGCGTCGATGACCTCGGGCGCCGGCCGCTGGTACGGCGCCTCGGGGTGCGGGTTCCACGGGATGATGTTGACCTTGCACTTGATGCCGCGCAGCAGCTTGGCCAGCTCGCGGGCGTCGGCCAGGCCGTCGTTGATCCCGGCGAGGAGCACGTACTCGAAGGTGACGCGGCGGCGGTGCTCGAGCGGGTACGCGCGGATCGCGGCGAGCAGCTTGCCGATGTTCCACTTCTTGTTGATCGGCATGATCGCGTCGCGCACGCGATCGTTGGGCGCGTTGAGCGACACCGCCAGGTTGGGGCGCACCGCGGCGGTCCCGAGCTTCTCGAGGCGCGGCACCAGGCCGGCCGTCGACACGGTGATCCGCCGCTGCGACAGGCCCGCGCCCAGATCGTGGGTGAGGATCGCCAGCGACCGCATCACGTTGTCGTAGTTGTGCAGCGGCTCGCCCATCCCCATGTAGACCAGGTTGGAGATGCGGCGGTCAGGCTCCTCGGCGGCGAGCAGCGCCTTGGCCCGGTACACCTGATCGGCGATCTCGCCGGCGTCGAGGTTGCGGGTCAGGCCCAGCTTGGCGGTTGCGCAGAACTGGCAGTCGACCGCGCAGCCGACCTGCGACGAGATGCACTGCGTGGTCTTGTCGCCGTCGGGGATGAGCACGCTCTCGATGGCGTAGCCGTCGCGGGTCGTGAACCGCAGCTTCTTGGTGCCGTCCTTGGAGCGCTGCACCTCGGCCACGGTCAGCGTGCCGATGCGCGCGCCGGCGGCGAACACCTCGCGGACCGCCGGGCCGATGTTGGACATCTCGTCCCAGCTGCCGGCGCCCTTGCCGTGGACCCAGCGCCACGCCTGCTCGCCGCGGAACTTCGGCAGCCCGAGCTGCACCGCGAGCGCCATCGCGTCGTCGAGCGTCAGCGCCCGCAGGTCGGGGCGGGCGTCGACGGGCGCCGGGCGGGCTTCGGGTCCGAGGTCGGTCACGCCTCCGGGTATCACGCCCGCGCCCGAACGCCAACCGCTGTTCGCCGGCCGGCCGCCTACTTGATCGTGACCACCAGCGTGGTCTCGAGCTTGTCCTTCACGCCCTTGGTGGCCGCGAGCGCCGGCGCGGCGACGGCCTGGATGCAGGCGCTGGCCGCCTCGGTCACCGGATCCATCACCAGCTTGTAGACGCCGGGCTCGTCGTCGAACTCGCTCGGCTTGTACGTGACCTTGAGCGGGAACCGCGCGGTCAGCGCGCCGCCGGCCTGGTGCTTGTCCCAGCAGCTCACCAGCTGGCCGCGCAGATCCGCGGCGGCCAGGCGATCGGTGATCACCGGGAAGCTCTTGGCGACCACCGGCGGATCGGCGGTGACGGTGATCGTCAGGTTGTCAGATGCCGGCTTGGCCGGCGCCCGGGTCAGGTACAGGTCGGCCAGCGCCGGCTTGGCGATCTGCTTGGGATCGAGGCCGACGCCGTCGAGCTCGGTCAGCGCCGCCAGCGCCTCGTCGCGCAAGGTCGAGCCGACCGGCACCGCCAGCAGGCAGCGGTGCAGCACCCGCGCCGCCAGCTCGGCCTTCTCGACCTTGCCCTTGGCCCGGGCCAGCACCCGGCCGTAGGCGCAGTCGAGGTCGGCCGGCACGGTCAGCTTCTCGCTCTCGTAGGTGGCCAGCGCCTCGGCGTAGTCGGCGATCGCCGCCTCGGCGGTGGCCGCCCGGGCGCCGCGCGCCGCCAGGTAGTCGCCCAGGGTCGAGCGCGCGTCGCGCACGCAGGTGCGCTCGAAGCAGCGCAGCCCGGCGGCGCAGTCGGCGGTCGCGCCGCACGACTCGAGCTCGGCGGACGGCCGCTCGGGGACCGCGGCGCCGCTGTTCGACGCGGTGGCGCGGGTGTCGCACGCGGCGGCAAGGACGAGCGCGACCAGGGGGGCCAAGGCGGCGGTGCTTCGCATGGGGACTCCGCGGGCATGGCCCGCGCCGCTGAGGGTACCGCAATCCCTCAGCCGCCGTCGTCCCACGCGAGCGCGAGCAGCGTGCGCGGCTCGTCGGCCCACGCCCGGCTACGGAACCGCGCGCGGACCGCGGTGGCGCCGGCGACCTCGAGCAGGCGCTCGAAGAACCCCAGCGTCTGCATCGCCGCGGCCTCCTCGGCCTCCGGCCCCATGTGGTAGCGGATCACCAGCTCGGCCTCGCGGTCGTGCAGCAGCACCACGGCGAGCGCGTCGAAGTCGAAGAACGTCGCGCGCAGCACGCGGAAGCGGTTGAGCGTCTCGATCGGATCACCGGCCGCGACCAGCGCCGGCTGCGCGTGGCGCAGCGCATCGACCGAGAACCGGCCCCACATCCGCACCGCCTGCAGGTCGTGCATCGCGACCAGCCGCAGGATCTGGTTGCCCAGGCGCTCGAACGCGTCCATCGGGTACCACGCCTCGGGCGCGATCCGCGATCCGAGCAGCGCGACGTCCTCGGGCGGCAGCAGCTGGCCCCAGTCGACGCCCTTGTGCCCGCGCAGCATCCGGACGTAGTCGACGAACAGCGAGCCCTTGACGTGGCGCAAGCCACCACTGTACCGCGGCCGCGCGCCCGATCACACCCGGCGCAGGATGTCGCCGAGGATCTCGCGGGTCGCCGGGTCGACCTCGATCTCGTAGTGGGCGCGGAGGATCGGCACGATGTCGGGGTTGTCGAGCGAGATCAGCGCCGAGCGCGCCGCGTCGCGCAGCACCCCGGCCTCCTGCCGCAGCACGCCGATCAGCACCTCGCCGGCCTCGACCGTCTGGATCTTGCCCATCGCGTCGATCGTCGCGCCGCGCACCCGCTGCTCGGTGGCGTCCTGGTAGATGCGGGCCAGCGGGCCCAGCGCGTGCGGAAAGTGCAGCCCGGTGATCGCCAGCAGCGCGGCCTCGCGCACGCCGGCGTCGGCGTCGCCCAGCGCCAGCCGCACCGTCGCGAACGACCGCTTGAAGTACAGGTAGCGCAGCGCCTTGACCGCGGCCCGCCGCACCTGCGGCTCGGCGTGGCGGTACAGCCCCTCGAGCGGCGCCAGCGCGGCGTAGCTCTGCAGCTCGCCGAGCTGCTCGGCCAGCGTGACCAGCGTGTCGACCTCGGCGGTGGCGTTGCGCAGCTGCGCGTCGGCCGCGGTCAGCATCACCACCAGCGCGCGGCGGCGGATGCCGTTGGGGTAGCGCAGATCGCCGACCATCGAGCTGGCCACCGCCAGCGGCTCGCCGGCCAGCTCCCACTCGAGCAGGTCGGCGAACCAGATGTCGGCGTAGGCGTGCTGCTGCTTCAGGTAGTCGGGGAACGCCGGCGCGTCGCTGGCGGCGCCGGCCGCGCCGTCGTAGCGCCGGGCGATCGTCTGGTAGCGCGCGCGCTTGTCCTCGGCCAGCTCGAGCTTGGCCAGCCGCTCGAAGCCGCGGCGCACGCCGACGTAGTCGCCGACCGCCGAGTACTGCTGGACCGCCGCCAGGAGCGCGTTCTCGACCATCTCCATCGGCAGGCCGTCGGCCTGGTACTTGTCGGCGCAGCGCTGCCAGGTGTCGGCGCTCTTGGCCTGGTAGCGGCGGTCGTACGGCAGGTGGACGTGCTGCGCGTACTGCGCGGCCTCCTGGTAGATCGTCGCCGCCGCGTGCAGCTCGCCGCGCTCGAGCGCCAGCCGCACGAAGTCCTCGTAGTACTGCAGCACGTAGAACTTCAGGTTGTCGCCGGCCAGCACCCGGATGCAGTTGACGTAGCCGAGCGCGATGTTCTCGAACTGCCCCGAGTCCTTGCCCAGCTTGAGCACGATCTGGAAGCAATCGAAGGCGCGCTCGAGCTCGCCGGCGATCTCGAAGTCGTCGGCGACCTGCTCGAGCCGGCGCTGCGCCTCGACCAGCGCGCGCCGGGCGTCGGGCGACGCCGGGTCGAGCCGCGCGATCGCCGAGCCGATGTTGAAGTGCACCAGCGCCTGCTCGTACGGACGATCGCGCAGCGCCGCGTTGGCCGCCAGCGCCTCCCACCCCGCCCGCGCCTTGTCGTGGATCTTGGCCTTGTCCCACGCGACCGCGGCGTGGGCCGGCCGCCCGGCCTCGGCCCACGCGGTCGCGGCGTCGGCCCACCGCTTCTCGACCTCGGCCAGCCGCGCGCGCAGCTCGGGCGCCGCGGCCAGGCTGGCCTTGGCCTGATCGAAGTAGTGCAGGTATAGGTAGATGAACCCGGCCTCGCGGCCGCGGCCCAGGTGGCGATAGCAGTCGGCCAGGCCGCGCAGCCAGTCGTCGTACTCGTAGTCGACGACGTGGGTCTGGGCGATCAGCTCGCGGAACGCGCGCTCGGCCTCGGCGTGGCGGCCCGAGGCCATCGCCTGCTGCGCCGCCGACGCCGCGGTCTCGATCGAGTGGAAGCCGCGCCGACTCACGGGCCCACCCCCGGCCGCCCTCGCCCGCCCGGCCGCCGCGCGGCGTCGCTGACGATGTCGAGCGCCCGGCGCTGCCGGCCCTGGCGCGTCGCGAAGATCTCCGGCGACACCACCTGGTGGCGGGCCAGCGACGCGACGAAGTCGGGCAGCGCGTCGGTCGACGGGCTGATGATGATGCCGTAGAGGAACGCGTGGTTGGCCAGCTCGGTCACCACCTCGGGCGGCAGGTGGCACTGGCCGTGGGTGACGATGTAGACCACCGTCTGCCGCCGGTGATCGCGGCCGGCCCGGGCCAGCTCGGTGGCGAGCTGGCGGAACACCTTGGCGTAGTTGCGGCCGCGCTCGCTCTTGAACGACAGGAGGTACGGCACCGGCACCTGGCCCGAGCGCGCGATCTTGATCGTCTCGTGCAGCCGCGAGTCGAAGAACCGCAGCCACACCTCGTCGCCCTGCAAGGTCAGCTTCTTCAACAGCGCCACCACCAGCCCGCGGGCGAACACCGTGCGCTGCCCGCGCATCGACGCCGACGAGTCGATCAGCACGTACTGCAGCCGGCGCTCCTCCTCGCGCTGCCGCTCGCGGCCGTAGTACAGCAGCTCCTGATCGACGACCTTCTGCTCGAAGATCTCGCGGTCGTAGGCCAGCTCGGACAGCACCAGCGAGTCGACGTTGCCCTTGCGCTCGATCGACGCGTAGCCGTCGACGGCGTAGGTCTGGACCGCGGTCGCGCGCCGGGTCTCGAGCACGCTGGGCAACAGCTCGAGCGAGAAGTTGGCGACGTCGTGGGCCTCGGGCGAGCCCAGCGCCGCGAACAGGTCGACCAGGTCGACCGCGCCGCCGAGCGCGTCGCCGGCGCCGTCCTTGAACATGCCGAGCAGCCGCACGGTGTCGAGGTCGATCAGCTCGACCGAGGTCAGCACGTGCAGCGCGTGCTCGCCGAGGTGGCCGAGCAGGCTCCACAGCGGCTTGGCGTCGAAGTCCTTCCAGTGATCGAGCGGGTCGACGTCGGTGTACAGCCCGAGGTCGAGCGGCAGCGGCGCGGCGACGCCGTGCTCGCGCTCGCGCCAGCGGTGGAAGGTGTCGCCGAGGATCCGCGTCAACAGCACGCCGATCAGCTCGTCGCGCAGCCGCATGCCGGCCAGCTTGTCGACGACGTCCGAGGCGGCGACGGTGGTGACCAGCCGGCGGTAGGCCTCGAGCAGCGCCTTGGCCTCGCGCGGCCCGCCCAGCTTGGCCACGTCGTCGGCCGGCTTGAGCACCCAGCCCGAGCCGCGCGGGGTGGTCAACAGCACGCCGAGGTCGTGGACCACGAACAGCGGCAGCCGCACGCCGAGCCGGGCGATCGCGTTGGACCACACCGCGGCGCGCACCCGCGCCATCGGGTTGTCGACCTGCACGCACGACAGCGCCAGGGTCGCGACCTCGCGGGCCAGGTGGCTGCGTCGACGATCGGCGGGGATCGGCATCGGTCAGGGCAGGCGGTGCGTCTGGCCGAGGTGCACGAGGTAGCTCCGCAAGAGCGCCTTCTGGGCCAGCGCGCTGTCGGCGCCGGCGGCGCGGATCGCGGCGTTGGCCGCGGGGTCGCTGGAGATCGCGACCACCTTGCCGGCGAACCCGGCGGTGCGCAGCGCGCGGGTGACGTCGGCGCCGACCCGGCGGCCCGGGCCGAGCGCGTAGTCCATGAACACCACGTCGAAGCCGGCGGTCAGGCACTGCGCGACGGCGTCGTCGGCGTGGGCGAACACCGTGACCGCCAGCCCGGGGATCCGGAACTGCTCGCCGCGCGCCGCGACGACGTCGTCGTAGATCGCCACCTGGAGCGGCGGCGCGACGGCGGCGGTGGGCTCGGTGGCGGGGGTCATGGGCGGGGCCTACAGGCCGAACTTCGACGACGCGAACACGGTCTCCAGCAGCTGGTCGACCTCGCGCAGCATGCGGGTCGAGGTGTCGCTCGGCATCGCCGCCAGCGCCGCCTTGATCTCCGACAGGTTCTTCAGCTGCGAGAACATCTGGATGTCGGAGAGCTCGGTGCCCGAGGTCAGGAGCTCGCGGATCAGGTTGAGCTCGGCCAGCAGATCGTCGAGCGACGCCTGCGGCCCGATGAACCGGCGCTCGGCCGGGTGCTCGCGGTAGTACGCGTCGACCACCGGGTTGACGATCTCGGCCAGGAGCTCGACCTGATCGAGGTTGTTCCAGATGTGGCGCAGCACGAAGAAGTCGCCGTCGTGGACCCGGGTGCGGCCGTCGAACACCGCCGAGGCGGCGAACAGCTTGAGCAGCTTGACCGCGCGGCGGTCGGAGACGCTGACGCCCTCGCTGCGGATCTGGAAGATGAGGCCCTTGTACTTCGCGAGGAAGTCGTCGGGGAACACCATGAAGCGATCGAACGACGCCTGCAGCGTGCGCAGGTCGCGGGCGCTGAGGATCGGCTTCTGCGCGTCGCCCTTGCCGGTCATGCGCGCGACCTCGAGCGCGATGCCCTTCTGCATCAGCTCGCCGAAGTGGTAGCTGTCGAGGTTGTCCGACAGCACCCGCAGGAGGAAGCGGTCGAACATCGCGCCGAGGCTGTCGTCGTTGGGCACCTCGTTGGAGGCGGCGAACAGCGAGATCAGCGGCACCTGCACCAGGTTCGGGCCGTTGGCGAACTTGCGCTCGTTGATGACGTGGAGCAGCGAGTTCAAGATCGCCGAGCTCGACTTGAAGATCTCGTCGAGGAAGACGATCTCCGCCGACGGCAGCATGTTCTCGATGCGCCGGGTGTACTTGCCCTCGCGGAACGCCGCGATGTCGACCGGGCCGAACAGCTCGTTGGGCTCGGTGAAGCGGGTCAGCAGGTACTCGAAGTAGCGGGCGTCGACCAGCTTCGCGAACATGCCGACCATCGCGCTCTTGGCGGTGCCGGGCGGCCCGACGATCACCATGTGCTCGCCGGCGATCGCCGACACCAGCATCAGCCGGATGATCTCTTGCTTGTCGAGGAAGTGCGCCCCCATGACCCGCGCGACCTCCTGCACGCTGGCGCTGGCGCGGGCGACGTCGACGAGAGCGGGGCCACCAGGGGCAGACGCGGGGTGCGGGGGCGAGGCCATGCGAGAGGCCGAGTGTATATCATCCACCGACGGCGGCCGGGGCCGGTGCCAGGTGGCGGACCAGCCGATCGGCGACCCCGGCGATGACCGCGTCGCCCAGGAGCTCGCCGACCGCGGCCCGCTCGACCTCCCAGCGCCGGTGCCAGACCGGCTCGGCGGCCACCCCGGGCGGCGCCGCCAGCCCGGGCGCCAGCACCGCCAGCGCCGCCGGCAGCGCCGCGTAGGTCACCAGGCCGCGCGGGCGGTTGACGCCGGGCGCCAGCGCGGCGGCCAGGGCCGAGGCCTTGTCGTCGACGCTGCCGACCACGTGCAGGCTGGCCAGGTGGACCAGGAACGCCGCGACCGCGCGCACGTCGTCGCTGGCCGGGCTGCGCTCGACCAGCTGCTCGAACGCCGCCGCCAGTCGCGCGATCGCCGCCAGCGCGCCGCCCGGCGCGGCCATCGTCGCGTACGCGATCGCGCGCGCCAGCTCGGCGTCGCGCAGCAGGAACACCGCGTCCTCCCAGTGCAGCGGCGGGCCGTTGGGCGGCGGCGCGACCAGCTGGGTCAGCGGGCTGCGGCGGTACAGCGCCGCGGTGACCGGCGCGACCTCGGGGGCGCTCAAGAGCTCGTCGAAGCCGGCCCGGGTCACCTCCTCGCGCACCCGCCGCACGCCGCGCCACGCGGTGAGCCGCGTCGGGGCCGCCTGGCCGAAGAACCGCGCGCGCCCGGTCCACCACGACACCAGCAGGTCGCGGCGGCCCAGCCGGTGCAGGTTGTGGAGCAGGCCGTGGCGGGCCAGCACCCGGGTGCGATCGCGGGTGATCGGCTGCGACACCGCGCCCAGCGCCGCGCCGGCGATCCGGCGGCGCATGCGATCGGTGATCAGCGCGCCGTCGGCGTCGGGGTGGGCCAGCACCAGCGCGTTGTGCAGCCCCACCGCCAGCGCCAGCTCGTCGTCGCCGAACACCAGCGCCGGCGGCCGCGCGCACACCACCGCCAGCGCCTCGGTGCGGGCGTCGTCGACGGCGACCAGCGGCACGGTCGCGCCGTCGAGCTCGCCGCGCAGCCGATCGTGATCGGCGGTGGTGATCGGGCGCCCGACGTGGACGTCGCCGCCGGCCACCAGCGGCAGCACGAACGACTCGAGGAAGGCGTGCGCCGAGACCCGCACTAGCCGCTGCCCAGGGCCTTCTGCTCGGGCTCGGGGAAGCCCCACAGCGCGAACCGGCCGAGCCCGTCGTTGACCACGGTCGGCTCGCCGGCCGCCGCGATCGCGACGTCCTTCACCTCGACCTGCTCGGTCTCGAGCTTGGCGATCGCCCGGCGCTCGAGCGGCGCCAGCGCGCTGTCGGCGATCTGGAACGGGGGCCCGTCGCCGGTGAACACCGTCAGCGTGCCGCTGCCGTGATCGAGCGCGGCGGCCAGCACCTCGGGCGACACCCGCGGCACGATCTCGAGGCCGAGCGGCACCAGGATGCCCGGCGCCTGCGCGGCCAACAGCGTGCCCAGCGGCACGACGTCGATGCCGGTCGGCGCGACCAGCAGGATGCCGCGATCGGTCGCGGCGGCGCGCAGGCCGCGCAGGCTGGCCGGCGGCAGCGCGAACACCAGGCGCTTGAAGTGGCCGGCCTGCGCGGTCGGGATCATCGTCGCGATCACCCGCCGCACCGCGCCCACCGCCGGCGCCAGCCGCAGCTCGACGCCGATCGCGTCGGGGGCGCGGGTGCCGAAGCTGGCCGGGGCCTTGGCGGCCTCGATGCCGAGATCGATGCGGGTCACGTCGGCCAGCCGCGACAGCTCGAGCGGCCCGGGGATGACGTCGACGCGATCCTCGGGCCAGAACAGGTAGAAGCTGTCCTCGGGCAGCACGCTGGCCACCGCCGACAGCTCGACCGGGTGGCTCCAGCCGGCGGCCACGCAGACGTTGGCGCCGGCCGGCACGAACACGTCGATGCCCGGCGTGCCCAGGCACAGCCCGAGGATGCGCTCGGGCAGATCGCGCACGCGCACCAGCAGGTAGTCGGCCCCGCCGGCGCGCTCGACGCCGGCGCCCGGGGCCCGCGGCGTGCACAGGCCGATCGTCGCGTCGACCTTGTTGCGCCACAGGTAGCGGATCACGCCGTCGCCCAGGCCGCGCGCCACCGCGAGGTACAGATCGTGGCGCTGCTCGGCCGACAGCCGGATCGTGCCCGGGCTGCGCCGCAACGACAGCCGGAACAGCAGCTTCTCGAGCGGCAGCGCGCCCTCGCGGGCGTAGGCCTGGGTGAAGTCGTCGTCGTGGACCATCAGCTCGACGCCGGCCGGCAGCGCGCCGATGTCGACAGCGTCGTAGCCGTAGGGCGAGCGATCGTCGCGGTACTTGACGAAGTGCTTGGCGGTGCCGGTGTAGATCGCGCCGCCGACCAGCCGCGCGACCCGGGCCGCGCGATCCGCCGCGTACGACGACACCGCCGGGATCTTCAGGATCATCTCGCGGCTCATCAGCGGCGTGCGCACCCGGATGATCTCGAGCCCCGCGACCAGCTCGTCGAGCGACGCCTCGTGCGAGTACACCCGCAGCCACGACACGACGCCCTCGAGCGACGGGAACACCAGCAAGCAGAACCGGCCGAGCACGACGCCGCGCGGATCGGGCGCGACGCCGGGCATGACCAGCCGGGTCTGACCGTGAGCGACGTGCTCGAGCGCCATGGCCGTCACGGTAGCATCGCGGCCGGCGCCCTGGACACCGGGGCGCCCGGCGATCGAACGTCGGGCCCATGCCGTCGCCTGCCGTCGATCGCAAGGCCGTGGCCCTGGCCGTGGTGGTCGCCGCGCTCGGCTACTTCGTCGACATCTACGATCTGATCCTGTTCGGCGTCGTACGCAAGCCGAGCCTGGCGGCGCTGGGCGTGGCCCCGGCCGACATGCAGGCGGTCGGCGAGCGCCTGCTCAACTACCAGATGATCGGCATGCTCCTCGGCGGCGTGGTGTGGGGCGTGCTCGGCGACAAGCGCGGCCGGCTGTCAGTGCTGTTCGGCTCGATCATCACCTACTCGCTGGCGAACATCGCCAACGGCTTCGTCGGCGACGTCGACACCTACGCGTGGCTGCGGCTGATCGCCGGCGTCGGGCTGGCCGGCGAGCTGGGCGCCGGCATCACGCTGGTCAGCGAGCTGGTGCCGGCGCGGTCGCGCGGCTGGGCCACGACGATCGTGGCCACGGTCGGGATCGCCGGCGGGGTGGTCGCGACCTTGGTCGGCGATGCGGTGCACTGGCGCACCGCCTATTACATCGGCGGCGGGCTGGGCCTGGCGCTGCTCGCGCTGCGGCTCGGCGTGCGCGAGTCGGCGATGTTCGCGGCGGTGCGGGGCGCGACCCACGTCGGGCGCGGCCGGATCCTGGCGCTGGTCCGCACGCCGGCGCGGCTGCGGCGCTACCTGACGGTGATCCTGATCGGCGTGCCGATCTGGTACGTCGTCGGCATCCTGGTGTTCTTCTCGGCGGAGATCGGCGGCGCGCTCGGCGTCACGCCGGCGCCGCGGCCCGCCGAGGCGCTGCGCTACTGCTACGCCGGCCTGGCGGTCGGCGATCTCGCGTCGGGCGCGCTGTCGCAGGTGTGGCGGTCGCGGCGCAAGGCGATCGCGGCATTCCTGGCGCTGACCACGCTCGGCACGCTCGGCTACTTCACCGTCGGCGCGCGCTCGGGCAGCGCCTTCCTGGCGTGCTGCGCGGTGAGCGGCCTGGGCGCCGGCTACTGGGCGGTGTTCGTCACCAGCGCCGCCGAGCAGTTCGGCACCAACCTGCGCGCCACGGTCACCACCACCGCGCCCAACGTGGTGCGCGGCGCGCTGGTGCCGATGACGTTCGCCTACGCCAAGGCCCGCGCCGCGTGGGGCATCGTGCCCGGCGCGATCGCGGTCGGCGTCGGGGTGCTGGCGCTGGCGGTCGGCGCGCTGGCGCTGCTCGACGAGACCCACGGCCGCGACCTCGATTTCGTCGACGACGACGCCTGATGGCGTAGACTCGAGCCGTGGACGACGCCGCCTCTGGACCTGGCCCGCGGCCGGCCGACCACGCCAGCTACCGCTGCCCGACCTGCGGCGCGGCGCTGGCGATGGCGCCGGGCGCCGAGGCGCTGGCCTGCGGCCACTGCGGGGCGGTGACGCCGATCGCGCCGGCGCCGCGGGCGATCGTGGCCCACGACTTCGCCGAGGCACGGGCCCGGGTCCGGCGCGGCCCGGCGGCCGGCGCGACCGGCGGCCACGAGGTGCAGTGCCGGCAGTGCGGCGCGCGGTCGGTGACCACGCTCGCCGCCCGCCGCTGCCCGTTCTGCGACGAGGCGCTGGTCGTCGAGCTGGCGCCCAGCGCCGACACCATCGCGCCCGACGCGGTCGTGCCGTTCGCGGTCGACCAGGCGACCGCCGCGGCGGCCTACCGGCGCTGGCTGCGCGGCCGGTGGTTCGCGCCGACCGACCTCAAGCGGCGCGCGGTGCACGACGGCCTCGACGGCGTCTACGTGCCGTACTGGACCTTCGACGCCGACTCGCTGACCCGCTACACCGGCAGCCGCGGCGAGCACTACTGGGTCGACGAGCGCTACACCGCCAAGGACGGCACGCGCCAGACCCGCCAGGTGCGCCGGACCCGCTGGCACGGCGTCGCCGGCACCGTGCGGGTGCGGTTCGACGAGGTCGCGGTGTGCGCGTCGCGCGGGCTGCCGCGCAACCGCCTGGCCCAGCTCGAGCCGTGGCGGCTCGACGGCCTGCGCCCGTTCGACGGCGCGTACCTGGCCGGCTTCGTCGCCGAGCGCTACGCGGTCGATCTCGAGGAGGGCTGGGGCGAGGCCCAGGGCGTGATGGAGGGGCGCATCACCGCCGCGGTCCGGGCCGACATCGGCGGCGATGCGCAGCGGGTGCACTCGCTCGACATCCAGCACCGCGCGGTGACGTTCAAGCACGTGCTGGTGCCGGTGTGGGTCGCGAGCTACCGCTACCGCGGCGCGGTCTACCGGGTCGTCGTCGACGGCCAGCGCGGCCAGGTCGCCGGCGATCGGCCGTGGAGCCGGTGGAAGATCGGGCTGGCGGTCGCGGCGCTGGCGCTGGGGATCGCCGCGATCGTGTGGTTCGCCCGCGCGTGGCCGCCCGCGCCACCACCGCCGCCGCCGCCGCCGCCCGCGCTGGTCGCGCCGCGCTAGCGTTTGCATTTCGTCGCCGCGCGCCCGATGATCGGGCGTCGATGGCAGACGAGGGCAAGCCGACCGCGACGGTGCTCCGCATCAAGGTGCGCCACGCCGATCTCGACGCCTTCGTCGAGCGGTTCGCGTCGCAGGTCACCCGGCTCGGCGTGTTCATCCCGACCCGCACGCCCAAGCCGATCGGCACCGAGGTGCGGTTCGAGATCCGCACCGCCGACGACAAGCCGGCGCTGATCGGCCAGGGCAAGGTCAAGCTGGTGCGCGCCCACGACGCCGCGCACCCGCGGGTGGTGGCGGGCATGGCGGTCGAGCTGCAGCGGGTCGGCCGCGACTCGCGCGACGTGCTGGTGCGGATGCTCGAGGTGCGCAAGCGCCGCGGGTTCGTCGACGGCCCGGCCGGGATGCCGATGCCGGGCGAGCCCGAGCACGACGACCCGCGCGACGTCAGCGCGCCCCACGCGAGCGCGCCGACGCCGGTGGCCGCGGCGCCCGTGGCCGCAGCCCCGCCCGCGCCGCCGAGGCCGACGCCGGCCGGCGCGCCCGTCGGCGCCGAGCCGCGCCCCGTCGGCGCCGAGCCGCGCGCCGCCGTCGTCGAGCCGCGCGAGGAGGTCACGATCGCCCGGGCGCCGCGGCCCCGCCCCGCGACGCCCGCGCCGCCGCCCGACGCCGAGCCGCTGGCGATCGCGCCACCACCACCGCCGCCCCCGACCGCGCCAGACCTCGCGGCGCGCCCGGTCCGCCACCGGCCGGCGCTCGATCTCGCCGCGGTCGAGGTGGCCGCCCCGCCGCCCCCGCTCGACGATCTCGAGGACTGGCCCGAGGCCCAGCGCCCGCTGGCCGAGGTGGTCGCCCGCGCGCGCGCGCTGGTCGGCGACGACCTCGACGCCGAGCTCGCCGACGCCGCGGCGCCGACGCCGGTGATCGATCTCGCCTCGGCGCGGGTGGCCGCGACCGCCGCGCTGGGTCGACCGCTGCGCGCCGCCGCGCCGCGCGATCGCGGGGCGCCGCTGCCGGTGCCGGCCGCGCTGGTGGATCACGGCAGCGCCGCGGTCGCGCTGGTGGATCACGGCAGCGCCGCGGTCGCGCTCGCGCCGGCGGCCTTCGACGACGCCACCACGCTCGACGCGCCGGTGCACGCCACCGCGGCCGCGCTCGCGGCGCGCGTCGCCGCGTCGCCCCCCGCCGAGCCAGCCACCGCCGTCGACGTGCCGCCGTTCACGCCGGCGCCGACCGACGACGACGACGCCCGGACCCGCGAGGCCGCGCTGGCCGCCGAGGCCGAGGCCGCCGACGCCGCCGGCCGCGCGCGCGCCGCGCGGGCCCAGCGCGAGCGCGCCAAGCGCGAGGCCAACGATCGGGCGCTGCGCGAGCGCAACGCGCGCATCCAGCGTGAGCTGGCCGACCGCGAGCGCCGCGCCCGCCCGCCGACCGGCGCGCCCGATCCGCTGGCCGCGCTCGATCTCGACGAGCCGCCGCCCCCCGATCGGGACGCCACGCGCAAGGTCGACCTCGCCAAGGTCACCGCCGAGGCCACCCGGCGCGTCGACGCCGCCACGCTGGCGGCCGAGGCGCTCGACGCCGCCGATCTGCGCTCGTCGCTGGCCGCCGACGACCCGGATCTGCGCTTCCTCGAGCAGCTCGCGCTCGACGAGGGCCCGGCGCCAGCCCGGCGCCGCGCCCCGCACACCGTGCCGCGCACCACGCCCCCCACCCGCCCGCCGCCGCCCGCGCCACCGCCGCCGGCGCCGCCCGGCCCGCCGCCGCCGTCGGCCAGCGTCGACGTCGATCTCGACGACGACGACTCGGTCGAGATCTCGATCGACGTCGATTGAGTTGCAGGGAGGCGCGTCGCCGCGCCTCCCCTCGGCGGGGGCATGCCCCCGCCGCGCCTCCCCACCACGGCGCGTGTCCACTGGGCGTCCCGGGTGAAGCGAGACGGTCGAGCGGGTCGAGCGGCGTGTACCGGAGGTCGCGATCGCGGCGGCGCGCTTCGGGGCGGGTCGCGCGGCGTGTACCGGAGGCCGCGATCGCGGCGGCGGCGTGGCGTGGCTTGTGGTCGCGCGGCCTTCCGGTCGGCCCGGAGATGGCTATCTTCGGGCCATGGGACTCAAGCGCCTGGTCGTCGGGGTCGACTTCACGCCATCGTCGGACGTCGCGGTGGCCCGCGCCGCCGAGATCGCCGCGCACCAGGGCGCCGAGCTGGTGCTGGTCCACGCCGGCACGGTCGCCGAGACACCCGAGGTGCCGCCGTCGATGCAGGTCGCCCGCGACGCCTACCTCGGCGTGCTGCGCGACCAGCTGGCCGCCGACCGCGCGCGCCTGGCTGCGCTGCGCGAGCGGCTCACCGCCACTGGCATCGTCGTGTCGCAGCTGGTGGTCGACCGGTTCCCCGACGACGCGCTGGTCGAGGCCGCCACCGAGCTCGCCGCCGAGCTGATCGTCACCGGCGCCCGCCCGCGCGGCCACGCCGCCCGCTGGTTCTTGGGCGGAGTCGCCGCCAAGGTCGTGCGCGCCGCGACGCAGAGCGTGCTGTGCGCGCGCCCCGGCGATCCCGATCGCGGCTTCTCGCGCATCGTCGTCGGCACCGACTTCTCGGAGGGCGCGAGCCGGGCGCTGGCCCGCGCGATCGACGTCGCCGAGCCCGGCGCCCACGTCGCGGTGGTCCACGCCCTCGAGCTGGGCTGGAGCTTCACCGCCAGCCCCGACGAGCTGGTCGCCGGCGATCCGGCGCTGCGCGCCGAGCTGCACGCCGACGTCGCCGCGCGCGGCGAGGCGCTGATCGCGCCGTGGCGCGGCGGCAAGGTCGAGCTGTCGTTCACCTCCGCCGACCTGCGCCCACGCGAGCTGTTGCGCAGCGAGGCCGAGCGCCGCGACGCCGATCTGGTCGTGGTCGGCGGCTTCGGCCACCGCGGCTTCCGCCGCTGGCTGCTCGGCTCGGTCGCCGAGGACATGGTCAGCGACGCGCCGTGCTCGGTGCTGGTCGCCCGCTGAGACCTCCCGTGAGCGCGACGCGCAGGCTCAGCGGCCGTCGAGGCCGGGGTGCGCGAGCGCGGCGATGACGCGCGCCGGGTCGCCGCCGGTCGCGCGCCACACGTCGATGATGTGATCGGCCTCGGTGCGCCCGCTCTCGGCGATCGCGACCACCGGGTCGAGCAGCGTCACCGAGTCGGCGCTGCCGATCCGGCGCAGGCCGTCGGCGGCGATCGCCACCAGCGCGCGGGCCAGCGCGCCGACGGTGGTCGACCCGACCGGCGTGGCCAGGCCGGCGCGCGGCACCTGATCGGCCAGCGCCTGGCGCGCGTCCCAGTCGAGCTTGGCGGTGAGCGCGATCGCCGCGGCGCGCGCGTCGGCGTCGTACAGCAGGCCGCGACACAGCGGCCCCAGCGCGGCGATCATCGGGAACGAGCCGCAGTCGCAGCCGCGCACCTCCATGTACCGCTTCATCCGCGCGTCGGGGAACAGCGTCGACAGGTGCAGCGCCCAGTCGGCGCGGGTCGCGCGCTCGCCGCCGTGGCCCTCGGCCATGAACCGCCGGAACGTCAGGTCGCGCACCGTGCGGTAGCCGCCGCGGTAGACGAAGTACATCGGCACGTCGAGCGCCCACTCGGCGTAGGCGCGGTAGACGTCGTCGCGCTCGTAGGCGAACCGCAGCTGGCCGGCGCGCGCGTTGTCGGTGTCGCGCCAGACGTGGGCGCGGTAGCTCTGGTACCCCGAGACGGCGCCGTCGACGATCGGCGACGCCGCGTACAGCGCGGTCAGGATCGGCGTGACCGCCATCAGGCAGCGCAGCTTGGCCGCGGCGTCGGCCTCGTCGGACCAGTCGAGGTTGGTCTGCACCGTCGTGGTGCGCAGCATCATGTCGAGCCCGCGGCTGCCGACGGTCGGCATGTACGCGCGCATCACGTCGTAGCGCAGCTTGGGCATCCACGGCACGTCGGCGCGGCCGCCGAACGGGCGGAAGCCGATCGACAGCCAGGCCAGGCCCAGCGGGCGGCTGATCTCGGCCAGGGTCGCGCGGTACTCGGCGAGCGCCGCGACCAGCTCGTGGCCGTCGACCCACGGCTGGGCCGCCAGCTCGAGCTGCCCGCCGGGCTCGATCGTGATCTGATCGGCGCCGCGGGTCAGCGCGATGACGTGGCCGCCCTCCTCGACCGGCTCCCAGCCGCGCGCCGCGAAGCCGGCCAGCACGGTGCCGATCCCGTCGGGGCCATCGTACGCCGGCGCGGTGCCGATCGCCGGGCCGTGGGCGCGCACGCCGACCAGCTCGTGCTCGGTGCCGATCCGCCAGTCGGCGCGAGGCTTCTCGGCCTCGCGGAAGTAGGCGACGAGCTCGTCGACGGAGGTCAGCGGAACGGCGTCGGATTCGTCGACGAGATGCACGGGGGCGTCACTCTACCCCGGGCTCGGGGCCCGTCAACCGCCCCGCCCCGACCCGCTCGGCCGGAATTCGCGCTAGCGTCGGCCCGTGTTCGATCGTGATCGCGTGTTCGCCGAGCCGACCTTCGCGCAGGGGCGGGACCAGCTCCTGTCGCTCCTGCGCACCCACGCCTTCGCCGAGCGCGAGGTCATCCTCGCGTCGGGGCAGCGCTCCAACTTCTACGTCGACTGCAAGACGGTCAGCCTCGACGCCGAGGGCAGCTTCTGGATCGGGCGGCTGTTCCGCCGGATCATCGACGACCTGGCGCCGACCGCCGGCGCCGTCGGTGGCCTGACGCTGGGCGCCGATCCGATCGCCACCGCGATCGCGGTCGCCAGCTACCAGGCGGCGCGCCCGCTGCACGCCTTCATCGTGCGCAAGGAGCCCAAGGGCCACGGCACCGGCCAGTGGCTCGAGGCGGCGGCGCGGCTCGATCGCAGCCGCCCGGTGGTGATCGTCGAGGACGTCGTCACCACCGGCGGCTCGTCGATCAAGGCCATCGAGCGGGCGATCGAGAGCGGCCTCACCGTGGCCGCGGTGGTCGCGCTGGTCGATCGGCTCGAGGGTGGGCGCGCGGCCATCGAGGCCCACGCGCCGCTGTGCGCGCTGTTCGACCGGCGGGACTTCTTGCCGTGATCGCGCGCGCGCTGGCGCTGACCGTGGCGCTCGGCCTCGGCGCCTGCGCCCGGCCGCCCGGCCCCGTCGATCTGTCGGGGACCTGGCCGGCGCAGGTCGACGACTACGCCGCCGCCAACCAGGCGTGGACGCGGCGCGCGACGTTGCGCGCCGACTTCTCGCTGACGCTCGAGGTCTACGCGACGTTCCACGCCCCGCCGTGGCACGCCGCCCGAGCGGCCCGCGAGGCGCGGCTGCGCGGCGGCCCGACCGAGGCGATCACCACCGCGGCGCGCGCCGCCGCCGACGGCGACCTGGAGTTCGCGCTGGTGGTCACGACCCACGATCGCGCCGAGAACGACCTCGATCGCGGCGATCGCTCGGTGTGGCGGCTGGCGCTCGTCGACGCGGCCGGCGTCGAGGTCGCGCCGACCGAGATCGTCCGCGACAAGCGCCCCGACGCGGTGCTGCGCTCCGAGCTGCCGGCGTTCGGCGACTTCGCGGTCGCGTACCGCGTGCGCTTCCCGCGGTCCCCGAGCCTGATCGGCCCCGGCGTCCGGCAGCTGACGCTCAAGATGTGGAGCAACGCCGGCGCGGTCGCGCTGCGCTGGGACGGCCGCTGAGGCCGCGCCCGGTCACTTCTTCTTGGGCGGAGGGCGGCGCGGCAGCGGCTTGGGCTTCTTGCCAAGCACGCGCTGCCAGAACGACTGCGGCTGGTAGCCGTCGTCGAGGTCGCTGAACGACTCGGCCGGCGGCGCGGCGGTCTCGTGGCCGGCGCGGAAGAACTCCTCCTCGTCGTCGGAGAACGCCGCGGCGATCGCCGCCGACGCCGCCTGCACGTCGGCGCGCACGCGCTCGACCTCGGGCGACGACGCGGTCGGGGCGCTGGGCGCCTTGGGATCGACCGGCTGCGCGTGCTGCGCGGCGGCGATCGCGGCGACCGACACCTGGGCCGCGGTCTCGGCGACGTCGTCGATCAGGATGCTCGGGCCCGCCGCGACCGCCGGGGCCGCGTCGGCAGTCGACTTGATCGGCAGCTCGCCCGACGCGCGGCGCTCGCG
>Ga0075163_10004095_pt1 | contig 19555 bp, 21 predicted proteins | sample JI1023141ADNA_FD_71478 | JGI IMG/M metagenome (GOLD analysis project Ga0075163, IMG submission 71478) | Wastewater effluent complex algal communities from Wisconsin, to seasonally profile nutrient transformation and Carbon sequestration -... | ecosystem: Engineered > WWTP > Effluent > Algae...
GAGAAGAGCAAGCATTGCAATCGGTGTTGTCACTACTAGGCTAATAGTTCGCACAATGCTTTTGGGGCCCATAAATACAACAACTGCGACAACGGCAATCAGCAGTGCCGAAAAAGCCAGGGCAAAGTTCTCTAGTTGTTTGTTGGCAAAGTAATAGCCGCCCAAACCAAGACGACCAACAAGCAGTGCCAAGATCAGGCAGTTTAGCCAGATCACCTGTTCTTTGGAAAGTCGACTTGGCTTGTTGTTCAATTCGGCGGTTATGTCTATCACCCACCAGTGCTGTCAGCAAACGAATGTGCCTCGAATGGGTCCTTTGCCTGGTGCGTTGTTGCTTTGGCGGGCTTGGTGCCTGGCATAATTTCAAAATCAGGCGAGAAGCGCTCGATGATGCTACGAAGCTGATCAAATGGTTTTCGGTCGCCATCCATTTTTGCTTTGCCGGCGCTGAGAAGGCTATCAAATGTAGCCTGACCACCCATAATGGTTTCGAGATCGCAGCGATTAATCGTGATCGTCAGATCTGCCTGCTTTGCTTGTTGACCCATAATATTGGTGAGCGTCGAGTTACTCATCTCTAAGACAAATTTTTCGCCGTTATCTGGTGTGACCAGATTGATGACGAACTTCATACCTTCCGCTTTCTTGCTATTCATGCTGATTGCCAGAAAATCTAGATATAGCTCTGTCGACATGCCTCGGATCATGTCTGGTCCAATTGACTTCGGTGGCATGCCACCAGGTATGCCGTGGCGAAGCTCAAAAGCAGCTGCAAGAAAGCTGTTGCGCAAGCTTGGACTTTCCTTCTGGTAGCCGATTTGTTCGAAGGCATCTGCTAGCGAATCTTTGGCTGTCTGGTTGTTAGGCTCGGCGTAAACAAGCTTGTTGAGAATTTCAATGGCTTCGCGATACTTGCCTTCGTCGTGGAGTTGCTTGCTTTTTACCAAAATCTTTTCAGCACCACCCATCATCTCAACATAGAGCGGAGCAGAGTCTTTAGGCGAAAGCGGAATGAGCGTGGCTGGATTACAGTCCCAATATCCAAGAAAGCGATTGATCACCGCACGGCTATTGTGTTCTTCGGAGCCGTGGTAGCTGTGTGCGGCCCATTGAGCTTTGAGGCTCTTGGGCAGATTGTAGACGTTATGAATCTCGTTGATCGTCACGCCCTGGTTGGCCAGGTGCAGCACTTCGTTGTTGAGATTGGCGTAGACGTCACGCTGTGTGCGCATCACTTCCTGAATGCGATCATTGCCAAAGCGCGGCCAGCTGTGCGCAGAAAACATAGCGTCTGCCTCATGACCATAACGATACAGCGCTGCATTGATATGTTTAGACCAGGCCAGTGCATCGCGCACTAGAGCGCCACGTAAAGTGTAAATGTTGTGGATGGTGCCTGTGATATTTTCGGCCGCCCAGAAAGCTTTAAACTGCGGGAAGTAAGTGTTCATCTCCGCTGGCGCCTCGGTGCCTGGCGTGTTTTGAAATTCCATTGTCACGCCGTCTATAGTCAATGTCTCAAAATCTTTTTCGATATAACGGCTTGGCTCAATCAAGCCGGTGTTGCCAATTGCAACGTTCTTGCCAATAGACTGATCCACGTGGCCATAGGGGCTGCGCGGCAGTAACACACCATATTGAAAGAACATGCGGCGGTTCATGGCGTTGCCGGCGCACACATTCTCGGCTATGGCATGCTCCATGAAACCTATCGGTGCGATCACCGGCACTTTGCCGCTTTTTACATCGGCTTCGTCTACCACGCCGCGAGCTCCACCAAAGTGATCGCCATGGGAGTGCGAGTACACAACGGCAACGACAGGGCGCTGGCCGAGTTTTTCGTTGATTAATTCTAGCGCCGCCCGAGCGGTTTCCTTGCATGTTAGCGGGTCAAAAATGATCCAGCCTGTATCACCTTTGACGAAGCTGATATTGGCGAGGTCAAAACCGCGTACTTGATAAATCTTGCCCGGCACAACTTCGTAGAGTCCGTAGGCCATATTCAAAATGGCTTGACGCTGCAATGAGGGATGAATGCTATCGAAGTCTTTGCCATCTAAGAGAAACTCGTAGCTGCCTATGTCCCAGGCGACGTTGCCAGCATCGGCCATGATTTGTTTGTAAGCTGGGGCGGCAATGAAGCCTTTCTTGGCTTCTTCGAAATCTCTCTTGTCATCGAATGGCAACTCCTTACGCAAACCATTCTGCAGTTCCATCGTAAACTTAGACGGCAGCTTGCCTTTGGGGTCGAAGTGCTCGCCTTGCTTGGCATCGACTTCAGAAATGGTATGTTGCGGCATAGTCACTTTCTCCCTGCATGAATTCGAAGTCAGAACTATATCACGTCAACCCAGGAGGGTGTATCCTGGCGATAGGCGTGGTATATCTGGGTGGGGCTCTGCCGAAGACTCTGCCGAAGACATGGAACAGTTTTCGCCCAAGTCGGCTTTGTCGCAGATGATTTCGCGTGATACCACATTCGGTATCGTCAATCGAGATCTGTTTCTCGCAGCACTATTGGCGGGGTAGTTTTGTCAGTGATTTTCAAACGCTCCCAGCTTCGAAAATACGCGGTGCCGGTCGGTGTGTTTGTTATCTATGGTTGTCTGTATGCTGCATTTTATCTTTGGGTGACAGAGAAAGTACCGTTTTCGAAGGCGGGCTGGGAGTCTAAGGCCGATCTGGGCGACCGTTGGCCCATGGCGCAAAACTTACTCGAAACTGGCTGTTTGCAAGGAAAGACAGAGCCTGAGGTGTTGCAAATGCTCGGCAAGGAAGACGCTAGAGAAGTAGATGAGAACTCAGAGCCTCCAGGCGACGTGACGCTTATATTTACGGCCTGTGGAAGATTGCGGTTTGGAATTCTGCATATTAGATTCAAAAACGGCCGCGTTGCTCGAGCAGAAGTCACTAGCATGGACTAACTTGTCAGCGCCCATCCGTTTGAAGATGGCGATGGACGCATCGCGCACCAAGATTGGCGCTTAAATCAACGGTTTCCCTGTATCACAATCTGGGAAGATCAATGTGCAAGTGAAAAAGTGGTAAATTTTGGCAGATAAGCCGATTGAGAACAAGCCTGGTGGAGGTCAAATGAATTCGTTAAAACTGTACCGGGGCGCTGACGTTATCGGCATTGTTTCTGATCCTGAGCAAGAAGGCCCACAGACTACAGCTGACCTGGAATTAACTCCCGCTGCTGCCAATCACAAAGAGCTGCTCGATTACATTATGAGCGTGAAAGTAGTTGGCGAAGACCCGCCTGAGTCTTTGAACCTTTGGGAAGACTGGTTCATCGAGGATGAGAACGGAGCTAAAATGGCTATCTACCCACCTGCGATCTACCCCGGCGGTAAATTTATCTCGTGGCGCTGGAGGCGTTAGTAGGCATTGCTCCAAATCGTGATTGGTATGAATTGGGATAATAAGCGAACTTCGTGTGGAACAATCGTTCCGTATGTGGAGGTCAAATGAATTCGTTGAAGCTGTACAGAGGCGCTGACGTTATCGGCATCGTTACAGATCCAGCGCAAGACGGCCCAGAGACACTTGCTAAACTCGCATTAACTCCTGCTGCCGCTAATCACAAAGAGCTGCTCGATTACATTATGAGCGTGAAAGTAGATGGCGAAGATCCGCCTGAGTCTTTAAACCTTTGGGAAGACTGGGTTATCGAGGATGCGGAAGGAGTTATGAGGGGAATCTTCGCACCCGCGATCCGCTCAGATGCAAAATTTATTTCGTGGCGCTGGCGGTGCTCAAAGCTTTGACTAACCTTTATTCCTTAATCGTCTTCTCCAAGAGCTTAAGCGTCGATGTCTCGTCAAAATGATTGACTCTAAGTTTCAGAAGCTTAGGCTCTGATATAACAAGAGTTTGGGGCAATCCGAACTGAGAATATTTTGTCGGTTTTACAAACTTGATTAATGCCTGGGTCAGCTCTAATGGCGCCGCTGAGACGATTATGTCGCCACAATTAGATTTGAAGTTGGCCATGTCTTTGGCCGGTTCATCACCATGGCCCATAACCTTGGTTTGTATTGCTGGCCAGTGTTCTTTGGTTAAACTCTCTGGTGGCACCACGCAAACAATAATTGCCAGGTCTTTGCCTGGGTGGTTTTCGCGTAATTCTTTCAGGCACTTCAATTGCTCCGCGCTCATGTAGCCATCGGTGTCTACAAAGCAAACTACTTTCCATTTGGCTTTGAGCTCGCCAATTGTGTATACCTCTCCTGCTTTGTTTTTTAGTTTGCAGTTGAGAAGGTCATCGGGCAATTCTTGGTTTGACGAAATAACGGGTCGCTGGTTATCCCACCATGCTTTGTGCGAACTTATTTGATCGTCAAGCTCAACTGGCTTATTGTTGAGATAGCGCCAATATGAGTTGAGGATAATATCTGTTATGTCGCGTTGATCTGAAATTCCGCGCTTTTCAAAATACTTGGATAACTCCGTAAAGCTCCACTTTCCATAGATATCGGCCATCATGCTGTCTGTTATGAATGAGCCCCCTCCGTATGAGCCTATTTCTTGTTCTGTGGATTTCTTGAAGCGCTCGCGGCTCGCTGCGCTTAGCTCTTTGTCAAATTGCGCAAAGCACTCTTCAATAGTTTTGGGGGTAGCATTGTTGTCCCAACCAGGAGAACCTGTTTTGCCGTCCTTAAATGGGCTTGTTCCTTGAACAGGGGGTAATGAAATTGGTTCGCTCTCTGTCAGGTCATTGAGATTTTGAATAACAAGCAGCTTTTGGTCGGGAGAAATAATTTGTCTTTCCGCGCCTTCCCAGGTTTTGTATCCATAATATTTGCCGTTTTTGGCATCACATATGGAGGCAGTGCTTTGTGCTGAAATTAAGATGAATTTGTCGTCAGCGCTCCAGTCGAAATTGAAGAATCCATTTGTAGGGCCAGCGATGTGCGTGGTTTCTTTCATTGTAGCTGCGTCGAGAATATGAACGACACCCGCATCTTGATATGAAAAACTTGTCTTGTCGTTTGACCAAACGAATCGGCCTGCTCTGGTCTCATTTGTCTCAATGCTTTTGATTACTTTCATTGAGTCGGCATCGAGAACCGTTATGGCTAAAGGCTCACTGTAAATGAAGAGCTTGCCATCCGGTGACCAGGCCAGCCTGCCTGTGCCAGCTTTGAGATTGATGTCAGCTATCTTTTCTCTTGTGTTTGCATCCCAGATTCTAATGGCACTTTTCTGTTCACCGTCATTTTCGATGCTCAAGCTTGCAGCTATCAATTTCCCGTCAGGTGACCACTGTGGATTCTGAAAGTATGATTCGTTCTCCTTAACAGGCAACAAAGTTTCTTGTTTCTTCGTAAGGTCTAAAATGCTTACGGCTTTGCGCTGAGTCAAAAATAGGCGTTTGCTATCTGGCGACCAGGCGTAGGCTTCTGGTGGCAGAGCGTTTATTGAGCGAAGTTTTGCTCCATTGCTGGCATCGTAGACGGCTAGGTCTAGGCCCGGGTTTTTTCTGTCCAAGCCATTGGCGCAGATGTATTTGCTGTCGGGTGACCAGGTCGGCCATAGCTCGCTATCAATTTCAGCTATGAGTGAAAAGTCTTTGGCGCTGAGAATTACTGTTTTGCGCGGAACGTCGGTTTGGCCCTTGTAAACTTTGCCGTCTGGCGTTTTGACTTCCGAAATTTTGGGTGGTGGAGTCTGCACCGCAAGTTTTGTGCCATCTGGTGAATATTCAGGTCTGAACCACCATTGCCTTGGTGGAATCACTTTGTTCTGTGCAGCGGCTGGGGCTGCGGTCGAGAACGAGCTAGTGATAGCTAGAGCTGTGAGTGTCGGTAAGGCCGCGCTGATGGGCAGAGTCGTGCCCATTGTTAAATTGCTGCCTAGGCCAAATGTTGATATCGCGACATGTGATAGGAGTTTTTTCATTGCTCTAGTTTAGCAAGCGATTTCCGGCAAAACTGCCTTTGCTCTCACTATATTCAACCTCATGGCCGTTGTGGTCGATCTGTCTCTTTTTGCTTACGCTACAGTCGATTGTTTTCCTGCTCGACCGTCTTGATCTAGAACTTTTTTCGTCAGTTCCAGAATTTGGCGTTCAAAATCTGATTTTAAATCTGCCACGGCGGCTAAATAGGCTATGACTTCGCCTTGTGAAATACCTAGTGCTTTCGCTCTCTCGGTGATCTGTTGTTTAACTTCTGGTTTCACTTGCGCGTGGAACTCCACATTACCTTTGGCGGGGCGGCCGCGTTTATCGTAACCAACCAGTTTTCCTTCGAGATAAGCAACATAAGTCTCATCTAGTAACTCATTGAAAATCTTTCGTGCTTCGCTCGCTGTTTCGGCCACACCGGTGACTCGATCAAACAATGGTGACTCAACGATATAACACTGCTCTTTCTCGTCATAACGGCAGAGAGCGGTGCCAGCTATTGCTTTCTTATTCATGCTAGTTCCTCTTCCCCCTGGTCTTGCCTTATTGCTTTTCGCACTTTGCCTACGTAAGAATCAAAAACCTCACCGCGTGAATGTTGAGCGCGAATTTCTTTAGTTCTCGATTGTCATCGAATAGCCCTCGGCCGCCGCCGATCGCGAGGGGTATACTATCAGTCGTTAGCAAGTTAAACTATCATGTATTCGCTGGCTTCTAAAGGCTCTTAATTTGGGCAACTCGAGCAAACACTTATGATGCAACCTAGAGATTCTATAGATTGCCGAGATTGTGGAGAGCCTATTGTCACATCGCCTCTCACTGCTAAGCTTGGCATGAGAGCTTCGAGATGCGATCTTTGTCATGCACGATTCGTTGCGGCATACAGTTCTTTTCTTTTCGCTGTCGCCTTTGTCTTATCTTTTCCTGGCGAGCTGTGGGCTTTAATCATTGCTGGTTTTTTCGTGATTTGGGCGGCTTTCTGGATGGCTAGATGCGGTCGAGTTAAACACCCGGAGCTAGCTGGCCAAATTCTGTCGAGGGGCTCAATGGCGCTAATGTTTATCTCCTTTGCGGTTGGCATTTTCTCATTCGCCTTTAACCACCAGCGAGTGGTTATGGTGTCTTTGGTCTGGCCAGAGGCTGCCAGCGCCATTGTTCTATCCTGGCTTCAGTTCAGCCTGTTGGCTCTCCATAGTGTCGTCCTGATATTCTGCGCTGCTCTGGTTTGCACTAAACGTTAGGAACGTCAGTTTTCGCTTTCTGCGCGTCGTCAAGATAAATCAATACCATGTCTTTCCAGTATGGCCAGTCATGCGCAAACCCGTCCCACGGATGGAATGAGTGTGGCACATCTCTTTCTGTCAGAATTTGAGACAACATCACATTGCTATCATGAAGCGGGTCTGTCTGCCCGATTGGAAAAATCAATTCGACCTTTTTCAATTTGTCGAGATGCTCTTGCGATGCGGCTTTAATTAGTGGCACCGGATTGCATTCGAGAACGCTTTCGTGGTCACAGTCGTGAATCCAGTTGAATATGTCATACGGCGCACTCATTTGTGCGAAGTCGTAAGGTCCGCTCATGGCCACGCATTTGTTGAAGCTTTGGGGAAAGCGAAACGTCATGTTCATGGCATGATAGGCGCCCATACTTGCGCCCAGGGCTATGACAAAATCGTTGTTGTTCATTTGCTTTGTGAATGGCAGAACTTCATCAATCACATACTGGTGATAATCGAGATGGCGAGCCCCTTTTTCGCTGGGGCTCAATTGGGTGTTCCACCAGCTTTCTGTGTCTACACTATCGAGGCAAAATACTTGAAGTTTGCCTTGCACGATGTGGTGCTCGAGAGTTTTAATCATCTCGCGATTTTCCCAGTCGTAGAATCTACCGCATGATGTGGGAAAGACAAGAACTCTGGCGCCCGAATCGCCAAAGACTAACAATTCCATTTCTCTGCCGAGATTTGAGCTGTGCCACTTGTGATATTGTCTGTTCATGCCTGTTTGTCTGCGTTTTGATGTGAGGAGCGCGCCGTTGTAATAAGAAGACTACTTATTGTACCAAAACGGAAATTTATTCTGTCCAGCGCCACCAGATTTCGTCGCCGTTGTGTATTGCTAGATACACCTCAACGCGATTGTCCTGCTCGTCTGCTATGAACCAATTGTCGAGGTCTATAGGTAGCTCGCCATTGAACCTCTCTTCGTTGTCTTCATTGGTGAGAAAGGCAAAACCCTCGCGAAATTCTTCGAATGCTTCTGTTGTTGCAAGATCGGCTATGAGCCATGGCCAATCCATGTCTATATTGGAAATTTCGCCAATCAATCGATCTTGGTAATAGAGTTTGTAAGTTTTGCTTTCGTAGTTCATGGCTAAGAAAATACTTTGTGCTGTTCTTACCTGATGTTGTTATGTGAGGATTCTAACTCAAATCTGCGGCCTGTTCGCTGATACAAAAGCTGATATAAGAATAGAATAGGCTCGAATCGAGAGGGCCTATTGGCTCGATTTTGAACTTCAGGTTAACGGTGGCCGCTTGCTCGTGTAAGTGTAGTCGATCTATCACATCAATGAGGTGACAGTCTTATGTCCGATGAGAAGTCCGTTGACAGAATTCAGAGTGCTGATTCTAATGCCATGGAAGCAGCTCAGGCCAAGAGAGTGGGCCAAGATTTTCGCTGGCACTATGGTCGAGTTACTCGCCTGGGTAGTTATGATGTGATTACCGATGCAGTTGATCGTCGCTCGGTCACCATTATGTGGGAATCAGGTGGATTGAGCTGCCAGTATGGTGAGATCAGCGATGATCAATGGGAAATTTTGAAATTGGCGTTTATGAGTACTGGCATGGTCAGCATTCTTAGCGACCAGGGCGGGGAAGGCTGGATGTATGATTTGCGCTTCCTTGAGGCTGTGAGATAACACCCAAGCTACAGCTCACTATTTCACGCTAATAGTTAATGGCAGGTCCTTGCACTTGGCACCATCCGTGGTAGAAACTGTCAGTGCAGTGTTACCATGCCATGTGAGCTTAACACCATTTGGATAAAGGGTATCTATTGCCGCTGACTGCTTCGGCAGTATCTTGATCTGTCTTGCTGGTTTATGACTGTTAATTGGGACGATAACTAGGTATTTGCCCGCTGCTTGTCCCTCGACTTCATCTATTAGGGCGAGGTTGCTATCGTCTTCGCTCCAGGCAAATGTCGGAACGAAACTATGCACCGTTTTTATGCCTTTGCCATACGCTGGTCCGGAGAGCGGATAAATAGTGTCATTATTGACCTGAATGTATTCGCTGTGAGGCCATTCTGTGAAGTGAATCATTTGACCCACATGGGCAACAGCCTTTCTATTGTGGGACCAGGAAAAGTTGTAACCTAGATAGTTGTGCAGTTCTTTGCCGTGAATATCAGTTAGCGAAAGGTACTCCATGGAGGGGTTCATGTGGAACTGAATTCCCAGTCGGTTGTTGTCGATCCAATACAGATCGGTTATGCCGGAGTTGGGGCCAGCTGAATCTTTGGGCGTGAATTCGGAGATCAGTTTGTTTTGCGGATCTCTGACGCAGACTTTGCCTTTCGAATAGCAGGTCTTCAGCTTTTTGTCTGGAGAGAAAATATATTGATCATTTACAGGAGCTGCGCCTTGAGCAAGCAGTGGTAGCACTGGAATCAAGGGCAGCACTAGGGCCAAGAGCAGCGGGAGCCGCATAGTGCTTGCTAATTTGGCTTGGGTTCTTGTACGATTTCGGTAATTTTGATAATTCATGAATTTACAACAGAAAGCATTGGGAATAGTAACAGGTGCGCGACCGATTCGCTTGACTTGATTGTAGGAAAGAGGTCTCTGTCTATGCAATCTGGAGATTGACTAATTGTGATTGTTGCTCGATAGGGAAGCCATGATTCAACCTGGAAAAATGTCGATTGTGTCACTCGCTCTTGTTTTGAGTTGCTGTAGCTTTTTGCTGCTTTCGGCGTGTGTTCGTCTTCGTCCTATTCCTTCTGCCGAAGAGATTGATAAGTTGATGGCATCTGTGCCGCCTCCGCCGAGTACACCGGTCCATGCTGCTAAGGCATTTACTCCCGGCGCATCTTTGAAAACCAAAGATGGAGTGGTGCAGTTTAGTGAAAAACGTGTGGGGGAGCTCTTATTGCCTAGCGGGAAGATCGTAGCGAGTGATGTATTTTTCTCTTCTCTCGCCCCTCCGCCGCTCGATAGAGCTGTAACTCCTGGAAGGTATCCGGTCTCGATTGCCATCGCTCATTATCCCTCGAATGGCGGCCAGAGAATTGCCTTTGCCAAGGTTGCCTTCAGTACGGCTCCTATTGTCTCGTGGCAGCTTGCTTCTGAGGAGGGTGCTCCTGAGCAACGCCGGAAGAATGCTGTCTATGGTTATGGCGTAGATTCAGGTACTGGTTGTTTTACAGATTTTGAGACTGCCAATGAGATGCACCGAATGCCAGATACTAAGGCTCTCTGTGACAGAATTATTGCAGCGCTTGATGGTAGTCTACCGCCTGATTGCAGAAATGCTGATCTTCTGATTTCGCCAGGACACAATCTTGTCGCTTTTTCATCAGGTGTCGGTGACGGCCTCTATGTTTCCTATTGGGGACTCGATGCTAAGGGCAAAGTCTGCGCTCTCGTGACAGATTTTGATTTGTTTCCTTGAGTGAATGTCTGGTTTTGGCTGCTCTTCTGAAGGCCACTTGACTAATTATGGTGGAACCACCATAATCGCGATATGGCAACAGAAAAGATAAAGCCTGTTGAGTGGGTAGGGTCCAGTTATAAGGACTTTTGCTCTTTTCCCGATTTGGTGCAGGACGTAATGGGGTTTGCCCTTTACCAAGCGCAGATTGGAAGACTCCATTCTTGTTGTAAGCCGATGAAAGGATTTGGTGGCGCGAGTGTCGTAGAAATTGTTGATGATCATCAGGGTGATACATATCGCTCTATCTACACCGTAAAATTTGAGAATGCTATCTATGTTTTGCACGCTTTTCAGAAGAAGTCTAAGCAGGGAATTAAGACACCACAGAGCGATATTGAGCTAATTCAAAGACGATTGAAAGCTGCGGAAGAAGACTACAAGTCAGGAAAGGAAACTAAGTTATGAGCAAGGACCGCGAAACAAAAATAAGAAAAGGTAGCGAGAATGTGTTTGCTGATCTTGGTTATTCCGATTCGGGAACTCACTTGCTTAAGGCCCAGCTTGTTAGTCGAATTGATGAAATTATTAGCGAGCAAAGACTCACCCAAACGCAGGCAGCACAACTTATGGGACTTAGTCAGCCAGATGTTTCTCGGTTGCTAAAAGGTCAGTTTCGTGATATCTCGGTTGACCGTATCATGCGGATGCTTACTCGGCTTGGGTGTAAAGTTGATATCGTCATTAAGCCGCCGGGCCGCAGGCTTTCAGGATCGGTGATTCACTTCGAGACATCGCTGGCATAGATGAGCGCCGACCTAGATCATGCCAATTGTCTTCAGCCACGTCTCAACTAGCTGAGGCCATTTCGATACAGGAAGCTTTGATGGCCGCAATCCGAAGGCGTGTCCGCCCTGGGCATACAGGTGCATTTCCACGGGCACGCCAGCGGCTCGCAGGGCGCGGTAATAGACAAGTGAGTGTTCAACTGGATCAACCCGGTCGTCTTCATTTTGCAGCAAGAATGTCGGTGGCGTTTTGCTGGTGACATGAATATCCGAATTTAGCTCGAACTTGTTTCTGTCTATCCATAAATGACCAGGATAAATCGCCGCAGCAAAGTCGGGGCGACAGCTTACTTTGTCGATAGCGTCGATTGGCTTGTAAGCTCGTTTTTCGTAGGTGTTGCTAATCCATGCGGCTAGATGGCCGCCGGCTGAAAATCCAAGCACGCCTATTTTGTGCGGATTAATATGCCACTCTGCGGCACGTGAGCGCACGAGACTCATGGCTCTTTGTAGATCTTCTAGGGCCTGGATTGAACCGCGGGCGGGGTAGAGTTTTGCACTTGGTACGCGATATTTGAGAAGAACGGCGGTGATGCCTTTAGAGGTGAGCCAGTCGCAAATTTCGGTACCTTCGAGATCCATTGCTAGAACTTTGTAGCCGCCGCCGGGAATTACAACAACTGCAACCCCAGTGTTGTTGTTCTGCGGTGGTGAGTAGACTGTTATTGTCGGCTTGGAGACGTTGTTCAGGAAGTCTGTTTTAGAGTTAAACTCTGGCCCTCTGGCGGGCAGCGCATCTGGCGGTTTGCCCGGCCAGAGTGGTATCTGCACATGTCCTGGTGATGGCTCCCATGCCTTCGCCGCCGTTGATGTGTTTGTCGGCTTGGTTGTTTCATTTTCCTCGGCCGCTGTTACTGACTGAAATGGCAATATCCCTAAGGCGCAGAGTATGGCTAAGCAGGGTTTTAGTTTATTCATCGAATTTTGACTCAAAACAAGTTTTTATCATTGGCTTTGATACAAGCTCTGGCACCGTCAGTGGTGACTTCTGGAAACGGGAGAGAATAGTGCCACAATAAACCCACTGTTCTTCGTTGGTTAGTCCGAGATTGCCGTCAATCAGTGTCGATTCGTTTACGAGGCCGTCCAGCTCTTGTGTCGTGTCATTGCTGGCTGGTTGGCGCATGCGGCCAACGATGTCGAGCACTAGCTTCTGTCGGTCATCTAGAGTGCTCTGGAACTTGAAGCCAATGTAGCTGTCTTTATCGGCAATCATTTTGGCATAAACTTGTTCCAGCCAGCGTTCAAATTCTGAACTGAAATTTGAGTTTTGCAGAATCCTCCGCAGGTTTTCTGCGGTGACTATTCTTGGTGCTGGTGCGCCTGGGCAAACGTAATTTAGTGGTTGTCCGGCGAGCATCTTAGAAAGAGTTTGGTAGTAGCCCCAGGTGTTTTGCTGGCTAAGTTGTTGAGCTAAAGCGGCTTGACTTGCTGGTGAATTAGAAGGCGCACTAGAAGGCGAATTAGAATTTTGACCAGACGAGATGTCGCGCAGCATTGCTGCTCTAATGATGAACACTTCATGGGGATTGTCTTTGCTGTTAGCGACAGCACTGAGCTTGTGTTGAACGCCGGCGTGTTCGCCTTTGTCTATGAAGAGTCCGACTATTGTGCCTGAAGTCGCCTCAACTACGCTATCTCCTTCTACCCAATAGTGTTGAGCTGTCGGGGCGACTTTGTCGAAGCTGGCTGCCCAGGTCGGGTCACCAGGAATCGGTTGGGCGTATGCCATTAATGTTGTATTGTTCCAGGGCCAGCTTTTTACTTCTTGTCGCAACTGGTCGCCGTAGGTGCCCTGTAGCACGGCACTGACAAACTGACTGCCGAGACCGGCTCCGAGGCTGTGGCCAGTAACATAGATGTGTTCGGGTGCTGGGTAGTTCTGCTCAAGATATTTGCAGCATGCAGTTATTGATCCGAGCATTGTTGGCAGTGCCTCGGCAAAGCCCTTGGTGACTTTGCCAACTTTGCTAATCAAGGGCTGCTCAATTTGTTTTGTGCCACCAAGGTCGGTGATCCAGTCAGGATTACCTTTAGCGTCTCCAATTGCATCCTGCGCTTTCCAAACTGTTTTGCTGAGTGATGAACCGCTGCGGCTGCCGCGAAAAACAATGTGGGCGTCGTAGCCTGTCGCTGTCTTTTTCATGAGCACGAAGCCCATGGGGCTCCATGATGGTTGGGTGGTGCCAACAATTCCAGTGCCACCTTCAAAGACAATCAGATGATCTTCGCCGCTAGGGTATTCGCGAATTTGGAAGCGTTCAATATCGCTGTAAGGAAATGCGCTTGGCTTGGTCTTGTAGCGCATTCCGTCAATCTTTTTGATGTTTTGGGTGATGTAGCTTGGCGCTAATACCGCAAGGAACTGTTCGCCATCACGGTTGAAAGTGGGCAGCTTGGCATCAATATATTTGTAGTTCGTGAGAATCGGGTCAAGATTTAGGTTGGTATCACTCCAGCCCCGCGCTGCGTTTGGGCCGCTGTAATAGCCTTGCCCAATGCTCTGGCTATTGCCTTGGGAGCTGCCTAGTTTTGCTGCATATTCGTGGGTGAAGCGACAGATGTTGTTGCGTCGATCGCTGCCAATGCGTGACATCATGTCGTACCATGGGTCCAGTGGTAGGCAGAGTGATTGGTGGTAGAGCTGATAGGCGAGGGTACAAAGGTCTAAATTGAGGACCGATTCTGGTACTGACGCTTCTGATTTCGTTTCATCGGCAAGGGCTGGCGATACAAATAAAACAATGGCGCAGCAAATAGCAATGGCGACATTTTGATAGCGATAGCCTAAGAGCATTGAGTTTTTCCTTCAGTTTCTAACCTTTCTGCTGTGTGCCGCTCACCTTTACTGAGCCAGGTGCCGGCTAGGAACGTGCCCTAGCAGGCCGTTCCGACAGCAAGTATACAGGTCAGAGCGCGGTCATTGCGGCGGCAGCTTGTCTGGAGAAAATTCATGTTTTTATCGAAGAGGTTAGCACGGACGTCTTTGAGCGCATGAATAAAGGAAGCTGCAGCCGAGACTGCTTGCCTATCGATTTAATTTGCATTCCCGCCAGCCTGCACTTATTGTTAGACATCTCCACTTGACTACAGGGCTCGACAGGAAGCCTGCCCATTTCACAGCTTTTCTCGCTTAACTTACCACGGTGTTAGCTATGAAAAATTCTTTGGCACTGGCCCTAGGGCTGGCCGTTGCGCTGTCTGCAAATTTAGTTTTACAGCCAGCTCTAGCCCAGCAAGTGCAATATCCACAGACCTTCGCCGGTTCGCCAGAGCAGTACCAGGCAGCGCAGCAATATGCAGCAGCCCAGCAGTACGCAGCAGCTCAACAATATGCCGCTGCTCAACAGGCTCAACAGTATTCAGGGCAGCCCGGGATGCAAGCTGGAATTCAGCCGGGAGCGCAAGCTGGATGGCAGCAGCCTCCGATGCAGCAGTATCAGCAAGCTATGCAGCCACAACTGCAAGCGCAACAGCCAGCTCTAGATAACAACAGGCCGCCGGCTCAGCCCAGTCAGTATGAGCAGCAAGAGCAAGCGATTCAAAAGGGTATAGCCGAGAGCCGGGCGAGTTCGTCTGGTAACGATAACTACAATCAGGCTGGTCATGCTAATTGGGATACTTCAACCACGCCACCGCAGGCCAGCCATTCGAAATTGCGCGGCGCAGCTGGCACTGCCACTAAGGTGATAGCAAAAACTGCTGCAGTCGCCTTACCCACAGTAGGTCTAATTTTCCTTACTAAAGCACTCAATCGCAATTCGGGATATGGCGGCATGGGCAGCGGTATGGGGGGCTATCCCTATCAAGGTAGTGGCTATGGGTCTGGTTATGGAACTGGTTATGGTTATGGCCAGCAGATGCCCTACAACTATGGTTATAACAACGGTTGGTGATTGCTTTCTGCCTATAAGTATCGCTTCCACAATTTTGGATAGAGAGATTCAAGCTTCTCTTCTTGCCACTGTTTACCTTTGGTTTTTGTCTTTGGCACTTTTGCTGCTAGTGGCAAACCAGAGCGGTTCTCAAAGGCGATTGCTGCACACCCGGCAAGCTGTTCTGCCTCAGTCTCGAGCCCGGCTGGTATTGAAGCACAGGCCTCATTGACGTCTTTAATGGTTAAGTCGTAAAGAGACTTTCCTTGCAGAACTAGCCATGCTCTAAAGCCTTCAAAAGCATCATCTGAGCAGCCGCCTTGAGCCAGATAGGCTAAGGCCCAAATATCAAAATGATTGGCTAAGTCAAGTTTTTCTGTAAGTATTTTTTCGAAGCGTTTAATGTCGGCAGCAGAAAAACTTTCAAGAACTATTACTAGCTGAGTGCACTTCTCTTCTGTTGAGTCGCAGGTTTGTAATTGCTCAATGATTTCCCAAAACACGTTTTCATCAATGGTTCGCTTTTGTGGTGCGCTTGCGATTTTGCGTTTTTCCCCACTTTCAAAAAGCTGGATATCATCTCTTAGTCGAGTTAGTGTTGCATCCTGCTCTCCCAGCTCAATGAGGATTGCTTCGAATTGTCTCATTGTCTCTAAGACTTCGTTTTTTAGCCGCGGCAATGTTTGTTCTTTATGTCTTTTGGCAACTTCTTCTTTTGTTAGTGGTACGCGGTTTTCTTCAGTGTCAAAAAAACGATCGACCGAAAGTGATTGCCAGTAAGATAATTTCCCCGCACTTATGAAAGCTTGCCAGAGTCGCTTCAGTCTGCGCGAATCTTTGGCCTGAAGAAGAGCGGCAGTCAGTCTATCGATAAACGCTTGGTCACGATAACCTTTTAGGGCAAATGCCACAAGGGCTTCATTGGCGTGTTCTTTAAAATAGGTTTCTATGACGTGCTCTTTGGCTGCGTCGTAACCACGAATACAGATTTGACCGCCGGGAAGAACTTCTTTGGTGCCGTGCTTTTCTAGCCAGCGCTCAATGTCTTTTTCGGTATCTTTGTAGTCGAAGTTCATTTGACTCTCTCTTGCCAGTCGACTGATTAAGCTAGCATGTGCTTGCCTTTTTGCCTAGGCGCCAGGCATCAGTCACCCGCTGTGATTTCGCGCTTGCGGCCGCCATCTTGAGGCGGTGTCCAGTCCGATTTCTTTCCACCATCTGTGTTGTTGCCTTCGGGTTGTTGTTGTTGTTGTTGCTCTTGTTCTTGGCGCGGCTGTGGCTTGCCCGATAGAGAACCACTATCTGAACCCATATCGATACCCAGTGATGGCAGAATAGCATCTGGACCTTTCGTCATAGCCGCACTCTGTGCTGCTATAGAACTACTATCGCTGCGGCTTGCGCCGGCTCGTGCGCTACTGGCTCCGGCACGCTGAGCGGCCAACTCGCTAGCAACTTCGCTGCGCATTCTTCCTGCGGCCCCTTCACTTTGTAATTGTGCCGCAGTCCTTTCGCTTTGTTCTCTATGATTGTGAGCAATTTCAGATTGGTTGAAAACGGCCATGGTGCGCTCCTCTTTGAGTGTAGTAGCAACGATAAGACCAGAGGCGTCAAATCAGCGTGACTATCTTGGTTGGTGCGAGAAGTTGGACAAAAATAGGCGCCCGATCTAACTACGCAGCCAAAGCTAAAAGCTGACCAGGAGCATGTCCCGATCAGCTTTTAATGTTTTTTGTCTTTGTCTTTTCCTCTGTCTTTGTCTTGTTTGTTTGTCGCGCTAAGCCCTATGCCGATAGATGTTGGTAGGGGCTGCCCATGTCGAGGAATTGCGGTAGTTCAGCGTCTTTTTCCGAGAACTTATTGGGCCAGTGCTGCTTGCCGCCTTTGTTTGAATTGCCTCCTTTTGGTCCTTTTTCGCCGCGACCGCCCTTGTCACCTTTACCTTCTATATCTTCTTTGCCCTTGCTATTTTTCTTTGAGCTGCCGCCGTCGGCACCGTCGCCATCCTCGGCTTCTGGGCTGAAGTCTTTTCGGTCGTTGGGCTCACCCTTATCATTTTTGCCATCTTTGCCGTTTTTGCCGCCTTTGCCGTCGCCATCGGCGTGCAGGTCTTTTCCTTGTGTTACTTTGTCATCGCCGTCTTTTTCATCACTGTCTTTGTCATCGCCATCTTTTTCGTTATCGTCTTCGCCGTGTTCTTTGTCTTCGCCGTGTTCTTTTTCATGGTCATTTTCGTTGTCGTTGTCTTTATCGTTTTCTTTCTCATTCTCTTGACCGTCCGGTCCGCATTTGTTCGTACCTTTCTCGTCACCATCAGAATCTTTTCCATCTTTCTTCCATGACTTTGTCTCGCCGGCACTGTCTTTGCTGTTGCCATCTTTGTTTTTCTCACTGCCATTGCCATTGCCATTTTTGCCAGAGCTATCATTGGCAGCTTGTTCTTTTCCTGAAGCTGAGGCACCACTATCGCCTTTGCTCTGCATGCCGTTTTTCGAGGCGGCGGAATCAGACTTACTAAAGAGTTCATCGGCCATTCTATCTAGAGCGCCCTTGCTAGCAGTGGCTTGTTCGCTGGCTTGGCTGTTCTTTTGCACTTCTCTAAAATCAGATTCTGCTTGTGACATGATTCGTCTCCCTGCGGTTGGTGGTATCAAGTTCATTGGCGGCGTTCACCGCATGACAACAAGGTAATGCGCCGGGGGGTCAAATCAGCGTGAAACAAAATGACGGTGGAAATAACTGCTCAAATGAAGCCCAAAAGGCGGCATATAAGTTGTTGGTAAGTGGCAGCCTATGGGTTGCTGTGCGTCAAGGTATGGTGTAGCCGCTGCCGGCAGCCGTGACAATGAGCTGCTCGTGGCCCAGGCTAGTGAGCTTCTGTCGTAGGGTATTAATTACTTGTCTAACTGTATTTGTAGACGAGGTTGATTCAACGGGCCATAGGGCGGCAATCAGCTGCCTTGAGGTATAGGCATTGCCGCGATTGACCAGCAAATACTCAAGCACTTCGCATTCTTTAGCGCGCAGTATTTCGAATTTGTCTCCAGCAGTAATACTTTTGTTGGCGGTGTTTAGTACTAGTCCGTTGGCCGTTAGCACCTTGCTCTCCGCTAGTGCCGGGCGACGTAGCAGCCCCCGCACCCTCGCCGCTAGCTCGCGTACATCAAATGGTTTAACTAAGTAGCCATCAGCACCGGTATCAAGGCCTTCGGCGCGATCGTCAATGTCACCTTTCCCAGTCAAGAAAAGAATGGCTGTCTTGCCACCCTGCAAGCGGTAACGTTTGCATAGTTCTAGCCCAGATATGCCTGGTAAATTCCAGTCTAAAAGAATGATGTCATATTCAAAATTGGCGAGAAGTTGCAGGGCATCTTCAGCGTTGCCCACCATCTCAACCAGATGGCCTTGTAACTGCATCCAGTCTTGCACCATGGCTGCTGCTTGCAGTTCATCTTCAACCAATAGAATCTTGGCCATGCCGAAAAATGTTCCCTTAAATTCAAGGCCGTTAGTATACCTTGACTGCCTGAGGCAAGTCTATCGGTACACTGTTTTGCCGACAAGTGGTAGCATTTCTGCTGTGCCATTGACATTTTCACTGCGGCTAAAAATACTTCTGTTGCTCGTGCCATCGATCATCAGTGCCTTGATTATTGTCGGCGGAGCTTCTTTATCGCTGGCGCGGCTGGAAGAAGAATATTTGAAGCATAGCGCCTCAGTGGCTGCGCTTGTTAGCTTGCAGCAGTTTGAGGTGGCTTTGCTGCAAGGCATGAACAGCTCTGATGGTAAGGAAGATATTTTTAGTCCGCAGGCGCAGATAATTCGCGCTAGCACTATGGAGCTAGTGGCAAAAACGCGAACGACGCTTGACAAAGCCGTGGCCAAGAACCCTAGCATGAAGGTCATTGCTGACGAGTTCAATGAACTGGGCGAACGTTTGATGGCTCTTTATCAGCAGATTGCAAAAGTAGACTTACATGGCCGCCAGAAGAGCACACGATTTGAAGTCTATTTGATTGCTTTGTCGGCCAGAACTCTGCTCAACCATAGTCTCGCTGCTGAAGACTCGATGCAAGAGTTGGCTCGTGAGGCTTTGACTAAAGAGTCGCAAACTGTTGCCTTGCTCACTGCTTGCGGCCTGTTGTTGGCAGCTCTAGCTTGTGGTTTGTCTTTGTTGGCTTTTAATCGGCAGCTGGTTAATCGCTTAAAGCAATTACCGGGTCGCATGGCGCTGTTGGGTCGAGGCGATAGGCTAGAGCC
>Ga0075163_10004096_pt1 | contig 19540 bp, 16 predicted proteins | sample JI1023141ADNA_FD_71478 | JGI IMG/M metagenome (GOLD analysis project Ga0075163, IMG submission 71478) | Wastewater effluent complex algal communities from Wisconsin, to seasonally profile nutrient transformation and Carbon sequestration -... | ecosystem: Engineered > WWTP > Effluent > Algae...
CCGCGGGCCTGACGCTGCTCGCCGCCGTCGTCGCGGTCACGATCGCCGCCGCGTGCTCGCGCCGGCGCGCGGGTCGCCCTCGGCGTGATCGTGATCGTGATCGTGATCGTGATCGTGATCGTGATCGTCGGCGGGCGTGCGCGGCATGACACCGGTGAGCACGTACTCGATCGCGAGATCGTCGAAACGCCCGACCTCCTTGCCGGCGCGGGTGTAGGCGAGCGAGACCCGGGCTCCGGTGGCCGGCGCCGGTCGGCCGGTGACCTGCCACGAGCGATCGTCGTCGGCGCGGGTCATCGCCAGCACCTCGCCGGCCACGGTCAGCGTCACCGCGTCGAACGTCGACGCTGGCAGCGGGGCGCGCGCGCCGTCGCTGACGTAGAGGCGGTGAGCGCCGGCGACCGGATCGAGCACGAGCTCGACGTGGTGCTCGGCGTCCATCAGCACCATGCCGCCGTGGCTGGCGTCGTGGCCGCCGTGCGGCTCGGGCGGCATCGGCGGCTGGCCGCGGGCGGGGGCGCGATCGCCGGCGTGGTCGCCGTCGGCGTGGTCGTGATGGGCGGCCGGCTTCGAGCACGCGGCCAGGGCCAGGCCGGCGATCAGGGCGATCAGGGGGCTACGCCAGGGGCGGTTGAGCGTGGGGATCGACATCGACATCCTTCTCCTCGTCTTGGACAGGTGGGTGCCGCCGCGATCGGCGCCATCCGCCAGCGGGGAGGATGAGCGTGTCGCCGGGGCACGCCGGGCTCGACTGCAACCGTCGGTCCACTCCACGCGGCGCGATCTCGTGAGGTTGCATGACCCGCCCGTAACCGATCGCGTCACACGTGACCGAACCGGCCAGCGACCGGGGCTCGGCCCGGCCGTAATGAACGCCGATCGGCCGCGTCGTCCGGATCACCATGCACGCCCACACCCATCATCACGATCACGCGCCGCCAGGCCTGCTCGACCACCACGACGTGGCGGTGGACCCGGTGTGCGGCATGTCGGTGGCGGCGACCTCCGCCCACCGCAGCCATCACGACGGCCACGAGGTCCGGTTCTGCAGCGCGCGTTGCCAGCAGAAGTTCGTCGCCGACCCGGCCCGCTACCTGGCCCCGGCCGCGGCGCCGGTCGCCGCGGCGCCGACGCCCGCGCCGGCCGCGACCGACTACACCTGCCCGATGCACCCCGAGATCGTGCGCCCCGGGCCGGGCAGCTGCCCGATCTGCGGCATGGCGCTCGAGCCGCGCACCATCACCGCCGAGCCGGAGGCCGACCCCGAGCTGCGCGACATGTCGCGCCGGTCGATCGTCGCGGCCGCGCTGGCGCTGCCCCTGCTGGTGCTGGTGATGGCCGACATGCTCGGCGTGCGGCTGGTGCCGGCGCGGGTCCGGGTCCTGGTCGAGCTCACGCTGGCGACGCCGATCTGCACCTGGGCGGCGTGGCCGTTCTACCGCCGCGCTGTCAGCTCGGTCCGTCGCCTCCGCCTCAACATGTTCACGCTCGTCGGCCTCGGGGTCGGCGTCGCCTACGGCTACAGCCTGGTCGCCGCCCTCGCGCCCGGCTGGTTCCCGGCGTCGTTCCGGACCATGGGCGTGGTCGCGACCTACTTCGAGGCCGCCGGGGTGATCGTCACGCTCGTCTTGCTCGGCCAGGTGCTCGAGCTTCGTGCGCGCGGCCAGACCGGCGCGGCGATCCGCGCCCTGCTCGGGCTGACGCCGCGGACCGCCCGGCGGCTGGCCGCCGATGGCAGCGAGGGCGAGGTCGCGCTCGACCAGATCGTCGTCGGTGACCGGCTGCGGGTCCGCCCGGGCGAGAAGGTCCCGGTCGACGGGACGGTGATCGAGGGCCACAGCGCCGTCGACGAGGCGCTGGTGACCGGCGAGCCGATCCCGGTCGAGAAGCAGGTCGGCGACCGCGTGATCGGCGCGACGCTCAACGGCGCCGGCGCGCTGGTCATGCGGGCCGACAAGGTCGGCGCCGACACCCTGCTGGCCCGGATCGTCGCGATGGTGGCCGACGCCCAGCGTACCCGGGCCCCGATCCAGCGGCTGGCCGACGTGGTGGCGGCCTGGTTCGTGCCGATCGTGATCGCGGTCGCGGTCGCCAGCTTCGCGGTCTGGGCGCTCGTCGGGCCCGAGCCACGCATGGCCCACGCCCTGGTCAACGCGGTCGCGGTGCTGATCATCGCGTGCCCGTGCGCGCTCGGGCTGGCGACGCCGATGTCGATCATGGTCGCGACCGGCCAGGGCGCGACCATGGGCGTGCTGTTCCGCGACGCCGAGGCGATCGAGCTGCTGCACCGGGTCGACACCCTGGTGGTCGACAAGACCGGGACGCTGACCGAGGGCAAGCCGACGCTGGCGAGCGTGGTCACCGTCGCCGGGATCGACGATGACGAGCTGCTCCGGCTCGCCGCCAGCCTCGAGCGCGCCAGCGAGCACCCGGTGGCCGCCGCGATCGTCGCCGGCGCGACCGGGCGCGGCCTGCGGCTGACCGGCGCCACCGACGTCGGAGCGGTGGCCGGCAAGGGTGTCCGTGGCGAGGTCGACGGCGTGGCGGTCGCGCTCGGCAACCAGGCGATGATGGAGGTGGTCGGCGTCGATCCGGCGGAGCTCGCCGCCCGGGCCGAGGCCCTCCGCGGCGACGGCCAGACCGTCATGTTCGTGGCGGTCGGCGGCAAGCTCGCCGGCCTGATCGGGGGCGCCGATCCGATCAAGGCGACCACGGCCGAGGCGATCGCCACCCTCCGCGCCGACGGCGTCCGGGTCGTGATGCTGACCGGCGACAGCCAGACCAGCGCCACCGCCGTGGCCCGCCGCCTCGGCCTCGCCGAGGTCGTCGCCGACGTCCTGCCCGACCAGAAGGCCGACCACGTCGCCCGGCTGCAGGCCGCCGGCCACCTGGTCGCGATGGCCGGCGATGGCATCAACGACGCCCCGGCGCTGGCCCGGGCGCAGGTCGGGATCGCGATGGGCACCGGCACCGACGTCGCGATGGCCAGCGCGGCGGTGACCCTGGTCAAGGGTGATCTGCGCGGCATCGCCCGCGCCCGCCGGCTGTCGCGTCGGACGATGCGCAACATCCGGCAGAACCTGTTCTTCGCCTTCGCCTACAACGCGGCCGGGGTCCCGATCGCGGCCGGCGTCCTCTACCCCGCCTTCGGCCTGCTGCTGTCGCCGATGATCGCCGCGGCGGCGATGAGCCTCAGCTCGGTGTCGGTGATCGCCAACGCGCTCCGGCTGCGCCGGCCCGAGTCCTGGCCCGCCGGCGAGGCACGGTGACGTCGTGGTCGACGCCATGCGCCAGGGCGCCTTCGACGACCTGGCCAGGCCGTTCGAGCCCGACGAGGCCCTGTCGATCGTCGAGCGTGCCCTCGAGCGCCGTGGCCTGCGCCAGCCTGCCCCCGATCGGCGGCGGGCGCCGCAGGGGATCCACCCGATCGACGACCTGGTCGCGCGCAGCCCGGCGATGACGCCGGTGCTCACCATGGTCCACCGGGCCGCCGCCAGCGACGCGACGGTGCTGGTCACCGGCGAGAGCGGCACCGGCAAGGAGGTGGTGGCCCGGGCCATCCACGGCGCCGGCACCCGCCGCGGCCAACCGTTGGTCGCGGTCAACTGCGGCGCCATCCCCGACGCGCTGCTCGAGAGCGAGCTGTTCGGGCACGTCCGCGGCAGCTTCACCGGCGCCACCGCCGACCGCCGCGGCCTGGTCGAGGAGGCGGCGGGCGGCACCCTGTTCCTCGACGAGATCGCCGACCTGCCGCTGGCGATGCAGGTCAAGCTCAACCGGGTGCTGCAGGCGCGCACGATCCGACGGGTCGGCGGCGCCGACGAGCGCGACGTCGACATCCGGATCATCGCCGCCACCAACGTCGACCTCAAGGCCCGGGTCGCCGCCGGCCAGTTCCGCGACGACCTCTACTACCGGCTCAACGTCCTCGGCATCGCCCTGCCGCCGCTGCGCGAACGGCGCGAGGACATCCCGCACCTGGCCGCGTTCCTGCTCGAGCGGCGCGGCGCCCGCCGGGCCGGCGCCGCCGAGGGCTTCACCGCCGAGGCCCTGAGCGCGCTCGTCCAGTACGGCTGGCCGGGCAACGTCCGCGAGCTGGAGAACGCGATCGAGCGCGCGCTCGCGGTCACCGACGGCCCGCGCATCGAGCTCGCGGCGCTGCCCGACGAGGTCGCGGCGACGCGGCGGCCGCGACCGCCCCACGGCACCGACAGCCTGCTCAGCTACCGCGAGGTCGTCGACCTCGCCCGCGACCGCGCGTCGCGCGAGTATCTGATCGCGCTGATGCGCGACCTCGGCGGCAACGTCACCGAGGCCGCGCGCAGGGCCGGCATGGAGCGCGAGAGCCTCCATCGGCTGCTCAAGCGCCACGGCGTCCGCTCCGAGGACTTCAGGCCCCGGGCCTGATCCGACACGCCCGCCGCTTTGCCGCTACGCTTGGGGCGATGGCCGCGTCGGACGATCCGAATCACGAGCACCGGCCGGGAGAGCGCATGGCCGCCGACCCGACGGCGAACGAGCAGGCCCGGCATCGGCTGCTGATCGACAGCGTGTCGGACTACGCGATCTTCATGCTCGACCCCGACGGCATCATCCAGAGCTGGAACACCGGCGCCGAGCGGATGAAGGGCTACCGGGCCGACGAGGTGGTCGGCAGCCACTTCTCCCGCTTCTACACCGCCGAGGCCCTCGCCCGCGGCTGGCCGGCGCACGAGCTGCGGACGGCGCGCGAGGTCGGGCGGTTCGAGGACGAGGGCTGGCGGGTCCGCAAGGACGGCGTCCGCTTCTGGGCCAACGTCGTGATCACGCCGATGCGCGACGAGCAGGGCGTGTTGATCGGCTTCGCCAAGGTCGTCCGTGACCTCACCGAGCGCCGGCGCCACGACGAGGCGCTGCGGATCAGCGAGGAGCGGTTCCGCCTGCTGGTCGAGAGCGTGCAGGACTACGCGATCTTCATGCTCGACCCCGACGGCATCGTGGCGAGCTGGAACATCGGCGCCCAGCGGATGAAGGGCTACCGGCCCGACGAGATCATCGGCAGCCACTTCGCGCGCTTCTACACCCAGGAGGCGCTGGTCCGCGGCTGGCCCGAGCACGAGCTGGTGGTCGCCCGCACCGACGGTCGGTTCGAGGACGAGGGCTGGCGGGTCCGCAAGGACGGCAGCCACTTCTGGGCCAACGTGGTGATCACCGCGCTGCGCGACGCCAGCGGCAAGCTGCACGGCTTCGCCAAGGTCACCCGCGATCTCAGCGAGCGGCGCAAGGTCGCGTCGCTCGAGCAGGCCGGACGTCACACCCTCGAGTTCCTCGCCATGCTCGGCCACGAGCTGCGCAACCCGCTCGGTCCGATCCGCAACGCCGCCGAGATCATCGGCCTGCGGGCGTCGGCCGACCCGGCCATCGGCCGGGCCCGCGACATCATCGACCGCCAGGTCAACCACCTCGGCCGGCTGGTCGACGACCTGCTCGACGTCGGGCGGATCGCCACCGGCAAGGTGGCGCTGCAGCGCGAGGCGGTCGACCTCGCGGCCGTGATCGGCGCGGCGATCGACTCGGTCCAGCCGATGGCGATCGCCAAGCGCCAGCAGATCGAGCGCGTGATCACCGGCGACGAGCTGCTGGTCGACGGCGATCAGACCCGCCTGACCCAGGTCATGGTCAACCTGCTGACCAACGCGATCAAGTACACGCCCGACGGCGGTCACCTGCGGGTCGAGCTCGAGCGCACCGGCCCGTGGCTGCAGGTCCGGGTCAGCGACGACGGCATGGGGATCCCGATCGACATGCTGACCCGGGTGTTCGAGCTGTTCGTGCAGGGCCCACGCACCCTCGAGCGCGCCGACGGCGGGCTGGGCATCGGCCTGACCGTGGTCCGGCGGCTGGTCGAGCTGCACGGCGGCACCATCTCGGCGTCGAGCCGGGGCCCGGGGCTGGGCAGCAGCTTCCTGGTCCGCCTGCCGGCGCTGGCGGCGCGGGTCGGCGCCGATCCGACGGCGGGGGCCGCGGCCGCCGTCGCCGCGCCGCCCCGGCTGCGGGTCCTGGTGGTCGACGACAACCGCGACGCGGCCGAGATGGTGGCGATGCTGATCGAGCTGTGGGGCTACGACGTGACCGTCGCCCACGACGGGACCGCCGCGCTCGCCGCCGCCACCGCCGCCCGCCCCGACCTCGTCCTCCTCGACATCGGGCTACCCGGCATGGACGGCTACGCGGTCGCCGAGCGCCTGCTGCGGCTGTACCCGGCCGATCCGCCGCTGCTCGCGGCGATGACCGGCTACGGCCAGGACGAGGACAAGCGCCGGACCCGCGACGCCGGCTTCGCGGCCCACCTGGTCAAGCCGGTCCAGCCCGACCGGCTCAAGGATCTGCTGGCGTCGCTCGCGCCGCGCGCCACCGGCGTGGGGCTGCGCTGACGCGCGGCCGCGGCCACAGGGGGACCCGAACACCGATGCAGGCGCCGCCGTGAGATCGGCGGCGTCGGTCGGGCGTTGGACATCCCCGATGCGGTTCACGCTGCTCGTCGCCGTCGCGCTCGTCGCCCTCGCCCCCCGGCCGAGGACGGCGGCGGCCGACCCGGTCCGCTGTCAGCTCGTGGTCCTCGACTCGCTGACCCGGCCGGTGCCGGGCGCGACCGTGACCTGCGCCGGGCTGCCGGCGGCGTTCGTCGACGACGGCGGCTTCTACCTCGCCACCGGCGACGTGCCGCCGGCGCCGACGGTGACGATCCACGTCAGCCACCCCCGCTTCCTGCCGACCTTGCTGACGCTCGCCCGCGACCCGCGCGCGGTGGTCTCGAGCGCGGCCTGGCTGCGGCGGCGCGGCGAGCTCACCCTCGCCCGCGGCGGCCACCTCATCCCGTTCGCGGTCGAGCGTGACCGGCTGCTGGTCGTGCTCGATCGCCACGATCGCGCGGCCGGCACGGTGCGGTCGCGCGCGGATGTCCTGGCCGAGCTGGCGCCGCTGCTGGCGACCTGGGGGCTGGTCGAGGCCCGGTCGCGCGCGCTGCCGCCGTCGCCGGCGCGGCGGGAATTCTGCGGCGTGCTCGACGACGAGCTGGTGCTCGCCCGCGCCGACGGCGCCGCGTTCGACGCCGTCGCCGTCCCCGCCCTCGCCGCGCTCCGGGGCCACCCGCGGATCCGCAGCGCCGGGCCGCTGGTCCGCAGCAACCCGTGGCGGACCGGCGAGCTGAGCCTCGGCCACGCGATCACCGTCGAGCGGTTGCCGGCCGGCGCCGCGATCGACGCCTTCGCCCGCCGCCACCACGCCACCTGGGATCCGGCGACCCGCACCCTGCGGCTGCCGCCCTCGGTCGGCCTCGCCGCCGCCGACCTCGCCGCCGCGCTGACCCGCAGCTTCGACGGCGCGGTGGTCGAGCTCGAGCTCGTCGGTCAGAAGGAGTGCGTCGACTGATCCGGACCGGCGGCCCGCGCGCCGCGCCGGCCGCGTCAGCGGCGGCGGCGGCCGGGCCGGAGCAGGCCGAGGACCAGGGCGGCGAGGGCGACGCTGCCGCCGGGCCGGCGCGAGCTGCCGCAGCAGCCACCCTCGTTGGGTGGCGGCGGCAGGCAGACCAGCCGCTCGTCGTCGGCGTGCTGACACGACAGGTCGTCGGTGCAGACCGCGCCGACCGGCCAGCACGGCTCGCTGCACACCTGATCGTCGCCGCGGCGGATGCAGAGCTGGCTGGCGCAGGCGGCGTCGGCGGCGCACGGCTCGCCGACCGCGGCGGTCCCGGCCGGGGCGACGCAGGCGCCGGCGCCGTCGCAGGTGAAGCCGGACGGGCAGCCGCCAGCGGCGCAGGCGGCGCCCTTCTGGACGGTCGCGGTCACGATCGCCAGCCGGCCGAGGTCGTCGTAGGCGCGGATCGACAGGTGGAGGACGCCGTCGGGCACGGCGGCGCCGGTCCGCAGCTCGTAGGGGGCGTCGGTGAGCTTGCCCGGCACCGCCGCGACCCGGGCGCCGTTGATCCACAGCTCGGCGACGCTGAGCGGCCGGCCCTGGCCGCGGATGAACACCGAGAAGCTGGCGGTCACCGTCGCGCCGTCGCGTGGCGCGATCAGCTCGAGGTCCGGCGGCGGCGGGGTCGGCCCCGAGCCGAGCACGCGGACCAGCTTGCGGAACGAGCTCTGGGTCGCGCCGCACTTGCAGGCCCGCGGGCCGTCGAACTCGCCGCAGGCCACGGTCTTGTTGAGGAACACCTTGGTGCTGCACCCGACCAGGTAGGTCATCGGGTCCTTGCACTCGAACTCGTGATCGAGGCCGTAGACGTGACCGGCCTCGTGGGCCGCGGTCGCGCAGATCTCGATCACCTGATCGGGCCCGGGCTGGTGGGCGTTGGCGAAGTCGAACGCGATCGCGCTGGCCTGGGCCGAGCAGTCCGACGTCAGCGGCGCGACCCCGAGGGTGTTGCCGGCCAGGTTGAGCGCCGACGCCTCGCCCGCGACCAGGACCCGGACGTAGGGGTTGGCCGCCGGCCGGGTGGTGACGACCTCGACGTCGTAGGGCGCGTAGGTGGCGCGCACGCAGGCCGCGACCTGATCCCAGACGTCGTCGCCCCACTGGAACGCGGCGAGCTCGACCCGGGCCGGGGTGCCGTCGCGGCCGAGGATCGACGAGGTGCCGGCGGCGGCGTTGTCGCTGCCGGCGGTCACGGTGCAGCCGGCGGCGCAGCGGTCGAGGAAGATGACGTGCGGGCCGGCGGCGAACACCGGCGGCGCCGGCGGCACGACCACGTAGTCGAGGGCGCGGCCGTCGGCCCGGGCGGCCGGCGCGCGGCCGGCGGCCACGGCGAGCGCGAGCCCGGCCAGACCGACGACGACAGCGCGCGACATCGCCGCCAGCGTACACCGCGCCCCGGTCGGCGCGGGCCGTATACTGCGTGACGTGTTGCACGCGCAGCGGGATCCGCGGCTGGTGGCGCGGGTGATCGCGCGCCGCCGGCTGGTCTACGACGGCGGCGCCGACCTGGCGCTCGATCGGCCGGGCCACGTCCGGTCGGCCAGCGGCCTGGCCCGGTGGGGCGATCGGCTGGCGGTGGTGTCCGACGACGCCAACTTCGTCGGCGTGCTCGACCCGGCGACCGGCGCCTGCCACCCGATCGCGCTGCCGGTCGGCGCCGACGGCCGCCGGCAGTTCGACGCCGGCCGCGGCAACAAGCTGGCCAAGCTCGATCTCGAGTCGCTGTTCGCCGACGGCGATCGGCTGATCGCGCTCGGCTCCGACAGCGGCGTCGCCGTCCGCCGCCACGCCATCGTGGTCGACGCCGACGGCGCCCGCGCGGTCGCGCTGCCGCGGCTGTACGCCGCCCTGCGCCGGCCCGAGCTCGGCCGCGGCGCGCTCAACCTCGAGGCCGCGACCGTGCTCGGCGACGCGCTGGTGGTCGGCAACCGCGGCGGCGACGTCGGCGACGACGGCGCCCCGACCCGCGACGGCCTGGCCCGGCTGCCGCTGGCCTCGGTCCGGGCGCTGCTGGTCGATCCCGAGGGCGCGCCGGTGCCGGCGGTGCGCTGGCGCCTGCTCGAGCTGGGCGCGCTGGCCGGCGTGACGCTGCGGCTGACCGAGCTCGCGGCCTGGCGCGGCCGGCTGTTCTACGCCGCCACCGCCGAGGCCACCACCAGCGCCTACGACGACGGCGCGGTCGCCGGCAGCGCCATCGGCGTGATCGACGGCGTCATCGACCGTGACGGCGACGGCGGCATCGACGGCGACGGCGCGCGCTGGGCGCCGGTGGTCGACGAGGCCGGCGCGCCGCTGGTCGCCAAGCTCGAGGGCCTGGTCGCCGACGGCGCGAACCTGCTGGCCGCGGTCGACGCCGACGATCCAGCGGCCGCGTCCGAGCTGCTGGTGCTGGCCCTCGACGGCCCCTGGTGATCAGTCCTCGGTCAGGACGTCGTCGAGCTCGCGGCGCGGCGCCAGCCGGGTGACCGGATCGGCGTAGCCCAGCCGCAGCACCGCCTGCGGGATCGCCGCCGCGCCGAGCAGGCCCTCGATCCGGGCCCGCAGCGCCGGCTCCTCGAGCACCTGGCCGAGGAACGCCGCCGCCAGATCGTGGACCGTGGCCCGCAGCAGCACCGCCTGCAGCGCCTGCCCGGCGTCGAGCCAGTCGATCGGCTCGTCGCGCTGAGTGGCCAGCACCACCACCAGCGGCGAGCTCTCGATCAACGCCTGCTCGAGCTCGCCGAACCGCTCGCCGAGGTCGAGCGTGCGCAGCCGGCGGGCGACGGTGAACGGCAGGGCCGAGCCGTACTCCTTCTCGGCGAACGGGATGCCGTCCTTGCGCAGGCTGCCGGTGCCGGTCAGCCACTTGCCGAGCTCGTCGCGGAACGCGGGATCGGCGTACTGGACCCGGTCGGCCTGCGCGACCAGCTCGGCCAGCGCGTGCTTGTGCTCGGGTGACAGCCGGTGCATCCACGCCCGCTCGCGCCGCGCCGCCCGCGCCAGCTCGTCGGCGATGCCCTGGCTGACCGGGCGATCGTGGAACGGCCGCCGGTTGGTCGCCCGCCGCGGCACCGCCGCCAGCAACCCCCGATCGTCGTCGATCGGCGAGCGGGCCAGCCCGAGCGAGACCCGGGCGACCAGCTCGGGCCGGCGCGAGTCGGGGAACGGCTCGACGACGTCGAGGAAGCCGGCGTTGCGGATCGCGACCCGGGCGTTGTACAGCGCGCAGCCGCAGCTCAGCGTGAGCTGGCGGGCGTCGGGATCGATGACGTCGAGCTGCCGGCTGCGATCGCGCGACACCTCGAGCCCGGCGTCGGTCAGCCGGAACCGCCACGGCTGGGTGTTGTGCGAGCTCGGCGCCTGCACCGCGCAGGCGGCAGCGCCGCGCAGCAGCTCGCGCTTGCGCGCGCGGGTCAGGAGCTGGCCGTCGCCCGCCGACACCGTCGCCTCAGGCCTTCTTCCGCCCGAAGATCTGCGGCAGCCGGTGGCGCAGCCCGCGCAGCTTCTCGCCGAACGGCGCCGGCGTGGTCGCGTCGGGCCGCAGCTCGGCGACCGGGGTCAGCGCCGAGACGTCGTCGGTGCGGTAGGCCATGCCCAGCGACGCCCGGGCGTCGTTGACGGTCTTGGCCAGGGTGGCGTGGAGATCGCGGCGGAGCTGGACCCGCTTGAGCACGGTGCCGATCTGGCGGGCGAACTCGCGCGCCGACGGGTAGCGATCCTCGGGCCGGGCCGACAGCGCGCGGTTGATCAGGTGGACGATGTCGGCCGGGACGTCGGGCCGGTAGGCCTTGAGCGGCTGGACCTGACAGTCGCGCAGCCGGATGTACGTCTCGTAGTCGGTCTGGCCGTCGAACAGCTTGCGGCCGACCAGGGTCTCCCACAGCACCGAGCCGACCGCGAACTGGTCGGCCGGCGGGGTCGGCCGGGCGCCGCCGACGATCTCCGGCGACAGGTACGACATCTTGCCCTTCACCACCCCGGGCTCGGTGGTCTCGGCCTGCCGGTCGCCGGCCATCGCCAGGCCGAGGTCGATGAGCTTCACCAGCCCGCGGGTGGTGATCATGATGTTGTGGGGCGAGACGTCGCGGTGGACCACCGGGCACGGCTTGCCGTCGGCGCCGAGCCGCTCGTGGCAGGCGGCCAGCGCCCGCAGCACGCCGACGCCGATCGCGGCCGCCAGCTCCCAGCGCGGGCCCTCGTTGCGGTGGGTGTGCCAGCGGATCCAGGTGCCGAGATCGAGGCCCTCGATCCACTCCATCACGATGTAGTAGTTGCCGTTCTCGAACACGAAGTCGCGGATCTCGGCCAGGTTGGGCGACTCGAGGCTGCCGCCCAGCCGCGCCTCCTCGACGAACATCTGCACGTACAGCGGCTGGTCGGCCAGGCCGGGGTGCATCTGCTTGATCGCGATCGGACGACGGAAGCCGAGATCCCCCACCACGTCGGCGCGCCACACGTCGGCCATCCCGCCATGGCCGGCCAGCTCGATGAGCTGGTAGCGGCGACCGATGACGTCGCCGGCACGGGGGGCTGAAGGCATGGCGTTCATCATCGCATGGGCCGGCCCGCGAGGATGATCCGGCGCGCGAGAACTGCGCGAGGTCGGGCCAGTTGCGGGGGCGCGGCCGGGGTCGCCGTGGCAGACTCACGGCGTGCCGCGCGATCCAGGAGCTTCCTATGCGTCGGAGACCCGGCAGATGGTCCGCAAGGAGCGCCTCCGGTTCGACGGCGGCGGCCCGTCGGGCTACCTGGTGCTCGCGGTGATCCTGATCATCGCCGCCGCGGTGGTCTGGGTCAGCGTGCGCTGAGGAGCCCGAGCGTCAGCGAGGGTCCGGCCGGCGCTACGACGTCAGGTCGCGGCGCCGGAAGGTGATCAGCCCGATCGCCAGGAACAGCACGGTCAGGCCGACGCTCCAGCCGACGTCGCGGGCCAGCCGGTCGTAGTCGACGCGGTCGCCGCCGGGGTGGAACCAGCGGAAGGCCTCGTGCCAGAAGTTCATGTGGCTGGTGGGCAGGATCTGCTTGAAGTCGTCGGACAGGATCTGGTCGGGCAGGCGCTGGAGGATCGACGAGATGAAGAAGCCGCCGAGGGTGCCGACGTGGGCGACCACCGGGTTGTCGGTCATCGCCGACACGCACAGCGCCAGGCTGGCGACCAGCGCCAGCGCCACCGTCACGCCCAGGCTGGCGACCAGCAGCATCGGCCACCAGGTCGACGGCGGCACCGACCAGAACCCGTCCTTGCGGAACTCCCACACGAACACCAGCAGCGAGCCGCCGCCGTAGGCGACGTGGCCGAGCAAGAGCGCGAGCGCGAGCAGGAACCAGACCATGAGCTGGAGCCAGATCAGCGTGGCCAGCGCCTTGGCCAGGTAGACCGCGGTCCGCGACGGCGGCCGGACCAGCATCGCCCGCAGCGTGCCGTCCTTGCTCTCGGTGGCGAGCTGACTGCCGGCGACGGTGGCGGCGACCAGCGGCAGGATGGCGAAGAAGCCGATCTGGAGGATGAACGACGCGAAGAACGGGCCGTTGAGGTAGACGCTCGGGTCGAGGCCGAGCCCGCCCATCTTGCGGCCCTTGTAGTCCTGGACCGCGAAGCCGATCAGCACCACGACGCAGAACACCAGGCAGAGGACGAAGCCGACGTACGACGCCGGCCGGCGGTAGAGCTTGAACAGCTCCCAGCGCAGCAAGCGGGGCAGGGTCATCGTCGGCAGCGTAGCAGGTCGGGCGCGCTGTCCAGCGCGCCGGCGTGGTCGGGCCGGGAGAGAATGACTCGGTGGCGCGGGTCGCCCTCACGAGGCGGCAGCGGCGCCCCTTGTCACGACGGCTTCTCGCTTCGCTCGGAGCCGTCGACCAGCGACACGAACACCTCCTCGAGCGTCGGGGTCTCGGCGCCGATCTCGTCGATCGCGACCCCGGCCGCGACCAGCCGCGGCACCAGCATCGCCGGGGTCAAGGCCGGCTCGCCGCCGCGGACGTGGAGCAGGCCGCCGCCCCGATCGTCGACGGTGCCGCCGGCCGCCTCGATCGTCGCCCGGGCGACGTCGATCGGCGCCGCCCGCAGCCGGATCCGCCGGCGCGGGGCCAGGAGCTCGTCGACCCGGCCCTCCCACTGCCGCCGGCCGCGGGCCAGCACGGTGGCGCGGTTGCACACCTGCTCGACCTCGACCAGCAGGTGGCTCGACAGCACCACGGTGATGCCGAGGTCGCCGGCCAGGCTGCGGACCAGGGCCCGCATGTCGCGGATGCCCATCGGATCGAGGCCGTTGGTCGGCTCGTCGAGGATGATCAGCTCCGGCCCGGGCAGGAGCGCGGCCGCGATCGCCAGCCGCTGCTTCATGCCGTGGGAGTAGATCCGCACCGGATCGGCGGCCCGGTCGCGGAGGTCGACGCGGTCGAGGACCTCGTCGACCCGCGCCGGCGGGCACGGCCCGGTCAGGTCGGCCAGCATGCGCAGGTTGTCGCGACCGCTGAGGTAGCCGTACAGCGCCGGTGACTCGACGATGGCGCCGACCCGGGCCAGCACCCGCCGATCGCTCGGCGGCCGGCCGAACAGCTCGACCCGGCCGCGGCTCGGTCGGACCAGGCCGAGCAGCATGCGCAGCGTGGTGCTCTTGCCGGCGCCGTTGGGGCCGAGGAAGCCGTAGATGTCGCCGCGCTCGACCGTGATCGACAGCCCGTCGACGACGGTGCGGCCGCGGTAATGCTTGCCGAGATCGTGCGTGGCGAGGACGGCGGACACGTCGGCACGATGTAGCACCCGACCGGCGTCGGCACGAGCGCCGGTCGCGCGATACCATGGGCCATGCGCGCCGTCCTCGCCTCGCTGCCGTCCGTGATCGTGCTGTCGCTGCTCGGGCCGGTCGGCGCGGTCGGGCTATCCGGCCTCGCCGGCTGCGGCGACGACGGCGGGGTCGCCGCCGACCGGTCGGTCGAGGCCGCCGGCGCCTACCCGGTCGGGATCGCGTCGGTGACGCTGACCGACGCCGCCCGGACCCGGTCGCTGCCGACCCTGGTCTTCTACCCGGCGGTGCCGCCGACCGCGCCGGCCGCCGGCCTGACCGTCGAGCAGCTCGAGGACGAGCCGCACCGCGCCGCGTACGTCGGCCTGCTCGACGCGGCGCCGGCCGGCTGCCCGACCCGCGGCCTCGACGCCGCGCTCGGCGGCGACGCCGCCGCCGGCCGCTTCCCGCTGGTGATGGTCTCGCACTGTCACGAGTGCACCCGGTTCTCGACCGCGACCATCGCGATCCGCCTGGCCAGCCACGGCTTCGTGGTCGCCGCGGTCGACCACACCGGCAACACCCTGTGGAACCAGCTCGCCGGCGACGGCGCGCCGCTCGACGCCGCGTTCCTCGCCGTCCGGGCGGCGGACATCCGGTTCGCCCTCGGCGAGCTGACCCGGGCCGGCGGGCCGGTGCCGGCGCCGCTGCAGGCCGCGATCGATCCCGCGCGGGTCGGCGTGCTCGGCCACAGCTTCGGCGCGGTCACCGCCGGCGTGGTGGTGCAGGACGATCCGCGGGTCGCGGCCGGCTTCGCGCTGGCCGCGCCGATGGAGAACCCGCTGTTGCCCGGGGTGACGATCACCACCATCGCCAAGCCGCTCGGCTTCCTCGTCGCCACCGAGGACAACTCGATCACCGAGCTCGGCAACCAGTTCATCCGCAACAACTTCGACGCCGCGATCGGGCCGGCGTGGAAGATCGAGGTCGCCGACGCCGGCCACTGGTCGATCTCCGATCTGGTCGGCGTGGTGCCCGGCTTCATGGCCGGCTGCGGCGCGGGCACCCGCCAGACCGACGGCCAGCCGTTCACCTACGCCGCGCCGGCGCCGACCCGCAGCCTGGCCGCGGCCTACGTCACCGCCTTCTTCAAGGCCACGCTCACCGACGACGCCGGCGCCCGCGCCTACCTGACCGCGCCGCGCGCCGACGGCGCCGCGACCGTCGCCGGCCGGTGACGCCCGCGACCACGCAAACCTTGCCGGCGCGGCCGCGACGCCCGCGACGCCCGCGACGGTGCGACCGGCGACGCGGTGACGGCGGTGTGATGCGGTGATAGCGCGCGTCATCGCCGACGGCGGCGCGCGCGATCGAAGCTGGGACCGATGTCGTCCCCGGCCCGCTCGCTCCCGCGCATCCTGCGCCACCACCGGCGCCGCCTGACCGACGCCAGCGCGCTGCTCGAGCGGCGGGTGGTCGAGCGCACCGCCGACCTGGCCGCGGCCAACGCCGCGCTGCGGGCGGCGGCGGCGGCCCAGGCCGCGCTCCGCGACGAGCTGGTGGTCCGCGATCGGCTGGTCACCGCCGGCATGCTGACCGCCGGCATCAACCACGAGCTCCGCTCGCCGCTGACCGTGATCTCGATCGCGGTCGCCGAGCTGGCCGACGCGCTGCCGCCCGACGCGCCGGCCGAGCGCCGCGCGGTCATCGCCGACCTCGCCGCCGCCGCCGCGCAGATCGCGGTGATCGTCGGCGAGCTGGCCGGCGATCTGGCCGCGGGGGCGCGGCCGGTGGCCGACGTGATCGAGCCGGTCGAGCTGGCGCCGGTGATCGCCGCCGCCGTCCGCCTGGCCGGCTACCACCTCGGCCGCGGCGTCGTGGTCGCGCGCGGCCCGGTCACCGCCGCGCCGGTGCTCGCCAACCGCGCCCGGCTGGTCCAGGTGTTCTTGAACCTGCTGATCAACGCGGCCCGCGCCGCCCGGCCGGGCGCGGCCGGCACGATCGCGGTCGCCGCGGTCGACGACGATCAGGCCGACGCCGTGGTCGTCACCGTGACCGACGACGGCGTCGGCATGTCGGTCGAGACCCAGGCCCGGTTGTTCGAGCCGTTCTTCACCACCGGCGCCGATCGCGGCGGCACCGGCCTCGGCCTGTCGATCTGCCGGACCATCCTCGCGCGCCTGGGCGGGACGATCGCGGTCCGGTCCGCCCTCGGGCGCGGCACCACCGTCGAGGTCAGGCTGCGGCGCGCCTGCTGATCGTGGGTCAGTCGCCGCCGCCGCAGTTGGCCAGGATCATCTTCACCAGCCGCGGGCGGTCGACCTTCTGCAAGGTGGCGGTGGCGGCCCCGCGATCGCCGTTCACGCACTCCGCCTTGGCCTTGACCAGGCGCAGCGGGGTCAGATCCCGGCCCTTGTGGCGGACGATCGCTGCCCGGGCGATCGCGATCGCCTCGTCGGCGTCACCGCTGGCGAGCGCGGCCTTGGCCCCCTTGACCGCGGCGTCGAGGTCGGCGTTGCCGCTCGGCTCGTCGCCGGGCGGCGGCGCGGCGCCGGCGTCGATCGCCCGCACCACCCGCGGGCCGGCGTCGATCGCCCGGACCACCCGGGCGCCGGCGTCGATCGCCAGCGGCGGCGCGGTGACCCCGGCATCGACCGCGACCGGCACCGTCAGGGCGGCGTCGATCGCCACCCCCGGCGTCACGCCGGGCACCCCGGCGGTCGCCGCGTCGATCGCCGGGCCGGGCGGGGTGACGCCCGCGGTCCCGGCGTCGATCGCGCCGGTCCCGATCGCGACCTGGCCGGTGCCGGCGCCGCTACCCCCCGAGCCGGCACCGCCGCCGCCCTTGCCGCCGCTGACCGCCATCGCGATCGCCATCGCGCCGCCGGCGACCGCGACCGCGCCCAACCCGAGCCACAGCCCCTTGCGCGACCGGCGCGCCACCGGCGTCACCGTCGGCGCCGGGCCCGCGATCAGCGCCTGGCGGACGCTGTCGGCCAGGGCCGCGCCGTGATCGCCCGAGCCCACCGTCGCCGCGTAGGCGTCCTGGCTGGCCTTGCCGGCGCCGGTCGCGCTGCGCCCGGTCGCCTCCATGCCGGTCGGCATCGCGCCGGCCCCGCTCGCGCTGCGGCCGGTGATCGGCCCGCCGACACCGCCGCCCGGGCCGACCGCGCGCCGCGTGGTGGTCAGCGGGCTGCGGGTCAGCGCCTCGACGAACGCGGCGATGTCGGGCCAGCGCTCGTCGGGCTTCTTGGCCAGCGCCCGCGCCACCGCCGCCACCACGTGCGGCGGCGTGTCCGGCATGATCGTGTCGAGCGCCGGCGCCGGCTCGTACGCCACCTTGAACACGACCTCGGGGATGGTCTCGCCGCGGAACGCCGGGGTGCCGGCGATCATCTCGAACACCACCGCGCCGAGCGCGAACACGTCGGTGCGGCCGTCGATCGAGCTGTGCTGGCCGGTGGCCTGCTCGGGCGCCATGTACTGCGGCGTGCCCAGGAGCGACGACTCCTGGGTCTTGACCGTGTTCGAGCCGCGGATCTTGGAGATGCCGAAATCGAGGACCTTGGCCTTGAGGCTCGAGCCGTCGTCGTTGGGTGCGACGAAGATGTTCTGCGGCTTGAGGTCGCGGTGGATGATCCCCTCGCGGTGGGCGGCGGCCAGCGCCGACCCGACCTGGCGGACGATCACGTAGACGTCATCGAGCGGGATGGGGCCGTGGCGCAGCCGGTCGGACAGCGCCTCGCCCTGAAGCAGCTCCAGCACCAGGTACGGGGTGCCGTCCTCGAGCTGGTTCCAGTCGTGGACCTCGACGATGTTGGGGTGGCCCAGCCGGGACGCGATCTCCGCCTCGCGCCGGAACCGGGCCAGGGCCTCGGCGTCGGCGATGTCGGGGTGGAGGATCTTGATCGCCACCTTCTTGCCGGGCAGGCGGGCGTGGCTGGCCAGGTAGACCTCACCCATCCCGCCCTTGCCGATCAGGCCCTCGATCGTGTAGGTGCCGGCGATCACGGAACCGACGTCGATCGCGCGCGCAGGTGAATAACCCATCGTCGACATCGTATTATGTCACGACCATGCGCGCACTGCCGCTCGTCCGTTCATCCGCCCTCCTCGGCCTCGGCCTGGCCACGCTGCTGGCCGCGGTCACCACCGACGACGCCGCCGCCCAGCGGAAGAAGAAGAAGGTCAAGGACGACGTCGTCGACATCTCGGCGTTCAAGAAGGACCTGGTCGTCCTCACCGACGACGACGGCGAGGTCTACGTGATGCCGGGGGTGTGGGGCGACGACAACGCGGTGTTCTACGGCGACGGCAAGACCATGTACAAGCTGCGGGTCTACGGCGGCGGCGCCGACGGCACGACCGGCGCCATCGACTTCAGCTTCTGGTCGCCCCGGTCCAAGGGCAACGCCAGCGTCGCCCGCAACGGCAAGGGCGAGTACCAGCTGTCGTGCGGCGACGAGCTGTTCGCGCTCAAGAAGGCGCCCGACGCCGTGGCCAAGAAGGTGCTCGACAGCGCGGTGTTCAAGGGCCCGCTGTGGAAGCGCCAGGCCCAGGCCCTGGCCCGCGACGACGCCGGCAACTACTACTTCGTCGACCGGCTGCGCGACGACTACGGCGGCAAGGCCCACCGGATCTTCGCCGGGCCCAAGGGCGGCCTCAAGGAGCTGCCGATGGTCAACGTGGTGTCGGACTCGGTCGGCGAGATCTACGCCACCAAGCGCGGCGAGCTGCGGTTCGTGACCTCCAACAGCAGCGCGACCTGGATCAAGGGCGCGGCCAAGACGACGCTGACCATCATCCCGGTCGAGGACAACGTCGGCCTCATCTACGGCGATCTCGGCGTCTACGAGGGCACCCTCGGCACGCCCTGCGACGAGATGTGAGCACGCCGTCGCGGTGGCGCCGGCCGCCGCCGCGATGATAGGACCCCGGCCGAGCGTTGTCGAAGCACGCTCGTCTCACCGCTGTCCCCGGAGGTCCTGTCGCATGTCGTCCCGCTCGCGCCTCGCCGCGTCGTCCACCGTCCTCGTCGTCGCCCTGCTCGAGCTCGCCGCCTGCGGCGGCAAGGGCAAGGCCGGCGCCCCCACCCTCGGCAACAACGGCGGCGGTGGCGGCGGCGGTGGCGTGCCCTACGCCGGCGTCTTCGTCGAGCGGCCGGCGGCGACCTACCGCTACGAGTCGAAGACGTCGATGTACGACCCCGACGATCCCAAGGCCGACGCCAACGGCCAGGTGGTCGACACCTCGACCGCGACCCTGACCTGCGCGACCAAGCTGGCGACGGTCGACGCCTGGCAGGTGGCCATGATCACCTGCACCGGCGCCGACGAGGCCGGCATCGCCGAGCTCCTGGCCACCCGGTTCGCCGCCGGCCC
>Ga0075163_10004097_pt1 | contig 19535 bp, 25 predicted proteins | sample JI1023141ADNA_FD_71478 | JGI IMG/M metagenome (GOLD analysis project Ga0075163, IMG submission 71478) | Wastewater effluent complex algal communities from Wisconsin, to seasonally profile nutrient transformation and Carbon sequestration -... | ecosystem: Engineered > WWTP > Effluent > Algae...
TCCTGCCGGCGCTGAGCAGCGTGCCCTGCAAGGCGCCAGCAGAGATGGCGGATTCGACGGGCGGTTCGGGGTCGTTGAGAATGCCGGCAAAGAACGCAGCGCCGATGCCGATGATCGCGAGACCGCCAGCAACCGTTGCAAGCGTCGTGTTGACCTGCTGCATACCGGAAGGCTTCTTTCCCTCTGCGGCCGGACTCGCCGTCTCGCTGGCTACGGCGATAAGGCCTTCGATTGTGCCCATCCGGGCGATTGTCTGCATCGCGTCCTTCATCTTGAGATCGCCGAGTTTGCCGTGAGCGGCTGTCGTTGCGGCGTGGGCGTGCGGCGCGGCCGATGGTCTGGCGAGGCGTGAGCCATCCATGCTTCGTGCGATGCTCACGACGATCAGCATGGCGAAAGCGACGACGATTCCGCCGACGAGGAGATAGGCGATGAACATCTGATTCATGGCTGGCGATCCTGCTGCATTCCGGTCAGGGCGGGCGGGGGAGTGGCCGCATCCTGCGAACGTTGCGTGCGCAGGAAGATTGCGAGGCCAAGCAGAAGGGCTACGCCAGCCATGGTCCAGGCGAGGCGTTTCGTTTTCGAGAACGTCTTCTTCGTGATGCTCTCGATGATGTCGAACAGGCTCACGCCAAAACCCATCTTGCCGCTTTTGCCGTCATCGCCGCGCACCACGACAACAACCAGCAGGATCCCAAGCACCGCGAGAAGGCCCGAGAGCATCCAGATCAGCGCCAGCGCGTGCATGGGTCGTCTCCCTCGCCATCCGTCAGGGTCACAATGCTGTTGACAACCTCTCGCGTCAATATCAAAATGATATCACTTCGATATTGGATGGAGGGACGACATGACAGCCCACAAGACGACGCAGGAACGCCACGCGACCACCGGGAGCGGCGGTTTTCTGCTGGTGCTTTCGCTGGCGGGGTTCATCGCGGCGGGTGTTCTGATTATCCGGGGCATCATCACCGGCGAGACCGGCGGCGATGAAATGCTGGTGCTGTTGCATGTCGGCGGGGGCATACTGGTCATCCTGCTTTCGATCCTGCTGCTGAGCGGCCTCTACTCGCTGCAACAGAACGAAAGCGCCGCGATCTCGCTGTTCGGCAACTACAAGGGCACGGACAAGAAGCCTGGCCTGCGCTGGGTGGTGCCGTGGTATTCGCGCAAGAAGATCTCGCTGCGCGTGCGCAACGTCACTTCACAGACGCTGAAAGTGAACGACAAGCGCGGCAACCCGATCGAGATTGCGGCTGTTGTGGTGTGGCGCGTGGTGGATACGGCGCAGGCGATGTTCGACGTCGATAACTACGACACCTTCGTCAACATCCAGATCGAGACGTCGCTGCGCGAGATCACCTCGCACTTTGCCTATGACCATGGTGATGAAGCCGAGCCGACCCTGCGCGCCGACGGCGACAAGGTGGGCGAGATGCTGCGCGAGAAGCTGAACGGGCGGGTGCGCGTGGCGGGCGTCGAGATCGACGAATCGCGCCTGTCGCACCTTGCCTACGCGCCGGAGATCGCCTCCTCCATGCTGCGCAGGCAGCAGGCGGATGCGGTGCTCGAAGCGCGCGCCAAGATCGTGCAGGGCGCCGTCTCGATGGTGGAAAGCGCGCTGCAGCAGCTGTCGGAGCGCGACATCGTTCACCTCGACGATGAACGCAAGGCGGCGATGGTCTCCAACCTGCTGGTTGTTCTGTGTGCTGATCGCGAAGCGCAGCCGATCGTCAATGCGGGTTCGCTCTACTAGAGAGACAGTCCGCTCATGCCTTCACCTGGCAAGAAAGCATTTCCGCTGAGGCTCGATCCGGCGCTCCACGCCGCGATCGAGCGCTTGGCGTCGCAGGATCTGCGCAGCGTGAATGCCGAGATCGAGTTCCTGCTGCGCGAAGCGCTGAAGAAGCGCGGCGTCGCCGTGAAGGAGGACTAGGGCGCAGCTAGGCCCTGAGTCCGAGAGCGGCATCCTGCATGTCCGCATCCGTACGCAACACGGCGAGGTTGGCGGCGAAGGCGTAGCGGGCCGTGACCAGCCCGATCATGTCGTCGACGAGATTGACGTTCGGTGTTGCGACCATGCCCTCAGCATTGGTGCAGGGCGCCGAAGGGTCATAGGTCACCAGCGCATCGCGCGAGGCGGGGGCGAGACTTGCCTCGACACCGCCATCGGCGTGCGGTGTCTGCCTCACGTCGAGGGGCGTGTAGGCCGAGGGCTGGCCGGAGGGGTTGGCCGCCCCCGCCAGCGGCCCGCTGGAGCGGGCGTTGGCGATGTTGCTGGCCGAAGCCTGCAGCCGCAGCGTGGCTGCTGTGAGGCCGGACATTGCGATGGCGCTGACAGGGTTCATGGCCGCCAGTCTGTCAGCACAGCACAAACCGGCTGTTCGCGGGGTCGATGAAATTTCACGAAAAACTGGAGCGGCGCGCCCGCCTTCAGGCGACCGTCACGCGGTAACCCCAGCGCGGAAAATGCTGCACGATATCTCCGGTTTCGGGGGCCTCGCGATGGATCGAGACGTGCTCGAGGCCAAGGGAGACAAGATCGCCGGCGACGGGATCGCACCCGTAGTCGTCGGGTGTGACGATGACGCGCGCGCCTGGTACGGGATCGCCGGGGCCGGGGCGGTGGGGCAGAGTAAAGCCGGGTTGCGCTGATTTCGCCACGGCGAGGGCGCCTCCCTCCGAGATTGGCGCCGATGCGCCTTCGCCGAACGCAGACATGCGCGCCTCCCACGCCCAGAGCGCGCTGAACTCGCTCAGCAGATCCGTGCGCGCCGAGGCGGCGCCGAGCCACCAGATGGGATGCCAGGCCGAAAAATCGGCGTGTGAGGGCGCGCCGCCGCCGAGAAAGGGTTGCGCCTGAAGCAGGCCGTCGAGCCAGGCGGCGAAGGCGCGAACGTGCGCCGCCATGGTCGGCATGTTGTCGCGGTTCTTCGCGATATCGATCATGGGCAGCATGAAGGGCGCGCGGTCGGCGCGGAATTCGGATGCGAAGGCGAGCTCGCCGAGGTCTTCCCTGGTTCGGAAGCGCACGGCGCTGAACCATGAGAACAGGCGCGGTTCGAACCAGTGGGAGACCGGATAGGAAAGCGTGTCGCCTGCAGGATAGAGCGTGGGCGCAGGATGCAGGGCATCGAGGGCGCGAAGGATCATGTTCGAGTCGCAGAAGATGTCGGCGCCGATCTGCATCACCGGAATCTTGCGATAGGCGCCCGTGAGCAGCGAGAGTTCCGGCCGGGGTGGGAACATCGGGACTTCGGCCGAGCGCCAGCTGAGCTTCTTGTACCCCAGCACGCCGCGCACTTTGTGGGCGAATGGCGAGCGCGGGTAATGGTGCAGGATGATGTCTGGCATGCGCTCGGCTCCTTGTCGGCTAGACCAGCGTCTTGCCGGTGAGACGGCGTTCATGGTCGAGCAGCCATTGCTTGCGCCACAACCCGCCTGCGTAGCCGGTGAGCGTGCCGTCCGAGCCGATGACGCGATGGCAGGGAAGGATGATGGCGCAGCGGTTGAGACGGTTGGCGTTGGCGACCGCGCGCATGGCGGTGGGGCGGCCGATGCGTTGGGAGACTTCGAGGTAGGAGCGCGTCTCGCCCGGCGGAATGCGGCGGAGTTCTTCCCACACTTCCTGCTGGAAGGGGGTGCCCGCGTCGGCGATCTTCGACGTGAAGCCCAGATTCCTGCCGGAGAAGTAGGTCTTCAGTTCGGTCTTGATCAGCTTCAGTGCAGGCGTCTCGCCGGGCAGGACGGTGGCGTTGAAATGCTTGCGATAGCGCTCGACGTGCGATTGCAGCGTCTTGCGCTCGGCGAACTCCAGCATGTGGAGATGCGTATCGTCGGCGATGGCGAGCATGGGCCCAAGCGGGGTATCGATCCAGTCCATCGCGAAGGCCAGCGCCTTGCGCGCCTTGTTGGGGGCGTCGCCGAATTCGCGGGCGAAGGCGTCGCGGAATCCGCTGCCGGAATCAAATCCGGCGTCCAGTTGAGCCGTGATCACGTGGCCTCCTTCGCGAATGGTGTTGAATGCATGGCCCAGCCGCCGGGCACGGGCATAGGCCGAGAAACTCATGTCGAACCGCTTCTGGAACTGGCGGCGGGCAGTCGCGGGCTCGATGCCAAGATCGCGCAGGTCGTCCTCGCTCCAGCGGCGGGAAGGGTCTTCCTCGACCAGGGCGAGAAGTTTCGTGAGGATGACGCCCGGAGCGTTGGGATCGTCCAGCGGGCGGCAGCGCTTGCAGGCGCGCAAGCCGGCGGCCTGGGCGTCTTCCGGGCTGGCGAAGAAGGTGATGTTCTTCGACAGCGGCGTGCGGGCGGGGCAGACTGGCCGGCAGAAGATCCCGGTGGTTTTGACGCCGACGTAGATCACTCCGTCCAGCTCGGGGTCGCGGCGCTGGATGGCGGCGTAAAGCGTGTCGTGGGGCGGCAGGGCGTTCAGCATCGGGGTTCGTCCTTGTTCGTGCTCAACATAGGGGCTCGGACCAGGATTGGAGCCGGAAAAACGACAGCACCATTTTTGCCGGTTTTGGAGCCTTCCAGGGCGTTTTCCTTGACAGGACGGGCCTCCGGCTCTTTTACAGCGAGATGAAATCGCCCACCCACAAAATGCCCACCCAGCGCCAGCTGCGCGCCGGTGAGCTTATCCGCCATGCCCTGATGGACATTCTCGCCCGCGAGGAGTTCGACGATCCCGATCTTCATGGCAAATCGATCACCATTTCCGAGGTGCGGGTGTCGCCCGACCTGAAGCACGCGACAGCGTTCTGTTCGCCGCTGGGCGGGGCGGACATGGCGGCGACGGCGGCGGCGCTGAACCGGGCGGCCGGCTTCCTGCGCGGCCGCGTGGCGCGCGAGGTGGATTTGCGCTTTGCGACGATCCTGCGTTTCCTGCCGGACGACAGCTATGACGAGGCGCGCCGGATCGACCAGCTGCTGGCCAGCCCCCGCGTACGCCGCGACCTCGTTGAGCGCGAGCCGGATGCGCCGGATGCGCCGGATGCGCCGGATGCGGACGATGCCAACGACTGAAACGGGAAGGGCGGGACCGATGTCCAGGGCGTTCATGATCGGGGTTACCGGCGGTTCGGGCTCCGGCAAGACGACGCTGGCGCGGGCGCTGCATGACCGGCTGGGCGAGGCGCGCTGCGCGCTGGTGACCGAAGACAATTACTACCTGCCGCGCGATCGCCACAGCCCCTCCATCGTCGGCTGGGCCAACGAAGAAATCGAACGCACGATCAATTTCGACGATCCGGGCTCGAAGGAGATGAGCCTGTTCCGCGAGCACATCGTTGCGTTGAGCGAAGGCAGGGGCGCGGACCAGCCTGTCTATGATTTCTCGCGCCATGATCGCGTCGATGGCGTGATCCATCGCATTGAGCCGCGCCCGGTTGTCATCGTCGAGGGGCTGCACGTGCTGCATGACCGCTCCTTCGCGCCGTTGTTCGATCTGACCGTATTCGTCGAGACGTCGGACGACCTGCGTCTGATCCGCCGCATCCGCCGCGACCGTGCGGAGCGTGGGCGGAGTTCCGAAGGCGTGATCCAGCAATACCTGCGCTTTGTACGCGCCTCGCATCACCGCTTCACGCAACCGGCAAAGTATCTGTGCAAGCTGGTGGTCGCGGACGAAGGCTTCCCCGCCTACCAGAACGATGCGCCCGACAATATCGCCGTGGAGCGCCTCGTGGCGCCGGTGTGGGCGCGACTGCTGGCGATGGGGATTGCAGCGGCAGACTAGGCGCACCGCCTGCCGGGGGAACGATCGCTACGGCAGGGACGTTCCGTTCCGAGAAACGGAAGGAATAAGCCATGGCTCAGCCCGGCATTGAAACCCCGCGTGACTCGCTTAGCGACACCACTCCCGGCAGCAAGGTCACGCCAGAAAAGGCGCGGCAGGGCCAGAACGTCAAAGGCATGGTCGCCGTGCTCGTGATCGGCGTGCTGCTGGTCTCGGGCGCGTATGCTGTGATGCTGGCGCTTCAGCCACAACCGTCAGCCATTACAGAGCAGTCGCGCGAGAATGCGGTTGCCGCAACGCAGCAAAACGACACTGCGACGCCACCTCAGCGTGCAGATCCGGTCAACTGACGCACACGCGGGGTGTGCAGCCGGCAGCGCTGTACACCCGTTGTTGTTCGCGGGTTTGTGAGTTACGCTCTTCTTAATCGCGGTGTCCCCGCGCAGAGCTCGATAGCGTAAACGCACACGGGCCGACCCTCCCAGGACATCCTCCCCTACGCATGCGGGCATTCGCCCGCGGCCGACGCACGGGCTTGCGGTCAACGCCCGCGTGACGGCCACGGCAGCAGGAGCGCTTGTGAAAGCGATCCGCGAGACAGTGGAGGTGGAGTATGTCTATCGAGCGAGTGCAGGATCAGGTTGAGCGCCGTGACGCTGACAGTGATCCGCACCTTCATCTCGGCGCAAACATTTTCGGTGCGCTGATCATGATCGCGGGATCGATCGCGTTTGTGGCGGTTGCCTGGGGCGCAATGGTCGCTGTGACGTCGCCAAATGGCTGGGTCAGCAAAGCCGCGAACAAGGCGCTCGCCGGTGAGGCGGTAACGCTCACCTCATTCGCGGACTCTTCGAACTACTGACGATCCGCGTCTGGCCAGTGAAGGTCTGGCCAGTGAAGGTCAGGCCCGCGAAGGTCAGGCCAGTGAAGGTCAGGCCAGTGAAGGTCCGCGCAGCTCAGCCCGCGGCTTCGGCCTGATCGGGCACGCCGACAATATGGAAGCCGGCATCAACGTGGACGACTTCGCCCGTGATCGAGCGGCCGATCGGAGACAAAAGGTAGAGCGCACAACCGGCGACGCCCTCCATGGAGGTGTCTTCCTTCAGCAGCGACCAGTCGCGACCGGTGCTCATCAGACCCTTGCCGCCCTTGATGCCCGCCAGCGACAGCGTGCGCATCGCGCCTGCCGAGATGGCGTTCACGCGGATGCCCTTGGGGCCCAGATCGCGCGCTGCATAGCGGGTGGAGGCCTCCAGCGCCGCCTTGGCGACGCCCATGACGTTGTAGGACGGCACTGTGCGCTCGGCGCCCAGATACGTCATGCACACGATCGCTCCGCCATCGGGCATGATCTCGGACGCACGCCGCGCGCAATCGATGAAGCTGTAGACGGAAATGTCCATCGCGCGGCGGAAGCCCTCGCGCGTGGTGTTGGCCACCATCGAGCCCTGCAGCTCTTCCTTGCCCGCAAACGCAATGGAGTGAACCAGAAAGTCGATCTTGCCCCACTTGGCTTTCACCTGAGCGAAGGCTGCATCCATGCTGGCGTCGTCGGTTACGTCTGCGGAGATCATGGTGTCCATGCCGATGGACTCGACCAGCGGCCGCACGCGCCGCTCGAGGTTCTCGCCCTGGTAGGTGAAGGCGATCTCGGCCCCCTGGGCCGCCAGCTGTTGCGAAATGCCCCAGGCGATCGACTTGTCGTTGGCGACGCCCATGACAAGCCCGCGCTTGCCAGCCATCAGATCGCCCTTGGGAAAGGTCCAGTCAGCCATGGGGAACACTCCTTTGCCTAGCCTCGCGGGGTAGGGGGGAGTGCGGCGCCCGTCAAGCTGGGCGGCGTTCGGCTAGTCCTGGTCTGCGGTCGATCCGGCCCGGCGCAGGCCCAGCACAAGAATGCGGTCCAGCAGTTCGGCGTAGCTGATGCCGGCATGGTTGGCCGCGTGGGCGAATTCTTCCGTGCTGGCGATCTCGGGGTTGGGATTGGCTTCGAGGTAATAGGGCGTGCCGTCCGCAGCGAGGCGGAAATCGACGCGGGCATAACCGTCGATCTCGAGCGTCTGGCAGATGCGCTTGGCGAGATTCTGGATGCGCGACTGTTCGGCGGGCGTCAGGTTGTCAGCCTTGCCGTGATAGATGCCGCGCTTTTCCTGGTAGTCGGGATCGTGTTTCACCTTCTCGGTGGCGATCGGGCGGGCGCCGTCGGCGAGATTCTGGAACTCCAGCTCCCACACCGGCAGGGCCTGCTGGCGCTCGTTGCCGATCACGCCGACATAGATCTCGCGGCCTTCGATATACTGCTCGACGATCGCGGCGGTCTTGATGCGGTCGTGGATGAAGGCGACGCGTTCGGCGAGCTTCTCGTCGTTCTCGACGATGGAGGCCTGCGAAATGCCGCGCGAGGCGTCTTCGCTGAGGCTCTTCACGATCAGCGGGAAGGGCAGACCAGCAGGACGGCGGCCCTTCTTGCCTTTGGGGTAGACGTGGAAGGCCGGCACCGGCACGCGGTGGTATTTCAGGAGCTTCTTCGACAGGTCCTTGCCGCGCGCCAGCATCAGGCCGCGCGGGTTGCAGCCGGTGTAGGGCACCTGCAGCAGCTCAAGCAGGCTTACGACGTTCTGGGCGTACAGCGTCTCGCCGTGGAATTCCTCGAGCAGGTTGAAGACGATGTCGGGCTTCCAGCTCTCGATGGTCTCGCGGATGGGCGCGAGTTCGGTCTGGACGCCGAGCATCTTCACTTCATGGCCGCTGGCGCGCAGCGTCGAATAGACGTCGTATTCCGTCTTGAAGACGTGGCGTTCCGCTTCGCTCAGGCCTTCGATCGAGTCAGGCGGGAGCAGGTCGGGGTGAGCCAGCGCGAGGACGCGAAGGCTCTTCACAGTGTGAACCACTGCCGGCGTGACGGCCTGTAGCGTGATCGCACGGTTCGCGCGGCCAGCATCGATGTCACGTTGGAGCGCAGGCGCGTTTCCGAGCCGGGCGCGCGCAGCGACAGCACGCGGCAGCGGTCGATGATTTCACTGATCACGGTATCGACCGCGATCTGGTATTCACCCGTGCGGCGCGACACGGACTGGCGAATGGCGGCGCGATTCCGGCGCACAAAGGCGGAAGCTGGCGGCGCCTTGCGATCGGCGGGCTCGGCCGAGAAGATGCGCTGCAGGTCGCGATCATAGGTCGAGCTCAGCTCGAGCGAGCTGTGATCGAGTTTCTTCTGGTAGTGTTCGCCAAGCGTGATGCTCATCGTACTGACGGGATCGACCTCGACCCGTTTCGTCAGCATCTGGGGGGCGTCAACGATTTCAGCCATGAGTTCTTCGACGTACTCGAGTTTCCTGAGTGCGGGCCACTCGGCGTAACGCTTTCGCCAGTTCGACCTTGGCGTCAACCACAGGGCGAATGTCTCCGCAAAGTCCTCGTCAGGGTGACTCTGCGCATACCAGCGCGGCAGGTGCTGGACGAAATCCTTGGACGCAGGGTTGGGACGATAGCTGTCGGGATAGCGCGTCGAGGACCGCCCGAAGAGCTGTTGCCAGCGGCGGCGGCGGTGGAGGCCGTAGGTGTGCTGCAGGACGTGACCGGCTTCGTGCCTAAGGATCTGCATGCACTCGCGCCGGGTGCCGCCTTCGACGCCGAGCAGCATGCGGCGCTCCAGCGCAGCGAGGCGGGGATGGGCGAGATAGAAGGGGACGGCGATGCCCGGCGTGTTGTCGGGGCTGAACCACTCGTCCGAAATCCAGGCGTGCGCCTGCACCTTCAGGCCGCGGCGGTCGAGTTCGGTGTTGAGGCTGTCGACGCAGTCTTCGAGCCAAGTGCCTTCGAGCTTCAGGCCGAGATCCTTGACCCGCACCTGCAGCAGTTCGGCTTCCGGCAGGTCGGCCCAGACACGGGTCCGCGCCCGGCCGCGAGCGGTGGAAGTTGCAGCATGGGAGGCTCTCATACCCGATGCTCACATGACGCTTGCAGGGTTGCAATATTTGCGTGTGTCCGACCCGTGTGGGTGGACCAGTTTTGGTTCTCAAATGGTAAATTTTGGCTGACAGCCCCTGACGCCAGGGCCGTTCGCCCGGAGACTAGACCTTGGCGACCGCAATCGATCCGTTGGTGCCGCCAAAGCCGAAGGAGTTGGACATGACCAGTTCGATCAGGGCGTCACGGGCTTCGCGGATGATATTCACGCCGTAGGCGAGCGGATCCAGGTTGTCGATGTTGATCGAGGGAGCCACGAAACGCTCCTTCATCATCAGCAGGCTGTAGATCAGCTCCTGCACGCCGGCGCCGCCGAGGCAGTGGCCGGTCATCGACTTGGTGGCGGAGATCATCGGCTGGTCGGCCGCGGACTGGCCGAAGACCTCGCGCACGGCCTCAAGCTCCTTCACGTCGCCGACCGGCGTCGAGGTTGCGTGGGGGTTGAGATAGTCCGGAGCGCGACCGGCGGTTTCCAGGGCGAGCTTCATGGCGCGCACAGCGCCCTCGCCGGAGGGGGCGACCATGTCGAAACCATCGGACGTGGCGCCGTAGCCCACGATCTCGCCGTAGATGGTCGCGCCGCGACGGCGGGCGTGGTCGTAGTCTTCCAGCACAACCATGCCGGCGCCGCCGGCGATGACGAAGCCGTCGCGGTCCGCATCATAGGCGCGCGAAGCACGGTGGGGCTCAGCATTGTATTTCGAGGACATGGCGCCCATGCCGTCGAACATGTTGGACAGCGTCCAGTCGAGTTCTTCGCCGCCGCCGGCGAACATGACGTCCTGCTTGCCCCACTGGATCTGTTCGGCTGCAGCGCCGATGCAGTGCAGCGACGTCGTGCAGGCCGAGGAGATCGAGTAGTTGACGCCGAGAACCTTGAAGAGTGTCGAAAGCGTCGCCGAGGCCGTCGAAGACATCGCCTTCGGCACAGCGAAAGGCCCGATGCGGCGGGGCGAGCCTTTTTCACGTGTGGAATCGGCGGCGGCGACAATGGCGCGGGTCGAGGGGCCGCCGGTGCCGACGATAAGGCCCGTGCGCGGATTGGAAATGAGGTTCTCCCCGAGGCCCGCGTCGGCGATCGCCTGCGTCATCGCCATGTGGCAGTAGCCAGCGCCATCGCCCATGAAGCGCATTGCGCGCTTGTCGATGAAGTCAGCGGGGTCTGATTTCGGCTTGCCGGCGACCTGGCTCTTGAAGCCCTTGTCGGCGTATTCCTGGATGAAGGTGATGCCCGACGCGCCGGCCTTGAGGCTCTCGGTCACGTCCTTGATGCTGTCGCCGATCGAGGACACGATCCCCATTCCGGTGATGACAACCCTGCGAAGGTCAGGCCTGACCATGACGGCATCGACTCCCTGATGCGCCAGTCGGGCGGCAAAATAGCCGCCCTGCGCTGGCGCTGATGTTACTCGGTCGGCTTGAACAAGCCAACTTTCAGGTCTTTTGCCTGATAAATAGTTTGGCCGTCCACAAACACGGTTCCGTCAGCGATTCCCATCACCAGCTTGGCCCGAATCGCCCGCCGGATGTTGATTTCGTAGCGTACAGTTTTCGCGGTCGGCATGACCTGACCGGTGAATTTCACTTCGCCGACGCCCAATGCCCGGCCTTTCCCGGGGGAGCCGGACCAGCCAAGCCAGAAACCGACCAGCTGCCACATGGCGTCGAGCCCAAGGCACCCCGGCATCACGGGATCGCCCGGGAAATGGCACTGGAAGAACCAGAGATCGGGGTTCACATCGAGTTCCGCAACGATCTGGCCGCGTCCGTGCGGCCCGCCGTCAATGTCGATGCGGGTGATGCGGTCCAGCATCAGCATGGGCGGGGCCGGAAGCTGGGCATTGCCGGGCCCGAACAGGTCGCCGCGGCCGCTCTTCAGCAGGTCCTGGTAGTCGTAGGAGGACTTCGCATCGTGAGTCATTAACCGCTCCTGGGGGGAGAGGCCGGGTAGCACTCACGGAGGCGGGGCTCAAGGGCGGGCCGTCAGGGTGGTCCGGCAGGCCGGCGCCGGGCGTATCGCAGGTTTTAACGCGCCGGCGTGGATTCCAGCGCCTATTCTGGCAGCTCATCTGCGCCCCAGAGCTGGGTGCGGGGGGCCCAGCCCTTGCGTCCGTCCGCTTCGACACGGCACCAGGCCTCCTCGCAGCCGCCGAAGGTCACGACCGCCCCGGCGTCATAGCGGGCGACGACGCCCGAGCGAACGTCAGGCTGGCGGCGGATCGAGCCGGCGTCGGTGGTCATGGCGGTGCGGGCCGAGCCCAGCACGCGGCGGTGGACCCAGGCTTCATCGCCCTGCGGGTCGCGGATCTTCCGCCAGTCCTGGCTTTCGCGGACGATCACCACCGGAAGGCCTGCGCGGGCGTAATTCCACTGGACCGGGTAATCGAGGCTGGGACCGGCGCGGCCGTTCACCTCGGCGTATTTCAGGCTGGAATAGCGGGGGACAGGCAGGCCGGAAAAATCGCTGACCCGCGATTCGGCGCCATTGGCCGCGAAAGCCTGGAAACTTCCCGAAAAGCCCGCTGTCGCGGAGGGGCCGGGGGGAGAGGGTTTGGCGGCAGGGGCCTGCTGGGCGGCCGCAGGCAGGCTGGCGCCAAAAAACTGCGCAGCGGCGAGGAATATGACCAGTCGGACGCGGTTTTCGCTCACGGGGCGATCAGGCTCATGCTGGAGATGCGGGGAGGCCATGAGAACCACGCCCCCATGAAAGCGTGCTTAACCGGATCCGAAAATTGGTGGTGAACAGCAGATTTGCCATGCGCCCGTCGCAGAGGTGCGCTGTGGATGGGCGACAGAGGGCGCAACGAAGCCAACCGGTTCAGGTTGGCCCGGCCGCCGCCCTTTGATACACCGCGCAAAAGGCGACGAGGGGACAACCCCCGCGCCAGTCTACGAGGAACGTCCATGTCCCGGCCCAAGATCAAAGTGATCGTCACGCGACGGCTGCCAGAGCCGGTCGAAACGCGGATGAGCGAACTCTTTGATGTCGAGCTCAACACGCACGACACCCAGATGACCATCGACCAGCTGGCGGACGCCGCCGGGCGCTGCGATGTGCTGGTGCCGACCCTGACCGACAGGATCGATGGCCGTGTGCTGGCGCGGGCCGGCGAGCGGCTGCGCCTGATCGCCCAGTTCGGCGTTGGCGTGGACAATATCGACGTGCAGTCGGCGGTCTCGCGCGGCATCACCGTCACCAACACGCCGGGCGTGCTGACCGAAGATACCGCCGACATGACGATGGCGCTGATCCTTGCCGTGCCGCGCCGTATCGTCGATGGCGTCCAGGCGATGCAGCAGGGCCAGTTCACCGGCTGGTCGCCGACCTGGATGCTGGGTCGCAGGCTCTATGGCAAGCGGCTCGGCATTGTCGGCATGGGCCGCATCGGCCAGGCGGTGGCGCGGCGCGCGAAAGCGTTCGGCCTGCAGATCCACTATCACAACCGCAAGCCGGTTCGCGAGCAGGTGGCCGAGCAGCTTGAAGCGACCTACTGGGAAAGCCTCGACCAGATGCTGGCGCGGATGGACATCGTTTCCATCAACTGCCCGCATACGCCCGCGACCTTCCACCTGATCAGCGCGCGCCGCCTGAAGCTGATGAAGCCGGAGGCCTATCTGGTGAACACGGCGCGCGGCGAAGTGATCGACGAAGCCGCCATGATCCGCGCGCTGGAATCCGGCGAGATGGCCGGCGCGGGTCTCGACGTGTTCGAGAACGAACCCAATGTGAACCCGCGCCTCAAGGCGCTGCGCAATGTGGTGTTGCTGCCCCACATGAGCTCGGCGACGCTGGAGGGCCGGGTCGACATGGGCGAGAAGGTGATCATCAACATCAAGACCTTCACCGACGGCCACAAGCCGCCGGACCGTGTCATTCCCGCGATGCTTTAGGCGCCGCCCGCCACAGGCGCGCCAGCGTCATCATTGACGCGCCCCATAGCAACAGCGCGGCGCCGAAGCCCACAGCCATCACGCGGACCGCTGTCGGCGGCAGCAACAACGATGCGCCCGCCAGCAACAGCATCAAACTCGCCAGCGCATAAAGGAAGGCGAGCCGGCCGCTCGCATGCGCGATCGGGATGAAGTGCAGACCAACGATGACGGCGATGGCCGGCATCACGAGATCGAACCTCCCGATGTTCGACAGAAAGCTGGCGGTCAGGAAGATCGCGATCCCCTCGAAGGTGCTGGCGACGCCAACCACGCGCCCGATCCGTCGGGCGATAGCTGGATCAGGCGGGCGGGCGCGTCGGTTCACGGCTTCCGCCGCAACGATGATCACGATGGCGACCAGCGCGGGCGACAGGGCGATGGCGTCGACGCCGCCGCGCCAGGCCGCCAGACCCATGGCGCACCACAGTGCGCCGAACACGCCAAGGATCGCGGCCCCGACTGAATTCATCATCTTCCCCGCGTCACCCGCGTCGAGACCAGTCGCCATCCGGTCGAGGGGATCGTCGCGCCCCTAGCATGACGGCCGGCAATCGTTCAGTCTGCATTCAGTCGCCAGGATCAAGGTCCGGCGTGTGAGCATGGGGGCGATCATGTCGATCCGGAACGTGGTTCTCGCTGTTGTCGTGGGTGCAGCCACGCTGGGCCTGGCGGCATGCGAGACGACCGAAGGCTATCGCCAGCAGATGTCGACGTGGCAGGGCAGGACGGGCGATGATCTGATGATCGGGTGGGGCGCTCCGGACGAACGCTCGACGCTCTCCGACGGGCGCGAGATGTGGACGTACTACAAGACCAGCGTCACCGAGAGCGCGGGCTATTACCGCGACGAGACGCGCAATGTGACGCGCACCTTCACCGACAAGGACGGCAAGCAGAAGACCGAGACGATCACGGAAACATTCCCCGTGTGGCAGCCGCCGACAACCTATCGCAGCAACTGCTCGACGCGGTTCATTCTCTCTTCAGCCAGACGCATCGAGCAGGTCTCGTTCGACGGGAACGCCTGCGTTGCCGCTGAGCGGACCGGGTAAGGGTTTGCCCGCGCGCGTCAGGCGTTGCGATTTTTCTTGAACTGCCGGCGTGGATGGCGCTTTCATCCGCTTTCGCGCCGTACGCACAAAGCTCGTGGGGGATTTCATGATCCGGACGTCTGTTTCGCTTGTCGTTCTTGCGCTGGCCGCAGGGTGCGCCAGCGCGCCGCCGGTTGAGGGGCCTGCAGCTCCGGTTGCGGTTGTCGCTGTCGCGCCAGCGCCGCCGGCTGCGCCTCCCGCGCCGCCGCCGTCACCGCCTGCGCCGAACAGCCAGGCGTTTGCGCGCGTGGTCGAGCTTGGACAGAACGTGTCGATGCTCATGGGGCAGGGCGGCAATCTGGGGCTGCTGACCGGCGAAGACGGCGTCTTCATGATCGACGACCAGTACGCCACCAACGCGATCGCCAATCTTGCCAAGATCGAGGAGCTGGCGAAGGGCAAGCCGAAATTCCTGGTGAACACGCATTGGCATGGAGATCATGCGGGCGGCAACGCGGTGTTCGCGAAAGCGGGCGCAACCGTGTTTGCGAGCGACAATGTGCGCAAGCGCCTGACCGGCGAGATCGCATCGGCTGGCCCCGGCGCTGCGGGCGGTCCGGCGCCGAAGGAGGCCTGGCCGGTGGTGACGTTTGCTTCGGGCATCGATTTCCACCTCAACGGCCAGACCATTCGCGCGATCCGCGCGCCGCTGCCCGCGCACACTGATGGCGATGTGCTGGTCTATTTCGTCGAGGCGGACGTGCTGCACACGGGCGATACCTACATGAAGGGCTGGTATCCGTTTGTGGATGTGGGGTCTGGCGGGACCCAGGCGGGCTTCATCGCGGCGATCAAGCTGGCGCTGACGATTGCGGGGCCGAACACCAAAGTGATCCCGGGCCATGGCGCACTGGCGACCCGCGCTGATCTTGAAGCGACCCTGGCGATGCATGAAGGCGCGCGCGCGGCTGTGGCGGCGCGCATCAAGGCCGGCGATACGCTGGAGAAAGCGATTGCCGCAAAACCGCTGACGCCGTGGACGCCCACGTTCGGCGGCGGCTTCATCAAGGAAGACGCCTACGTCACCGTGATCTACAACGAGCTGAAAGCGGTGAAGCCGACGAAGTAGGTTCAGCCGCAGACGGGGCAGGCGGGGTCGGCCGACAAACCGATCATGCGCGAATCTCCCGTGAGGCCATCAAACAGCCAGAGCTTGCCGGCGAGGCTTTCGCCTGCGCCGGTAAGTTCCTTGATCGCTTCAAGGGCGAGGCGCGCGCCGATCATGCCGGCGAGCGGTCCGACGACGCCGACGGCGGCGCAGGTTTCTTCTGCTTCGGGGGCTTCGCTGACGAGACAGCGATAGCAGGGCAGGCGGTTGGCGGCGGGCTGGCCTCTTGTCTGGCCCGACTTGAATGTGGAGACCTGCGCACTCCAGCGGCCAACGGCGCCTGAGATCAGGTTCAGGCCGAGCGCGTGACACGCTGCGTTGACGTCGAAGCGAGTGGCGAAACTGTCCGAGCCATCGATCACCAGATCGGCGCCTTCAAGCAGGCGTGCGGCGTTGGCGGCGGTGAGGCGCTCCGGGAGAAGTGTGACAGCGAGACCCGGGTTGATCGCCAGGAGGGCTTCGCGCCCCGCATAAACCTTGGGCGCTCCGGTGTCGCAGGTGGCGAACAGGACCTGCCTTTGAAGATTTGAAAGCGACACCACATCATCGTCGATCAAGGTGAGATGGCCCACGCCCGCCGCCGCCAGATAAAGCGCGGCCGGACCGCCCAGCGCGCCAAGGCCGACCAGGGCGATGCTGGATTTCAGCAGCTTCTGCTGTCCTGGACCGCCGAGTTCCCGCAGCATGATATGGCGGGCGTAGCGCTCAAGCTGGTCGGGGGTTAGACTCATCGTGACTCGCCGGGGCAATTCGCCTGAAACAGGACAGGTTCGACAGGTGATCTACCCCTCCGCGCGCAATACTGAAATGGCCCTCCGTCCGGTGCGTGCTGCGGCATGACACTGTCGCCATGAGCAGATCCGACGTCTATGCGCCACTTGTCGCCAGCATTCTGGCCGGGCGGCGGAACATTTTCCTTACCGGACGGGCCGGCACCGGCAAGACCACGCTGCTGCGCCAGCTGATCCTTGAGGAGAAGGAGCGCGCTGTCGTGCTGGCGCCGACCGGGCTGGCGGCGGTGAATGTCGGCGGGCAGACGATCCACTCGTTCTTCAGCTTCCCGCCCCGCCTGCTGGATATTGCCGACGCCAAGAAACTGCGGGCGCAGCGTCTGGTGCGGCAGATCGAGACGATGGTGATCGACGAGATCTCGATGGTGCGCTCCGACATGCTGCAGGCGATCGACAATTCGCTGCGGCTGAACCGGGGCGACAAGCGGCCGTTCGGCGGCGTACGGCTGATCCTCTCCGGCGACCTGCACCAGTTGCCGCCGGTGGTGGAATCCGACGTGCTGCCGATCCTGCAGCAGGCCTATGGCGGGCCGTGGTTCTTCCGCGCGCCGGTGTTCCAGGCGGCCGCGTTCCAGCTGGCGGCGCTGAAGCGGATCTTCCGGCAGGAGGATGAGGTGTTCATCCGCATCCTCAACAGCCTGCGCAATGGACGCATCAGTCACGAGGACGAGGCGACACTGAAGTCGCGCGTCTCGACGCGGACGCCAGCTGAAGCCAGCAACACGCATGTCGTCCTGACGCCGAACAACGCAGCTGCGTGGCGGATCAACCAGATGCGTCTGGCTGAACTGCCGGGGGAGGCGAAGGGCTATTCGGCGCAGCTGGAAGGCAATTTCGAAGCGAAGGCGTTTCCGACCGAGGAAGTTCTGGAGCTGAAACCCGGTGCGCGGGTGATGATGATCCGCAACGATCCGTCGGGGCGATGGGTGAATGGCTCCATCGGCAAGGTGATGGCGCTGGGCGATACGGACTGCTTTGTCGAGATCAACAAGGAGACGCATCGCGTCGCCCAGCAGGCGTGGGAGAAGTTCCGCTACGAGTTCGATTCGAAAGCCAACTCGGTGTCGCGCTCTGTTGTGGGATCGTTCAAGCAACTGCCGCTTCGGCTGGCCTATGCTGTGACGATCCACAAAAGCCAGGGGATGACGCTCGATCGTGTGCACATCGATTTCGACAACGGCATGTTCGCGCACGGGCAGGCGTATGTCGCGTTCTCGCGCTGCCGGTCGCTGGAAGGTCTGGAGCTGTCGCGGCCCTTGCGGCCGCGCGATATCATCATCGACCGGTCGGCGTTTGATTTCGGACCGCTGGAAACCGTTGCGGATTCGCCCGATTACTATCTCGCCGACATGATCCCGCCAGCGTTGCAGCTGCAGGGCTAGCGAAGTTTCGCGATCTCGGCAGACAGCTGGCGGTCGGAATCGACGGCGAGTTTTTCCAGCACGCGGACACGGTCGGCCAGCCTGGTCACTTCGGCGCGGACGGTTTCGAGCTCGCGGTCCTGATCGACATTGTGGCGCGTCGCCTGCTTCATCTTGATCCAGTTGTTGAAGACGCCGGCGCCGACGCTGATCGCGACGATCGCCACAACCATCGAGAAGGGATCAAACTCCATCGTCGTCGTCCTTGCCTGGCGGCCCTGCCGGCCGTCCTTGCGCGATCATAGACGGGTCTCCCCGGCCGTGAAAGGCGCCGCTTGCCGGGCAGGGCGTTTCGCTGGAAGGTGCCGCTGCTGCGCGGAAGGCCTGCGCCGGGGAGGGCTCGATGACGTCTTTGAAGCTGGCCCAGCTGGCGATGATTGCGGTTTCTCTGGCCGGTTGCGGCGGGCGCGATGTGGCGGGCGAACAGCAGGCGCTGCGCTCGCCCGAACATATCCAGCAGAAGACGGCCGAGGCGCTGTCCATCGCGGACGCAGCCAGCGTGAGCGTGTCGAACATCGAGCTGACGAAATCGCCACGCGGCAAGTCGCTGATCGTGGTGTGGCGGGCGGCGACGCCGGACGGGAAAACCTATCTTTGCAATTCCGACAAGCGTCTCGACTTCCCGGTCTGCGAAGTCGCGTCCTAGCGGCCGGTTGATCCAAAGCCGCCGGCGCCGCGCTGGGTTTCGTCAAGCGTCGTGACGACGTCCAGCTTTCCCTGGATCACGGAGGCGATCACCATCTGCGCGATGCGTTCGCCGCGTTTGATGACGAAAGCGTCTTCGCCGTGATTGATCAGGATGACTTTGATCTCGCCGCGATAGTCAGCGTCGATGGTGCCCGGAGAGTTGAGGCAGGTGAGGCCGTGCTTGGCGGCGAGGCCTGAGCGCGGACGGATCTGCGCTTCGTAGCCGGGGGGCAGGGCGATGGTGAGACCGGTCGGGATCATCGCGCGCTTGCCGGGCGCGAGCGTCACAGGTTCGGCATCAGAAACGGCCGCGCGCAGGTCCATTCCTGCGGCGCCCGCTGTTTCATAAGCAGGCAGCTGAAGCCCTTCGAAGTGGGGCAGTGGCGCGACTTGAATTGTGACAGTCATCGCGACTCGACTCTCTTGCAGGTAGACGACTAGAAGGTGGTGAGGACATCCCAACCGGGGCCGACAATGCCACTGCATCGCTTCTCTGACCCGTCAGTGAAAGCCGCGTTCGAAGACTATCCACAACTGATCCGGGGCTCGCTTGAAGACCTGCGCGAGACGATCCTGGAAGTGGGTGATCTGATCCATGGCGCTGGAGCCATCGAGGAAAGCTTGAAGTGGGGGCAACCGGCGTATCGCGCGAAACGGCCGGGCGTCGGCACGACGGTTCGCATCGGCACGCAGGCGGCGGGAACCGAGTACGCACTGTTCGTCCATTGCCAGACCACGCTGATCGACGACTTCAAGGCGCTGTATCGCAACCGCTTGAAATTCGTGGACAATCGGGCC
>Ga0075163_10004099_pt1 | contig 19533 bp, 20 predicted proteins | sample JI1023141ADNA_FD_71478 | JGI IMG/M metagenome (GOLD analysis project Ga0075163, IMG submission 71478) | Wastewater effluent complex algal communities from Wisconsin, to seasonally profile nutrient transformation and Carbon sequestration -... | ecosystem: Engineered > WWTP > Effluent > Algae...
TCAGATTAAAGCCAACTATAGACAAGATTATCCCCCGGGGTCCAGGACTTCGGGGGATTTTCTTTTTTAGCCCATTCTCAAAATTAAGTACATTCGTTAAGGCAACCCTTTTTTATTCTGTCCCGTAAAGGATAAAATTTTTCAGACCTAAACTCTTTAATAACCACTTCTTATGCACCTGCTGATACAGGGCTGCAAGCGGAATGATCGCGATAGCCAGCGTTTGCTCTATCAGCATTATTATTATTATGCCCTCGCGATTTGCTTGCGCTACTCGCGCAGTACAGCCGAAGCAAAAGAAGTTGTGAATGACGGGTTCTTAAAAGTGTTTGATAAGATAGATCAATACAATGTGGAGCTCCCTTTTAAAGCATGGTTACGCAAGATTATGATTAATGCTTCAATTGATCAGTATCGTAAAGAACTGAAGCATGCTCATCAGGCACCGGTAGAACATGCGCAACTGATGCACAGTCAACCGGAAGCGGTGAGTAATCTTTCGCATGAAGAGTTGATAGCATTGGTGCAGAAGTTAACTCCGGCCTATCGCGCTGTTTTTAATTTGTATGTAATTGATGGCTACACCCATCGTGAAATAGGAAAGTTGCTGAATATCGCGGAAGGCACGTCTAAATCTAATTTGTTAAAGGCGCGCGAGAACCTGAGAAGTATGTTGGATGGAATGAATGAGATGCCGTATGGAAAAGCTAACTGACGAAGAACTGGATTCGGTTTTTAAGAATGCTGCCGAGGGCAATGCGCCACCGTTTGATCCGGCTGCGTGGGATGCCATGGCTCAAAAACTGAATGCACCAAGACCTGCACCGCTGTGGAGAAGATGGGCTCCAATTTTATTACTCGGTACAACTATTTTTTTTACAGGTGTTTGGGTAGGTAGAACCAGCACTGAAAGTGACTCACCTGAATTGACAGAAAAGAAAATCGTTGTTGAGGCAAATGAGAGCACAAACCATACTGAAGGATTAAACGATAATGAATCGAGTGACTTAGAAGTTTTGCCTGAAATAGAAAGTGATGCCCATAAAGAATCAATTGTAACGATAAACTCAGTTTCTGAATCTCGAAGTCAAAATTTGATTCCTCAGGAAAAACCAAACGAACAAAAAAGCTTGCGCGAAATAAAACAAGAAGAATTTACTGAAGTAGTTGGCCTGATTGCGCTGGGCAATGAAGTACAACTAAAAGATTCGCTGTCGGAAAAAGAAGTGATCGATTCAGTTGCACTGGTAAAATCTGAAGTTGATTCAATTGATATAAGCAAGGAGCCGAATGATAAACCGAGTGGTAGAAGAGTTTATGGGTTGTTTATCAGGCTCCTTGCTTCTCCTGATTTATCAGCAATCAAATTCGGGCCAACGCAATGGGGTAGTAATTTTGGGTTGGTAGGGGAGTATGTTTTTTCCGAAAGACTTTCACTCTCAACCGGCATTATTCGTGCAAAAAAGAATTACGAGTCGTACCAGGAAGAAGCCTACGGTGCGAACGCGCGGCATCTGGTGGGGAGTTGCAGCATTTTAGATGTACCACTCAACTTTACTTATTATTTTCCATCGCAACGCAAACTCTCAACGTATGTAACAGCGGGTGCATCGTCTTATTTGATGCTCCGCGAAGATTATATCTATACCATCAAATCAAACTCAGGCGACCGTGTATATCCATCGCAGGCCATTCGAGAAAATAACGAATGGTTTAAAGTGCTGAATCTTGCTGTGGGCGTGCAGTACAAATTGGCACCACGCTGGCAAATGCAACTTGAACCCTTTATCAAAGCACCGTTAGCGGACTTAGGTGAACGCAATGTGCGCTTATCCAGCATTGGTGTTTTTGGAGGTTTACGGTACCAACTTAATTCATTAGTTAAAACCCCTTGATTATGAAATTCTATACATGGCCCCGACTTGTTAGCTTTAGTTTACTGATTTCGTTTTTAGTTTATGCAGGTTGTTCGGGTAACGATGAGCCTAAACCGGTTGATTGTAACACTACAGACTTGGCGATTAGCCTAACTTCTAAAAGCGATCCAGCAAGTTGTAACACTAGTAATGGTTCGATTGTAGTTTCGGCAACGGGTGGAGCCGCACCTTATCAGTTCAAACTTAATTCAGGTACGTTTGCTGCAGCTAACACTTTTAATAATCTAGGAGCAGGTTCATTTACCATCATTGTAAAAGATGGTAATGATTGCGAAAAGTCTTTGGCAGCGGTAGTACTCACAGCGCCAACTTCGCCCGTGGCAGGTGCATCAACCATTGCTCACCATACTAATTGTCTTGATGCGAATGGTTCTATAACCGTAAATGTTACCGGTGGAACGCCACCCTACGAATATAAACTTGGTAGTGGATTGTTTGTCTCATCAAATGTATTCTCTCAACTTAAAGCCGGTAATTATACCGTAACTGTACAAGATGATGCGGATTGTTCTATTACGATTAATAATGTTGTAAACAGCAGCACTACTGTTAGCTTTCAAACTCAGATCAAACCTTTACTGGAGACTAATTGTATAAAATCTGGCTGCCATAATGGTGATAATGGAGCCGATCGCAACTGGAGTGTTTTTGCTAATGTGCAAGCAAAGGCATCTGGTATTAAAACCCGAACTGGCAACAGATCAATGCCTGCAGATAATGCAAACGCGTTAACACAAGATCAAATTGATTTAATTGCCTGTTGGGTAGATAGCGGAGCACAAAACAACTAACTATGCGTGTTATTGTTTTACTGTTGCTGGTTGCACAGCCATCGTTGGCGCAGAAGTATTCCCTCGAAAAATCAAAAGTGGTTTTCTTTTCGGATGCGGCTATTGAAGACATTCATGCCGAAAATATAAAAACGGTAAGCATCTTTAATGCTGAATCGGGTGAGGTAGCCTTTTCTATCCCCATAAAAGAATTTCAGTTTGAAAATGCCACTATGCAGGAGCATTTCAATGAAAAGTACCTGGAGACAGAAAAATTTCCAAAGGCTACCTTTCAGGGGAAATTCAGTTCATTTAATCCGGACATTGATCAACCGCAAGCTGTAACCGCTACTGGTAAACTTACCATTCATGGTGTTATCCGCGAAGTAGAGATTGCAGGAACAATACAAGTAGTATCGCAAAAGATTTTAGCAAAGGCAACTTTCATGGTAAAGCTTGTTGATTACAACATAAAAATTCCACAATTGCTTTGGCAGAAGATAGCTGAGCAGGTGGAGGTAACTGCTGAATTTACCTACAAACCTCAATGAAGAAAATTTTTGTTCTCCTGCTGATCTCTAACATCAGTTTCGCGCAAAGCGATTTATTGAATGAACTGGAGCAAACGGAAACTAAGCCAGAAGTCGTATCAGCTACATTTAAAGGCAGCCGGCTGGTGAATGGCCAAACTATTGAAACGCGACACAAAGGCGAACTGGAATTTATTTTTGCACATCGCTTTGGTGCCGTGAATGGTGGCGCATACGAATTGTTCGGACTTGATCAGGCTTTTGTGCGGATAGGGTTGGAGTATGGATTTACCGATAAACTCAGTGCGGGTTTTGGTCGTAATTCGGTTGATAAAACAATGGATGCTTATTTGCGGTACAAGTTGGTTAGCCAGAAACAAAACGGCATGCCGGTAACTATCACGGCATTTACAAATGCCGCGGTGCGTGTCTCACCCCGAAAAGCAGATGCCACCTACGATATAACATTGGAAGACCGCATGTCGTACACTACACAAATTTTAATTGCCCGTAAGTTTACAACAGCACTTTCATTACAAGTAATGCCCACGTTAGTCCATCGCAATACAGTAGATCAAAGTCGGGAGAAGAACGATCAATTTGCATTAGGGGTTGGGGGGCGTTTAAAAGTGTCGCGTAGCATATCACTCAACTCAGAGTATTACTACCGACTTGGAGTTCCTGCGGCTAATGAATATTACAATGCGCTTGGCTTTGGTATTGATATTGAAACCGGTGGCCATGTGTTTCAATTGGTGCTTACCAACACCCGTGGTTTAACAGAGCGCGCTTTTCTTACTGAGACAGGTGGCAATTTTTTTGATGGTGACATTCACCTTGGCTTTAATGTTACAAGATCGTTTCAGGTAAAGAAGTAATTTGCAAAATTTAGATCAATTTGATTTAGTTGGTGGAGGAGGTGAAGGCATATCTTTTACTCTTTCTTGCCATTGTTTAAAATTGCCAAGTAGCTTTGAATAATCTATATTTTTCATCTCTGAAGGTTCAAGTACATTAAAGGATATGACTTTAGGAAAATAGATTTTCTCTTCGGAATTATCTACTTCGAAAAGGACTTCGAGTTGTACTAAAACTGTAATTTTTTCTTTGCTAAGGTTAGCATATGTCCATCTGATAAATTTTGGTTCTGTTAATAATTTATCAGAGTCAATAGTTGGCACTCCATTTTCAACAGAATAAAACAATTTGGGAAAATTATTATTAAACTTGTTTGATAAGGATTTAAAGTCTTGTATCGAAGTTGTTTCCTTTGCCCATACGATTTTATTTATCAGATTTCCCTTTTCCAATGATTGTTCAATTAATTTAATTTGGTCGTAATAGTTTAGATAGTTTTCGGCACTTCGCTCAATAAAAATTACGTTCTGTGCCTTCAAATTCATAGCTTTTGGTATTAGAAGAAGAGCTAAGAGTATTATTTTTGAATACATGTAATAATTGATTTAAGAAGATTGACAAATAACTCTTAGTAATTATGAGAAATATAGATAACAAAATAAGGGATAAATCTTATCTAACTCCAAAAGAATCTAAAGATCTTAAAGCCCGATTAGAGAAATATGAGCGTGGTGAGATGAAATTTAAATCTTGGGAAGATGTTTTACTAAGCATTCGGGTGCGCTCAAAAACTTGATTTACCCCTTCACTTTTTTAGCTTTGCGGTTTACTTAAAACCGTTCGCCTCAAGTTGCTGCTCGCGTCCATTATTGTTTACCTGTTACTCACCGTCCTTATCGGGTATTGGGCATCGCGCAAAGTGCGCACCTCGGGCGATTTTATTCTGGCCGGCAGAAGTTTGCCTTTGTTCCTTAGTTCATCAGCATTATTCGCCACCTGGTTTGGCTCCGAAACCGTGTTCGGTGCATCCTCGGAGTTTCTGAAAGGCGGACTCTACAACGTAATCGAAGATCCATTTGGAGCTGCTTTATGTTTAGCGTTGTTCGGGCTATTCTTTGCCCGTAAACTGTACAACATGAATCTGCTCACGCTGGGCGATTTCTTTAAAGTACGTTATGGTAAACGCCTCGAACTGGTGGCCGGAGTTTTCATTGTGCCTTCGTATGTGGGCTACATTGCTGCGCAGTTAGTGGCGATGGGTTTAATTCTGAATGTGGTTACCGGCATGGCTATCTGGCAAGGCGTGGTTGCATCGGCAGTGGTAGTAACGTTTTATACCTACATAGGCGGCATGTGGGCCATCTCCATTACCGATTTTGTTCAAAGCATTATCATCATTGGTGGTTTATTGGTGTTGGCTATTATCCTTTCGGGGAAGGCTGGCGGAGTAACTACGGTTTTAAATGAAGTGCCACCTGATACATTTCGGTTTTTTCCGGAAGCGTCTGCCACCGAGATTATAGCCTGGCTTGCTGCGTGGTCGGTGCTCGGGCTCGGCTCTATTCCATCGCAAGATGTTTTTCAACGCGTGATGTCATCTAATTCGGTAAACACTGCCGTGCGCTCCAGCTTTATTGCTGCCGGGTTGTACTTAACGGTTGCCATGTTGCCGTTGTTCATCAGTTTGTGCGTGCGTCATCTTTATCCGGAGTTTACACAAGGCGATACGCAATTAGCATTACCGAGTATGGTATTAGCGCATGCTACCATGCCGGTGCAGATTTTATTTTTTGGGTCTTTGCTCTCTGCTATTATGAGTACAACCAGTTCGGCCATTCTGGCTCCGGCTGCAATTTTTTCTGAGAATCTGGTAAAGCCATTAGCCAAACATCGCCTTACTGATAAACATTTTCTGGCCATTACCCGGTTTGCCGTTTTAGGATTTGCATCCATTGCTACAGTAGTGGCTTGTTTGCGATCAAATATTTACGAGTTAGTTGGCGAATCGTCTATACTTAGTCTGGTATCTTTGTTCGCGCCAATGGTTTTAGGATTGTATTGGAAAAGAGCGTCTTCAATGGGAGCACTACTGGCCATGATAACCGGCATACTTACCTGGTTAGTTGCCAAGCAAGTTGAATTAACCGTGCCGGAGTTGGTTCCGGCTGTGGCAGTAAGTTTTGTAAGTATGGTTTTGGGTAGTTTGATTTGGAAAAATAAAGCAAGTTCAAATGATAAAAGTTGAAATCAATCGTGTAGATGCTGACTTCCGGATGGAAGCAGTGAACGACAAAGGCAATAGTATAATTATGGATGCTGGCAAAGCCGATGGTGGTCATGATTCTGGCTTTCGACCGATGCAATTGTTATTGGCTGCGTTAGGTGGATGCAGTGCTATTGATCTGATTGCCATTCTGCGCAAGCAACGCGAACCTCTTAACGATGTGAAAATTACCGTTACCGGTGAGCGCGAAGCTGGAGTAGTACCCGCCCTTTATACCGAAGCCCACATTCATTTTAAGTTGTTTGGAGCTGTTAATCACGACAAAGCAGAACGTGCCGTGGCATTATCGGTTGATAAATTTTGTTCGGTAGCTAAAACATTAGAGAAGACTGCCAAAGTCACGTACAGTTTTGAAATCATTGCCTGATGAAATCGTCAAGGCAAAAAGTTTCCTCAAGCGCATCTTAACTCGGGACGATTCCATGTGACCTTTAAAAATTAATTATTAGCGCATGAAAAAGAAAAATTTTGAAACGAGTGCCATCCGCACACAATCGCGCACGCATAATCGTGAGCACTCGGTACCATTATACTTAACCTCCAGTTTTGTATTTGAAGATGCCGAGCAGGCACGGGCATTGTTTGCCGATGAAATTCCCGGCAACATTTATACTCGCTTCTCAAATCCCAACAATAACGAACTGATTGAAAAACTTTGTCTGCTGGAGGGCACCGAAGATGGTATTGCTACGGCATCGGGTATGGCGGCTATGTACAGCAGTATGGCTGCGCTGTTGAAAGCTGGAGATCATGTGCTGGCTTCACGCTCGGTATTTGGCTCAACACACCAGATTTTGAATACGTTGTTTCCACGTTTCAACATCAGTTCAACGTATGCCGATATTGCTGATCCTGCTTCGTGGGAAAGTAAGATTCAACCGAACACAAAAATGATTTTTGTGGAGACACCTTCTAACCCGGCATTGGATATTATTGATCTGGAATGGTTGGGTAAGCTTGCCAATAAACATAACCTGATTCTGAATATAGATAATTGTTTTGCTACACCATACTTGCAAAACCCCGCACAATGGGGCGCACATCTGGTTACACATTCGGCAACCAAATTTATTGATGGTCAGGGCCGTGTGATTGCTGGCGCAGTACTCGGCAAAAAAGAATTAATTAAAGAAGTGCGTTTCTTTGCGCGCCATACCGGGCCGGCACTATCGCCTTTTAATGCGTGGGTACTTTCTAAAAGCTTGGAAACACTTGCTGTACGAATGGATCGCCATTGTGCACAGGCTCATGAGCTCGCTAAATTTCTGGAGCAACATCCAGATGTGGAGCGTGTAAAATATCCTTTCCTCGAATCGCATCCACAATATGCGTTGGCTAAAAAACAAATGCGATTGGGTGGGGGTGTAGTTACATTCGAAATAAAAGGTGGCCTTGATCGTGGCCGTAAATTTTTAAACTCCTTGCAGATGCTTTCGCACTCGGCCAACCTGGGCGACACGCGAAGCATTGCAACGCACCCGGCATCTACAACACATTCTAAACTGAGTGAAGCCGAACGGTTGGCGGTGGGCATTACACCGGGCTTGGTGCGAATCTCAGTTGGCCTTGAAACCTATGCCGATATTCAGGCTGATGTTGCGCAGGCAATTGAGGCGAGTAAGGGTTAACTTAAAAATCTGAAATCAATAATCGGAGAGGTTGTTAATTCAATTTTGGCAGCACGATGGATTTTGCCGCTGAGGTTTCAAAGTAATACGCTACACTACCGTTGCTTTCGCGTTCGGTTGAACGATTGTATTCCAGTATCAAGGCATTTACTTCGTTTCCTTGCAGGTACTCAATGCGAAACGTGTAAACATTCTTTTCAAGTTTGCGTTGGGTTGATTTTATGCGCTTGTTCCAACTTTCCTTTATCTTCCGAACTTGTGTTTCGCTCATGCCACCCAACTTTACCGGACCACCCACTACACTCCACTCTTCATTATTACCTTGCGTAGGTGTTAGTGTTAGTTGATTACCGTTCAGGGTGTACGTACCGCTTTCATACTTCAGAATGTTTAGTTCGGTGTAGGCAGAAGCGCCCACATACACAAAACGATAGGTGCCATTGGCATTGAATACATACTGATGTACTTGATGACCACCGGTATGATAACTCATCACACCTCCGGGGTACTTCTCATACGTTTTTGCTTCCCAAACCCTTTCGGTTAATGGAGAGTTAATGGTATTACCTGATGTGGGTGTGGTTTTATTATCAGAAATATTTTTAAACCCTGGCGGATTATCAATCAATGAGTTATTTATATCGCGTGTTGTGTAACGAAATTCTTGTACTCCTGTTTTGTCACCATCTTTTCCGTCACGCTGGGTGGGTCGTGCTGATCGTAACAAAAGAGTTACTTCACTATATGAAGCAAAATCAAAGGTGTAGGTGGTTTGCTCCAATTTGTAATCGGTAGAAGCGCGTACCAGTTTACCCCAGGCTTTTGTATTGTTGGCTACCTTACTCCACCATTCACCTCTACCGGTTTTGGGTGAAAGCGTAGCCTGGTTTCCATTGACTGAGTACGTTCCTGTTTCATAAACGAATAGAATATCTTTTACATACACCATCCAATCCTTTGCCCGAAACGTATAGGTGCCATCGGCATTAAACAAATATTCTCTTCGCATATACCCGCCACTATATTGTGCATACCCATTGTAATACCCGCTAACTTCGTTATTGTAATTAACCCACAAACCTGCAATAGACGAGTTGTTTATTTTGTTGTTGGTAACGGAGTTGTTGTTAGGGGTTGTATTGGAAGTCATTTTTGCTAACTCCAACGAATTAATAAACGTAAGCAAATCGTTTTGATACTGTTGTGTGTTGGTCATGATAACGGCAGCAACAGTTTTGTCGTAGCCGGTGGCTGTAATTAACGTAGCCAGTCCTTTAATGCCTCTGTCAACATAGTTGCCATTGCCGGAGTGTATTTCCCAACCCTCATCGATAGCGGGTGAAAGCTTAACGGGTCCGGTGATGGAGTTTACCGTATTCACCAACAATGATTTCCATTGACTTGTAAAATCACTTTCGGCAGAACCGGTTGACGCCATGGATTGTGTTACAATGGCGATGGCATACACCCCGGTTTTATTGTCGGTGATAAACAATTGAACACCACCATTTACCTGTTGCTTTTGCCAGCCTTTGGGTATGGTGTACGAAACAATGTCAAAGGTTTCTTTTTGTGCAAGACCTGTGAAACTAAGGAAGAGGAATGCACAAAAAACTACGAGGGGTGGGAGTGGTTTCATGGCTTAAAACTTTACAAATTAAAAGTACTTCTTCTGGTGGGACATAAGTATCGTTAAAAAGGATGATTTTTTTTATTCACGCAAAGGCGCTAAGACCGCTAGGTAAACCAATAAAAACTTTGCGCGCCCTGCGGCTTGGCGGTTTATTTTTTACTCCAAAAGTTTAGCGTATGCTGCGTAATCAAACTTCTCTGTAAAGTTGTCTAACAATCGTATAGAAGAAGGCATGGTAACATACCGGAATGCTACGGTAATAAGTTGTGGTGTGGCGGCTCCTTTTGTATTGGTCTTAAAATATTCGGGATTGTATTGATACAAGGGTTCGCCTCTTTTTTCACTATCATAAAACTGCCAGAAGCGATTGTAGTTAATTTTTTCTTTTAATTTATTCTTGCCGTTCTGATAAGAATCTTCACTTCGACTAACAACGGCCTGAGCATTCAACCAATCTTCGTTTTGAGTGGCCATTGTATTTTTTACGATGGCAATTTTTTCGTTCACGGCAGTTTCCCAGCCTTCGTGCGATTTCAATCCGCTATTGTTTTTATCGGCTGTAAACTTGGCAATCAGCTTGGTAAAATGTAGTTTCTCTCGTTCATAATATTCTAATAAGCTTAGCAGATACTCTTTGCGACTTACCGGAATCAATACCGGTGCGGTGTTCTTTTTTACAAACCAATACCGATATACATGTGGAACTCGGGTGTTGAGTTTCACATTCTTCTGATCTATATCCTGAAAATAGTTCTGTCCGGTGTTGATGGCTTCGAGAAGTGACGGGTTGTTACACGTTATGTAACTGAACAGGCTGATCAACTTATCACCAGTATCCGTAGGCTTATGGTTTTTCCAATCAGCATATTGAAAACCCAAACTGTATTCGCCTATGCTTGTACCAAACGGATTTTGCAAAAAACGATTTAAGGTGTTTACCGGAATGTAGTTTACATGCATCCGTAGTACTGTGCCATATTCACTGTTAAGTTTCAGTTTTCCGCTTACGCAAACAAATTCGCGATGCGCTGTTTGTAAATAATATTTTCCCAGCTTGGTGTTGGCGGCATATTCGTAACCCACACTTGAAAAAGTGTTTTCCCAATTGCCACCGGTAAGGCTAAAACCCACGCGACTTGGTTGCTCGATTTTTTCAAGCAGTTCCAATGTTTTTTTCGCAAGGGCTTTATCGGCAGCTGTATTGAGTTCTCTAAAATATTCCGCGCGTGCTGCAGGCCATGGGTATTGTGCGGCAGTAAGATATTGACCAGGCACACCATCTAAATCAGCCGAGGTCTTACAAGTTTGTGCGTTCACCTGCTGCGCACCAAACATCATAATTATAAAGAGTGTAAGCAGTATTTTTTTCATGTTAGTTCTCATAAATAGGGTTGAACACACTATATATTATTTTCCAAATCCACTAATGGCTCCGGTCATACTTCCGGAAATCAAACTCATGCGACCCGAAGCGGCAGCAATGGTTATGCTTGGATCATTTACCACACCGGCTGGGTCACTTACCGTGTCGGAGCCTGCAGTTATCTTAACTTCTCCGGTTACATAAACATCTTCAACTCCGGCACTGCTAAACTCAATGCCCATGCCTGCTTTAACCGATGCTTCGGCTTGCAACGGGCCTTTGCCTGCAGAGATACTTTTGTTGATAATGGTTCCTTCTGCTCTGCCGTTTACAAAACGATTATTTCCTTTATTGTCTGATATAAAATTCAGGTTGCCACTGAATTTTCCGGCATCAAACTCGATACGAGCTTTGCCACATTCAAAAATTTGTTTGTACACGCCAAAGTCGAGTGTTGTTTTGTATTTGCAATGCAACTCATCAAAATCAGCCAGCTTATAGCGGGTACTTTTATTTTCTTCTTGCGGACATTTACCATATATGTTCGTGGCAATGTATCGGGTGTTACCAAGGGCTTCTATCCATTCTTTTTTCGATGCTAGTTTGGTGGCCTCGAACGTGGCAGTTTCTTGTGTAAACTGTTTCCAGTATATTTCTTCAGAAATTTTTATACGCAGTTGATGCAGGTATTGTTGATACGCCTCTTCTAACGGTTTATTATAGGTAGCATAAACCCATTCGCTATACTTTTGTTGGACAACACAATTATCAAATCCAATGTCTTCGCCTTTTTTTGCGAGTTCGGTTTCTGTATCAGCAATGATGCTGTTCTGTTTTTCGATATTCCTTTTTTGGATTTCGTTTTTAGCCTGGAAATCTTTTCGCAGTAAATCTATTTTTTCTTTGGCTTTCTTTAACCGATAGGTAATGCCACCATCTTTCTTCATCTCCTCCAGATTTTTTTCAGCAACCTTTTTATAGATGTTGTCGGTTCTGGAATTGTTTGTGGTTTTTGCTTTTAGGCCTTCATTATTGTATTGATCATGCATTTTTTGTGCTTGTTGAGCATTCGCTTGTTGATAGGGTATGAGGTCTTTGGCGAGTTGCATATTTTTTTCATTCACCTGATTTTGAAAGGCATTCCAGTCGGCCATTAACCGTAGCTCTTCGGTGTAGGATGTGGGCACATCGGGTCTAACAAAGTTTTGCAATCCGAGCGGATTAGGATCGGGCTTAAAGGGCTTACGCATATCGCTGGCTTTTACCGAGTAGCCCATTTTTTTAAGCATGTTTACTTTGTTGTTAGAAAAACTGTAGGCCAATGAGTTTTTCATTTTTTCTATTGCCTTTGCTGTGTTGCCTTTGTTTTGCAGTATGAGGCATTGGGTATAGTTAGCCTCTGGATGATACGCAAACGCTTTTACGACTTTCTCCAATTGCACATTGGCTTTATCTGTTTCGCCTAAGTAAAACCAGGCTTGGCCAAGGTTATTAAGAATGGTGGTGTTATCCGGAAACTGTTTGGCCAGGTATTCTAAAACCGGAATAGCGCGATGCGGTGCTCCACCCATACTCAGCATGGCTGCAAAGTTGCTTAACAGATCGGCATCGGTAGCGTTATCGCTGCAAGCTTTGCCCATGATGTAAACAGCAATTTCAGGTTGACCGGTGCTCCAAAAACCAATCGCTACATTACCAATGGCATCGGCTGAGCTCTTGTTGTTTTTGTAGTACGTATAAAAAGTTTGTCCAATTGATTTTGAATCAGCTGAAATACCTTTATCAATATACTCGTTCAAGCCTTTAACATAAGGAGGTAGTGTTGGTGCTGTAAGTATTATTTGCGGAATGGCTGCAATCAATACATTGTTTTTTGCAGGCACACCAAATGTACTTCCGCTATTGAGCGCTGCTTTTGCATCGGCATCAGATACACTTGCGGGCATGGAAGGAACCTTGGCGGGAACTCCCATTTGCTCCATCATCTTTTTTTGTTCAGGTGTAAGTTGGTCGAGTGCTTTTTGCGCTTCCTTTTGCCGGGCTTCCAGTTCAGCCTTTGTTTGTGCAAACGAAAATTGGATGCAGGCAACAATCATCAATGATGTTAAAATGTGTTTTAAGTTTTTCATGACCGTATCGATTTACCGTATTTTCTCAACGCATTATTTTACAGCATATAAAGTTTCTTCGCTCTCAGAAAGCAGGCGGTGTAACCGTCCAGCTTTGGCCAGATTTTAAATCGAAACCATTTGTGGTAGTCCCCGACATTTTTCCGGAAGTCAGATCGTAATTATAGTATAACCAGCAAATGCGCTGCGGATTGAGTATAACCGTGGTAGCCATTTGGTTGTTGCAGGCCTTAGTATCGGTGCAGGAACTTATGCTGGCATCTTCAAAGTAGATTTTGTATTTAACTCTGTTGAATGCCGGGTTAGACGGATTTTTTTCCAGTATCTCTACCTGACCTTTCGAAATTAATTTTCCGAGTTGGGTATGCGTTATAAAATCGGCACTGGCCGAGCAAGGACTAAACTTTAAGCTTACGGTTGTACCGCGGCTTTGTGCTGAAGTTGTTACTTCAATTATCTCTACCTGTTGTTCGTATCCTCTATAGGCAGCATTGCCCATAAATTTGGTTGGGCTATTGCTTCCTAAGAATTTTCCGAAGGTAAGGTCTTGCGCAAAGCACGTTACTGAAACAACAAGCGTAAGAGCGGTTATGGAAAATCTTTTTTTCATAGTGTATCTTTATACGTTTAGAATAGAATCCGATTAGTTGCCTTGTCGATAGACTTGTGATGTGTACGTTCTATTTCTTCATCGTAAAAACTTTATAACTCACAATCACTGAAAACACCTGACTTTTGAAGTCCATATCGTGCTCACTCTTAACCAAAGGCGTAAGCCCGGCATAATACCGTAAACTGAAACTCAATTTGTTTACATCGTAACCAATAGCCGGTGTAAGGCCAATGCTTATTTTGTTCATCCGATCGGCCAGATTAATTGTTTTGGTTCTGGTGCCATTATCATTTTTTGATTCACCCTCGTGCTTGGCGGAGAGCAATAAAGAAAACTGCGGGCCACCCATTACATAAAAATTTTTCGTGAAATTGTATTTGAAGAATACCGGTAAATTCAGAAAGCTATACTGATCGGTAAAGGTGCCAGTAGTGACGTTCTCGTAATCATATGTCCACTCGCCTTTATAGCCTTCTTTAGCATAAAACAACTCTGCCTGAAGTGCCATCTTATCATTCAGTTTGTGCAGCGCATCAATGCCGATGTTAAAACCGGGTTTGAATAATTTTGATCGGTCTATCTTGGCTTGTGGATATTCGTAGTACTCGTAACCATAATAATTGAACGTATAGTCTCCAGAGACCGAGGTGTAATTAAAACCGCCCCTCACACCAAACGTAACGAGGTCTTGCGCAAACACACTTGTTGTTACCACCATCAGCACTACAAGCAACAGATTACTTTTTTTCATAATTTTAATTTGGGTTGTTATGATACAAAGGTGCCTCGCCACCCAACCTGTATCAATCATTAAAAAGGATGATTTCTGAGGCCAGCAAAAAATCATTAAAAAAGATGAGTGGAAAAGCGGCAACCGAATGCGTACCTTGCAATACCAATCTATAGGCTAAGGCAATTATTATGAGAAGGCTACTCATCCTGCTATGTTTTTTCTTCTTGCAAGCTGCCGTGCAGGCCCAGGATTCTTCAGTGAAGGATAGTCTTTTGAAGACGTTTGCAGATACAAAAGATGACTCCACCCGAATCATCCTCTTACTTAAAGTAAGTGGAATATATGCTAAAGATAGCTTTGACAGTTCGTTGTCATACCTGAATAAAGCAGTTACCCTATCCAATGAAAAGAAAATAGTATCCTGTGATGCTTTTATTAATAATGGCTTTTTTCTTCTCTATTATTACGATAACAATTACAAAAAGGCTAGTGAGTATGGCCTAAAGAATATAACGATTGCCCAAAAAATAGGAGATGATAAGTTACTAGCAAAAACCTATAATAATCTCGCTTCCAGTTACAATGAAATGGGTAATTACAAATCAGCCATTGACTATTCGGTGAAATGCCTGGAACTGACAGAGAGAATAAAAGATAGCACAGGGTTTCCACTTCGTAACCTTACAGTATCAAATACTTATTACAACTTACGACAATATGATAAATCAATCTTTTATTCAAAACGTGCAATAGCGTTTGGAAAGCAGTTTGATAATTCATTTGCTGTGTTGATGGGGCTGAACAATATGGCTGCTGCATATTCAGGCAAACATGAGATTGACAGCGCCATTATATTTTATAGAGAGCAACTTCAACTAGCGGAGGAAAATGAAGATAAAACAGCTATGCACTATGCATTGGTTAACCTTTGCCAAAACTACTTTTCGAATAATGATCTTGCAGGTGTTGAAAAATATGCTGTCAAGTTGAAAGCAGCTGCAACTGAAATACAGGACAAAAAGACGATTGCCGAAATTTATAATGTGAATGCGCTTCGTCATATTCTCCGAAAAGAGTTTTTTTTGGCTCAAACGCAACTTGACAGCGGTATCTCTTTTGCGATAAAGGAACATGCAGATGCCATCGGTAATCTTTACCAAACCTATTCGAAGCTCTATTTCATGCAAAACAGGATTAAAGAAGCCGAAGACTATGGGTACAAGTATGATTCATTGCAAAGTGCAGCAAACCTTAAGGAACTGAGTTTTTATATTGAGGATTTGAATGTTCAACTTGAAACACAAAAAAAAGAAGATCAAATAAAACTTCAGCAAGCACAGCTCGACAAAAAAACTACGCTCAATTATTTTCTGAGTACCGGTGCCGTTGCCTTGCTACTAATCTTAGCATTATCATACCGAAACTACCGCCACCGTCAAAAGTTGCAGCAGTTAAAAATTGATGAGCTTGAATCTGAAAAACAACTTGCGGCCACCGAGGCTGTATTAAAGGGTGAAGAACAGGAGCGAACACGACTTGCCAAAGATCTGCACGATGGCTTAGGTGGTATGCTGAGTGGAATAAAATTTTCGTTAAACAATATGAAAGGAAATTTAGTAATGACGCCTGACAATGCACAGGCATTTGAACGCAGCATTGATATGCTGGATAGTTCCATTCGGGAGATGCGCAGGGTAGCCCATAACATGATGCCAGAAATGTTGCTGAAGTACGGATTGGATACGGCATTGAAAGAATTTTGTACGGAGATTGACCGCACCGATGTAATGCGCATAACCTATCAATCGGCTGGTATTAACAGTATTACGTTAGACCAAACGCTTGCCGTTACTGTCTATCGGATTGTACAAGAATTGGTATCAAACGCGCTGAAACATTCTAAGGCTAAAAATGTTTTGGTACAGGTACACCGGCTTGAAAATGAAAAACTATTGGCCATTACCGTGGAAGATGATGGAGCGGGATTCGATCCAAAAAAACTAAATCAATCCGCAGGTATGGGCTGGCAGAATATTCAGAGCCGCGTTGATTTTTTGAAAGGCCGGTTAGATGTGCAATCTTCGCCCGGCAATGGCACTTCGGTTATGATTGAAATAAGTATAGCGTGAAATGGCCATGTAAAAAAATCATTAACACATGAAAACAAGCATCTTTATCGTAGATGATCACTACCTCGTGATTGAGGGCATTCGTTCTTTATTACAGCATGAGAAAAATATAGAATGGATGGGTCATGCCATGAATGCCGCATCATGCCTTGATTATCTGAAACGTCATCAGCCCAATGTGATCCTCATGGATGTAAACCTGCCCGACAAAAGCGGTACCGAGTTGTGCAAAGAAGTGAAGAAGTTATATCCTAACGTGTTGATACTTGGATTAAGCACCTTTAATCAGCAAGCCGTTGTACGCAACATGATGGATAACGGTGCATCGGGCTATGTGTTAAAAAATGCTACCAAAGAAGAATTGCTCGAAGCAATTGATCTGGTAATAAACGGTGATACGTATTTCAGTCAGGAGGTTGTGCATTCGTTAAACGAACCTCAACCCCGGCAACCCATTATTACCAGACGCGAGAAAGAAGTATTGCAACTTATAGCCGAAGGTCTTACCAATACCGAAATAGCGGATAAACTTTTTATTAGTGTTCCCACGGTAAACACGCATCGTAAAAGTATTATCGAAAAATTCGAAGTAAAAAATACGGCTTCACTTATTGGTAAGGCAATTAAGACAGGGATTATATAGCATCTGCAACTACAGTCAGTCTAATAATCTGCGTTTATCGAAACGGCAGATTCGTTCTAAGAAAAATACACCTTTTTTACGATACCCTGCTTTCATGCTGTTTTGAATCTTTGCACCACATCAGCAGAATAATTTTGCTGGCAAGGCAACTAAAAAAAGCATTATGAAAATCTCCTTTTCAGTGATCTTATTGTGTGCAGTATTCTTTTTCTCAGCTTGCGGTGATGATGGAAACTCTCCTGAACCGACCGCTCCAACTGAGAAAGATGTTTACGCTGCAGGTGTTGTAATAAAGGATGGTGTTGGCCGAGCCACCTGGTGGAAAAACGGAGTGGAAACAATTGTGGGAGATGGAACGCACCCCAGCAGTGTATTTTCTATTTGGGTTGACAATTCGGATGTGTATTTGTGTGGGATAGTAAACAAAGGAACAAACATTGCCACTTACTGGAAAAATGGCGTGGAAGTTTCGCTTGATGACGATTACTCTTCTGCGAAAGCCATTGTGGTTTCAAATGGTGATGTGTATGTGGCCGGAACAGTATTCATTTCAAATAAGAGCGCTGCTACCGTTTGGAAAAACGGGGTGCCTCAACAGATTTCAGATGGCACTTACACCGAATTTGTAAACGATATGTTTGTGCAAAACAATGATGTGTACGTGGCAGGCATTGCGTGGAATGGAGGCAAACAGGTAGCTACCTATTGGAAGAATAGCACGAAAATTTTCTTGTCGGAGGAGTATACTGTTGCAACAAGTATATTCGTTTCGGGCAATGATGTATATGTATCAGGTTGGGAAAATAAGAGTGGTGTATTTCGTGCCTGTTATTGGAAAAACGGAAACATAACCTACCTAACCGATGGCACACAAGCTGCTGAAGCACACAGTATTTTTGTTTCGGGCAATGATGTATATGTATCCGGACGCGAGAGCACCATTGCAACCTATTGGAAAAACGGAACACCTACACGGGTATTTACTAGTGGTGGGTTTGAGAATGCTTATGATGTTACTGTTTCAGGTGATGATGTTTACGTTGGTGGCTACAAGGAAAATGGCGCTTTATACTGGCACAAAAATGGAATTGTACAATTGAGTAAAGATTTGCAAGGTGAAGTAAGAACGCTGTTTGTGAAATAGTATAAATCAGGCTGCAATGTTTCGTTTGAATACCTGTTGGGAATGCATTGCGGCCTGATGTTGAGAATAACAAAATACAATAACCTATTCCCGAAGGAATTTAACATGGGGAGTAGGCTATTGTATTTTTTACTTCAGATACTCAATCTTCTTAATGCGCCATACAAACTGCGCAGTAGCGGTTTGTACAATGGCTTCATCGCCCACTGTTTTGTTGAGCAGTGCCTGTGCCATAGGCGAATCCATCGAGATGTAATCTTTCATATTAATGATTTCTTCGGAGCCAACAATGCGAAAACGTATCTGCTTGTCTTTATTGTTTTCTATCTCCACCCACGCACCAAACATCACTTTGCCTTCCTGAAAAGGAGAGTAGTGCACTACTTTTAAATCGTCAATGCACTTGCGTAGATAAAGAATACGCTTGTCGATTTCGCGTAAGCGTTTTTTGTTGTAATGGTAGTCAGCATTTTCAGAACGATCACCCAGGCTGGCTGCCCACGAAACTTTTTGTGTGGTGTCAGGCCGCTCTACCCGCCATAAATGATCTAACTCTGCTTTTAATTTTTCTAACCCTTCGGGGGTGATCAGTAATGTCTTCATATTAGTTAACGAACTATTTGCGATCATAAAATCACAAATCAATAATCACCAATTCAAAAGATATTGTATTGCCACAAAGACACCTAGACGCAAATCATAAATAATCTAAGTAACCAATCAAAGTTTGATTTGTGATTATTGATTGGTGAAGTTTGATTTTGAATTTTGAACCCTGGATATTAGATCATCAATAAGTCGGCATGCTGGTATCAATCTCTTTCGCCCACGCAAGAACTCCACCTTTAAGATTATACAGATTAGTAAAGCCATGATTCTTTTCGAGCCATTGCACCATATTGCCACTGCGCGCTCCACTGCGGCAATGAATCACCACTTGTTTGTCTTTGGCAATTTTATCTACAGATGCCGGTATGTCGCCTTGCGGAATCAATTCACCATTCAGGTTGCAGATGTCGAACTCGTGCGGCTCGCGCACATCTATTAATTGAAAATCAGCTTTGCTATCCAACAATGCTTTTAATTCCTGTACGGTTACTTCTTTCATAGTTGTTTTGATTTTAATTCCACAAAATACA
>Ga0075163_10004100_pt1 | contig 19531 bp, 15 predicted proteins | sample JI1023141ADNA_FD_71478 | JGI IMG/M metagenome (GOLD analysis project Ga0075163, IMG submission 71478) | Wastewater effluent complex algal communities from Wisconsin, to seasonally profile nutrient transformation and Carbon sequestration -... | ecosystem: Engineered > WWTP > Effluent > Algae...
CTGGATCAACGCGCACTACCAGGTCGTGGGAGCTTTCTACGACCAGGCCACGTACGAGGAGCTCGGTCCGATCTACGTCCTCGAACGCCTGACGGGCGACGCGCGCGCGCGACGGTTCTTCCGCGTCACGCGCGACGCGAGCGCCGAGGAGTTCGTGCGCGCGCGTCAACTCGACCGACCGATGGACTTCGTGGCCGCGGACGCGTCGTCGAACGCCGCCGGCGATCGCCTCGAACTCCTGGGCGTCGAGTACGAGACCGTGCCGCCGCAGGACCTGGGCTGGATCACGTACCACTGGCGCGCGCCCTCGCCCCTGTCGCGCGACTACTGGGTGCTCGACCGCGTCACGGCACCCGACGAGCGCAACGTGTGGGAGAACAATCACCGCCCCGGCTACGGCGCGATGCCCACGACGGCTTGGGGCGCGGGCGACATCGTGTCGGAGAGCTACCTGCTCGTGCCGTCGCACGAGGCGTACAAGCCGCTGGGGCGCGTGCGTCCGATCGGGGCCGGCTACCGGCGCGGCGACCTGATCCCCACGCGCACGTGGATGAAGGTGCGGGCCTTCACCCCCGAGTCGTTGGCCGGAACCGGTCCGCTGGTCGTCGCGGCGGAACTCTTCCCCGCACGGCCGGGTGCGACCACGACCGTGCGCCCGACGACGGCGGAGGGACTGCAGACGACGCCCGACGGCATCGCGTTCAGCGCCGACGACTTCGTGCGCGTGGCGGGTTTCTTCGTCCGCGTCCTCGCGCCGTGGCGCGTGCCCGACGACGGTCGCCCCGTTCCCGAGTGAGGCACGGCGCGCGTAGATCGTGACGGCGCGCGCACTTCGCGGTCGTCGTCGCCGCGCGCGGGCAACCGGACCTTTGCACGCACTTGAGGTCGACGGCGCCGCATCGTAAGGTGACGTTCCATGCGCGCGTGCCCGGGAGACGGTCGTCGGACCCCTCCGGCTTCGGCCGCGCGACCCAGGACGAACGCCGCGGAGGTCACGGAACGACCTCGCGCGACGACGGCCTGAGGCCCACCCGGTTCGAGAGCTCCGCTGGCCGCGCATGTACCGCTCGTACGCCCATTTCGTGTTCGTGTCCGTGGTCGCCCTGTGCTTGGGCGCCACCTTGGCCGTCACCTCGGGTTGCTCGTCGAGCGGGAGTTCCGGTCGACCCGAGAAGACCGGCCGTCCGCAGCGCGTGCGCTACGTGCGCTACGCCAAGGACCAGAAGTTCGAGCTCGTCAACGACTCGCACACCGACCGCACCACGATGTACTCGACGACGAAGTCCGTCGGCGAGGCGTTCACCAAGGTCACGAGCGACGAGGTGCTCGACGAGATCCTCGCGCAGTACCGCAGCGGCGGCTTCTTCGAGCGCGCCGCGCCCGGCTCGGCGCCGACGGACGGCTCGAGCGGCGCGACGCAGGCCATCGAGGTCGAGGACGCGGGCAAGGTCGTCCACTGGGCGCCGCGCGGCGCGCTGAGCACGGCCGACGCCGAGCTGTTCAGCCGCTGCCGCACGCTGCTCTTGACCGTCTACAGCGAGACGCTGCAGATGCAGTCGGTCGACCAGAGTCCGGACTGGGACCGTCAGAACCAGGACGTGATCCGCAACGCGAACAAGGCCGGGAAGAAGAAGCCGTGACGTCGAGCGGCGCACAGCACGGCGGAGGGCAGCCGGGCCCGGCACGGACACCGGCGCGACGCGCCGTGGCGATCCTGCCCGCGCGCCTCGCCTCGACGCGTCTGCCGCGCAAGATGCTGCTGGACGACACCGGCACGCCCTTGATCGTGCACAGCGCGCGGAACGTGCTCGCGAGCGGCGTGTTCGCGCGCGTCGTCGTCGCGGCGGACGACGCGCGCATCGTCGACGCGGTGCGCGCGCACGGACTCGAGGCGGTGCCGACGCGCGTCGACCATCCGAGCGGCAGCGACCGCGTGAACGAGTGCTTCGCGGCCCTGCGCGCCGCCGGCGAGAGCGCGCACGTGATCGTCAACGTGCAGGGCGACGAGCCGGAGTTGCCGCACGAGGACTTGCGCGCGTTGGTGGCCGCGTTCGACGACCCGCGCGTCGAGATGGCGACCCTGGCGGCGCCCCTGCCCGCCACGCCCGAGGGCGAAGCGCTGCGCGCGAGCCCGAGCGTCGTCAAGGTCGTGTGCGACGCGCACGGCGACGCGCTGTACTTCTCGCGCGCGCCGATCCCGGCTCGCGGGCACGCGCGCGCCGCGGACGATCGCGCGTCGATCGCGCGCCGGCACGTCGGCGTGTACGCGTTCTCTCCGGCCGCGCTGGCGCGTTTCTGCGCCTTGCCGCGCGGCGTCCTGGAGGCGGAGGAGAGTTTGGAGCAACTGCGGTGGCTCGAGCACGGCGGCAAGCTGCGGGTGGTGAACGCCACGCGCGCGCCGCAGGGCATCGACACGCCGCAGGATTACGCGGCGTTCGTCGCGCGGGCGAAGTCGGCGCCGCGCGACGCGGTCGGGGGAGGCCGGAGCGAATCCGGCGCGTTTCACGTACGAGGGACGGTAGCGGGATGACCAAGCACATCTTCATCACGGGCGGCGTCGTGTCGAGCCTCGGCAAGGGACTCACCAGCGCCGCGATCGGCATGATCCTCGAGCGACGGGGCCTCAAGGTCTCGATGCAGAAGCTCGATCCGTACATCAACGTCGATCCGGGCACGATGAGCCCGTTCCAGCACGGCGAGGTGTACGTCACCGACGACGGGGCGGAGACGGACCTCGACCTGGGCCACTACGAGCGCTTCACGCACGCGCGGCTGAGCAAGGCCAGCAACTTCACCACCGGCAAGATCTACTCGCAGGTGATCGCCAAAGAACGCCGCGGCGACTACTTGGGTCGCACGGTCCAGGTGATCCCGCACATCACGGACGCGATCAAGGAGGCGATCCACGAAGGCGTCGTCTCCGACGACGGCCGTCCCGTCGACGTGGCGCTGACCGAGATCGGCGGTACGGTGGGTGACATCGAATCGCTGCCGTTCCTCGAAGCGGCCCGTCAATTCGCGCTCGAGAAGCCGCGCGGCGACGTGCTCTTCGTGCACCTGACGCTGCTCCCCTACCTGCGCGCGTCCGGCGAGATGAAGACCAAGCCCACGCAACAGTCGGTGGGCAAGCTGCGCGAGATCGGGATCATGCCCGACATCTTGATCTGTCGCACGGAACAGCCCATGACGCGCGAGATGGCGCAGAAGATCTCGCTCTTCTGCAACGTGCGCCCCGAGGCGGTGATCGAGGAACGCGACGTCGAGTTCTCGATCTACGAGGTGCCCACGAACCTGGTGAAGGCCGGGCTCGACCGTTTGATCCTGGAGCGCTTGAGCCTGCCGAAGGAAGGCGCCACGCGCATGGACGACTGGTACCACATGCTCGACGACATCCGCGCGACGCGCGACGCGGTCGAGATCGCCATCGTGGGCAAGTACATCGAGCTCCACGACGCCTACAAGTCGATCTACGAGTCGCTCAGCCACGCCGGCATCTCGAACCGGTGCAAGGTGAACCTGCGCAAGGTGCGCGCGGAGGACGTGACGAGCGCGGCTCGTTGCCACGAGCTCCTCGACGGCGTGCACGGCGTGTTGGTGCCCGGCGGCTTCGGCGAACGCGGCATCGAAGGCAAGATCCAAGCGATCCGTTGGGCGCGCGAGCGCGGCGTGCCGTTCTTCGGCATCTGCTTGGGCATGCAGTGCGCGGTGATCGAATACGCGCGCGACGTCCTGGGACTCGAAGGCGCGCACACGCTCGAGCACTCACCGCACTCGCCGCACCCGGTGATCAGCTTGATGCCCGATCAGGCGCACCTGCACGACCTGGGAGGCACCATGCGCCTGGGCGCGTATCGCTGCGCGGTCGAGCCCGGAACGCTGGCGCACAAGCTCTACGGTTCGACGATGATCTCGGAGCGCCATCGTCACCGCTACGAGTTCAACAACGACTACCGCGAGATCTTCCAGGCCTCGAAGATGAAGATCTCGGGCGTGAACCCCGAGCGGAACCTGGTCGAGATCGTCGAGCTGCCCGAACACCCGTTCTTCGTGGGCGTGCAGTTCCACCCCGAGTTCAAGAGCGCGCCGCTCGCGCCGCAACCGATCTTCAAGGGCTTCGTCGCCGCAGCGTTGGCGCGCTCCAAGAACGGCGGGCCGCAGCGCGTGCGCGAGAGGAACCTGGCATGAGCGGTCGGCGCTTCGACGACGAAGGCGAGGGCGAAGCCACCCCCGAGAGCCTGTACGGCGCGTCTCGCGGCGCGTCGAGTTCGCGCGGAGCTCCTTCGCCCGCCGGCGCCGCGCGTCCCGTGTCGAGCGACGACGAGTTCGACGAACCGGAGGAGGCGCCGCGCAAGGCCAGCGACGTGCCGTTGCCCGGTGGCGACTTCCGCCTGTTCGTCACGCGGCTCTCGTTCCAGGCGATGATGTCGTTGGGCCTCCTCGAGAACCCGGTCACGGGCACGAAGGTCGTGAACCGCAACAACGCGCGGATGCTGATCGACGACCTCGAGATGCTGCGCGACAAGACCTTCGGCAACCTCGACGACGACGAGTCGGTGTACCTCGACAAGGTGCTCTCCGACCTGCACCACCACATGTCGCGGCTCGGCTGACGCCGGCGGCGCGACGCGCCACGATTCGCCGATTCGCCGGCTCGCGGGTCCGCCCGTCCGACTGTTCGCCGGTTCGCTCGCCCACCTGTCCGCCGGTTCGCGCGTCCGCCGTTCGTCAGGTCGTCCGTGCGCCGGGCCGTGGAGACGTCCCCAGCATTCCGAACGTCACGAGGACCCCGACCGTCACGGCGTTGACGCGCAGCGTGCCTCGACGGCGCGCACGACGTAGCGCCCCGCCTCGCCGCCGATGCGCACCTTGATCGGCCCGGTCACGTCGGGCACGCGCACGCGGAAGTGGAGATCGTTGCGCCCCGCTTCCAGCGGTTGGGTCACGGCGCGTCGACGCGAGAACGAGGGCTCCGCGCGCGTCTGGAAGAAGACCGTCAGACGCGTGTGCGACGGCGCCGTCACGTCCACGTGCAGCGCCAACTCGCTTCCCTCCGGCACGTCGCACGCGGGCAGCAGGATCACGCCGTTCTCGAGCCGCTGATCGAACACCCACGCGCCGTCGACGACCTCGACGGACACGCCGCCCTCGACGACGGGCGGCGGCGAGGTCGCGGCCGCGAGAGGACCGAAACCGGGCGCGAAACGCGCGAACTCCGCGGCCGACACGCGATCGACGTCGGGAGACAAAGGCTGGATCCCCCACACGAGCATGCGCTCCGTGTAGATCTGCACGACGAGGTCGGGCGCCACTTCGGCCACGGCCTCCTTGGGAAACGCGTGGGCCCAGACGGCGTGCATGCGCGAGAAGCACGGACCGACGTTCTCGAGGAACCACGGCCCGAACGAGTCGTGCACGATCATCGCGGTGGGCAGGCTCGGGTTGTCGACGCGCGAGCCGACGACCTTGCCGTCGGCGTCGCGTTCGTAGACGACGCGCTCCGTGTCGTCCGCGATCCAGCCCCAGTTGTGCTGCACGAGCAGGTCGCCGATGTACGTCTGCTGTCCCATCGAGTCGCGCAACGAATCGGGCAGCTCCACGGCGCGGAAGCGCTCGCGCGGTCGGTGGAGTCGGCGCGCCAGCTCCTCGGGCAACGACGCGGCGATCGCGTTCCAGCCCGCCCACGCGCCGCGCCACGTCCAGTGACTTCCCAGCGGGAAGTACGTGTAGTCGCCGCGCTCGACGGAATCGTGCTCGCGCTCCTTCGCCAACGCGGGGCGCAGGTCGACGACGCGCACGTCGGACTCGCGACGCATGTACTCGAGGAACTGTTCGAGCCGCGTGGGCCCCACGACGTCGAGCTCGTCCGGCCACTTCTCCGGGTACACGGTCTGCTTGTTCGGACCGATCGCGAAGACGAACTCGGCGCCCACGCGACCGCACCAGTCGCGTTCCGCCTCCAACGTCTTGCGCCAGAGTTCCAGGTCGGCGCGTGTGAGCGGCGCGACGCCGCGGTGCGTGGGCACCGATTCGTCCGAGCCGAAGAAGAGCCAGCCGTCCTTGCCCGGCACGAGCGTCGGCGACGGCTCCGAGTGGAACACGAAATAGCGCAGCGCCTGACTCCCGCGCAACAACACGTCGCGCAGTCCCAGGCGATCGCCGAACCACGCCTCGAAGCGAGCCGGACGCCGCGAGAGCGAGTCGAGGTCGGTCACGGGTTCCGGCGGCGGAGCGGGTCGGCGGTTCTCGCGCAACGGACTGCGCGCCTCGTCGGGCCGCGCGATCAGGTCGAAGGCGGGCGCCAACGTCAGCGCGACGAACGCCACGATCGTGGACCACGCAGCGACGTGTCGAGCGGAAGCGTTCGTCGCGTTCGTCGGAGCGTGCATGGCCGAGAGAGGCTAACCGCACGCGCTCGCCGCGATCCAGGGCGAGCACGCGAGCCGTTCACTTGAGGAACCGCCGGCAGTCGAGCGCCAGCCGTCCGATCGCCGCGCCGTGGGCGTCCAGGAACTCGCGCTCGCGTTCCAGGAGCTTCCACCCGCGATCGCGTGCCTCCACCAGACCGCGGTGCCCCTCCAACGGGACGTGCAGGATGCCGCCCTCGACCCACACGGCCACCTCTTGCCAACCGGCCACGACACGGTCGCGACGTTCGGGAGGCGCGAGCAGATTCTCTCCCTGGCTCCACGTGGCGCGCGCGCGCGGATCGACGCCCAACATCTCGAGGATCGTCGGCGCGACGTCGACGTGCGACGTGGGACGCGTCTCGACGCCGACCGGCACGCCCGGGCCGCGCATGACGAACGCCACGTGCACCTGTTCGGGCGTGAAGTTGCTCGTGTGGCCGAAGTAGCCGTGCTCCCAGAACTCCTCGCCGTGGTCGCCCGTGACGATCACGACCGTGTCCTCCGCCACCCCGTGCGCCGCCAACGAATCGAGGAGGCGGCCGGTGGTGCGGTCGGCGTAGCGCACGGCGTTGCGGTAGCTGTTGCGCACCGTGGCGATCGTCTCGTCGGACGGACGCCCGGCGAGCGACACGTAATCGAGGCTGCGCACGGCGGGCTGGTAGTGCGTCTCCTCGGGCGGCCACGAATACGTCTGGTGCGGCGAGTCGAGCAGGATGAAGCAGAAGAACGGCTCGCGCGCTTGTCGAGCGTCACGGTCCGCCAGCCAGGACTCGAAGTGATCGGCCACCGCGGCGTCGCGTTGGAACTTCTCGGGCTGCTCGAATCCGTCGTCGACGCGGTCCTCCATCGTGACCCACGCGGTCGAGCGGAATTCGGGATAGCTCATCTTCGCGGCCGAGATCACGCGCAGCTCGTATCCGGCGCGACCGAGCGCCGTGACGAGCACGGGCGGCGCTTTCTCCTCGTAGACGGGCATCCAGTACGTCCCGTGGATACCGTACACGAGCGAGAAGATGCCGAAGCGCGTCGCGTTGCCGCCCGAGGCGTGGTCCTGGAACACGCGCGCTCCGCGGGACCAGTCCGTGACCCGCGGCATGTCCGTCGGCGTGAGGGCGTCGGCGCGCAACGAGTCGATCACGACGATCAAGACGTTGGGGCGCGCGCCGTCGACGGGCACTTCCGGTGTCGCCAAGGGATAGCGCAACAAGAGGCCCGCTCCCGCGACCTCGACGCGCGCGTCCGGCCCGGTCTCCACGTCGATCCAACGGGCCAGCGTCTTCTTCATCGTGAAGCGCTGATAGAGCGGGAACAGCGCCGCCCGGGCCGTGACGCCGCGATCGCGGCGCGCGTCGGCCACGGCGTACGTGACCTTCTCGCCCACGACGATCGCGAGGAGCGCGGGCAAGGCGTAGCGCAACACGGGCCGTCGCGGACGCGCGGTCACGAACGTCCACAGCCCACGCTGGGCCGCGCACGTGATCAGGGCGACCACGCCGATGCTCACGTACGTGCCGGGCGTGATCTGGAAGTTCTCCGTGCCGCCGGGCGTGGTCAGGAGATTCCAGACCATGCCGTTGAAGTGGTAGCGGAAGAGCCCGTAGATGCGCGTGTCGGCGAACACGAGCACGAGCAGGACCGTGCTCCACGCGGCGACGAACCAACCGTTGCCGCGCGCGCGCGGCGCGAGCGCGAGCCAGCCGAACAGGGGCAGGTAGCCGACGAGCGTGACGGTGGCGAGGCTCGACACCAGCGCCGCGGCCGCGAACGCGCGCACGCCCAGCGAAGCTCCCTCCAACGCGTCCCCGAAGTACGCGGTGCCGAGGATCGACGCGACCACCGTGTTGACGAGCCACACGATCGTCAGCGCGCGCCACGCGCCGGCGCGCGTGCCCGCGGACGGCTCGGCAGACATGTCCGCGGGCGTGGCGCGGTCCGAGGACCGCGCCGGCGGTGCCGTCGCGCGCGGACTCGACTCGTCGTCGTCGTTCATCGGGGCGAGATCCTAGCGACACGCACGTTCAGACGCGCGCCACCGCGATCTTGAGCGGTGGCCGCCCGTCGTACGAGGGCACGTCGGCGTCGGGCGCGACGAACTCGAGCGACCGCAGCGGTCGTCCGGCCTTGTCGGCGCAGCGCACGAGTTGATCGCGCCAGACCGCCGGCTCCACGGCGGCCACGTGGTTCGTCGCGATCAGGACCCCGCCCTCCGCGAGGCACAGGAGCGCCGGCTTGAAGAGGCTCGGATAGTCGCGCTGCACGTCGACGGCGCCGAAGGGCCCCTTCGAGAACGCGGGCGGATCGAGGAACACGACGTCGAACGAACGCGGCTCGACGCGCGTGAACTCGCGCGCGCGTGCCCGCCCCTTCACGGGCAGGCCGGCGAGCTGCCACACGATCGGATAGACGTCCTCGACCACGTTCACGAGCCGCGACTCGAGGCCGCGACCGGCGAAATCGTTGCGGGCCGCGTGGAGTCGCGAAACGTCCAAGCTGGAACGCGCGAAGTCCACGTTCCACGCCTCGCGCGCCCCGAACACGAGCGCCGCGACCCCCGCGGCTCCCGTGTACGCGAACAGGTTGAGCACGGACTTGCCGAGGCACGCGTCGCGCAGCACGCGACGTCCCGCGCGCAGGTCGAGGAACAGCCACGGGTCCTGTCCGCGGTGTCGCGCGCGGATCGCGTAGGCCACGCCCAGCTCGCGCGCGGTGAACTCGCCTTCCAGCGACGCGGGCAGAGCGTGATGGTCCGCGAACGTCTCGCGCGGGTGCTTGCCACGGTGGTTCCACGCGATCGGCGCGCCGACGACGCGCTCGATCGTCGCGAGCTCCGCGGGCGTCAACGGCTCGCGGAACGTCTGCGCCAGGACCAAGTCGCCGTAGCGGTCGACGACCAATCCGCTGCGTCCCTCGGCGCCGCCTTGGAACAGGCGATACGAGTCGGTGCCCTCGCCGCGCAACGCGTCGAGCAGCGGCGCGCGTGCGTCGAGCGCGCGACGCAGGGCGACGTCCAACGGATCGGGACTCCCTTCGGGCATCGACGCAGCGTATCCTCCGCACGCGTGCCGACCGTCGGAGGAATTCGCGTCGAAGGTGTCTCCGTGGGAGGCATCGAGACCTGTCTGGACCTGCCCGACTGGCGCCTGACGTTCGACATCGGTCGCTCGCCCGCGTTCGCGGTGGCGCGCGAGACGGTCCTCTTCACCCACGCCCACATGGACCACATGGGCGGCGTGGCCACCCACTGCGCGACCCGGGCGCTGCGCGCGTTGCCGCCGCCGACCTACGTCGTGGGACCCGAACACGCCGACGCGTTCCGCGACCTCTTCGCGGTGTGGCGCCGACTCGATCGATCGGACCTCCACCATCGTCTGGTCGTGATCGGCCCCGGCGAGGAACACGAGCTCACGCCGCGCCGGCGCGCGCGCGCGTTCCGCTCCGTGCACCGCGCGCCGTGTCAGGGCTACGCGATCGTCGAGCGCCACACGAAGCTCGCCGCGCGGTTCCAGGGTCTCCCGCAGGCCGAGGTGGACGCCGCCCGCGTCGCGGGCCACGCGATCACCGAGAACTCCGACCGCGTCGAGCTGGTGTTCTGCGGCGACACCACGATCGAGGTCGTCGAGCGCGAGGAGTGCGTCCGAACGGCGCGGGTGCTGGTCCTCGAGTGCACGTTCCTCGACGAACGCGTGTCGCCGCGCAGCGCGCGCGAGATGGGACACGTGCACCTCGACGACGTGATCGCCCACGCGGACGCGTTCGCGAACGAGGCGATCCTCCTGACGCACTTGTCCGCGCGTTACACGGCCGAGGACGTCCGCCGCATCCTCGACGCGCGCTTGCCCGCGTCGTTGCGCGACCGCGTGACGCCCCTGCTCCCCCCGGGGAGTTGACGCGATCGCCGGCGGCTTCGAGCGGTCCGCGGCGCAGCCCGCGGACGCTCAGGACCGGCCGAACACGCGCGCCGCTTCGCGGTGCACGGTCGCGTGCAGGTCGGCGGTGAGTTCCGGCGTCCGCGCGTACCCCCCGGCCAACACGACGAGCAACGGGAGCCCGCGCGCCTTGACCGTCTCGAGCACGAACCGGTCGCGGGCCGCGAGGCCTTCGCGCGTCAACGCCAACCGTCCGAAGCGATCGCCCTGCACGACGTCGACACCGGCCAGGTACGCGACGAGGTCGGGACGCGCGCGATCGAACACGTCGGGCAAGTGACGACGCAGGCGCGACAAGTAGCCTTCGTCGTCCAGTCGATCGGGCAGCCCCACGTCGAGGCTCGAACGCTCCTTGCGCAACGGGAAGTTGCGCTCGCCGTGCATCGAGAAGGTGAACACGGACTCCTCGCCCTCGAAGATCGCGGCGGTGCCGTTGCCTTGGTGCACGTCGAGGTCGACGACCAGGGCACGCGCGATCCGATCCTCCCGCTGCAGCACACGAATCGCGACGGCCACGTCGTTGAAGACGCAGTAGCCTTCGCCTCGCCCGGCGTGCGCATGATGCGTGCCCCCGGCCAGATTGGCCGCGATCCCGTCGGCGAGGGCCAGGCGCGCGGCGTCGATCGTGCCCTGCACCGCGAGCCGCGAACGCCGTGCGAGCGCGGGCGACCACGGAACGCCGATGCGCTTGGCCGTGTCCTCCTCGAGGGAGCCCGACAGGACGCGCTCGACGTAGGTGCGCGTGTGCACGCGCATCAGGTCCCCGGGATCGGCCAACTCGGGCGTGCTCACGCCGTCGGGACGGATCAGGTCCTCGTCGAGCAGGATGCGGTGCAACGCGGGGTACTTGCCCATCGGGAACGGATGACGCTCGGGCAAGGCGATCCAATAGTCGGGGTGGTAGCTGACGCGCATCGCGATCTCACCTCCGCTCGGTCGCGGGCAGCGACGACGCCGGTTCGCGTCGCGACGCGAGCGCGAGCGTCGCGACGAACAGCGCGAGAGCGCCCCACGCGACGATCGACCAGGACTGCAGGACGTTCTTGGCGGACTTGCCCACGAGTTCCTCCGACAGCAGCACGCAGGAACCATAGTACGCCACGAGCAGCACGACCAGCCATCGACGCCGCTCGGCGATCGCCACCGCCGTCAACGCGAAGAAGAGCGGCAGGAGGGCCACGTGGTGCGCCTTCCACGAGATCGGCGAGACCAGCACGCACACCGGCAAGAAGGCCAGAGCCGTCAACGTCTCCGCGCGCGCGTCGCGCGCCCGCCGCGCCGCGACCACGGCGGCTGCCACCAAGAGGGCCGTGATCACGCGCGCCGCGCGCGCCGCCGTCTCGGGCTCGAGGACGCGCCACAGCGATTCGCGCACGCTCTGGTTCATCGTGGTGTCGGCCAACGGGAAACCGTCGGGCACGTCGACGGGATCGGCCAGGTTCACGGCTCGGGCGAACGCTCCCAGGTCGACGAACCAGCGCGTCGCGAGTCCCACGTACGCGTCGAAGCCGTACACGAGCGCCGGCGCGGCGAAGAAGACGAGCGCGAACGCGATCACTGATGCCACCGCGCGCCAACGTCCTCGACACGCGAGGAACACCACCAGCGGCGCCAGGTTGGGCTTCAACACGAGCGGCAACGCCGTCAGGACGCCGGCCGCGAGGACGCGGTCCCGCAGCGCCATCTCGATCCCCCACAACGCGGCGGTCGCGTACAGCAGGTTGCCGCCGCCTCCGGCCATGTCGCGCAACAAGTATCGACTGGCCAACAACACGGCCACCGCGAACACCACGCTCGCGTGCGGCACGATCGCCGGTGCGAGGCGTGCGGCCATGCGCCGCGTCACGACGAAGCACGCCGCCAACGCTCCGACCTGCAGGATCGCCCACGCGGCGCGCGCGACGGGTTCGGGGACGCTCGCGAGCGGAACGGTGACGATCGCGTACGACGGCGGATACGGACCGTGCACGCGGTGACCGCGCACCGGATCCTCGTACGGATCCTGACCCGCCAAGAAGCGCGCGCCGAACTCGCGGTTGCGCGCCATGACACCCTCGTCCTTGCGCACGGCACGCGCCACCAGCACGACGGCCAGCACGATCGCGAGCACGAGCAGGACGCGGTCGCGCCGCGCCCGCGCGCCGGGGTCCGTCGGGAAGAGGAAGTTCAACGCGAGGGAATCCACCATCCACGGAGGAGCGAATCAAGCGCTTGAACGCGCCTCGTGCTCCGGTTGCGATGTCGCGGATGGACGTGGGAGCCGGATCCGCGGGTCGATTCCGCCTCGACGCTCACGCGTGGGTGCGCTTGCTCCTCCTGGGTGCGTGCGTGTACTTCGCGGTGCACGGCGTGCGCACGTCGCTCAAGCCCTACGGCTCGGACTTCACCATCTACTGGAAAGCCGGACGCGCCGTGTTGGACGGCGGGGATCCGTACGACGTCTTCGGTTTCATCTACCTGCCGGTCTTCGCGGTCGCGATGGTGCCCTTCGCGCTCCTGCCGCAGGCCGCGGCGATCGTGGCCTGGCAGGTCGCGTCGTTCGCGGCACTCGTCTACGTGCTGCGCGCTTCCGTTCGGCTCGTCGAGCACGACGGTACGCCGACGCCGCGCTACCTGGCCTGGTTGCCGCTCCTGTTCGTGCTGCGGCTGGTGGACTCGAACTTCGCGAACGGTCAGGTGAACCTGCTCGTGTTCGCCGCGGTGACGATGGGCGCCGAGTCGTGGCGCGCGGCGCAAGTGGCCCACGACGGGCGCGTCGCGTCGCCCACCCACTCCGCCGCGTCGCGCCCCGGCGTCGGCGGACTCGCCGCCGATCACGCGGCGATCGCGCGGCGGCGCTGGATGCTCGGCGGTCAGTGGATCGGCTTCGCGGCGGCGCTCAAGATCGTGCCCGGGTTCTTCGCGTTGCACGCGCTGGTGCGCGGGGCGTGGCGCGCGGCGATCACGACGGTCGCGACGAGCCTCGTCGTCGTGTTCCTGGCGCCCGTGCCGGTGCTGGGGTGGGACGGCAACGTCGCGGGGCTACGGCGCTGGTGGCACGAGACCACGGCCCCGTACGTGGCCGGCGGCGAGGAGTTGCTCGACGCGCGCGAGTACCTGCCGGGTCAGAGCCTGACGGCGTGCGCCTACCGCTTGCTCTCGAAGACGCCGGCGACGTCGCGCGGCGACGAAGGCCCCAGCGCGGAGTGGGCCGACCTGCCCCTCGCGACGACGCGCTGGATCGTGCGCGGAGTCCAGGTGCTGTTGCTCGCGGTGATCGTCGCGACGATCGCGCGTTCGCGCCGCGTGGCCGACGATCGCGCGTGGACGCGCGAGTTCGCCTTGCTCACGTGCGGCGCGCTGCTCCTGGCTCCCTTGGTGCACAAGGCGCACATGACGTGGCTCGTCGTGCCCGTGACGCTCCTCGTGGCGGGTTCGCCGCCCGGACTCGGGCGCACGGCGCGCGCCGCGCGCTGGACGCTCGTGGGGCTCGCGTTCGTGCTGATCGCGCTGACCACTCCCACGCTGTTCGGGCGACACCTGGCGCAGACGTTCTTGTCGCACAACGCGATCTTCTTCGGGCTCGCGTGCCTCTTCGCCGCGTTGCTCGTCGACGCGTGGTGCGTCGCGCCTCAGGGTGCGCGCAGGAGCATGCGGTAGCCGCCGGCGCGGTCGACCTCGCGGAATCGCTCGGCCAACCAACGGTCGAGGACCGTGGAATCGGACTTGGAGCTGTCGTTCGGCTCGAGCGGGTAGTCCACGGGTGCCAGCACCACGACGCGCGTGCCGTATCCGTCGATCTCGCGGATCATGCGCAGCTGTTCGTCCTCGCGGTTCGTGACGTTGGGATCGAACTGCATCCGCCTCACGGCCCCGCGTCGGTCCGCCAGGTAGTACAGGTCCATGTCGTTGACGTACACGCGATCGTGTCGGACGTTGCCGACGAAGATGCGCTCGTCCGCGCGGGAGTGCTGCTCCACGAACGCGAGGACGCGGTCGCGCGCGGCGGCCGTCTCCGCGTCGCGCGCCGGCAATCCGCTCGCACGCGGCGTCGCGAGCGGTACCCAATTCCTCCCCGCGCCGAACCTCAGGCCTTGGATCGGGCCGCACAGGAGCACGAGTGCGACCCCGCGCGTCGCCCACGCCGCCGCACGCGTGCGCCCGTCGAGAGCGCCACGCTCCAAGGCGACGCTCACGATCACGAGGCCCGCCGTGATCACGTACGTCACGTGGTGTTCGTCGGTGCGCCCCATCATCTGCGGCAGGGCGCCGATCGCGAGCACCGTCGACGCGACCAGCGCCTTCGACCCGCCCCCGCGCGCCCACACGACGCCTGCGACGAGCGGCGCGAGGAACTCCAGCCACACGGCGATCGACAGGAAGCTCGGCTTCCACATCTCGGGCAGCGGCAGGACGCGGCCCGGCAAGACGTAGCGCGTCTGGTCGGAGTACAGGTCGAGGACCGGTTGCCTCCATCCTGCTTTCCAGAGCACCCAACCCCACGTCAGCGCCAGCGGGATCGACGCCCCGACGACGAACGCCACGAGCACGCGCCGTGGCGGGAACTCCGCCGCGACGTCGAGTGGACGCGCCGGGACCCGCGCCGCGAAACGGCGTGCCCACGCGATCGCGTAGGCGAGCGCCGCGGTCGCGCAGGTGTAGACGAACAGGTCGTGCCGCGCGCATCCCGCGGCACCCAACGCGACTCCCGCCGCGAACCATCGGAGACGCGACGCGCGAGCGTCGAGGGCCCACACGACGGCCAGCCACACGAACGCGAGCCCCAGCATCCAGGCCGTGGGCCAGATCGGTCCGTGTCGCAATCCCACGAACACCGCTCCCGCGGCCAACCACGAGAATCGTCGCGCCGGATCGATCGCACGCGCGGCGACGCGACCGGCACAACTCGCGATCGCCACGTGCAGCAGGAGCCCCAACGCGCGCTCGACGATCACCGACTCCCCCACGACCTCCCACGCGGCCGCCACGAGCCAGAAGACCCCCGGCGGATAGTTCGAGTAGAAGTCGCGGTACGGGACGAAGCCGTGGAGCACGTGATTCGCGTGCGTCAGCACCAGCCCCTCGTCGTACACGTCGATCGGCGCGCGGATCTGCCGCAGCGACGCCGCGACGCCGACGCAGGCGAGGACCAGCCCCAACGCCGTCCACGCGCGCGTCGTCGCGCCGACGGACGTCGACGGGTCACGCGGCGCGGAGAGCGAACTCGGCGGGTTCACGCGCGCCCGCGGCCCGTGACGAGATCACGGGCGTGAGATCCGCGCCGCCGCTGCGTGCGGCGCGGGGTCGTCGGAACGCTCGTGTCCGCGGGCCTGTCCACGATCTCTCAGCGGAAGGCCGAGAGTCCCGTGAGTTCCTGACCGATCGCGAGCGTGTGGATGTCGTGCGTGCCCTCGTAGGTGTTGACGCTCTCGAGGTTGCACATGTGACGACCGACCTGGTACTCGAGGCTGATGCCGTTCGCGCCCATCAGGTCGCGGATGATCCGCGCCGTGTCGAGTGCGAGCTGACAGTTGTTGCGCTTGCCCATCGACACCATCGCGGGCGTCAACTTGCCCGCGTCCTTCAGGCGACCGAGGTGCAACGCCATCAGCTGACCGAGCGAGATCTGCGTGGCGATGTTGGCCAGCTTCTGCTGCGGGATCTGGAGCCCGGCGAGCGGCTTGTCGAACACGATGCGCTGCTTGGCGTACTGCAGGCCTTCGTCGAAGCACGCCAGCGCCGCGCCCAATGCGCCCCACGCGATGCCGTAGCGAGCTTGCGTCAAGCACCCCAGCGGCGCCTTGAGGCCCTCGCCGTTCGGCAGGAGCGCATCCTCGCCCACGCGGACGTCCTCGAGCACGAGTTCGCTCGTCACCGAGGCGCGCAGGCTCCACTTGTGCTTCTGCTCGGGCGCCGTGAAACCGGGCGTGCCCTTCTCGACCAGGAACCCGCGGATCTTGCCGTCGAGGCGCGCCCACACGACCGCGACGTGCGCGACCGTGCCGTTCGTGATCCACATCTTGCGGCCGTTGAGCACGTAACCCTTGCCGTCTTTCTTGGCCGTCGTGAGCATGCCGCCCGGGTTGCTGCCGAAGTCGGGTTCGGTCAGGCCGAAGCAGCCGATCGCTTCGCCCTTCGCGAGCTTGGGCAGCCAGCGCTTCTTCTGCGCTTCGCTGCCGTACGCGAAGATCGGGTACATCACCAAGCCGCCCTGCACCGAGACGAACGAGCGCAGACCCGAGTCGCCGCGCTCCATCTCCTGGTAGATCAGGCCCGCCGCGACGTTGTTGAGGCCCGGACCGCCGTACTCGGTCGGCGTCGTCGGACCGAACACGCCGAGTTCCGCCAGTTCGGGCACCAAGTGCATCGGGAAGGTGCCGGCCTCGAAGTGCTCCATCGCGAGCGGCAGGAAGCGCTCGCTGACCCAGGCGCGCACCGTGTCCCGGATCATCTTCTCCTCGTCGGACAAGGAATCGTCGAGACGGAGATAGTCGAGTTGGCGGAAGGACTGCATGCGCGTGACTCTGGGGGTTGTCCGCGTCGCGCCGGAGGGGCGCGGCGAGGTGGGTGCAAAGGACGTTTGGGGGTCGCCCGCGAGTCCTGCATCCTAGTCGATCCGAGAGCCGCGCGGAACCCCGCGCACCCCGATGACCGCCCCCACGACCCGCCCCTGCCCGCGCTGTGGATACGACGCTCCCGGAGCGCGGTGTCCGCACTGCGCGAACGGCGTGCGCGAGCCCTCGCTCGCCGGGCCCGCGCCGCGCGGGTTCGGCGAGATCCTGGCGGGCGCGCGCGCCTTGCCGATGGGGTTCTCGATCCTGGCGCGCACGTCTAGGACCAAGCGCTGGCTCGCGCCTCCGCTGTGCGCGACGCTCGTCTTCTTCGGGCTCGCGTTCGGCGGGATCTGGATCGTGCTCTCGAGGCTCGTGTCCGTGGAGCCCGCGCGCGACGACGCGGGTTGGATCGAACGCGTCGCGCGGTCGCCGTTCGTCGCGGGCGTGCTCGAGGTGAGCACGTTCGTGGCGCTCCTCGTGATCGGTGCCGTGCTCGCCGCGTGGACGTTCGCCGTCGTGTACCAGGCGATCGCGGGCCCGTTCCTCGACGCGATCCAGGGCCGCGTCGAGGAGACTTGGTACGGCGCGGATCCGCGCGAACGCGCGGCGCCGAAGTTCGACATCTCGAGCACGCGCGCCGTGTGGATCACCGTGCTGTGCGTCTCGATCGCGCTGACGTTCCTGGCCGCGTTCGTGGCGATCGACTCGCCCTTCGCGTGGGTCCTCGTCCTCGGTTCGATCGCGCCGTTCTGGATCGCGGGACGACGGAACGCGGAGTACGCGCGCTGGCTCTCGACGAACGTGCGCGCCGAGTCGCGCACGCTCTTCGTGAGCGTCGAAGCCTCGTTGTTCGCGGCCGTGCTGATGCTCGTCCTGTCGTGGACGCTGGTGTTGCCCGTGATCGGTGCCCCCACGTTCGCGGCGATCGCGGGGTTCGCGTCGGCGATCACCCTGCTCGACATTCCCTGCTCGCGACGGCGGTGGTCGTTCCGGACGCGTCTGCGCTTCGTGTTCGGGCACTTCGGCGCGGTGTGGACGTTCGGCCTCGTGACGAGTGCCTTGTTCCTCGTTCCGTTCGTGGGGCCGGTCCTGGGCGTGCCCGCCGCGTCGATCGGTGGTCAGTGGCTCGTGTGTCGACTCGACAAGTCGCGTCTCGTCGCACGCTGACGCGAAGGGACGGCTCGGGCGGGCCCGAGCGGCGGACGTGGAGGCGTCCCGCGATGACATCGTGTTCATCCGAGGCCCCGTCGCGTCAGGACCCGTGAGGTCCGCGGCGACATCGACTAACCTGTGAGCATCATGCGCATTCTCGTCGTCGACGATGACCCCAAGTTCCGCGTCTACATCACCGCCGGTCTGAAGGACTCGGGCATCGACTCGGAATCGGCGGCCGACGGCCAGGCGGCGCTCGAGTTGCTCGAGAAGACGGCCGATCCGTTCGACCTGATCCTGCTCGACGTGATGATGCCGGTGAAGAACGGGTGGGAGTTCTTGCACGACCTGCGCGAGAAGGGCCGCGAGACGCCCGTGGTGTTCGTGACCGCGCGAGACGCGGTCGACGAGCGCATCAAGGGCCTGCGCCTCGGCGCGGACGACTACATCATCAAGCCCTTCTCGTTCGACGAGCTGCTCGCGCGCGTCGAGGCGGTGCTGCGTCGTCGGCGCTCACTGCAGCCTCTCGAATACGCCGACTTGAAGCTCGATTTGACTCGTCGGTTCGTGTGGCGCGAGGGACGGTCGATCGACCTCTCTCCGCGCGAGTTCGACCTCTTGCGCATGTTCGTCACGAACCACGACCGCGTGCTGAGCCGCGCGGAGCTGTTGGCCGAGGTGTGGGGCATTCACTTCGATCCCGAGACCAACGTCGTCGACGTGCACGTCGCGCGACTGCGCAAGAAGATCGAGGCGCACGGACGTCCGCTGATCCAGACGGTGCGCGGCGAAGGGTACATGCTCACGGCCAACGCCCATGTCTGACCGTGACGACCTCTCGACGTCGCGCGCACGCGTCCCGGTTCCCGAGAAGGCGCCCGACGATTCGCCTTCGTGGTCGCTCGCCGCGCGCCTGCGGCGCCTGTTCCTCGGCACGACGCTCTTGTTCGTCGTCGGAGTGTCCTTGGCTTCGGGCGTCTACCTGTGGACCAGCGTCCGCGTGCGCGTCGACGCGTTGGCCGTCGAGGAGACGGAGGAGATCTCGGCCGCGTACGACCTGAGCCCGTTCTCCCTGGAGCACTTCAAGGACCAGATCGAGGAGGAACAGCGCCGACACCCCGAGCATCCCATGGCTTGGCGACTGTGGTTGCGCGAGAACGATCCCCCGATGGACTTCGGCGAGGTGCGTCTCCTGCAGACGTTCGCGCCGACGCGCGACGTGCTCGAGGTGACCGAAGGCGGTTGGCACTGCCTCCGGCGCCGCACGACCAGCCTCCACGACGGCACGCGCATCGGGCTCGTCGTCGACGGCACGAACGACTACGGGCGACTGGCGTTGTACTGCACGATCGTGCTCGTCCTCGTCGCCGGCACGTTCTGGACGACGTTCCTCGTCTCGCGCCAGGTGTTCACGCGGATGTCGGACATCCTCCACACCGTCGCGGAGCGCACGCGTCTCGCCCGAACGGAACCCGATTCGCGTTCGATCCAGGTGGAGGGCGCGCCCGAGGAG